>ERZ778511.778-NODE-778-length-27419-cov-8.891500_pt1 | contig 27419 bp, 16 predicted proteins | sample MGYA00510347_ERZ778511 | MGnify/ENA primary metagenome ERZ778511 (study PRJEB29527, sample SAMN07138967) | mouse gut metagenome | material: feces | host: mouse | place: China:Nanjing | collected 2016-01-25 ...
CTCCTCGTCAATGCACTTCACCTCCCCGGTAGCGAGAAACTTCTCATAATAGGAATTATCGTCACCACGGTAAATAATTGATTCGTTTTTGTCCTTTTTGATTTTCTTTTCTTTCACTAGTTTAGCTTTCTCCGCTCTGATACGTTCAAGAAGCACTGATGCCGGTTCTTCATTGGGGTCTTGCGGTACAAGTTTGCCCTGTATTGCCCATTGAAGTATGCTGTTTCTTAGTTGTTTGCCATTCATCTTATTCTATCTGATTTAGAAATTTTCGTCTTTTTGTTTTTCCTTCAGATAGAACCGATAGAGTTTCTTCCCTATCTTATCTTTTTTGAAGGTACGTTCATGATTCATTGGTGTCATAGATAAACGAATTTTAGCCACACCTTCATTCAAGATTTCAAACTGCTGTGGAGTAATCCAAAACTGTGCGGTAGAACTTATCTCTGTAACGGGTATTACGACATTGCCGCTGATGATACCCGCAGATTGACTCCCATTGCCAATTACAGTCCCTTTTAATTCGAGGTATTTGCCAGAGAATGTCCTTATCTTCATTGTTGGCTCACTTAGAAAATTCATCCTATCTGAGCGTACTGTGGCAACGATGGAATACATTGTGTCCTGTTTCGCCACGCTGTATTTCATGTTGCAACCTTCGGCTGCAAGTGCCTTATAAGTATAACCTACTGTTTGTGCTTTAGCGTTGATTCCTAAAATGATACAGAACAGTAATAATATAATCTTTATAGTTTTCATATTTAATCTTGTTCGTAATCTTCGCCTTGTATTCCTAACTCTCCTTTGCTCATGGCATTGGCAATATCTATTTTCAGTTCTTCGTCATAGTCTTTACTCGTCAAAAAGCTATTGACGATGCGCAGCAACAAATCTTGGTCGATGTTTGATGCCGCCACGTGATATATGATAGATTCCAATGTACGCATACATGTACAAGCGTGCCAGTAGTATTTATTCTTATGTAAGAAGTATGTACCCAAAGTCAGTGCAATACGCTTATTCCCATCATTGAAGAAATGCCCGGAACAGAATCTATACATCAGATAGGTTAGTTTGTCAGCAAAGGTCGGATAGTATAAATCATTTTGTACAAAATCCAATGTTGCACGAATACCTCCTTCATCACGCACTCCTTCAAAACCACCATCACTGGCATCAATCATTTTGCCATAGATGCTTAAAACTTCGTCGTAATCTATGTAAATAATTTCCTTACTCATCTTCTGCCTGCTTTAAGCGTTTAAGCACATCTTTATTGTCCGCTAAGATACGGTCAAAATCAATAGACTGGTCACCAATGAATCGTTCAAACTCTTCTGGAGTAACAGCTTGCAGATAATCTGCTATATTACCATGATACGCATCTCGGAAACTGAAATCCCTTGAAGCCATTTTGGTTCTGGCATCATTCAGATAAGGTTTCTGCATAGGGTGTTCGGCAAGTTCGTTTACAATATGTTCCACTTCGTCAACGGTAAGCAACCTTCCACCATTTTCTTTGAATCGTTCACTGATTGCTGCACCCACTCCGTTTTCAAAAGAGGATATAACCAATAGAACTTCTGAATACAGCGTGTGCCGAACATTGTCTTTTGAATCCAACTTCAATACTTCCCGATACTCTTTGGCATTCTCTTTAAAAACAGCCTTATAGATAAAATCCGTAATCTGAGAATACTTGTATGTATGATGCCCATCGACATATTGATTGATGGCAGAGGTAAGATTTTTCCGATAGTTTTCTTCTGTGATTGCAGCAGGAAGATAATGCACATCCCTGCGATTAATATATTTAGTTCCTCCTCCGGTCTTTTCGTTGATGGTGGTAATCACAAAATCCAATATAAGACTACGGACTTTTTTAGCTTTCTCACTCTCTGTAAGCAACATACCCATGTCTAAGAATGAACGGAAGTTAAACAATCCGAGCTGTGTCGTTTTGCTCCCGACATTTATGACGGGAGCAAATTGCAACTTCAACTCTTTCAGGTGTTTACCTTTACATAAAACATAACCGTTAGCCGATAATTCATCGGAATGTTTTTCCAAGTAGCGTTCTATTGTTCGTTCTTCTACTTCGTAGAAATCGGCAACCATTTTTTTTGTAAAGCGATACTCTCCCTCAAAGAGCATTCCTTCAATGTCAAGATGCTCCTGTACTTTGCTGACTGCAAAACGGTTGTTAAGTACATTTTGTCTTTCTATGTTTGAGATTGTCAAATCTTTCATATCACTTCACAATTATCAGTTACACGATTTTATGTCCATACCGAGAATTTTTTGAATCTCAGAAAGCGTTTTGTCTATTTCATGATCAAGTGCGGCACGCTTCTCAAAATATTGTTTGAGCAGTTCTGCTGGAGGGAGTATTTCTTCTTCCTCTTTCGGGAACTTGCATTGGTCAAAGTTACAATCCAAGTCAATCAGTTGTTGAGCAGTAAACACACGACTCTTTTCTCCCTCTTCGTCACTTATAATTTCTTTCCTATCTTTCCACCATTCCTGAATAGGCAGTGTGTGTTCTACCTTCATTGGTTTGGTTTTTGAGAAGTGTTTGTACCCTTCCGGCATATCCAAACGATAGATCCATGTCTCTTTGGTCTTGAATCCTTCTTCGCAACCTTCGGCTTTTTCATTATTAAAGAAAAGAATGTTGGTTGCAATAGAGGTATATGGGGAGAATATAGAACCCGGCAAACGGATGATAGTATGCAGGTTGAACTTGCGGAGTAAATTTTCTTTAAGTGCAAGTTTTGCTCCATCCGTACCAAACAAGAAACCATCTGGGATAATCACACCGCATCTACCACCAGCTTTGAGGCGGTACATGATAAGGGCTATGAATAAATCCGCAGTTTCACTTGAACGGTATTGCACCGGGAAATTGCTTTTTACACTATCTTCTGTGCTACCGCCATACGGAGGATTCATACCGATAACATCCACTTTGTCGCTTTCCTTGAAATCAGTGATATTTGTTCCAAGCGAATCACAGTTTGCTATGTTGGGAGCCTCAATATCATGGAGCAGCAGGTTTGTGATACTCAATAGATACGGCAACGGTTTCCATTCTTGACCTACAACTGCATTTTGCAATTTTTCTCCATCTTCGGCAGAACCGACGCTCTTACTCATATAATTGAGAGCAGAAGTAAGGAAGCCACCTGTACCACTGGTGAAGTCACCAAAGGTCTCGCCCAATTTCGGGTCAAGCATCATCACGATAAAGTCTGTCAAAGCACGTGGAGTATAGAACTCACCTGCATTGCCTGCTGATTGCAGGTCTTTTAAGATTCCCTCATAAATATCTCCAAATGTGTGGCGGTCATCAGCATCGTCAAATTCGATTTCATTTACGATGTTGACCACTTGACGCAAAAGCGTTCCATTCTTCATATACTGGTTTAAGTCAGCAAATGTTTCTTGAACAATGCTTTTGGCTCTTGGTGTATTGGCATCTATTGGAAGATTCTTTAAAGTAGGAAACAGCTTTTCATTAACGAAAGAGAGCAATGCTTCTCCTGTCAACGCTTCACCGTCTTTTTCATCTACTGCCCATTTGCGCCAACGCAAATCTTCGGGGATGATGGACTTGTAGTTGTCATCTTTGTATTCCCATGTTTCTTCCTGAGTGTCATAGACTTTCAAGAAAAACATCCAAGTCATCTGTTCAATTCTCTGTGCGTCACCATTGATACCAGCATCTTGGCGCATTATATTTTGGATTCGCTTTATGATGTTGTTTACTGCCATTTTTAAGCTGATTTATATATTTGATATTCAAGTTCTCTGATAGCTTGTTCAAAAGCGACTTTGCCACCGAATAACTTTATGATTTTAGTTGGTTTCCCTATACTGTTGAACGGCGGTATCTCCAAAATATTTGCCTTTTCAAAGTCGAGAATACCATTCTCTGCATATTTGTCAAGAAGAGCCTCCAATATTTCACGAGCTTTACCTTCGTACTTCCCGAAGTAATTACGCTTCTTTACATTGTTTGCTCTCTCTTTCCTTGTTAATGGCGGTTGGTCAAACGCAACGTGGCATATCACATCAAAGATATCGGCATCCTTCAATGCCGGATTAGCTTCACGTACAGCATCTATCAGAATAGCATATTCCTTCAATTCATCCATAATGGCTTGTTTGCGTTCTGCCTCCGTCCACGTTTGGATAAAATCATCCAAAGTTTGGTAATGGCGTAATAATTGCTTTTTAGCAAACGACTGAACACTTTCCGTTCTCATCGTCTTACCATCTTCTCCTAACACTGAAACGATTTCATGGGCAATGCGAATATTCTTACCGCTGATAAGATATTTCTCACGAGGCTCAGATACTATTGGAGTTTCTGGAGCATCAATAATTTTGTAAGGCTTGGGCTTTTTCCCTCCTCCTTTTGGTGGTTCCGGGTCGCCATCAAATGCTGGATCTTTGAATTTTGCGGTAGCATTGCGGAAATCAAGGATTTCCAAATGCCATTTGCCCTTGTCTTTTCTAAGTCGTGTACCTCGTCCAATGATTTGCTTAAATTCAGTCATAGAACCAATTTCTTTGTCTATGACGATTAAACCACAAGTTTTGCAGTCCACTCCTGTAGATAAAAGTTCAGATGTGGTAACAATTACAGGATAAGGCTCATCTACACTAATGAAATTGTCCAGTTGTTTCTTACCTTCTTTATCCTCACCAACAATACGTGTAACATAGTAAGGCGACTTTTTACATAAATCGCTATTCATATTGATAAGCAGCGTTCTCATTTCGGCAGCTTCTTCAATATCTGAACAGAACACGATTGTCTTTGTCATACGACCAATGTCATGTAACATTTGGGTTATCCTATTTGCTACTACTTTACGCCTTAACTTGATGGCGAGGTCACGACCAATGTTTTGCCTTTGATATAATTTCTGTTCAATCTCCTTACCTAATAAGTCTATTTCACCTTCTTCGGGCGTCCACCCCTGCAAATCGACGTTGATGAAGTCGGCAGTGACCCGATATGGAGCCAAGAAACCATCTTGGATTCCTTGGAGTAGGGAATAGGTATATACTGGCTCTCCAAAATAATCCAAATTGTTTGCTCCTTCATCTGCTTTTGGGGTTGCAGTCATACCAATTTGAGTAGCAGAACTAAAATACTCCAATACTTTGCGCCATGCAGAATCATCCTTTGCACTTCCTCGATGGCACTCATCAACAATAATCAAATCAAAGAAGTTTGGCTGCACTTCTAGGAATGGATCTGGCTTACCTTCTTTTCCGACCAGTTGATGATATAACGCCATATATACCTCATATGATGAATCAATCTTTTCTTCACCTTCTCCAACAGAAGTTATCTTGGTCATAAACTTTTTGAAGGGCTTGAAGTCTTGAACCATCGTTTGGTCAATGAGTATATTACGGTCTGCAAGATAAAGAATCTTTTTCTTAGATCCACTCTTATGAAGCCTATGAATAATTTGAAATGCCGTAAAAGTCTTGCCTGTACCTGTAGCCATCACTACAAGTACACGCTGTTGTCCCCTTGCAATGGCTTCCACGGTACGGTCAACCGCTATGCGTTGATAGTATCTTGGTTCGTGGCTATGGGCATCATAATAAAAAGGTGTTTCTACAATATTAAGTTCATTCGGTGCATAGTTCTTGGATGCAAGATAACGATTGTACAGTTCTTCTTCTGTCGGGAAGTTCTCTAACTTAATTTCGGTTTCTTTCCCCGTGATAAAGTCATGTTCCAAAAAAGCATCGCCATTACTGGAATACGCAAATTTCAAATCAAGAATTTGGGCATAATCCATAGCTTGTTGGATGCCACCTCCAACAGCGTGTTTATTGTCTTTGGCTTCAACAACAGCGATGGGCTTACCTTTATGATATAATAGATAATCGGCTTTTTTACCTTCTGCTACCGAATGTTGGTTGCCGACAACAAGTACTCGTCCATCAGTAAAATAATACTCTTCACGCATATTTACGCTTACAGCCCATCCTTTTTGTTGGAGTGCAGGAGTAATAAACAGAGTGCGTATCTCTTGCTCTTTTAACTCTTTTTTGTTTACTTCCATGACAGTAATTCATTAATGATTTGTACTGCTGACAATCAAATCTTTTACATCAATATTAAGAGCATTGGCTATATCATTAAGAGTCTTGAGGTCTGGTTGAACAGAATTACTACACCATTTGCTCACAGTACAATTAGATTTTCCTATCTGTTCCGCAAGCCATTTTCCTGTTTTCTGTTGCTCTGCAAGCACTACTTTTAGCCTGTTAAAATTAGCCATGAGGTAAAATGTTTTAATTCAGGAGCAAAATTATATAATTAGTCTGATAGTAGAGCAACTTCCGATAATATTTCTTATCTAGAAGCTAAAAAAGGCAGTAAAAAGACATAAATGTGCGATTTTGAGGGCATTTGCAATACTCTTACCATTCTTATATGATATTCTCGTCTATTTCAATTTTGTGTCGTCCTGTAGTCGTGCGCAAATTCTTCCTAATGGTGTCAATGGTGGAGTTGGCAAACCATTCATTGAATGTATGCAAGACGAATTTTGCTGTAACATCTCCAGAGATATTGTATTGGAAGGCAATATTCCATGCAAAGTTTTTTAGTGAGATTTGCGTAACGGAAGTTCGTTTCTTGATATGTATTTCCGTGGTGGTAAGAACTTGCCTATTGGTAACAAAGTATCTAACGCATTCGCAAATTTGGAAAATCTCTGTTTCGCCAAAGTTTAGTCGTTTGAATGTGGTTAGTGTGTATTTCATTATGGCATCAAGTTTTTCATCATCTTCTTTCTTTTTTTGCTGACGGTATTGCTGTTGCTCATGTTGAAATTCATAATGGAATAACTCCATTCTTTTCGTCATGATTTCATTATCACCTGCTCTTGAAGAAATTCCTTCAAGGGTACATTCATCCTTGTTCTGTTGTTTGGGATAAAAAGAAGAGGTCAGTTCGATGGTATATGCCGATAAAGATATACACAAGTGGTATATGGATTTTAATATGACATAGCACACCACAATAACTAATGGCAGTGCGCTTAGGCTAACACCGACAATATCACTCAATGGGAATGAAATTATTGATGCCAGTAGCACTATCACTACCTCTATTATTATTGATTGTAACGTATGTTGCCTATGCTTCATGCCTATTCTTTTCTATGATTGTTTTGCAAAGGTATAATAGTTTTCCATAAAAAACGAAAGGTAAAAATAGGCAGAACGATTGTAATGAGTTCATTCTATGCTGTTTGTGAAAAGAAGAGCTAAACAACTGAAAATATCGAGCATCAAATGAAAATATCTGCAAATATAAATTTTAGTGTTAAATAATCATAAAACTTTCTTTCGCTGTTGTAAGTGCTCTATATAACTCCATTCTTTAATCAGTTACACGGAAATAAACCATATTTGTACCATAAGTTTATAACTTATTGATTTATATAATACATTATATTTGAGGAGGTGAAATAATAAATAATAAGAATCTGTAATAAAATCGGTGCAACTTATTGAATTGCACCGATTTTATTTTTTTAAATTGTTAATTATTTATTGTTTCTTCATATTTTTATGTATTTTTGCGCTCCGTAAAGAAACATAGTAAAGGAATAAGAATATTTTAAGGTGATATTAAGCATTAGTAATGAGGTTATTACAGGATGATTGATGAGGCTGGATATTCCATGTTTTGATTTTTTATACTTAAATATTTATTGATTTATTAACTAATTAAAGGCTATTTGTTTTTATGTTGAAACGGTTTTTGAAAGTGCTGCTTCTTCTGGTGTGTACAAGTGGTCTTGGTTGTCTTCATGCCAAGGTCATTACTCCCCAAGAGGCTGCAAAGGTTGCTACTGATTTTTTCAGTGCCGGCAACGTTTCTCGACTGAGTAGCATCGATGCTTTAGAATTGGTGCGTACATCTAAAAAAAGTGACGGGACTCCTGTTTATTATGTTTTTAATGCTAGGAACGGTCGTGGCTTTATTATTATATCGGCTGACGATAAAGCTATTCCGGTTGTGGGGTACTCTTATGAGACTTCCTTCTTGGCTGATAAGGTTTCCGATGTCACTAACACAGTGCTTGATAAGGCTGTGAGACCGATGGATACTAATATAACCGAACTTCGTCAACGTGTAACGGCAAGCAAGTCGTCATCAAAGCTTCTGGATACACCGTCATGGAGTCAGGAAGCTCCCTTTAATGCCCAAATACCTAACCGTCGTCTTGTCGGGTGTGTAGGAACGGCTATGGCTACGGTTATGAAGTATCATAACCATCCGGTGAGAGGGAATGGCTCTCTTGACAATACGGACTTCAACGCACAATATGACTGGAATAATATGCGGGCTGATAATTATCGTTCCGGGTATTCTGAGGCTGAGGCTGCGGCCGTGTCTACCCTGATGGCCCATTGCGCGGTTTCTATTAAGACGGATTTCGGTATGTCCGGTTCCAGCGCTTTTGAAGTGCGTGTACCTGCGGCACTCATTTCGTTCTTCGGTTATGACCCGGGAGTGTCCTACAAAAAAGGTTCCGAAACGGACCGTGCTACATGGGATGCGATCATTGTGAATGAAATCAATGAAGGCCGTCCGGTGATTTATAGTGGTCAGGACGTTTCTGTTGGTCATGCCTTTGTGTGTGACGGTTATGAGATGAGAGGTTCTGTACCTTATTTTCATATAAATTGGGGGTGGGGAGGCTCTGCCAATGGCTATTTTTCTTCCGATGCCCTTAATCCGACTGTGAGTACTTCACACAGTTTTAATGATCAGACTACAATTATCTATAATATAAAGCCGGCTGAGGCTTCGGCAAATTGGTCGCCTGTACACATTACGGCCGATGAGCATCAGGTGGGTATGACCTCTGATGTGACAGATATAGAGGCCGGTACAGCATTTACGGTGAGAGCCGGTGCTTTTAAGAATGTTTCCTATGATACGTTTTCTGGAAAAATTTCCGTTGCCCTTTTCTCTTCCGACGGAAAGTTCAAGACATTGTTGCACGCTGGAAAAGGATTGACACTACAGTCGATGCAGATTATGAGTCCGCGGCTTTATTCAGATTTTGACTGCTCTGTGCCTGCTGGAACTACGGTTGCCGATGATGATGTCCTTCGTTTGGTGACGATGGCTAACAGCGATGCCGGGTGGTTGCCTGTGCCTGGTGATCTTATTACTGTGAATGAGATAAAGGCGAAGAATAATGTCATACCTTATTTCTCCATTGACATTCCGACACAAGTGGACGGAGTGGTCCTTTCGGATGTTTCAACGAAAGTAATCAAAGGCCGTGACTATTCGTTCAAGGTCGTGCCTGCCTCTTCCGACAAAGTGGTGACGGTAAAGGCCAATGGATTTATTCTGACGCCGACGGCGGATAATATTTACAAAATTGTCAATGTTACCTCTGACCAGCAGATTCGTATCATTGTTCAAAATGCGGAAGATGTGGTGAGCAAGCGTAAATTGTGGGTGACTGCTGGCGGCCTTGAAAACCTGATAGGCGAGGCGGATGCCGGTACTATTAAGGAACTGACACTTTACGGAACCATAGATGTGCGCGATTTTACTTTCATACGTGAGCGTATGAAACTGACGGCACTTGACCTGTCGGGAGTGAACATTGTAGCCAATGGAAGCAACCCTGCCAATGCCATTCCTACCAAGGCATTCAGCGGCTATTACTCGTTGCAACGCATAGAATTGCCCAAGTCGCTTACCACGTTGAAGAATGGCTGTTTTAATTCTACCGGTTTGAGAAGAATTGAGATACCGGCATCGGTGGGTACTTATGAATATAATATTTTCTTGAATTGCGGCAGTTTGAGTGAAGTCGTCGTGCGTCGTCAGTCGCCGGCGTGGGTCAACTGGTGTGTGTTCACCGGAACGCCCAAGTCAAGACTGGTGGTGCCGGTAGGCGCAGGAGCCGCTTATTCCTCCAAGGAGAATTGGCAGGATTTTAAGAATATAGTTGAGGAAAATCCGGTTGCGGCATCTTCCTATATGGTCGTGCTTCAGGAGAAGGAAGGCGTGAAGATTACCCCTGACTCTGAAAATATGGAAGTAGCCCCCGGTTCCGTGTTCTCGTTTACTGTGGAGACCGACAATCGTTTTGGTGACGCTAAAATGGAAGTTTTTGCCAATACCACCAAGTTGACTGCCGGAGCAGACGGGCGTTATACCGCTACGATTAATGCCAATACGATGATCCATGCCAATTTCGTTTATCCGACGCCGACCGTTGGTGAGTCTCCTTGGAAACTGACCGATAGCAGAGGTGGCGTGGGACTTGCCACTGATGTCATTAACGTGATAGCCGGCAAAGCATTTTCCATACGTGCCAATGCTTTGGCAATTCCTCAGGATCAGGCCGCTATGTTCTATGCGGCAGCTCTTACGGATGCCAATGGAGCCATCAAGGAGTTCATATCGCCTATATTCACTAATTCTGCGTCGAATTATGGTGACCTTCCGTGTACTTTCAACTGTCAGGTAAAGGAAAACTCAGTGCGCGAAGGCAATCTTGTACGTGTAGTTACCTCTTTCAATAAGAAAAACTGGTATCTTGTTAAAGGAATCAATGCCAACGTGAAAGATTCTGTAAAAGCCATAGGCAATGATGTTACCTATCATAAGGTTACTATGCCTTCGACTGTTCAGGGTGCTGTTATTCAAGGTGCCACAGACCAGATAGTACATGGTATGGACTTTTCATGTAAGATTATGCCGGTTTCTGTGGCTGATGCCATAACGGTGTCTGTCAATGGTAAGATTGTGGCCGATCGTGTGGGCGTGGCTCAGGTGAAAGTGGAAAGCGTGCGTGAGGATCTGGACATCGCCATACAGGTGGTGGCTGCCGGAGACGAAACGTATACAGCACTTAATATTCATGCCGGTGAACTCGCGTCCAAGGTTTCCTCGGGCGCTTTCCCCTCACGTCTTAAACTGATGGGCGAGATGAATGCTTCCGACTTCAAGGTGTTGCAGGACAACGCTTCAAGATTGGTAGCCCTTGACCTGACGGATGTATCGCTGAAAACCTTGCCTACTCCCAATTCGCTGCCTTCTATGGCTTTTGCTTCTTCAAACACTGCGGGAGTGGCTGCTTTGACAACGATTCTTCTGCCGAAGAATCTTGAGTGTATAGAGGAAAATGCTTTCTACCGCTGTGTTAATGTGAAGGAAATCACAATTCCCGAGAAGGTGGCCTATATAGGTAGTGGCGCTTTCAGCTATTGCAGCAAACTCACTAAGATTGTCGCTCTGTCGAAGACGCCTGTCAGCTTGAAAAATAATCCGTTCCCCATGAGTTCTACCGGAATCATTCTTGAAGTGCCTAGTGGAGCGGAAGAGGCGTATGCCTCCAGCCAATACTGGAAAGACCTTCAAAATCAGACGGCGAAGACATACTATAACATTCAGATTGATCCGACCAGAGCTTTCCAGTATTCCGACAGAGAGCCTCTCACCAAGATTGAGGGACCTGGAAACGGCACGAAAACCGTGATGTTGGGATTGCCCAATTTCATTCCGACTTCTTATAAGAAGAATCCGGTTCATCGCCCGGGAGTGGCCTTTAAGCTCTACAATAACAAAAAGGATGTGACCAACGACCTTGATCCGATCAGCACTACTGATTATTTCTATCCCGGCGGTTATTATCAGGTTAAGTTCTATGGAAATGTAACCGATCCGCAGTCGTTGAACTATCCGCAGGACCACATCATCGACGTTGTGTTCTATTATGACATCAAGGTCGTTGACAATTCCGGTAAGGCTAATATCCAGTTTGTAGACCTTGACGAAGCCAATGTGTGGAGAAACGTACCGATGAACAAGTTCGTTGAAGGTTCCGCATCGCGGCCCACTCTTTTTAAGGAAGGAGGCACTTATAAGTTCACTGTTGTGTCCGAAAGTCCCAATATGATCCCCGTGGTTAAGAAGGGCGGTGAGACCATATATCCGGATGAGAACGGAGTATACGTGGTGTCCAATCTGCAGTCGAATGCGGAAATGAACGTTACGATGGCTCTTGCTGAGAAGGAAGATATTGTCATCGAGGCTGAAGAATTGACCAATATCGGTGAGAATGAAGCCGCTCAGGTGACGGAACTCGGTCTGTCGGGAGAAATGACGGAAGAAACGTTCGATTACATACGTGAGAATTTCACTTCTTTGGAAAATCTCAACCTTTCCAGTACGGAAAACAGTGAGATTCCTGCCAGCGCCTTCGCCGGAATGGAAAATCTCACTAATGTAGTCATTCCCGAGCATGTCACGGCAATTGGCGAAAATGCTTTTGCCGACTGCCGGCAGCTAGGCTCCGTATCGCTCAACTCCGTTAGCACGATAGGCGCGGGAGCCTTCAAGGGATGCTCTTCTCTGACAAGCATTACGCTCTATGGCAACTCGCAGGTTCCCGGAAGCCGTGCTTTGGCGGATGCCGGCATTACCGACAGCTCGTTTGAAGGTATTAACCCCAACTGTATCATCTATCTGGCCAAGGGGCTGGAAGGCCGCATATCCTCCAAGTCAAATATTGTGCTCAATGGCGACGGCAAGTGTGAGGCCCTGACGGATATTGTCCTGACGGACAGTGTGGCGTTCAATATACCGGCAAGTTTCAATCTTGGTGAGAGAAACATCTCGCTGGCCCTTAAGCTGAACTATCTGTCCAACGATGGCACCAAGGAATGGAAGGGGCTTGTGTTGCCTTTTGCTCCCACACGTCTGTCTGACGGCAAAGGCAATGATTACACTATTGGCACTTCGGGCCAGCATACCGTCAGCGTGTTGTCGTTCAACGATAACGGTACGGAACTCGAGAGCCATACTATGATTGAGGCCAACAAGCCATATATGATACATCTCAACGGCGAGTTGGATGAAACCGTCGACTTCACCTTCTCTGCTGGCGGTTCTTCCGTTGCGCGTACTGCCGATGACGTCTCTCTCACGTTCGATGTACCTCTCACTCCGGAGGCTGAAGCCATCATGAGAGCTGGTAAGGACTACACCCTGCTGGGCAGTTATGTACCCGTCAAAGCTGCTTCCGGCACCTATCTGCTGGACGAGGAAGGGCAGAGTTTCAACCGTATTGCCGATGAAGACACTGAAAGCGTCATTGCTCCCTTCTCGGTTTATGCCAAGGCCAATACGCCTGAGGCTGCCGCCGCCTTTGAGGTGGGTAAGGCCGATGTGCTCACAGGCATTTACAGCGGAAATGCTCAGGACGGAAGCATGAAATTCTACAAGGACGGAACAAATCTTGTTATCGTTTCGCCGGAGAAACGCGACATTAAAGTCTTCACTTTGTCAGGAATATGTGCCGCGTCGCTCACCGTGAAGCCCGGTGTAAATACCATCTCCCTCAGTCCGGGCATTTATGTGGTCGACGGTCTTAAAATAATTTTCTGAAAAGAGCCGGTCGGATTTTGATCCGACAGACCTGAGAAACAGCAAGAGGGCGGACCGGTTTGACGGTCCGCCCTCTTTATTCTGCAGAGAATGCAATTTTAACATAGTTTGCTTTCCATAGAAAAATATTGTATCTTTGTGATAGCGGAGCGGGGCTTTCCATCGGAAAGTTCCGCTTTTTCTTTGTTTTTCAGCCATATTCCAGCAGATTTCCGCCCTGCTTTTTCTGAAAAATCCCCGTATTGCAGTTGAAATTCCAAGTATTCGTGTTAAAATTCCGATACGGACTTTTCAAACTCTAAGTATTGGAGAAGGAAAAACATCTCTTTGAAATGTAATGAAAAGTTAAATATGTTAAAGTCGTAAAGCTCCGAAAAGCCTGATAGAGCGGTAAAACGCTGACGAGTGGAACATTTTTTGCATAGCCGCACGAAGATGGACGGCGAAAGGTGTCATTTCGCAAATTCTTTGTACCTTTGTGCCATTAAATTTATTTATAAAAACCATTATCATCATGGCTCAAGAAGATGTTTTCAAGAAAATAGTTTCACATTGCAAGGAATATGGCTTCGTGTTCCCCTCAAGTGATATTTACGACGGCTTGGGAGCCGTTTACGATTACGGCCAGAACGGCGTAGAACTGAAAAACAACATCAAGCAATATTGGTGGCAGTCGATGGTGTTGCTCCACGAAAATATTGTGGGCATTGATTCGGCAGTGTTTATGCATCCCACCATTTGGAAGGCTTCCGGACACGTTGATGCCTTCAATGATCCGCTGATCGACAACCGCGATTCCAAAAAACGTTATCGCGCTGATGTTCTCATTGAAGACCAGGTAGCCAAATATGAGGAAAAAATAGAAAAAGAGGTGGCCAAGGCACGCAAACGCTTCGGCGAGGCTTTTGACGAGGCACAATTCCGCGCAACCAACGCGCGCGTGCTTGAAAACCAGCAGAAACGCGATGCGCTCCATCAGCGCTACAGCGATGCCATGAACGCTATGAACCTTGAGGAATTAAAACAAATTATTCTTGACGAGGAAATAGCCTGTCCCATCAGCGGTACGCGGAACTGGACGGATGTGCGCCAGTTTAACCTCATGTTCAAAACGGAAGTCGGATCCACGGCCGACGGCGCCTCGACCATCTATTTGCGTCCCGAAACGGCTCAGGGCATTTTCGTGAACTATCTCAACGTGCAGAAAACGGGCCGTATGAAAGTCCCCTTCGGCATTGCACAAATAGGCAAGGCTTTCCGCAACGAAATCGTTGCCCGCCAGTTTATCTTCCGTATGCGCGAGTTCGAGCAAATGGAAATGCAGTTCTTCGTGAAGCCCGGCACCGAACTGGAATGGTTTGAAACCTGGAAGAATACCCGTATGGCATGGCACCAGGCTTTGGGCTTCGGCGCAGAAAACTACCGCTTCCACGACCATGAGAAACTGGCCCATTACGCCAACGCCGCAAGCGATGTGGAATTCCGCATGCCGTTCGGCTTCAAGGAGGTGGAAGGCATCCATTCACGCACTAATTTCGACCTGTCGCAGCACGCCAAATTCTCCGGCAGAAAAATCGAATATTTCGATCCCGAGACGAACGAAAGCTACACCCCCTACGTCATCGAAACCTCTATCGGCGTGGACCGTATGTTCCTGAGCATCATGTGTCACAGCTATGAGGAGGAAAAACTCGAGGGCGGTGAAACACGCGTAGTCCTCAAACTTCCCGCAGCCCTCGCACCGACAAAACTGGCTGTGTTGCCTCTCGTCAAAAAAGACGGCCTGCCCGAAAAGGCCCGCGAAATCATGCAGGAACTGAAGTTCCACTTTAACTGCAAATATGACGAGAAAGACTCCATAGGAAAGCGCTATCGCCGTCAGGACGCCGTGGGAACACCTTATTGCATTACTGTAGACCATCAGACGCTGCAGGACAATTGTGTGACATTGCGCAACCGCGACACTATGCAGCAGGAACGTGTCTCCGTGGAAAGTCTGCGTAGTCTCATCGAAGACAAAGTCAGTCTGACTTCACTGCTTAAGAAACTCTGAAATTAATTTTCTCTCCCGCATGTGGCCTTGAATGTCGCTTGCGGGAGGACCACTTTCTCCTGACATGAAAAATATCTTTCGCCCATTGTTCGTTCTGTTGGCCGTGTTGGTTCTCTTCCCGGCATGTGAGGAAAATATCGATGAAGCTCCGACGTTTGTCAATTGGAAAGAACGTAATCGCGTGGCTTTCCTGCAGACACTCGGTAAGGCCAAGGAAGCCATAGCTCAGGCTAAGGCCCGGTATGGCAACGACTGGGAGGCTCATTGTGACTGGCGTGTGTTCCGCACTTACGCCATGTCTCCCGAGGCACAGGCAACAGCTGCCGACTCCATAGCTGTTCACATTCTGCAACGCGGAGCGGGACCGGGTAGTCCGCTTTACACAGATTCGGCATTAGTGAACTATCAAGGCCGTCTGATTCCCAATGAATTGAGTGAGGACGAAGAGTCACGTATCAAAGGGGCTGTGTTTGATTATTCCGGACTTTCGCGTGATAGTGCCATGATCTTCAACCCTGACTTCTGTTCGCCGGTGCATTTCCTTGTAAGTTCTACTGCCGAAGGTTTTACTACGGCATTGATGTTCATGCACGTGGGTGATATGTGGCGTGTGTATATGCCACAGGAGCTGGCTTATGGCTCATCGGCAACGAAGAGTATCCCCGCTTATTCCACCTTGTCCTTTGTGATGCAGCTTAAGGGTTACAGCCGTGCCGGAACGCCGTTGCCTGCCGTTGGGAAATGATGCGGTCCAGTTAGGAAGCGGCTGAAAGTTTCTGTTAAATCAATCGGCAAGCGGCCCGGTGCAAATTTGTTTGCACCGGGCCGCTTGCCGATTGATTCGTTTGGGCGCTGTTGGCTGTTAGTGGGAGATTACCGGTTGTGCTTCGGAAACCGCAGGTACGCTGTCTGTGGCTGTTGCCGGTTGTGATGTTGCGGTAGAGTCGGGTAGGGCAGTTGTCAATACCTCTTCTTTTTCGTTTGTGGCAGCCACAAGTTTTTTGCCGTTCCAGCCTTTAAAGCGAGGCATCCGTTCGCGTTCTGCCGATACGACTACCGTCATGCCCTCGTAGGCATATTCTTTGCGGAGTGTAATGATATTGTCGGAATTTACCCGGATGCATCCTTCCGAGGCACGGCGGCCTATGCTGCGGGGAGCATTGGTGCCGTGTATGCCGATGCCGGTGAAGCGGCCTGTGCGCAGGCGTAGGAAATAAGGCCCGTAACAGCCTTTTACTTTGCGGCCGTCTTTCGTTTCATGTAGCCAGTCTTCACTGTCGTACATACCGGAAATGCTGAATACCCCTTCGGGGGTGCGGTAGTCGTTGCGTTCGTGCTTGTTGCCCCGTTTCAGGCCGCAGGCTATTTTGCAGGTGAAAATAACGCTGTCGGAAGGTGTCAGTACGAAGAGGCGCATTTGTGGTTTTGAAATATAAATGTAGTTGTCCGTATGTGTCAGGTTATCGGGCATGTCGGTGGAGTCGTTGCTCTCTTCTTCGGTGAGTGCTTCCAGTTGGGAGGCGGGCGCGTCGTCAGGCACGTCACCGCACTTTTCGGCCGGTATCTCCTGTGACGTGTCTGTGTTGGTTTCAACCCTGTCGGTATAATTATGGTTGTGGCCGTTGCAGGCCGCTGTTATCCATACGGCTGCGGAGAGCAGCAAGCTTGTCAGGACTGAGCGAGTTAGAACTGGCAATTTCATGAATGATTGTTTTTGGGGTGCAGACAGGTATGGATGATGTCTGCGATCAGTGTTTGTAATTTTGTTGTTTGTTGACTGTTTGTCGGAAACGACGTGGTGTTTTCACTATGGGGCGAGTGAAATTTTAGGACAAAGATAGTGTAAAAGGAGTTGACAGGAAAAGATTTTCGGATTATTATCATCGGCTTGCCATTGTTGTCTTTCGTTTTTTATTGCTATGTAGGGGAGTGTGTCTGTACGGAAGAAAAGGGGGTAGGGGGAGGTTTTGGTGAGACTATTGGTTGCTTTCAAAATACGAGAGTGTGTTTTAACACAATTTGCTTTTGGGCTTAAAATGTTGTATCTTTGTAATAGCAGAGCGGGGCTTTCTATTGGGAAGTCTCGCTTTTTCATTATTTTTCAGTCATATTCCAGCAGTTTTTTACCTTGTTTTCCCTGAAAAATCCCCGTATTCGAATTCAAATTCCAAGTATTCGTGTTAAAATTGCAATACGGACTTTTGTAAATCCAATACTTAGAGTTCGATTTTATTTTGTCTGAAGTGTTACTGAAGGTTAAATATGTTAAAGTGGGAAATGGCTGTGAGGGTAGCCGAAGGAGAGATTTTGATGTGAGGTACCGAAGTTTGTAATTTGTTTCGTACCGTAAAATAACCTGCTACGGATAAGGCATAGGGAATCATTATAAAGTCAAAGCGCCCGGCCTGAGATTAATTGAGGCTGGGCGCTTTGACTTTATGGCGCTGTAGAAAATATCGGATGATTGTTGGATGCCCAATCGTTAAGAGGGGGGGATTCTTTTGGCCGTTCCGGATAGGGATAATGATGTGTATGTGAGTCCGTTCACGGAGTGCCCGGAAGAGGTCGCATCATTGGGGCCTATAGCTTACTCCTTCGCTTGATGCATCATCGTAAACGACTTTTTTGAATTCTTCCGGAGTCGTTTTGACGGCCGTTTTGGTGAGTTCCGGCACATTGTAGCTTTTCATTAGCAGGAGATTCTGCTCAGGGTCCTCCTGCGGCAGCAGAAAGGCTTTGTGTCCTTTGCCTTTCCGATCGAAGTAGGCGATATAAGGCCTCGTATAGGAGCCGTCGTCGCGGCGTGAGGAGAAAACGATCCACCGGCCGTTGCTGCTCCATGTGTGGTAGCTGTCGGCGTTGGAACTGTTGGTGGCGGTGAGCGGATAGATATTGCCGGTTAAGAGGTCTTTGACAAAAAGATCGGAACTGTGGTGCCAGATGTGGAATTGACCGAACTGCCCGAGAGTGAAGAGCAGATAACGTCCGTCCGGACTGATACGGGGCACGCTGGCGCTTAGTCCCATGTCCGCACAGTTCATTTCGACAACGGGAGGACCGAACCTGCGGTTTGTTTCATCAAAAGTCATGCTCATGAGATTGTAGCGCAGGCTGTCGTAGATGGCGGTGACGATGTCCTGCCGCTGTCTGGCATTTTTGCCGGTAAATTGCGGTACGTTGGCTGAGCAGTAATAAAGTTTTTTACCGTCGGGAGCCCAGCAGGGAAATGTTTCGAGTACGGAGTCGGTTTTGAGGATATTGGTGAGTGTGCGGTTGTCGGTATCGTAAAAGACAAGGTCGGAACCGAAGTCCACTACTTCAATTTTCTGCTTGTCCACCATGTGGAAAGTCTGTCCCGTTTGATTGGATGAGAATACGATCCAGTTTTTTTTCGGATGCCATGTGGGATAAACAGTGGACGAGAGGATGGAATCGCATTTCATGTTGATCTTTCGGGCTTTGCCGTTGTTTACAATCACCGTGCCGCCGTGTTTGGCGCGAACATGGAAAAGCATCCGCTCAGTGTCGTAATTCTGATAATTGTGGCAGTTGACACAATGATTATTGATGGAATCGTAAGTGCGGTTGTTCTCATAGATACTCTTCTGCTCATAGGTTTCAAGGTCGCGCTGGTAAAGTCCTACCTGACGGTATAGTTCGTAGCCCGGTTCAATGAGGCGGTAGGAGAGGTAACGGTCAATAGGCTCGTTGGCTACGTGGAGCAAATATGAGGGATGTTTGATCCATTTTCCATCGCGCAGGGCATAGAGCGTAACGGTGAGATCTTTTCCTTTGTTGTGCTTCAGCAGTTGGCTCCATTCTTTGGGAATAAACTGCAGTTTGCCGTCCTTTCCGGCCGATGCGATGAGCTGTCCGTTATCTTTTCCGGCAACGGAGCAGACGAACTCGCTGCCGGAAGATTTTATCTGTATGTTGAGCGGGCAGATATTTGGGGGAATGGTGATGTTGCGGTAGTCGGGGTAGATGTCTGCCTGTTCCTCTACGGGAGTGCTCTCGACAGGAATGACAGTTTCGGAACCGCAGGCTGAAAGCATGGCGGTTATGAAGAAAATGAGGAGGATATTTCTGAAAATCATAAAATGGGTTCTATATTGGGATGATGTGGTTGTTGGAAGTTCTCAGAAAAAAGAAAAACGGTTAGTTGACTCCGCCGTTTTCATTCTTTGTGGCGGGGCGTATCTGGTCTTGGTCGTTGTTCTCACAGTAGTAGTAATAATAGTAGGTGCCGAGCCAGTCTGCTTTCAGTTGTTCACGCATTTTGGCGTTGTATACGTCTCGGAGGCGTCTTTTTTCCTTATCGCTTTTTCCGGCTGAGGCCTGTGCACGTTCGTCTATAATGGGTTTGGCCGCGGTAAAGAAAGATTGCAGCGTCATTTCCTGACTGTTGACGATGTCGGGAAATGCCTGCTGTATTATCGGATTTTTTTGAGCCATGATGGTCAGGACTTGTTGTAGCGGCTGTGGCAATACGCCGTTGTGCAGTTGCTTATAGCTTTGGATGAGGTCGTAGCAGGTCGACAGGTCTTTGGAATAGAGGCGGGCGGCAATGGCAGTTTCCAGCGTAGGATTTGAACCTCTCGTTAATCCGGCGTTATAACCGAGGAAGGCAGGCTGCATGTACTGCTGCTCGAAGTGGCTCTCCATAGGGGCCAGGCTGAGAACACGCGCCAGTTCGTCGTCGGCTTCCACCAAGTTCCGGTCGCTCACCATCGGCTTGTATTTTTCTACAAAGTCATTCTCGAAAGGCGTTTTCCCGATCAGTGCAAGGTATTTGTCGGCCAGGTTCTCTTCATTGTTCAAGATAGCGCAAAGGGCCATCCTTTTGAGATAGTAGAGCGAAGGGCCGTTCATGACTATGTGGTCCATGCCGCATCGGTAGGCGGCGTTGGTGAGGCCTGCGTAAAAATTACAGTCCATCTCAAAAAGATTGTATTCGTTCTGACCTTCGGTATTTCTGACAGGAGAGTCGGGAAAGTCATAAGGAATGTCGAACATGTTTTCCAGCAGCTGGCCCGTTTGCACAAGGCCGATGGCATGGTAAGCGGCGATGGCACGGGTGGGGCGTTTGGACGATTGGCCGTCTTCTATCATTCCGCTCCAGTCTGCCTGCCACAAACGGTTTTGCATACGTGCCGTTAAAATGTCGTTCCTGCCGAAATGCAGTGCACCGCCTGTCAGCAATGCAAAGGCTGTAACCGGAAACAGATAATTGAGGTAAGTTCCGTTTTTCCGGGATCCTTTCTCTTTTCTGGGAAATATGAAATGGACGGCTATGTAGATGATACTTATTGTCAGTAATGTGAGGCAGGGCAGGAGTATGATGAGTGATGGCTCATTCTTATGATAAAGGTTGACGCCTTGTCCTATGGCCCATCCCAGTATTCCCAGCGGAATGATGATTGATATTCCTTTCAGTTTGACGGGGACGCGGCATAATTTGTCTGTCAGAATCACGATTAAGGTAAGGACAGCACTGAGGAATATACTGCCGATGAATTTGTTTTTAAAAAGAAGCAGTCCCCAGCGGCCGAGCCAGAAAAGCCAGCCCCAAGGTTGATCCAGAAGAAACTTCATGGCTGTGCTGTCCGTTGTGATGAAGTTTTCTTCAGCGGTGCGTCGGAACACTTCCCCGTATACCTCGACGCAGAAAATGAGCAGGAGGATGAACGTCATCCCATAGATTTCCGAAGAGGTTACTTTGCGCAGAAAGCTTTTATCTTTTTTTGGCAAGATGGTCTCTTGCCGGTTTTCGTGTCTTTTGGGCGGAGTTTTTTGGGCAGGCTGAAGCCGTGATTGCTTATGTGACATTTTTTGCATATTGAAAGGCGATTGATTGAACATGATTTGTAGAAAAAGAAAAGTCCGAAACCGTAGGCGGAACATGCGGCTCAGGACTTTCTTTTTTATAGGCGTAGGTTTATTTTACGATAACTTTTTGTCCGTTGACAAGGTAAATTCCCGGTGTGAAGCCGGTAATGGTGACGGGAGTAGGTGTAAGGTGCACGCTTTTAATGAGAGCGCCTCCGAGCGTGTAGATGTTGGCCTTTGTCGGTGTTGTGGCTTTACCATAGATACAGCCTTTTCCGCCTGAAATACTGATGGTACCGCCTATCGCTATTTGATCTATTCCGTCAATGACCGGTGTGTAGTCGTATTTATTGTCCAGATAATCTATACGGCTTTTAATCCAACTGCAGATGTAAGTTACATCTCCCTGAATGTTGGAATGTTTCACGTTGGAGCCGGCCCATTTGTCTTGTTCACGTATGTCGGCGCCGCTTTCGCTGAAAAGGCCGGCGTAGTCCTGAAAACGTTTTTGCAGGGCTTCGGGAGCGAAGAATGTTTCCCGCAGTTCGGCGTAACGCTCTTTCAATTGGTCGTTCCATGGTAGGATCTTTCCTTGTTGGAGCCGGTAGAAAATGGTATTCTGTCCGTGTTCGTAACTCCAGATGAACTGGTCGAAGTCCTGTCGGGCTTTGGTGTAGGTATTGCTACCGTCCCATCGGCGTCCCCATGTGCCGTCGAGATCCCATGGGGCAATTCCGATCATTTCCCGACGTTCCGTGCCCTGTTGGTCATAGTTGAAGAAGAAGGTGTTCTTACCGTGGTTGTCTGTCGCCAAGAGCAGTTCAAGGAACAGATAGTAGTCCTTCAGTACGTCGTAGTCAAAATATGTGGGCAGGGAGTTGCCGAAGTCAGAGTCGCTGCTTGTTGCCACAAAATTGATGGCGTTCCACAGCGGCCCCCAGTCTATTTTTTCTTCCTCATAGTCGGGGTATTTGATCTCAAAGTTCCGCCATGTCTCGCTATGGGAGTTGTTGTCATAGGCGGCCGGTGCCCGCTTGGGGAAGGACTTTACGCCTAATTCGTGTCCCATGAGGACCTCATAGTTCCATTGGTCGCCTTTGTAGAGTGTGCCGTGTATGGTTTCTTCGGTTGTGTCTGTTGCCGGATCGGACTTTTTAAGGCGAAGCTGCTTACGGTCCACTTTTTCTGTCATGCAGTAGAGGCCGTGGTAGGTGCCGTTGAGGAAAACCTCGACAAAGCGTCCGCGTGTGCCGGACTTGGCTTTGGGTTCCCAGCCTTCGCGGCGTTGATAAGGCGGTGTGGCAAAGTCATTCCACAGGTCGGTGGAAACGCGGTTGCGCATGCATGACATGTCAACGGCCATGGCATCGAGTATCCAGTTATTGTCGTTGCGCAGACCGAAGAACTCATGGTCTACGGAATTGCCCTGCTCGTCGCGCAGTTTGATGTTATAGCTTTTTTTGCTGTAGCCTTGGGCGCTGGCTCCGCGATATCGGTAAGCGGCAATGAGAGTAGGAGCGTAACCGTTGGCTGTGGCATCGGTCACACGCAGGCGCCCTGTGGTGTAATAGCTGCCGTTGCATCCGGACATTTCCAGCTCAACGATCGGCAGAAATGTGAAATTGAGCGAGGCGGCAGCTACTTCTTCCGTTCCATTCTTAATGACTGAAATTTTATAGGACTTGTCACAGCTGACAGCAGGGATGGTGATGGTGCCGTCTTCATTGACGTCATTGTCGTCGATACGGATGGTGTAGTCATCGCCGGTTGGCCGGAATTTTACTTGAACCGTTGTGGTGTAGTCGGCTTCTCCACGAGTGTTTGCCGGCAATGGAGCATAGTAGCGGTCGGCTATTCGGTCATAGGTCAGGTCCTTGTCGTTCAATTGGATGGAGTCTACGTAAGCTTTAAAGCCATCGGCGGGTACGTTATCCAAAGGCACACCGTTGGCCAGAAGGTGGTTGAGGTGGCGGCGGTCGGAGGAGTAGAAAACGAATGTGCAGCCAGCGTCAAGGTTGTATAAGCCGATTACATGGCTTGTGCTGAGGTTGTAGTCGTTCCAGTAGAGGTAGGAACTTTGGTTATAGCCGTCTGCGCCGGGCAGGTTGTCGGCTTTGCAGATGGTGTAGCCTGTATTTTCGGTGGAGTAAAAACCGAATTTCCAGATATTGTTTTTGGCTGTTCCGTTGGACAGGTTCAGGGGGGCGTTCTTGTAAGTGGACGGATAGCTTGTTTCTACATACTGGTTGTCAGATGTATAAATCTGCACGCCGTTGCCGTTGTCTACAAAATAGAATTGTGAGGCTTCCGTGTCGCTTTGAGTCAGCCGGCTGTTGCTCCCTATAACATATAATCCGGAGCGAATGTTGCGGATGGTATAGAGTACGGGGTTGGCGGTGTCGGTTGTATAAACTACCGGTTGTTGCAGACCGGTGAGTTCCCAATATTCACCGTTCTCAGTCGTTCCGCAAGTGCCTGACGGGTCGGTGTCGTCTGTTGCGTCCATAACGGATTTTCCGTTTTCGTCGTAGATATTGAAAAGACCATTGGCATCGGTATTGGTTCTATAGGTGCCTACCAGATATGGTGTGTCGCTGTTTGGATTGCGGATGTTGAAATACTGTCCGGATGCGCCGGCGTTTTCTATGTAGACGGCACCTTCGCCGTTTTCCGTGATTTTCCATACCGCATAATCGCTGGTTGCCGAGGATGACAATACGATGCCTTTGGCTATGATTTCTCCATTGGCATTTGTCTGTTGGGTGGCGCTGTACACCAGATATTGCTTGCTTTGGGCATTGCAGATAGTGTATCCGTCTCCGTTGTCTGATTTTTTCAGTATCCAGTAACTGTCGGGCGAGAGTTGGCCGGTTTCCATGTCGTAATAGACGAGGGGCGATTGGCTGTGGTTTTCACCAAGTACGATGCTCCCTGAGGGCCATTGTGTGCAGACAAAGTAATATTTTTGACCGTCTGCGATTTTGATGGTGGCCTTTAAGGAAATGACCATCATAAGTCCCAATAAAAAGAGGAATGTCTTTTTCATAAAAGGTGTTGCAATAATTTCGCCTCAAATTTACAACAAAAAAAGTGGTGAACAATAAAAGTTTTTCTTTTTTGTATTAATATGTGCCGGAAGGGTGTGGAAATGTGATCGTTTCGCTGGTTGCGAAGCCGGAATTACGGTCTTTCTTGAAGTGTGGAGGCGGAAAGTTGTAATAGACCGGCTGGATTGCTTTTTTGCAGTGTAAGATGCTTAATGAATGTTAATACAATGCAATTTGGATTAGAAAAGTTATTAACATTTTTAATATTTGTTAGTACGTTGTCTGGTAGAAGTGTATCGCATCCGTATGTTTTTTATCGGGCAATACTGGAAAAAATAATTTCAATACTGGGAATTTTTACGGCAATACGGATAATTTTTATTTGAAAAAGGTTTGTTTGAGGCTGAAAAAATAAAAAAACAGGCCGCTTTATCGGATGGCCTGTTTCTCTAGGACAAAGATACGACATCGGCGGGCTGAAAGCAAGAAATGTTAAATCCGGTAGTGAAGGGTATAGTGTTTATTTATCTTAAAACAGTTAGAGGAATCTAAAAAGGCTTGTAAACTTTTTTCCGGTCCGTCTGCTTGTTGTAAAGCAACAGCAAGGGCATCCCTCTGAAAGGATGCCCTTGCTTGTGAAATAAGAGAAGGAACTTCTGTGCCTCCCTTGGTGTTTTTAAGGAAGGGATTTATTGTTTCACAAATTTGAATTGCTTGAAATAAACCTTTTGCTCCGTACCGCTTGTGTTGGTGAGGCGCAGTTTTGAGGCTTTCATCCCTCCTAGCTCGTTGGCGGTGTGGATGACGGGGTCATCGGCTTTGTAGTGCAAAAGGCCGACCTTGGTCCACTGGCCGTTTTCGGTGAGCAGTTCGAGAGTGAAGTTTTTGGCGGCTCCCGGCACTCCCAGGTTGAAGTCCATGCCTTGGAACGTGATGAGGCGGTCGCTTTCGATGAGCAATTCACCGCCTGGCTGCCAGTTGATGACTTCAAGTGCCGGAGTGACACTGACGTTGTTGCCGCGGACGGTAACGGGCAGCATAGCCAGTTGAGGCACATTGCTTGAGAGTTTGTAAGGATTGTATTCTGCAACATTGCTCAATTGTGTGCCGTTGGCTTTATTGTAGGCATCTACCGTTTGGGCAAATATTTTGTTGAGTGTAGGCAACAGCACTTTGGTGGCCAATTTTATACCGGGCTGGAGGGCATGACGTACATCGGAATTTTCGAGGGTGTACATTTGTTCCTGAATGGATCGGGCCTGTTGGTAAATGTGTGTGAAGGATTGCATATTTTCCTTATCGCCGTTCTGTGCAGCCTGCGGCATCATGCAGACGGCATAGCCGTAATCAGCCACATTCTTGGCTTGCAAAAGCCAGGGTCGGAGCTCGCGTATGAGTTCCGGGTTCGACTTGTCGGCCAGCAGCACATCGGCAGCGGTTTTCAATTCCATGCAGCGGTTGAGGAGCTCGCCGCAGATTTCACCGGTAAGTTTGCCGTTCTCCACGCTTTGTGCCAGCTGTTTCAGCTCGTCACCTTCTTCGCGGCGAAACCCGTGTCCGTTAGGGCCAAGGTCTTTATTGTAGAGCGCAAAGGTGCGCAGTGCCCATGCGTTATCGGGCAACAGGTCGCTGATGGCTTTGTTCCAGTCTCTGTCATAGTCATACGCCTTCATGTTCCATGTGTAGTCGGCAATGCCGTAGAGGGCGATTTTTGAAGCCTCGGCGTGTTCCATCGGATTGCTTACAAAGCCTGACAGATCGCCGGCAATGGTGAGGTCGTTGCCGTAGGCCGGGCCGAGGAGGATGCGGTCGCGCACGAAGTCCGATACGGGAAAGTTCCACCATATATAGGCCTTGCGGTTGATGCGCTGGTTGATCCATTCCATTGATTCCTTGTCAATGCAGTGGACTACGCTGTTGCCCGTCCACATGATTTCCACACTTTTGTTCATCTTTGTCCCCAACGTGCGCAAGTACCCTTTTTCATCGTTTGCCCAGGCGCGGTTATATTCTGTGGGACACATCACGAGCGGGGATATGTCGTGCTTCTTCTGTATGAAGTTGTTGTCGATGTAGTTAAGCAGTTCGGCCTGTTTGTCGGCTTTGGTGCCTTCGCCCCAGATGTCGTCAAAGAATACAGCAAAGGAGCGGATGCCCAGTTCATACATTTTCTCAAATTTGGCCAGTAATGCGTCGCGGTCTTCAGCTGTCCACTTAATGTCTACTCCGGGATGAATGGCCCAGTAAAAGTTTACACCGCATTTTTTCGCATACTCATTCAGTTCCTGTATGCGTTTGGCCTCGGCCTCGGGGTAAGGCACGCGCCAGCGGTCGCGGTGGTAGGGGTCGTCTTTAGGTCCGTAAATGTATACATTCATTTTGTTGCGGCCGTAAAAATCGAGTTGGCTCAAGCGTGCGCTGTGGCTCCACGGCGTTCCGTAGAAACCTTCCACCACTCCACGGAATTTTACGTCGGGCCAGTCAGTGATGGCGCATGCTTCGAGACGCCCTTTCTGCGACATGGCCAGCAACGACTGTACGCCGTAGAAGAGTCCCTGTTCATCGGCAGCGGCAATGACGGCGCCTTTCTCGCTTACCCGGAGATAGTAGCCTTCGGCTTGTGGCGGGATTTTTTTTGCGTATGCCTTTACGGCCTTATCACCTTTCACGCCAAGCGTCACTGTGAATCGTGCCTCAGGCGTTGTTTCCGGCGTATTTTGAGCCCACAATGCTTGGGCGGCAATCGACTTGGCCCGTGCTTTGTCGCTCCTGATGCTCCAGGCTTGCGGGGCATCGAACAGGTTGCCGCTACCGGCCTGCACCTGTTGTGGCACAGGATTGATATTGGCTACCTGGGCCTGGCCTCCGGATGCGGCACATGCCAAAAGCAGTCCGGCGGATAGAATTGTTTTCTTCATGACGTTATGGTTTAAAGTAAATAATGCTAATGGTGTATTTAATATGACAAAGTTACTACAAAAAAGTGAAATGCGGAAAGATATAGTGATAGAATTGAGTT
>ERZ778511.781-NODE-781-length-27296-cov-6.090232_pt1 | contig 27296 bp, 23 predicted proteins | sample MGYA00510347_ERZ778511 | MGnify/ENA primary metagenome ERZ778511 (study PRJEB29527, sample SAMN07138967) | mouse gut metagenome | material: feces | host: mouse | place: China:Nanjing | collected 2016-01-25 ...
GCTCCCGCAATGAGCAGGCCAGGGGCTACCATGAGTGCGCGGTTAAGATTCAGAATGGCGTTGGGCGACATGCTGTCGTCGAACACTCCCTGCAGGCATATGCCCACCACACAGCCAACAGCTGCCGAGCCCTTCTGCGCCCAGCCCCAGATTTTGGCTTTGCGGATAAAAGACTTCTTGTCGGCCTTTATTACCTCGAGCTTCTCGCGAAGCTCCCGCCATGCATATTCATAGCCCACGTTGGGTCCCAATACAAGCGATGCCGGGAAGCAGAAGCCGTTGACATCGGGTGGTCCGAGCTGAATCTTCGTGGTGGGCCGTATCTGGGCGGTGGTGACTCTGCGCAGTGTGCCGTCGGGCTGCTGCACGAATGTTCCGTTGCTGGAACCGGCATCCTGGAGTATCCACGTGTCGTTGTCCTCGATTATTATCTTCGCATGCTCGCGGCTGACGGCACGGTGGGTGTCGTCGATCATGATTGTTCCTTTGTAGTCTCTGCCTATGGTAAATTCCTGTCTCATTCCTTGGGGGTATTTTTACCGGCGACGCGTCCGCTCAGAATGTCCTTGTATTGTTTCAGAAGCGGCTTGGGTGCCGAAAGCACATGTGTATGGCCCGCATTGTCGCTGAGGATAAGTTTCTGCGATGTAACTGATATCTGCACCAGAAAACTTTGGTTCACCAGCAGGCTGCGGCCGAGGCGAACCAAAGGCAGGCGGTCGCCGGCAGGGAGTGCCGCACGTATATACGCCTCCAGTTTGCTTAGCCCGAGACTCACCAGCGGACCCTTGGAAGCGATGTACATCACCTGGGTATAGTTACCGTTGGCCTGCAGATAGGCCAGCGCGTCGAGGTCGAGCATCAGAAGCTCATCGCGAGAGTTGAGGCACAGTTTGTTCATGGCAGTAACATTTGCTACAATGCGTGAATAATCATGCAAATATACTGAATATACAAAAAAATTCCGCGTATGATGATATTTTGTCACAGGCATGCGGCAGATGCAGCGGAATCATCCGGATTGAAAATGTTTCCATGTTAAAGAACAATAAAATTAACTTTTCTCATTCAGGCCGGCCTCCTATTCCGTCTCGTATTTGTTTGCAAGATATGGAAACTCCTACAATCATCCCTTCACACACAGTCGCCCACTGGCTGCTGACAACAATCGACAATACCCTCGACGCTCTCGGTATGGGGCGACACCGCACCACCGAGGAAATAATCTATCTTGTGGCGGTAAGCATCGTGGCCTTCGCCGTGGCCTGGATAATAAAGAAGATTATCTTCGTGAGTGTGCGCAAGCTGGTGAAAATGCGCAAGATAACCATAGGTCTGGAACTGCTGCAATGGCACACCCTGCGCAAAGTGTGCCAGATTATTCCTCCGCTGATACTTCTTGCGCTGGTGCCTTTCGCCTTCGAGAGCACCCACAGCATGCGCTTCTGGATTTTCCGCATTGTGGGCATCTACGGGCTGCTGGCCCTGGGCATAGCCCTCGGCGCCGTGTTCGATTTCGCTTTCAACCACTACAACATCCACCAGAACAAGCGCAACCTGCCTTTGCGCGGACTGCTGAATGTAGCCAAAGGTATACTGTGGATTGTGCTGGCAATCTGCTCGGTATCGCTGCTGCTCGACAAATCGCCGGCCTTCCTGCTCACCGGCCTGGGAGCCTTCGCCGCCGCCCTCATGCTCATTTTCAAAGACTCGATTCTCGGTTTCGTGGCCGGCATACAGATGAGCCAGAACGACATGCTGCATGTAGGCGACTGGATAGTGGTGCCTGACACTCCCGCCAACGGTGTGGTGATGGACATGACGCTCTCCACCGTGAAGGTGCGCAACTTCGACAACACCATAGTTACCGTGCCGCCATACACACTCATTTCCAATTCATTCCAGAACTGGCGGGGAATGAGCCAGAGCGGAGCGCGGCGCATAATGCAGAACCTCACAATCGACCTCACCACAGTACGCCGCCTCACCGCCGGCGAGGTGGATGCCATGTGCGCTCCCCATCCCCGCCTGAAGGAGTTCGTGGCCTCGCTGCGCGCCGCCGGCACGACCAGGCAGGACAAGCCCGGACTGAACCCCATCAACGGCACCATCGAGACAAATCTCGGACTATACCGCGCCTACATAAGCCTATATATCTACAACAACCCCGATTTCTCGCGCACCCAGCAGCTGCTGGTGAATGTGACCGGCACAACGCCGCAGGGCTACACACTCCAGCTCTACTGCTTCACCGACACCACCGACTGGGACCGCTACGAGGCCATACAGAGCGATCTGCTCGAACACGCCACAACCGCGCTCGCCGATTTCGGCCTGGCCATGTACACCTCCGGAAGCCTGTCGCTGGATATCGAGAAAAACGGTTCCGGACAGCAGCCACAGACCGGCGACCACGACACTTCCGCCCCGGAAGCATAAGCTGTTTTCGTACACACAAGAAAACCGAGCCACGATTCCGCTTTGTTCGGCATAGCGACGTCCCTTTGCACTTTTTAACGCGTATTATTCCCATTCCGACCAATTATTTCGCACTTTAGCCCAATTCTTAATGTGAGGATTTGGCTACCTTTGCATCGGTTTTCCATGATTTTTACACTTTTTCAAGGTACAATCACATTACAAAGCACAACGAGACAATATAAGAATATGAAAATGAAAGCCTTAACGCTCACCGCCGGCATATTCGGCATTGGCTGCTGCCTGCTGAGTTCCTGCGGCGGCAAGAGCGCGTCCGCTGGTGCGGCAAGCGCTCACGCTCCCGAAATCGCCGTTATCACAGTAGAGCCCACCGACGCCGAATTCCAAAGCTCCTATCCCGCAACCATCAAAGGAAAAACAGACATCGCCATCCGCCCGCAGGTGACAGGCTTCATCACCGCAGTACACGTCGACGAGGGACAGCGCGTCCACCAGGGCCAGCCGCTGTTCACCATCGACCAGGTTCAGTTCCAGGCCGCCGTAGACCAGGCCGAGGCCAACGTGAACAGCGCACGCAGCGCCGTTTCCACTGCCGAAATCACGGAGCAGAACAAGAAACACCTTCTGGAGAAAAACATAATCAGCAATACCGAATGGCAGCTTGCCGCCAACCAGCTCGCCCAGGCAAGGGCAACGCTGGCCCAGGCCGAAGCCGCACTGGTCACCGCCCGCAAGAACCTTTCGTACACCGTCGTTAAAGCGCCTTCGGAAGGTGTGGTGGGAACAATTCCCAACCGGGAAGGCTCGCTGGCCTCGCCCTCGAGCGCACAACCCCTGACCACCATCAGCGACAACTCGCAGGTCTATGCCTACTTCTCGATGTCGGAACGCGACCTCCTCGAGCTCACCGACGGCGGCGCAAGCGTGAACGAACGCATCGGCGCCCTCCCCGCAGTGAAACTCCAGCTCGCCGACGGCTCCATCTATCCCGTCGAGGGTCGCGTGGCCACACTCTCCGGCATGATCGACAACACCACCGGCGCCGCCTCGGCCCGCGCTCTGTTCGACAATCCCGGCGGACGCCTCCGCAGCGGCAATACCGGCCAGGTGCTGATTCCCCGCAGCAACCATGGCGTGCTCACCGTGCCCCAGCGTGCCACATACGAGGTACAGGACCTGCGCTATGTCTATGTGCTCAACGACTCTAATGCCGCAGTGAGCAAGCAGATAACCGTGGAACCCTACAGCGACGGCCAGACTTTCGTGGTAACCTCCGGTCTCAACCCCGGCGACCGCGTGGTGGTGGAAGGCGTAGGCACCGTGGTACGCCCGGGCATTGTAGTCACCCCCAAAACAAACAACTGATCGCAAAGGCTGCATTAACCGTTAGCTATGAAACTTGATACGTTTATAAACCGGCCTGTGCTCTCGACGGTGATTTCCATATTCATCGTCCTGCTCGGCATAATAGGCCTCTCAGCCCTGCCGGTTACCCAATATCCCGACATCGCGCCACCTACAATCTCGGTGACCACAACCTACAACGGCGCCAACGCCGCCGCCGTGCTCAACTCCGTGATAGCGCCCCTCGAGGAAAGCATCAACGGCGCCGAAGGCATGACATACATGGAATCCACGGCCACAAACACCGGCAGCGCAACCATCAACGTGTACTTCCGCCAGGGTTTCGACCCCAACATGGCGGCTGTGGACGTGCAGAACCGCGTGTCGGCGGCATCGAACCTTCTGCCTTCCGAAGTGAACCAGGTGGGCGTGCAGACAAAAAAACGCCAGACATCCATGCTCGTGGGCGTGGCGCTGGTGGACACTTCCGGCAGATACTCGCCAGAGTTCCTGGACAACTACATGAAAATCAATATCATCCCCGAGCTCCAGCGTGTGGAGGGCGTGGGTGATGTGATGAGCTTCGGCGCCGATTACTCCATGCGTATATGGCTCAAGCCCGAAGTGATGGCACAGTACCACCTCATGCCGTCCGACATCTCCGCGGCTCTGGCCGAGCAGAACATCGAGGCCGCACCCGGCGCCTTCGGCGAACAGGGCAACCAGTCCTTCCAGTACATCATGCGCTACCGCGGCCGACTCACCACCCCCGAGCAGTTCGGCGACATCGTGGTGCGTACCGGAGCCAACGGCGAAGTGCTCTACCTCAGCGAAGTTGCCGACATAGAGCTGGGACGTGTGACCTACGGCTTCTCCAACAAGAACAACGGAGACATGTCGTCGATGGCAATCGTGTTCCAGACTCCCGGTTCCAACGCCACGGAAATTATCGAGAACTGCCTTGCGCTGTGCGACCGTCTGAAATCGGACCTTCCCGAAGGCACCATTATCGACGTGCCGATGAACAACAACGACTTCCTCTATGCATCGGTCAACACCGTAATCCACACACTCATAGAGGCATTCATTCTGGTGTTCTTCGTGGTGTACGTCTTCCTGCAGGACATCCGTTCCACCCTTATTCCCGCCATCGCGATTCCCGTGGCCCTTGTGGGCACGTTCTTCGTGATGAACCTTATCGGTTTCTCGATAAACCTCATCACCCTGTCGGCCCTTGTGCTTGCGATAGCCATTGTGGTGGACGACGCCATTGTGGTGGTCGAGGCCGTGCATGCCAAGCTCGACCAGGGCTACCACAGCTCCCGGCGCGCCTCCATCGACGCCATGAACGAAATCGCAGGAGCACTTATCTCCATCACCCTTGTGATGATGCTGGTGTTCATCCCCGTGTCGTTCATGCCCGGCACCTCCGGCGTGTTCTACCGCCAGTTCGGCCTCACCATGGCCATAGCCATCGGATTCTCGGCAGTGAACGCCCTCACCCTTTCCCCGGCACTGTGTGCCATCTTCCTTAAGCCGCACCGCGCCGAAGGCGAAGACGCCAAATCGTTCGGCGACCGCTACAAGGAAGCCTCCGCGGCAGCCCGCGAGGTAATGGGCAAACGCTACAAGCGCAAATTCGCCCTCGACATACATCCGGCAATCACCTTCGTACTTGTGGCCTTCACAATCTTCGCCATGGTGATGGGATGGTTCGGCTTCGCCACTCCCTGGCTCAGCATCCTCTGCTGGGTAGCAGCCGTGGTGGGCGTGATGGGGCTGTTCGGAAAACGCTTCCAGAACTCTTTCGAGAAAAACTTCGCCAAAATCCTCGACCGCTACCGCAAACAGGTGGGATGGTTCACTCATCATAAATACATATCGTTCGGCATCGTGGTTGCCGCGGCTGTGGTGCTGGTATGGCTTATGCGCTCCACTCCCTCGGCCATGGTACCCAACGAGGACACCGGCGTGGTTTTTGCCATGGTCGACATGCCCGCGGGCTCCTCGCAGGAGCGCACCGCCGAAGTGCTTGAGCAGATCGACTCCCTGGCCGCCACAATACCTGCCATCAAAATCCGGCAGATGATCAACGGATATTCGTTCATCGCCGGACAGGGCCCGACGTACGGCGCGTTCATCATGAAACTCAAGGACTGGAGCGAACGCGGCAAGGGAGAAAGTTCCGACGATGTAATCGCGCAGCTGTATGCCCTCACAGGCCAGCATGTCCGCGACGGCCGCGTGATGATTTTCGCACCGCCCATGATTTCAGGCTACTCCGCCACCAACGGTTTCGAAATCAAGATGCAGGACCGCACCGGCGGCGACATCAACCAGTTCTTCGCCGTGGTGCAGGGCTTCCTGGCCCAACTCAACGCCTGCCCCGAGATACAGATGGCATACACCACCTTCAATCCTTCGTTCCCGCAGTACATGATCGACATCGATGCCGCCAAGGCCAAGCAGGCAGGCATCAGCCCGGCGACCATTCTCCAGACCCTCCAGGGATACTACGGCGGCATGTATGTGTCCAACTTCAACCGTTTCGGCAAAATCTACCGCGTGATGATGCAGGCGGCTCCCGAAAGCCGCGTAAGCCCCGAGACCCTCAACAGCATCAAGGTGCGCAACGGCAGTGAGATGGCTTCCATCGCCAACTTCGTGAAGCTCACCCGCGTCTACGGTCCCGACCTTATGAACCGCTTCAACATGTTCACCTCCATCTCCGTGACAGGCCAGCCCCGGGCCGGCTACTCCTCCGGCGACGCCATCGCCGCCATCGAGCGCGTGGCCGCCCAGGCCCTGCCTCCGGGCTACGGCTATGAATATGCCGGCATGACCCGCGAGGAAGCCGGTTCCAACGGTTCGGGAGCCACGGCAACCATCTTCGGCCTGTGTCTGCTGTTCGTGTATCTGCTGCTTTCGGCACAGTACGAGAGCTACATGCTGCCCTTCGCAGTGATTCTTTCGATACCCTTTGGTCTGGCCGGCACCTTCATCTTCGCACAGATGTTCGGACTCTCCAACAACATCTACCTCCAGATCGCGCTTATCATGCTCATAGGCCTGCTTGCCAAGAACGCGATTCTCATCGTAGAGTTCGCCCTGGAGCGCCGGCACACGGGCATGAGCATCGTCAACGCCGCCATCGCCGGTGCCGGAGCACGTCTGCGCCCCATCCTTATGACCTCGCTGGCACTCGTGATCGGCCTTCTGCCTCTGATGTTCGCCCATGGCGTTGGCGCCAACGGCAACCGTTCGCTGGGCGCCGGCTCGGTAGGCGGCATGCTCATAGGCATGATATGCCAGATTTTCATTGTCCCCGCGCTGTTCGTGGTATTCCAGATGCTGCAGGAAAAAATCAAGCCTATCCGCTGGCAGAACCAGGAACGCGGCGGCAACATCGAGAACGAAATCGAGCAGTACGCCAAGTAACATATCCGAAGAATCATGACAATTATAAAGACAGCACGCATCGCCGCCGCCATAGCCCTCGCGGGCATGCTGGGCAGCTGCGGAATATACCAGAAATACCAGACGCCGACCGACAGCCCGCTCACGGCTGCCTACGCCGCCGCAAGGAAGGCTCCCGCCGACAGCACGGTGTTCGGCAACCTCCTCTGGGAGGATGTGTTCACCGACCCTGTGCTGGCAGCCCTCATCGACTCGGCTCTGGTGAACAACACCTCGCTCGAGAACGCCCGCCTCAACGTGGAGGTGGCCCGTGCAAACCTCAAGGGCGCACGCCTGGCCTATCTGCCATCGGTGGCAATAGCGCCCAACGGCGCCGGCGCATCCTATGCCGGCAGCGACCTCTCCTGGACATACACCATTCCAGCACAGGTGAGCTGGGAAATCGACATCTTCGGCAAAACTCTCAACAACAAGCGTGGAGCTGAGGCATCGCTGCGCAAGAGCAAGGCCTACACCCAGGCCGTGCGCTCGCAGATAATCTCCGCCGTGGCCACCACCTACTATTCGATAGTGGCAGTGCGCCAGCAGCTCGAGCTGTCGCGCGGCACCGCAGTGCTGTGGCAACAGACGGTGCAGACCATGCGCGACCTCAAAGAAGGAGGACGTGGTGTTACCGAAGCTGCCGTGGTACAATCGGCGGCAAACTACTATTCGATACTGTCGTCGATAACCGACCTTGAGGTGTCGCTGCATCAGCTCAACAACACCATGAGTCTGCTGCTCAACACCATGCCACGCGAATGGGAGGTCAACAACGACCTCGAGCTGCACACTCCCGCCATTCTCCGTGCCGGAGTGCCCATGGCCGAGCTGGCCGCCCGCCCCGATGTGGAAGCCGCCGAACAGGACCTTGCAGCGGCATTCTACGCTACCGCCGGCGCACGAGCGGCATTCTATCCCGGACTCAACATCACCGCCAACGGAGGGTTCACCAATCTCCTCGGCTCGATGATCAAGAACCCCGGCGACTGGTTCTACCAGCTGGCCGGCTCCCTCACCGCCCCGCTGTTCGCACGCGGACAGAACATCGCCCGCCTCCAGGCAAGCAAAGCCCAGCAACAGCAGGCACTCAACAACTTCGAGTACACGATAATGTCGGCAGCCGCCGAAGTGAGCGAGGCTCTCACCGTCTACGAAAAGAGCCTCGAAAAGTCGGTATATCTCGACGACCAGATCGAAAATCTCGAGAAATCCGTGGAATACACCAAAGACCTTATGATGTACTCCACCGGCAACACAAGCTACCTCGAAGTGCTCACCGCACAGCAGAGCCTGTTGAGCGCACAGATAAGCCAGATAAACACCAGACTCAGCCGCGCACGCTCGGTAATCAACCTTTACCAGAGCCTCGGCGGCGGACGATAACCAGAATGCCATGATCAGTCCACTCGCCCACGTCGACCCAGCCGCCAGAATCGGCAACGACGTAACAATCCATCCCTTCGCTTTCGTCGATGCCGACACTGAAATCGGCGACGGCTGCAGCATCATGCCCTACGCCTCGGTTCTCAAGGGAACGACACTGGGCAAAAACATCAAGGTGTATCAGGGCGCCATTGTCGGCGCCGACCCCCAGGACTTCCGCTGGAAAGGCGCACCCTCGCGCTGCTCCGTCGGCGACGGCTCGGTAATCCGCGAGCATGTGATCATCAACCGCGGCTTCGCCGACCCCAACGGCACACGCATAGGCCCCAACTGCTTCATCATGGCCGACTCGCACATAGGCCACGACTCGGTGATTGTGGGCGACTGCGTGATCGGCAACGGCGTGTCGGTGGCCGGCAGCGTGTTCGTGGACCGGGGCGCGATTCTCTCCTCGGCCGTGGTGCTGCACGAGAAAAGCCGTGTGGGCAAATTCGCACTGCTCAAAGGCGGCACACGCGTGAGCGCCAATGTGCCTCCGTTCGTAATCATGGCACACAATCCGGTGAGCTACTACGGCGTGAACTCGGTGGTGATGGGCAAACACGGCGGCTTCTCCGACGAGCAGATCGACGATGTGGCCAAGGCCTACCGCCACCTGTACCAGACATCCACCTCGATATTCAATGCCCTGCAGCGCATCGAGGCAGACATCGCGCCCTCCGAAATACGCGACGAGATTGTAAACTTCGTGCGCTACTACGGCAAACCTCTTGCAGGACACCGCGTGGACCTCGACGACTGAAGCTCCCACACGATGCATCCTGTAAAACGGACGGAGCGAACCCTATGGCCGCTCCGTCCGTTTTATATGGACATAGCCCCGAGGAGGTATGATTCCGTCATAACTCTCTGATGGCCATGAAACACCACAAACAACTTTTCTGTTTATGAAACGCATCTTCATCGCTCTATGCCTGTGTGCCGCCATGGCCACAGCCGCAGCGCAGTCGGCCGTCCGCCCGATTCCCTACGGAAACATGGACCAGTGGGTGACTCGCAATATCCAAGAAAGCCGACTCATCGGGGGCCAGCACAAGAGGTGCTATGCCATCGGCCCCACCGCCACCATCGAAGGCGACAAGCCCTACAATCCCTCCGGAGGTTCGCCGTGGGCTACGTCCAACGTGATGGCAAAGGTGATGGGTATAACGAAAGTGAGCAACGCCGTCTTCCCCGACACCAGGGGCAGCGGAAAATGCGCGCGCCTCACCACCATAATGGAAAACTGCAAGGCCATTGGACTGATCAACATCGACGTTCTTGTGGCGGGCACCATGTTCCTGGGCCAGATGCTGGAGCCGGTGAAAAGCACCAGCGACCCCTACGGCAAAATGGAAATGGGCATACCATTCGACGGGCGCCCCTCGGCACTGGTCTACGACTACAAGCTGCACATCCCTGCCAATGGCGGCAGAATCTATTCCAGCGGTTTCGGGAAAAAGAAAAACCTCCCCGGCACCGACAAGGCCGAAGTGTTCATCATCCTGCAGCGGCGCTGGGAAGACTCACAAGGGAACATACACGCCCGGCGCGTCGGCACCGGCCGCGAACTCATGGCACACAGCACACCGGAATGGGTCGACGGCCACGAACTCACCGTGCACTACGGCGACATAAGCTCCGAGAGCTTCTTCCGCCCATATATGGGACTTATTCCCGAAAGCAAATCGTACTTCGCGCGGAATTCCCGCGGCGACATGGTGCCCGTGGTGGAGGAAGGCTGGGACAGCCCCGACGCCCGGCCCACACACCTGATAGTGATGTTCTCCGCCGGAAGCGGCGAACCGTTCACCGGCACTCCGGGGCTGACACTCTGGGTCGATAACGTAGGCCTACAATACGACAGGCCAGCTGATTACGCTGCCGAGTAAACCTTTTTCACCGTTGGCTTGTTTAATTTCCGAACACCTTTCAACGACTTTCTTTCGAGTAAAGAGGCTCAACAGTCGTTAAGTTAAATTTGTCAATTTGTTGGGTTGTAACAATTGTTTGCACTATCTTTGCAACCCTTTGCGCCCGACAAAAAAATGCAAGACACGATATGAAAAAAACTCTCCTCGCGGCCGCGGCGATAGCGGCCTTCGGCGGCCTCTCGGCAGGCGCACAGGTAATGCAGCAGCCCAAGTTCTTCGACAACTGGTACATCGGCCTCGACGGCGGTGTTGTAACCCCCATGAAAGGACAGGCATTCTTCGGCTCCATGCGCGGCGCAGCCGGTCTCCACCTCGGCAAACAGATAACCCCCGTGTTCGGCGTAGGCGCCGAAGCCCTTTTCGGGGTCAACACCTCGTCGTGGAAAGGACGCATGCACAGCAGCACAGCCTTTGACAACAGCTACGTGGGCATCTACGGTACCGCCGATCTTTTCAACCTCTTCGGCGGCTATCCCTGCCACAAAAGGCCCTTCACCATCGAAGCCGTCCTGGGCGCCGGCTGGGGCCACTACTATATCAACAACGGCGAGGATATGGCCTCCCGCAGGGACCAGAACTATTTCGCCACACGCGCCGGTCTCAACTTTAACTTCAACGTTACCGAGAACGTGACAATCGCCATCAAGCCGTCGGTGGTGTGGAACATGGGCGGCGAGTTCGCCCAGAGCAACGTGGGCTACAACATCAACAAGGCCACTTTCCAGCTCCTTGCCGGCGTTACCTATAATTTCGGCGGATTCGAATGCGTGCGCCCCTACGACCAGGCCCAGGTTGACGCCCTCAACGGCGACATCAACAGCCTCCGCTCGCAACTTGCCGCCTCCGACGCCAATGCCGCCGCATGGCAGCAGCGCGCCGACGCTCTGGCCACCGAACTCGACAGCTGCCGCAACCGCCAGCCCCAGGTGGTGCGTGAGGTCGACAACAAATACAACTCGGTTCGCTTCGTATTCTTCCGCATAGGCTCGCACGCCATCACCGCCGACCAGATGCCCAACGTGACCATGATCGCCGACTATATGAAGAGCCATCCCCAGTCGAAAGTCGTGATCAAGGGCTATGCCAGCCGCGACGGCAACTACGACTTCAACGTCCGCCTTGCCCAGGCACGTGCCGAAGCTGTTAAGAACACTCTCATGCGCCGCTACAACATCCCCGAATCCCGCATCGAGGCTTCCGGTGAAGGCATCGGCAACATGTTCGACGAAGAATCCTGGAACCGCGTTTCCATCTGCACCCTCGAGTCGAATAACGAATGAAAAATTTACCTGAATTACATAACTGACACATTCCTACGCAGCGATGCCGGAACCGGGGTCTTGCCACAGACCCGGGCTTCGGCATCGCTGTCGCCAATTCATTTTATGCTATGAACGACCTTCTGCTCAACATCATAGGCTACTCAGCAAGCCTCTGCATGGTTCTGGGATATCTTCCCCAGGCGATATCCACAATCCGCACCCGCCAGACCGACGGCATCGCCCTGCCCACCTTCATAATGCTTGGACTTGGCTCGGTGTTCTTCGTTATCCAGGGCATCATGCTCCACAACTGGCCGCTGGTGATCACCAACGTGATAGCTTCGGTGAGCTCGGTGATTATCTTCGGCATCAAGATGCACAACGACCGCAAGAAGCGCAGACAGTAGCCCTGCTCACAACCTGGCCACTGCCAGAGCCTTGGCGTTGCGCTGGTCGGTGAAAGCCGTGAAGCTGTCGAAGAGGTCGGCAAGCGCTATCGTCGCGTTCCTCACCTCGTTGTCGAGCATGTCTGCACCGCGTGCTCCGCTCGCCCTGCCCATGAGCGCGCTGCCTACTCCGCTCACCTGCTCGAAGAGCTTCATCTGAAGCCCCAGCAGCTCGAAAGCGTTGTTGCCGGCGGCGGTTGTCACAACCTGCTGCGGCATCGCCGTGCCACGGCCGGTCACGGGAATCACCCCGTCGGCTCGCGCCCACGCATCGGCCACATGGTCCCAGCTCACGTTCTTGGGCAGCTGGTCGGTGGGAAAGAGCAGCACACCTTTGGCCGAACATGCCATTATGTGGTCCAGTGTCACCACAAGGCGGTTGATGAATTTCTGCTGGTCGAGCACGTCCTCCACGAACGAGTGCACCTCGCCGTCGGTGAGCGGATAGAACTTTACGGCAAACGGATGCGAGCCGTGGCCGTATGGCGAATCGTAGTCGGCCAGCAGGGTGCCGTCGGGAGCGAAAAAACGGCAGTGCCAGCAGAAATCGGCATCGGGCGAACTGTCGCTGCCCGGGCGGCTGTCGAAACTCCACACTTCCACAACACGGTATTTGCCGGTAGCGCCACTGCAGAAAAAGCTACCGGTGGTGCTTTCCATACCTGTAAGCCCCGAATCCGCCGCGGCATCGGCCGTTCCGAAGAGCTTGCGCAGCTCGGCGGCACGCGCGGCGCTCGAGCCTGCGAAGCGGTTGATTATTTCCGGCAGCGACATGTCGTGCAGCATTCCGCAAAGGTCGATGTCCCATCCGCGTGGGTCGCAGAAGGCGTTCACGAAAAAGCGCCTGGGATCCACGTTGTCGATCCACACACCCGAGCCGTTCCAGCGGCGTTCGTCGACAATGCGCTGTATGGCGCATCCCGAAATGAGAAACTCCTCGAGCAGGCGCGCATCGAGCTCGGCGAGGCTGTTCGCCCGGGCTACGGCGGCGATGTCGCCGGCATACACCGCTGCATCGGCGGCATTGGTGCGGTAGCGGCCCACTACCGTTTTCACCAGCTGGCGGATGAGGTTGTTGGTATAGGCATGCTTTCCGGAGCGCTCTATCAGCTCCGCCTCGGTGAGTGTGCCGTTGCGGCCGTCGGCCACGGGGTCGCTCCACTGGTCGCCGTAGGTGAACCGCTTGCACCGTGCGCGCCGGCTCCTTAGGCCAGCACAGGCGTTCCATGCGCTGTAGGCACGCCCGAGGATGTCAGATATCGGCATATTGCACAATTTTTACTGTTTGCAGAAATTCCGGAAGAGTTGCCAGCGCCGAATCGTCGAACACGAACGAATCCTCCCCGGTGTCGGCGGCCGCCATCACCTTAGGAGTGCCATACTCGGCTGCCGCAGGCCATGCGGTTACCGAGCGGCCCGAAGGTGCCAGCACCGCCACCGGCGCCGACGGCGTGGATGCCGTATAGGGATTGAGCTGACGGAGGACGACACGGTCGGCCTCGGAGGCGGCGAGCGGCACTGTGCCATGGTGCCAGCCGGGCAGCCGGAGCCACAGCACCCGCCGGCAATTCTCAGGAAGAGCCATGGACGTGCCGCCGGCAACGCCTATTTCGTTGGCAGCCACAACAGTCAACTCTTCGGGTGCGAGATATCCGACAGGACCATTGTCGAGCAAGGCGAGATACCACCGGCGGAGGGCATCGCCGAGCAAGGCGTCGACATCGACGCCATCGGCACGTTCGGCGCCGCAGTCGGCCCGGAGGCAATCGAATCCGCTTATCCGCCGGGCGTAGGCAATGAGCCGGCTTTTTGTGTATGTCACTTTCATAAGCTGTGTACGGGAGCATGTTTGAGAACCATTATACCACGCCTATCACACGCATGTGGCTCTGCGGATAGCGGAGTACCAGGCAGGAGGCCTCGGTGAGCACCACAGCGTCGGTGTTGCGCACACCCGAGCGGCGCAGGTCGAGGGTTTCGGCACGGAAAGGCACATGCACATATTTGGTCATGTAGTCGGGGTCGAGCACGAAACCGTCGGCGGCGTGGCCGCACTGGTCGAACACCTCGGAATGCAGCACATACAGGCTGCCGAAATTGGAGCGAATCTCACGGAATTCCACACCCCATTTGGCAAAGGTGTCGCCGGCGCTGATGGTCTTGGAGTACTGCACCTTGCTCAGAGCGGTCATAAGCTCGGTTCCGGCAATCAGAATCTTCCGCTTGCTGCCGCAGTTGCGGGTGAATGCCGCCGCGCACAGTTCCACCATATCGCCCTCGGAAATGTTGTTAAGGTTTATGCTGTGCTCGCGTGGTGTCTGGTACCATATGCCGCCGGTGAGGTAGATGTACTCGTTCTTGGTGGCATCGAACAGCTTGGCACAGCTTCCGAAGATGAAATTCTTCTCCATGCCCAGGCGCATGTCGATTATCGCGGCCTCCTCCTGGTCGGAGAAATTCCATCCCACCTCCTTGCGTGCTATTTTCGCAAGAGTGGTCTGCTCGACCTGCATCTTGAAAATCTGGCAGTTGTTGTAGGCCTTGCGCGGAAGTGCGGCGAACTGAGCGGTCTGCACGTCGAGCTCCGTTGCCGCACGCCCCATGCGCACCAGCCGGGTGCCCGCGGGAATGGCGGGGATGGCAATGCCGGCATCGGAGACTTCGCCGTTCACCGGCGCCACCGACAGCCCGGACGACGAACGTTCGGTGACATAGAGAACCAGCGGTCCGGAGGCTTTTCCGGAAGCATCGTAGCCCTTGATTTCCGGCACCAGAATGGTTTCGGACACTTCGAATATGGTGTCGTCGGCAGTGTTGATTTTGTGCACATAGATATTGTCGCCCACGCGCCGGCCCACACCGGCGGCGATGTCGCGGGAGGTGGTGGTCTCGGTCTGCTTGGTGTCGACAGAGTAGTATTCCACAGTCATGGAGCCGGAGCGCCGGCTGCCCGAACAGCGCGACAGCTGGTCGACAGGTGTGGACATGGGGCGCACCTTCACTATGCGTTCGTCGATGGTGTTCTGCAGCAGCCCGGGAGCTCCCTGCTCGATCAGCGGAAGGGTGAGTGGTTTGCCGGACACATGGTTGCCGCCGGCAGTGCCTTGTACGAAGTTTTCGCTCATAATGTATGCTTTTTAGAAGTTGGAAGAATGTGTCGGAGGTCAGTCCCAGAATCCTCCGGAGATATGGCTCAGAAAAGTCGGGCAGCTGTCGGGAGCGGGTTCAGGCACAAGGTCCGAACGGTACATGGGCGTAGACAGCGCCTGCGGAGCAGGCCCGGGTGGCGCTGCCTGCGGCTCTGCGGCTTCATCGGGCGCGTCGCCGGCGGCGTCGAACTCCTCGGGAAAATGCAGGTGGAGGAGGCTGCGGGCATCGCCGCCGGCGGCAAGCTCGGCCAGGAAATGGGCCGTGCGCGGATTGCTCCCTATGGCCCGCAGAAGGTCGATGTCGGCGCGCAGCGATTCGGCATCGGGTTCGGGAGGCACGGCAGTGGGCGTGGCCTGTGTGTCAGTGGTTGTTTCCATGTTTCGAAAAGCGCGGGAAGGATTGTCTGTTTCCCGACAGTGCAAAGATGCAATGCCGGCGGTCGGCACTGTCTGCACATGTGTCCGTCACAACGCCGGTTAACAATTGCCGTACATGGAGTGTTAGTAGTATATATCACCGCCGCATTATGCTGTCAGCGAAAACCAGAAACGTTATCTGCCGCACCGTCGACATGCTCACTCTCACAGTGAGCGTGGCGCTGATTATCGTGGTAAGCCTCGACGCGTTCAGCCCGCGCACCGACTTTCTGCACAACGGCATCTACCGCCGGTCGCAGCTGTGGGTGTGCCTCGTGTTCATGGCCGACTTCGCAGCCGGACTGTGGAACGCCACCGACCGCCGGCGCTATGTCGCGCGCAACTGGGCGCTGTTGTTGCTGTCCATACCGTTCGCCATAGTGGCGGAAGCCGCAGGCATCCATCCGGGTCCCATAGCCGCCTATGTTCTTCACCTCATGCCAATGGCGCGGGGCCTTCTGGCACTGGTGCTTGTTCTGGTTTTCATCTCCGGCAACCGCAGCATAGGGCTGTTCGTATCGTACACGGCCATCCTGCTGCTGATTGTCTACTTCACATCGCTGGTGTTCTACCTCCACGAATCGGGAGTCAGCCCGCAGGTGCGCGACTACTGGGATGCCCTGGAATTCATGAGCCTGCAGGCCACCACACTGGGCAGCGACTACTACGCACAGACAACCATGGGCAAACTTTCGGTAATGATAGCCTCATGCTCCGGCATGCTCATGCTGCCTGTATTCACAGCGGCCCTGAGCCACATGGTGAGCCGCTATGTGAGTAAAAACCAGGCATAATAGCCGACCGGCTGCTCCGGAACCCGTGCACTGACACTCCATTTCCGTGTGTTTTTCAGATACAGCTTAATTCAATTTTGATTTTTGAATATTTAACATTGAACCTATTGTAATTTACATTGCTTTATCATTATCTTTGCGGCGCACGCAATGAAAAAGTATCATGAAAAAATTTCTGTTCCTTATCATTTCCATTCTAATCCTGGCATCATGCGAATACGAAAACCCACCTCTTGCGCTTGGTGCGGAAGAAAACGGGATTTTAACTTCAATTACCTACATGTAGGCTCCATACATTATAATAAAAATCTGAAATACATTATAGCAACCCCCAACAAATGAACAGAATAAAGATTATAATTTCAATCCTGTGCCTGACAATGGTAACGGTGATGTTCTCATGTAAGGAAGAGATTTATGATGTGGATATATGCCGTCCATATCTCTATAAAATCAAACTTCTGAAAAACTCATCCGATAACATATCCGATGAAGATATATATATCATCTTCCGTGGCGAAAGATATAATATCGCAACCACAAAACCCGAGGAGCCATTCTGGGAAAAAACCGATCACATGCTTGCGAGGAACTATGGGGCGTATTATATTTCCAAATCGCTGGATAATGCCGAAATCCATTTTGGAGAAACAGACCTTCTGCATTCGTTGAATAAGCCTAAGGCGGTTGTCGAACTCCACATCGGAGCCAAATCGTTAAATCTCGCTGTCGAGTACAACGAAAACACTGAACGTGTCGACTTATACCTCGACGGCAGGCATGTAGGCCGCGGACACGGTGCATACTTCCAGATAAATTACTGATTTATCGCCGACACTCGGCTGGATTTACATCCATCGACAACATCCGGGAACAGACGGCAGAAGCATGGGAAATGTTTTTGCCGTGACTTGACATCAGTTCCGACACGTCCGTGCAAAAAAAACACTATATTTGCACTATGACAGACAAAGCGGAAACAACCGGCGCGCTCACCTTGGCCGAGGCTCAGGCTATTGTCGACCGGTGGATAAACACCGTGGGAGTTCGGTACTTCTCGCCGCTGACCAACATGGCCATCCTGGCCGAGGAAGTCGGCGAGGTGGCACGCGTTATCGCACGCACCGACGGCGAGCAGAGTGCCAAGGCCGGCGAGAGACTCGACCTTGCCGACGAGCTTGCCGACACCCTGTGGGTGCTGCTCGCCATAGCGAACCAGCACGGCATCGACATGGCTGGCGCTTTCGCCAACAATGTGGAGAAGAAAAACGTTCGGGACTGTAAGAGACACAAACAGAATAAAAAGATAACATCATGAGCGAAGAAAACCGTGAGGCGGCACAGCTGCCCGACAAATATGCCCAGGCCATAGCTGCCAGCAATGTGGTTGAAGACGACCGGCAGGTTGCCGATGCCGTGGCGAAGATTCTCGCCGACCACTATCAGGAGAACAACAACAAGGAGGTATATCGCTTCCTGTTCAACTCCATCGATCTCACCACCCTCAAGAGCACCGACTCGCCCCAGAGCGTAGCCCGCTTCACCGAGGCTGTGAACAGCTTCGCCGAAAAATTCCCTTCGCTGCCCAACGTGGCCGCCATATGCGTATATCCCAATTTCGCGGCTGTGGTGCGCACAGTGCTGGAAGTGAGCGATGTGAAGATTGCATGCGTGAGCGGCGGCTTCCCCTCGTCGCAGACATTTGAAGAAGTGAAGATTGCCGAAACCTCGCTGGCTGTCGCCAACGGCGCCGACGAAATCGACATCGTGCTCAACCTCGGCTACTTCTTCGACCATGACTACGAGAGTCTGTGCGACGAAATCGCCGAGCAGAAGGAGGCCACACGCGACGGACGCCTCAAGGTGATTCTCGAGACTGGAGCCCTGCGCACCGCCCGCAACATAAAAATGGCGTCGATTCTCTCGCTCTACAGCGGCGCCGACTTCCTGAAGACTTCCACCGGCAAGGAATACCCCGGGGCTTCGCTGGAGGCCACCTATGTGATGGCGCAGGCCATAAAGGAATACTACGAGAAAACCGGCCTGCGCGTGGGCTTCAAGGCCGCCGGAGGCGTGGCAACCACCGAGGACGCCGTGAAGTACTACACCATAATCAAGGAAGTCCTCGGCGAGGAATGGCTCACCAACGAGCTCTTCCGCCTGGGAGCGAGCCGCCTTGCCAACCACCTGCTGTCGAGCATCGTGGGACACGAGGCCAACCACTTCTGAAACATCAGGGGGAGTCATGAAAGTATGGGTTTATCTCGACGGACGCCAGCAGGGTCCGTTTGAATTCGAGGAGCTGCGCTCGCTGCCGGTTACGCCCGACACCAAGGTGTGGTTCGACGGCCTTCCCAAGTGGTATCCCGCAGGCTCGCTGCCGGAGATGGCGCCTCTGTTCGAGGAGTCCGCTCCTCAGACATGCGACTATGCCGACCGGCAGCCAGAGACAGCCGAAGACGCGCCCCGGGCAAACGACAACATCGCCGGCTTCGCCGAATTCCGGCAACCGGTATATCCCGAGGCGGCCTTCGCACCGGCCATTGCCCCGATGCAGGCCAAACCGCCCTGCCCTCCCACCTATCTGGGCTGGAGCATAGCACTGACAATACTCTGCTGCTCGCCGGTGACTCTGGGAGCGCTTGTGGCGTCCATCCTGGTGAACCATTATTACCTGAAGGGACGGCTGAAAGCCGCCCGCACAGCCTCGCAATGGGCTGTGTGGCTGGTGATGGCGAGCATAGCCCTGGGACTGCTCCCCTCGATGATGATGGGCATGTTCTTCTGAGAAAAATATCCCAAGACCATAGCAACAGAGCGGCTGCCTGAGTCAGGCAGCCGCTCTGTTGCTATGGGAGGATGAATAATCTGTTATTTAACCAGAATCTTTGTGGCAGTGTTTCCGCGACGTACAATATATACACCGGGGGTGAGGGCATTGCCTTCCACGCGGATACCTTCGAGTGTGAAGTATTCGGCTGGAGCGTCGGCGGGATTCTCGACAACTATGTTGTCCACGCCGGTCTGTCCTTTGTCGTACACCATTTCAATGCCGGGGATTTCCAGCTTGCCTGTCGATTTGGCCGCATCGCCAAGGCTGATGGTCAACGAAACGAATTCCAGTGGATATATGGCCGCGTCGTTAGTGTCGAACACATCGGACAGGCGCAGAGTCCATTCTGCGGGAGCGGCGGCGGGCAGTTCCTTATATGCCACGATGTCGCTCTTGGTGCGGTTTGCCGCTGTGATGGTGAGGCTCAGCTGTGTGGGCATAGCCAATGCCGATGCAATGCGGATGCGCACGGCGTCGGGACGGGAAGGCATCAGTTTCTTGTCGGTCAGGCGTATGTTGCTGCCGCGGGCGCTGCTACCCATTTTGTAGTCCAGGGTGAAGCCGTTTTCGAGAGGAGTGGTCTCGAGGGTCGATACAAGGGTTTTCTTGAAATCCCATGCACTGTGGTCGGTTTCCACCGGCACGATGTTGCCTGCCGGCGATTCCACCTTTATGGTAAGGGATACTTCGGAAGTGCCGTCGCGGCCTGTCATTGTGCAGGTGCCGTCGGCCACGGGTGTAACCACACCTTCAGCGTCGACTGTGGCCACTGCCACGTCGGAACTTTCCCAGCTGTATGCGACGGGGCTTACGGGAACCTTGGCGCCGAGCACTTCGGCCTCGAGCTCGATTGTATAGCTGCTGTGACCGTCGAGAAGCACTTCAGGCACACGGGGAGCGACTTCGGTTTCGGTGATGTACACGGGAATGGTGGCCGCTTCGGCATTTCCGTACCTGGCGGTGAGCACACCGCTGGAGGTGCCGTTCGCCAGCAGCGAATGTCCGTCGGAGATGATTTCGCCAAGCGATTCGGGGCAAGACAGGGTGTAATCCTTGAAGTCGTTGTCGATGAGCACGCCTGCGGCGTTGAAAGCGAACACACGCGGGGTGTAGAGACCCATGCGGGGCGCGTCGAAGCGCCAGTCGGCAAATGCCAGCGATGCCACCCGGGTATCGTTCACGTCACCGTCGACAGCAGCGAAGACACCGTTGCCCACGGAACGTTCGTTGCCGTCGGAGCAGGTGTTGCGCACGCCCAGAGCCGCGGTATACAAAGTCGATGAACCACCGCCGTCGATGTTCACGCCTTCGTAAGCACCGGCGTAGAGAAGCATGTCGCCGAGCATGCCGGTGGTGACACCGCGCGAGGCTCCGCGACCGTCGATAACCATCATCACAATGGTATTGCCGTCGGCGCTGACACCGATGCCGGTACGGGGATGACGCGCGGAGGCATCGCCGCGCTCGCCTTCGCTGTTGAGGTTCACACCGCCGCCGATATTCTTGGGGTTGCCGCTGACAATTTCCATAGGACGGATTCTCTCGCCTTCGGGAGTCTCGATAACCTGGTCCATGGTCACGATGTCGCCCACGGAAAGTGTGCGGATGAATTCAGCGCCAGTGCCACGCCCCATGATCACGCAGCCGTCGGCTGGCACGGGCTTGTCGCCGGTGGATGTCACCTCGGAAGTGACTTCAAGACGGAAAGAGCCTCCGGAAATGAAGCTGTCGCCCTCCACGAGGCGTGCGGATACTTCGGCACACTTGCCTGCGAGATGTCCCTGGCAGGGCGATGTCCAGCCACGGGGCGTGTATAATGTCACTGCATTGTCGGGTGCTCCATCGACATTCACTGCACGGAAAGGCACAGTCTTGTCGCCGGAAGTGGCGGTGCCGTTGTGCCAGCTCAGACGGCAGACACGTGCAATGCCTTCGGCATCCACCGAGAACTGGTAGCCGGCGCCGCTGCTCTTGTAGGTTTCGCCATTCACGGCGGCGGAATATGTGGGAGTTCCCACCAGCGATGTGCCGTCGGTAGCCTTGCCGCCGGTGTAGTAGAAGTCGCCGTTGGTGCCGGCGAAGTACAGGCGGCTGTCGGTAGATTCAGCCTGCGCCATGGCCGATGTGCGGTTGGAGCCTGCGATTTTTCCACCGGGACATATAGTGCGGATGCTCACACCGGGAGTGGTGCGGTCGACAGTAAGGTAGTAGATGTCCAGAGGATTGGCGCCGGAGAGGTGCAGCTGGGTCTGTGTGGTGCCGGGGCCGACTTTGGCATGAAAAAGAGTGTCGACAGTAAGCTCCTCGCCACCCAGAATCACCGTCGGTTTCTGGGCATGTACAGCCGAGAGCGACAAGCCGGCGAAAACCAGAAGTAATAGTTGTTTATTCATGGATAAAATAGGGTATAGGATGTGTTTCAGTTGAATCAAGGTCAAAATTAGTCTTTTTTTGAGCTACTGCCAAATTTTTGTATTTTTGTCCCTTAGTAAACGCATGAGGCAAGTATGAAAAAAGGAACAATAGCAAGGTTCGTGGTCCTGGGAGTGCTGTGGCTGGGCTTGTGCTGCTACATGCTGGCACACGCTCAGGTGACTCTGTACACCGTATTTGTGATTGTCGCTTCTGCGATTATCATTTTTGTACCTATGTATAAGAAATACATAAAGAAATGAGCGAACGGCCACATACTCCGCTTCTGGATTCCATATCCTCTCCAGAGGATCTTCGTCGGCTCCCCGTTGAGCGCCTTCCCGAACTGTGCTCCGAGATTCGCCGCTTCCTCATCGCCAGCCTCTCGGACAACCCCGGACACTTCGCCTCGAGCATGGGTTCGGTGGAACTCACCGTAGCACTGCACTACGTATTCGACACCCCCCGCGACCGTCTGGTATGGGACGTAGGCCACCAGGCATATGCCCACAAACTGCTGACAGGTCGCCGCGAGGCTTTCGCCGGCAACCGACGCAAGGACGGCATCAGCGGATTCCCGAACCCGGGAGAAAGCGATTACGACACCTTTTCCGCCGGACATGCATCCAACTCCATATCGGCGGCGCTGGGAATGGCGATAGCCTCCAAGCTCAAAGGTGAACAGCCCGAACGCAATGTCGTGGCAATAGTAGGCGACGCCTCCATAAGCGGCGGCCTCGCATTCGAAGGAATAAACAACGCCGCCAACACCGACAACAACCTGCTCATTGTCCTTAACGACAACGACATGAGCATCGACAACAACGTCGGCGCCCTCAACCACTACCTCACACACCTTACCACCTCCCCGACCTACAACACCCTCCGCTACAAGGCATACAAGCTGCTCAAGAAGCTGCATATCGCCAGCGAGAGCCGCCGGGGCGCCGTGTTGCGGTTCAACAACAGCCTCAAAAGCCTGCTCACAAGACAGCAGAACATCTTCGAAGGGCTTAACATAAGATATCTCGGACCGTTCGACGGACACGACGTAGAAGGTATCGTGCGGGTGCTCACCGACATACGCGACATGAAAGGCCCGCGCCTGCTGCACCTGCGCACCATAAAGGGAAAAGGCTACGCTCCCGCCGAGGCAGACCCGGCATCGTGGCATGCTCCGGGAAAATTCGACCCGGCCACAGGCCGAAGGAGCGCAGGTGCCGAAGGCTCGCCGCTCAAGTACCAGGACGTGTTCGGCAACACCCTGCTTGAACTTGCCAGAGCCGACGGCAGCATAGTTGCCATCACGGCGGCCATGAGTTCCGGAACATCAGTGGCCACCATGCAGGCACAGATTCCCGAGCGCGTGTTCGACGTGGGCATATCAGAAGGCCACGCCGTAACCTTCGCAGGCGGTCTGGCAAAAGAAGGCATGAAACCGTTCGTAGCCATATACTCGAGCTTCCTGCAACGCGCCTACGACCATATATTCCACGATGTCGCCCTCATGGGACTGCCCGTGACTTTCTGCATCGACCGCGCCGGGCTTGTAGGCGAGGACGGCGCCACACACCACGGGGCCTACGACATGGCCTATCTGCGCACAATTCCAGGCATGACAATCGCCGCCCCGCGCAACGAGCACGCCCTCCGCAACCTCATGTACACGGCCGCCACCACCGCACACGGCCCGATGGCCATCCGGTATCCACGCGGAACCGGACGCAACCCGCAGTGGCGCAACGAAATGACAACCGTAGAGATTGGCCGCGGCACCTGCCTGCGTGAGGGAGCCGACGTGGCCGTGCTCACCATAGGCCCCGTGGCCGACGATGCCCTGCAGGCAGCCGAAGAAGCCGCCGCCAAAGGCGTGGAAGCCGCAGTCTACGACATGCAGTTCATAAAACCCATCGACACTTCCATACTTGAAAAGGTGGCCGCCTCCGGCCGCCCCGTGATAACCGTCGAGGACGGCTGTGCCACCGGAGGCCTCGCCGGCGCCGTGGCAGAATGGTTCGCCGCCAACGCGCCTGCGGTAACAGTGACTCCAATGGGCATCCCCGACCGATTCATACCCCAGGCAAGCCCCGCACAACAGCACGCCATGTGCGGCTTCGACCATGAGTCCATTGCCAAGGCAATTATGGAATCCGCCAACAAAAGCAGACAATGAGAATAATCATAGCCGGTTCCGGCGAAGTGGGCTCGCACCTTGCGAAGCTCCTCAGCAACGAGGAACAGGACATAACCGTAGTGGACAGCAATGCCGAACGACTGGCATGGCTCGACTCCAACTACAACCTGATGACAGTTCTCGGCAGCCCGATATCCTTCGCTTCCCTGCGCGAGGCCGGAGCCGGCAACTGCGACCTGTTCATTGCCGTGACACCCTACGAGAGCAACAACATCGTGGCCTGCTCGATTGCCAAGAACCTCGGAGCGGCACGCACCGTGGCGCGTATCGACACCTACGAATTCATGAACCCGGCCAACACCGCCCACGTGAACCACATAGGCGTTGACCGGGTGATATACCCCGAACACCTCGCCGCCGAGGAGATAATCACCTCCATGCGCCACTCATGGGCACGGAACTGGTTCGAGCTGCACAACGGAAAGATTATCCTCGCAGGAGTCAAACTCCGCCAGGGAGCACCCCTGGTGGGCATGCACCTGAAGGATTTCGCCTACGGCAACCGCCACTTCCACGTTTCGGCCATCAAGCGAAACCACGAAACCATCATACCCCGCGGCGACGACTGCATGCTCGAAGGCGACATACTCTACTTCACCACCACCGGAGAGTTCGTGGACGAACTGCCCCGGATGTGCGGCAAAAACGTGCACCGCATCCGCAAGGTACTCATTATGGGTGCGTCGAAAATGGCCATACGCCTGATAAACCTCGCCGGCGAACACTTCAAATTCAAAATAATAGAACCGGATATCGAAGTGTGCCGCAAACTGCCGCAGAAATGCAGCCACTGCGAAATAATCCACGGCGACGCCCGCGACACCGACCTGCTCGCAGAAATAGGCATCGACGAATACGACGCCTTCGCCGCGCTCACCGACAGTTCCGAGGCAAATATCCTCACATGCCTAACCGCCAAGGAGATGGGCATCCGAAAAACAATAGCCAACGTAGAAAACATACAGTTCATCTCCCAGGCCGAAAACCTGAACATAGGCATGGTGGTGAACAAGAAACTCCTCGCCTCGAGCACGATATTCCAGATATTGCTCGACACCGACTCCTCCACATCGAAATGCCTGGCGCTCGCCGACGCCGAAGTGGCCGAACTCGATGTCCGCCCTGGCTCGAAAGTGGCGGGAATACCCGTGAAACACCTCAAACTGTCCCGACAGATGACCATGGCCGGACTCATCCGCGACAACAAGGGAATGCTCATCAACGGCGACACCATTCTCGTTCCGGGCGACCATGTGCTCGTGTTCTGCCTCTCGGGGGCGCTGCACAAAGTCGAAAAACTTTTCAGCTGAACAACAACCGCCATGTTCAAGAAAATCGACCGCAGCCTGGTAAACCTACCAATGATCCAGCGCATCATCGGATGGCTGCTGTGCATAGAAGCCGCCTTCCTTCTGTTTCCCATGGCCGCATGCCTGATATACCACGAAACAGACTGGCAGGCATTCGCCATCACCTCGGGAGTCACACTTCTGGCAGGACTTCTGGCCACAAACACATCGCGCCCCAAACACACACACATGGGAAAACGCGACGGCTACCTGCTCACGGCCTCCGTCTGGATAGTGCTGTCGCTGTTCGGACTGCTCCCCTTCATGCTGTGCTCCCGACCCATAGGAATATCCGACGCATTCTTCGAAGCCGTATCCGGATTCACCACCACCGGCGCATCCATCCTTCCCAGCGTCGACGGAATGGGCCATGGAATCCACCTGTGGAGAGCCTTGATGCAGTGGATCGGCGGCATGGGAATCATCCTGTTCACACTCGCGGTTGTGCCCCTGCTGAACCACTCGGGAGGCATGCAGATGTTCAACGCCGAAGTCACAGGCATAACACACGATAAAATCCGCCCGCGCATAAGCCAGACAGCCAAAAGCCTGTGGGCAATCTATATAGCGCTCACAGTGGTCCTCATACTCCTTCTGTGGGCCGGGCCGATGACACTCTTCGAAAGCATCTGCCACGCCTTCGGCGCAATATCCACCGGCGGATACACCACCCACGACTCAGGCATAGGGGCTTGGAACGAATCGGTATATATAAAAGTCGTGCTCATCGTCTTCATGTTCCTCGGAGGTGTGAACTTCGGACTAATCTTCAAAGCCGCTCACGGCGACTTCAAAGCCCTGCGCACCAACGACGTGCTGCACGCCTACATAGGCGTGATTCTGGTAATGCTGCTGCTGTTCGGCATCACGATCGTCTACCGCGGCCAGATGTACTCGTGGGTCGACGTAACCATCGACCCCCTGTTCCAGATAGTAAGTACGATAACATCCACCGGCTTCACAGTCACCAACTTTGAGGCATGGGGCCCGCTGGTGCTCGCCCTCACATTCGTGTTGATGTTCTCCGGAGCATGCGCCGGCAGCACAAGCGGCGGTGCCAAAATCGACCGCGTGCTGTATCTGGTAAAGAACGCCCGCAACGAGCTCTACCGCTGCATCCACCCCAACGCCATACTCAGCGTAAAAGTCAGCGACAAAGTAATCAGCCCGGAAATCGTCACCAAGGTAATAGCCTTCCTGTGCATATACATGATGCTCATGGTCGCCGGAGGAACCGTGCTCGCGGCAATGGGTGTGCCCATCATCGACGCCTTCTTCTCAGCCTTTTCATGCATCAGCAACACAGGCCTGGGAGCCGGTGTCACCGGATTCGGCGGAGGCTACGACATCCTGCCCGACACCGCAAAATGGGTTCTCAGCCTGCTCATGATAATCGGACGCCTGGAAATCTTCACAGTGCTTGTTCTGTTCACGCCATCCTTCTGGCACCGCTGACCATCCTCACCGCGGCCAGCACCCAGCAACGGCAGAAACAAACGGTAAAGAATGTTAATTTTTTTGTCAATCAAAAAAAACTCCGTACTTTTGCAACGCTTTTAAGGGGCACGCCTCGACGAAGCTATGATTCGCTAGCTCAGCTGGTAGAGCACAACACTTTTAATGTTGGGGTCCTGGGTTCGAGCCCCAGGCGGATCACACGAGGAAGTTCAATCCTTCACTGCAAAACGCTGAAAATCAAGTGATTTTCGGCGTTTTTTCTTTTTTTGGTAAATGCGGCAGGATAATGTGTAGAAATTATTGAGGTTAGATGTAATCGCAGGTTTTTTGTTATTGCTGTCCGATAAAACTTTTTGAGGCAAAACAAAATTAGGACTGGCACCT
>ERZ778511.789-NODE-789-length-27096-cov-8.095041_pt1 | contig 27096 bp, 21 predicted proteins | sample MGYA00510347_ERZ778511 | MGnify/ENA primary metagenome ERZ778511 (study PRJEB29527, sample SAMN07138967) | mouse gut metagenome | material: feces | host: mouse | place: China:Nanjing | collected 2016-01-25 ...
CCTGTCCCGGTACCGCAAAACCGCCGTCACCACCCTGTCCCGGTACCGCAAAACCGCCGTCACCACCCTGTCCCGGTACCGCAAAACCCATTTCGGCCGCCACAGGACTTCCCTGTTTCCCAAAGGTGGGAGCAGGCTGCTGAGACTGTGTCTGGGATTGCGCCTTGTTTTTTGCCGGAAAAACCGGAGCGGACTGCTGGGACTGTACTGCGGTGCCGGCCCGGGGAGCCTCAGCAGGCTGTTGAGACCGGGCGTCAGCGCTTACCTGGGACACCGGAGCGGGCTGCTGTGGCTGTGCCTTGGAATTGACCTGCGGCTTTGACGTAGACTGCTTGAACTGCATCTGCGCACCTGTCTGGGGCGCCGGATCCGGCTGGGGCGTCTGTCCTCCATATGAAGAAGTCCCCCCCGTCCCCTGCAGTTCCTCCAGCAGACGCAGAAAATCCTCCACCGCAAACACCGGTGTGCTGTTCAGATAATTGATGATTCTGGCCACATAATCACAGTTCTCCGTCTGGTCAAACTGAGTGGAAAACATAATATTTTTAAAAAACAGGCCGCTGTCCACGGCCCCTGTCTCCCTGACCACAGGCAGACAGACCACCTCCGCCCTGCAGCTTCTGACATCCGCATATATATAATCCATATCCAGCCGCAGGGATCCGTTGTCGATCATATATTCCTCCGCCGCAGCCAGCGCCTCCGCCACACCGGAAAAGACCCCCAGAAGCCTGCGCTTATTCACAACACCGGAGAAGAATTGCCTCACCGTGACCTTGGCGGTCACATTGTACTTCAGAAAACAATCCTGGTTCATCTGGGTATACAGCACGGATGCCATGCCGGGAATCCTGTTGTTGGTGATCATGCCCAGCGTCATGGTGTCCAGCACATCCTCCTCCTGAATCGCATACACCAGAAAAGTGTTGTTCCCGCTTGTCTCAAATGTAAATGCCATGTTTGACTCTCCTTACTCTAATAATTTTCCTAGGCAATTGCGAAACGTTCTCCGCAAGTGACGTGGCTGGTCAATATATACAAAAACGGGCTCCGATGCAGTGGCCAGTCGCCCTTATTTTGTATATATTGCCCATCCACTGTTCCCGGAAAGGGAGTTTCGCAATTGCCTAATAATTTTCCTTGTACAATAGCAGCACGGACCAGGTCTGGTTCTTTCTGACCGGCACCGTTCCCTTTGCGGTAAAGTCCTTGGTCTCCGCAAACTGGCAGGGGATGCACAATTCCTTATCCATATTGACAAAGCCCCACAGTCCGTCCGTCTGCACCGCGGCATATCCGTTCAAAAAGCTTCTGGCATCCTCGTAAGCAGGCTCTATGAACCAGCTGCCGTCCTTGTCAATAAAGCCCCATCTGCCGTCTTTCTTGACGGCCGCATAGGTACTTTCATAAAAAATCCTTGCGTCCTCATAGACATCTGTCCCTATCCTGCCGCCCTCCCCGTCAATCATGATATAGCCCTGGGCTGCCCTGACAAAAAGACGCTCATTTCTGTAGGCCATCTGTTTCTCATCCATGACCACATCCTCGTAGACCGCGCCTGACTTTACATTTCCTTTCAGATCATAGATCTTCCATCCCTCCTTTGTTCTGGCTGCCGCCAGGCCGCTGGCAAAAGTGGATCCCTCCAGAAACCCGCCCATCAGCAGTTCTCCCGACTTGTTGTAGTAGTTCCACTCTCTCCCGTTGAATACAGAGTAGATATCCGCCGCGGACATAACGCCCAGCCCTTGGACATCCTCCACATTCACTGCCATAACCTTGTTGCCGTTGTTGTCAATGTAATAAGCTTCTCCCTCCGCATCCACCACCGGGGCCATATCATTGTTGAACGCTCCCGCATATGTATAGAGGGTTTTGACCTTTTTCTTGCCCTGGCTGTTGCAGTATCCCCAGGTCTCGTTTCTGCGCACCGACGCCATATTGTTGCTGAATATGGACATCTCGTCATATTCTCCCTCTTCGTAGAACACATATTCCACCGAATCATACATGGCATCCGCCGTCTCCGAGAACACATGCCGGGCCACCATTCTGTCATATAGTTCAAAAAAAGCCACATAGTCCTGATTTTGCAGATATATGTCCAGCTGGAACTCGTAGGGCTCGGGGGTCTTGGGATATTTGGACAGCAAAGTTTCTCCCCACTGCGCTGCCTTTTTCAGGTCTTCCATAGTGTCCCGGTAAAACTTTGCCACTTCCATGTAGAGTTCCAGGGAGGGACGCATGTCGATGGCGTCCTGATAATTCTGCACCGCATAGATCTCTATCTCCTGGGACGCATAGGTTCTGGCATCCTCCAGGTATTGGCGGTACTGCGTCTCTTCCTTCACATTGTTGCTGCCGATCATATATACTCCCAATACGTACAGGGCAATCAGCACAATGGGCGCTAAAAATCTGTAGTTTTTCATGGTATGAAACCTCCAATTTATACTGACGGTCACTAAAACCTGCCAAGTAACCCGACTCACGAGCGAAAGATTTCAGGGACATGGCGGCAAATTTCATCGCTCGTGCGTATAGCGCTTCGCATATCCCTTGCCGACACGCGGATCCGATGTTCTGCGTCCGGCCGTCCGCGCCGCCTTTGTGTGGATCCGTATGCCCCATGGGAACATGCTCACATTCCTGTCAAAAATATGGACAGATAAGTGCCCGCTGCCAGCGCCGGGCCGAAGGGAATGGCGTCCTTCCTGGACTTTTTCCTGGTAATCAGCAAAGCCACGGCCACAATAAAGGAGACGATCAGCGACAGGAATATCGCTCCCCAGGTTCCCTGCAATCCCAGCAGCAGCCCCATCACCACAAACAGCTTCATATCACCGCCGCCGATACTGTTTTTGACAATCAGCGCGCACAACACCGCTACCAGAAACAAAACCGCGCTGGCGATCACCTCCGTCAGCAGATAGGAAAGCAATGTGTCCCTCTCCCAACAAAATTCCGCCGCCAGCACCGCCGCCCTGGCCGCGATCCCAGTTACAATAAACAGGTTCGGAATCCGGTAGGCCGTGAAATCCGTGTATGCAACGGGCCAGAGAAGCGCGAGCATGATCACTCTCTTAAGTGTGAACAGGAAGGTATTGTCACTGTAGAAATCCGTGACAAACAGGGACAGCCCCACAGCCGCCGCAATCATGACTGCGCTGTATACAAGCAGCCCCTTCGGCGGTTTCCCATCCTTCCACACCGGATATTTGTCTTTGTGCCTTTGCAGTTCATAGCAGAGCAGACCGGCGGCAGTTCCGTTAATCAGTATGCTGCAAAGCGTCATCCATCCGACCATTTTTGACTCCTCCCATGCTATTTAGTTAGATTGTGAAACTCCCTTTCTGGTAACAGTGGATGGCAATATATACAAAATAAGGGCGGCTTGCCACTGCGGCGGAGTCCGTTTTTGTATATATTGACCAGCCACGTCACTTGCAGAGAACATTTCGTAATTGCCTTTCCTGATTTACTCGTTTTTGGTGTCATCACTGTCCGACGGCCCGGACGGAATGCTTCCATAGCCCTCTTTCACCTTCACATCGAGATCCGCGTCCGGATATTTCGCCTGCAGCTGTGAGATCGCCTCATTGACCATAGCCTTATAGGCATCATCGGTTCCCTCCGGCAGCACCAGCACGATCTGATAGGATCTGGTCGCGGGGTCCGAGTCCACCGTTACCTCTCCGCTGCTCCCCGTGACGGTGACAGAACTGCCCAGCCTTGCCACTCCTGCGTACATATCGTCAAAGTTCTTACTCAGGCGGTTCTTGATACCGTCCACATCCTGATAGCTGCCGCTGGTGGTATCTATGGTGGTGATGGTCACAAACTGATTCTTTCCCCCGCTGTTTACATAGGCGTCAAAGCCCTGGCCGCTGGAGGTATAGGCATAGCCCTCTTTCTCCTTCCCCACAATGTACCTCCCCCTGGCGGCAGGCGCCATGCTGGTCCATATACTTCTGGGCGTAACCAGGGATGCCCCGTCTCCCCAGGCCAGGGTCCTGGCCGTCTGGCGGAAGGTAAAGGTGAAATCCGTGTTCAGCAGCTGAACCACTTTTACCTGATAGGTACACACCAGCTGTATCTCATTGGAGGAGCCGTAAGCCATCAGGGAAGTATACTGGAAATCCAGCCCGTCCATGCCGTCCACCACATGGAGCCTGCGCAGAAAAGCATCCGGATCGTCCCCGGCGAAGGATTGCAGATTCTTGGACATAAATGCCTTGGCCATAATCTGCCCCAGATATACTTTGGCCGCTTCCGTCACCTCCCGGCCTGCCAGCTTGCCCATACCGATCAGAAAAGCCTTGGGATCCTCCGCTATATCGCCTGCCAGATTGGATACGGTTTGGTGGGCGGAATCCGCTCCGTTCATCAGACTGTTCACCGCGCTGTCAAACTTCCCCTCTTCAAAGTCAGAACCCGCCTCTCCAAAGGAGTCCATCATCTGTCCCAGCCCGGCCACCGTATCCTCCACTGTCTTCCGGGCTCCCTCCGTGCCTTCATCTAAGGCAGAATTGGCTTCATCCAGCTGGAATTTGTAGTACAAAAAGCAGTACTGCGATATTTCCTTGGCGGCGGAGTTGAGGGCCACCGCCATCTTGCTCTGGGTGTAGGCAATGTCCGCAATGGACAGTATAATCAGCATTGTAAAGATAAAGGCAGTCATGGAGATTACCGCCTCGACGACCACGGCGCCTCTTTCCCTGTTCTCTTTCATCGTTTCTCCATATCCCATATCAATAGCCCCTTATGGTCTCTACCTCAAAGGTACACCAGTCGTCTTTCATGGACGGATCGTCCACATAGTCTGTATAATAGGGGAGTGTCAGCATCAGGGGATCCACTCTCAGCTTTGCTTTCAGCCGGAAGTAAACCTGGGTATTGGCCAGACTGTAGCCCGACTCCCCCGTTGCCTTGCGCATGTTGGCCTGTATCACGTCCGCCATGCGCAGATACATCTTCTCCGAAGCCTCATCCTCCCTCTGCAGGCCCAGGTAGACAAACAGGGTCAGGTAATCGCTGTACTGCAGACCTTTGTCAGGGTTGGCTCTGTTTGCGGTAAGACTGCTCATAAACTGTCCCACCGATTCCGGTTTCTCGCCGTTTTCAAAGCTATACCACCAATCCTCCGGCTGCTTGTATAACTCTACCGGGAACCCCGCCTCCAGGCGATCTAAATCATTACATGTCTCGAAAACAGTGAGTATGGGCAACAGAATCACCTTGGTCAGCGGTGCGGGAATCACCCCGGCCGTTGCCGTCATGACAGCATGCGCAATACTATTGATCACCGTAGCGGTGGTATTTTTTCCCGTACTCCAGAAGCTGGCGAAAGCCGATACCAAATTCAAAGCGTAGCGGAGCACAAAGATATCGCCATAAGCCTCTTTCACGCTTTCTACATTGGACTTTCCATACAGGATGTACTCCACCTCCGCCAGATAAGCCGCATTGTTATCCTTGTTGATCAGTCTGTTTGTCAGTGACTTATTATAGGAATCCTTTACATTGGCGCTGAGCCAGGTCTTCTCTGCCTCCGCGGAACCTTTCTTGTCGTTATACTTGTCTTCATAATAGGTTGATGACGGTTTGCGCAGATACAGGTTTTCCCTCTCCTCATCGCTTAACAGACTATAATAGCCCTCGTTCTCGAATGTAGCATAACTAAACATCTCCATGATGTATGTAGTCGCGTAGAGGTTATCCCGTAGATTGTCAACATCACTGTTAAACAGATTACTCACAATTGTAATCAAACCTGTCAACACACTGTCCGCAAAATCAAAGCCGTCACCCTGAGAAGCTTCTGTGGGCGTAATATCTGTGCCGCCGCCGTGGTATCGATCCTTGTCCTTTTCTTCCTTCTTTTTCTCCGCCTGCTTTTTGGCATCCTCCTGTTCCTCTTCCTTCTCCGCCACTTTATCACGGGAAGTATCCTTGAACTTACTATGCATATACAGGTACAAATCCGGCGTTTCTATCTGCTTCGTAACCGGGCTCATCAGGGGATTATAGGCATTGTCGCTTATATCATGCAGCGCCGCGATAGTTCCCTCCTTAGGCACAAAAAGCTGGGAAAATGTGCTCTCGGCATACCCTCTGACCTCCTGGTTGGTCAGTCCGATGGAATCGGACTGCACCACGGTATTGGCACAATTTTTCATGATTTCCACATTCAGTATCTCCCGCAGAAGCGTATTCCCGTATTTCATTCCCTCTATGGCATTGTCCATGATCTGGTACTGGCTGCGGATGTTAGACAGACGGGTTTTCATCTTCTGCACCGCCTCTCTGTCAATGGTTATCTGCATGGAACCGCTGTTTACAGACGGTTGAGTGCGGGCGCTCTCGCTCTCCTTCTCATGCAGGCTCTTAAGCCCTTCAATCTCCTCCCTGTCTTTCGCCTTCATATCGGTTTCGGGAAAAGTATTCGCGGAATAGGTCCAGGTTTTCAGCTTGTCGTCATATTCTCCGGCCAGATCATAGAGACTGTCTATGGGAGAGGAACCGCCTGAAGAAGCCTCCAGCAGCTTATCCAGCAGTCCCCCGTAAAGCTGCACAGTCTTTTGCATCTCGTCTAACTGTCTCTGGATATATGTCACCGCGTCCGCCACAGAACGGCTCTGGCCGTCCACTGTGACATACAGATTGGCTGCCTGGATTTTGCTCAAATTCGCCGCCGAGATCTGTTCCAGTTGGTTCACCGTATTCAGGTACTTATCTGAACTGTTGGTGATGCCCGCCATCAGATATTGCCCATGATCGGATTTTACATTATCCAAGAGTTCCTTCCTTTTCTCCTCCCATCCACTCGGCATGTTATTGCCCGGTTCGCAGTCCTCTATGGCCTGCACCTTGGCATAAGCCTTGGCCAGAGCATCCGCCCTGTTTTTCAACTCCAAGGTATAGTTGGTTCCTGTAGGGGAATTGACGGCCGCGTTCATCCGCACCCACCACTGAATGGCATGCGCGTCGCTGTCTCCCGCCCCCGGCAGGGTTTCCATCAAGCCGCTGCCTGCGTCTATAAAATTGTTCTTGGCAGTGATAAAATTATCCTTGGCGGTTGTGAGTTCCTCCATCAGCGCCGTCACCTTTTCCCCGTCTATATAGTAGACCGGCTCCGGCGATGAGGCCGGGGGAGACGAGGGTTCATCTGTCGCCCCGGGAGCAGGAGCTGGGGAGGGTGTCGGCGTCTCCACCCGGGAATATATCTCCGGACTGGTTTCGTCGTAATCATCCGTATATGTATCCAACTCTATGGTTACCCTGTTGTAGACGCCTGTCAAATCCCCTGTATTGATCAGATTCCCCACCAGATATTGGTGGATCTCCCCATAGGCGGTACGATAGCCCTCCAGGTTCCGCGCATACTCCTGCAGCTTCCCGGCGGACATATTTTCCCCATTGTCTCCCACCTTATCCGTGTAATCCCGGGTGAGCCAATACACGTCAAAAGCAGTTTTCAGTAGTTCCCCCTCCGCTTCATAGAAGTCTGTCTTGGCATCCACAACGGTCTTGTTCTCGCCGCTTTTCTGCAGAGCCTTCACGCCGGGATCACTCTTTATCTTCTCTATAATTTCCTGGACAATCACAATGGGCCCCCGGTACTTCATAAACTCCACGATCTGCTCCTGCAGAATCGTGGCATTGTACATATTGGCCCCCTCCAGAGGGGATATCACCGCGCCGTCCGTCAGATTCCGGACGCGCAGAATATCACTGATGGTTTCGTCGCTGAATCTGCCGCCTATATCGTTCATCACCCTCTGGTACAGAAGCTGGATCTCCTCGTCAGACACATCCCGGGAATGAAGCGCCGTGTCATAATATTCCGTAACCAGGCTGTAATACTCGCTGATATTCTGGCAGGATCCCATGAGCCCGTAATATTCGCTCAGATCATAGTCGTAGTTGGACATCAGTGTGGACAGCGCCAGATCCGCCGAGGATTCCGCCACGGCCCTGGCAAGCTGCACTCTGCTGATATCCACGAAAATACTGGCAATCAGCATACACGGCACCAAAATCATTACCAGAAACACCGATATTGCCCCATGGTTTTTACGAAAACAAAACATAGCCATGCCTCCAAATTATTTATGGAACAGATCTTTCACAAACTGTCTCAGTTCCGTTATCTTATTTGTCATTGCTTCCTTGGCTCCCGTCACTTCAAAAATATCATCCACCATATTCACATTGCGGATAAATTCCGGAGTGTCTCCCACCGGCACTTCCGTATGGGTCTTGAATTTCATGGAAAGGTTGTCCCGATCCCCCAAAAGCCGGATAGGCAGTTCAATCTTATATTCCAAATCCACGCTGATGGAGGAGGCAATGAAGCTGCTCTTATACTCCACTCGCAGGTTATTCCCATAGCCTGTGGGTTTCATGCCGGAGAATAAGCCCGTGTTCATGCCGCCAATCCTGCTTGTGATCAGAGAGGATACGGATTCCTCAATTGGATTCATCCCCCCGAACAGTCCCCCCAGATACCGGTAAGGCTCATAGTCCACTGTCCCCAGCCCCGGCACCTGGCCCACGTCACTGTTTTGTATAGCCCGCAGCAGCGGATCCGCGCAGTAAGCCGCGCCGTCCAGCGCCGCCTCCACCACGATTGCCTCAATCCGGGACTTCTGGTAGTATACATTTCCCAGATACAGCAGCATCAATATCACGATCAAGCATACAGGAAAAACAATCGTGGCCTCCACAATCAGAGCACCCCTGTCATCTCTCATTCTTTTTTTCATCCGCCTGCCCACCAAAACTTTCCTTGCTCCTGCATATCGCAAAAAAGATATGCGATACCGCGTTACAGACCATGTCTGCGTTGCCATGTTACATCTGTCCGCCGAACCGGCTCCTTCCGCTTCGGCGCCTCTTCCCATACATACGAGGCACTGTCCCACTTTTGTGACACACTGCCTCCTACACATGGCAATGCTTCCCGCCAGGGATTACTGCCGGGAAGCCTACAGCACAAAACACCTGTCACTAATTGTTCACTGCATCGGTCGCATTTTTTTCAATAGTTTTCAGCAGGCTTGTGATCAGAGATTTAATCGCGTCTCTGAAGACAATCGCCAGCAGCACCGCAATGCCGATCAATACAACCATGGACACGATGTTCACATCGCCGTCTTCGTCAGTAAGGAATGCGTGCATCTTGTACTTTGCCATAAACCAAAGAGAATCCAGTTTCTGTAACATATCTTTCACCTCCTCCGTGAGAGAATTATATTAATACCCCTCATTTCCCAAATACGCATTAAGTGTTCCTCGCTGCTTTGCCGCGACTGAGTTTAACTTCTTTGCAAAACACCCTTTGCTGTAAACAATTAGAAGTTCTTATCACACTATGCCCCTAGATTGGAGAAAATCGGGATTAATATCATCACCAGAATACCCACGAACATGATCATAATCGGGATCATCAGCTTGCTGGACGCCTTTTCCCCCTGACGCCGGATCATCTGCCGACGCAGATTCCACACCTCCTTGCTCTGGTTCTGCAGCATGATGGACAGTTCGCTGTTTCCCTTTGTGATTCCCTGCACCACAGTGGAAGTAAACTTCTTGATCTCGGGCACCACACACCTGGTTCCGAACCGAAACAGCGCGTCCACCTCCGCGAAACCATTGTTCATCTCGTCTATGGACGTCTGCATCTCCTTGTATAACGCCCTGTCCCCGGTGTAGGCCACCTCCTCCCACGCCTCACGGAAAATCATACCTGCATTGGTCAGCAGCGCCAGCTTGGAAATCACCTCCGAGAAATCGCTCATCATCTCCTCGGAACGGCTCAATATCTTATTGCCGGTAACGGTGCCGAAATAGTAATAGGCCACAAAGGCAAACATCAGCACCACCAGCAGAGCCAGGATATCGTTGGCCAGACCGTACACGGCAAAGGATAACACGATCAGGGAAAGCGCAATGGTAAGCTGCTGGGAGTGTATGACCCGCAGATAGTAGTCCGCGTATTTCTCGCTGTACAGAATGGAAATTTCCTTTCTCAGTTTCCTGTCATTCTTGCTGCGGTAGGAATACTTCACTATGTTCAGGGCTTCGTAGCCCACAAAGTAGATTTCCTTCAGCGGATACTCCTTCTCATCCAGCACATCAAACAGAGAGGCATTCCTCAAGCCCTTCAGAAAACAGATCAGCCACATCGCCAGAAATACCGCCCCGATTGCAAATATCACTATATTGGTCAAAGTAAACATGCCGCCAGCCTCCTATATGCGCCCATTAAATCTTGATATTTAGAACAGCCCGTCCCACCAGATAGGCGGTCACAAACATGACGATACCGACAGTGGTGGCCAGGATTCCCGGGGGTGTCGCAAAATTGGCCGCGAAATCCGCGCTCATGGTCTTGATCATACCGATCAGAAGGATGGGCATGACCAGCATCAGATACTGCTCTGACCTGGCCCCCGTCACTATGGTTTCAATCTCCTCCGCAATCTCCATCTTGTCGCTGAGAATTTCATGGGTGTTGCGTATGGTATCCTTTATATTGCCGCCCTTGTGGTAACATATCTTGAATACATTGGCAAAGCTTACGATGTCATCCACACCGCTCCTGGCTCCGAAGTCCGCCAACGGCACCTCCAGATCCACATTGTTGTCCATGCAGGAGAGAATGACCTCCAACTCCTTCAATATGTATGCGTCCTCCTCATACTGCACCTTCAGGTCCTCATATACCGAGTGAAAAGAATCCGTCACATTCTTGCCCGCCCCCAGGGAGGTATTAAACGCCTCCAGCATATCCCGGAACTGGGACTTCAGTTTTTTTGTCCTGGCCTTCATGATCATATCCGTTCGGACAGGAAGAAACGCACGGCCTGCGGCAATGCCCGCGGCGCCGGAAATCAGCAGATTCAGCACATAAGTGGCCGTGGTAGGATCACCGTAGGCGTCCTTGGCCAGTCCCCCGTAAAACAGATAGCCCACAGCCGCGCCCACAATAAATCCAATCAGGAAATACAGGATTTTCTCCGCCCCGCTCATGTAATACACTTTGTAATTCAGGGTCCGCATATTGGTGGCGGAGGAATAATACTGGGGCTCTTTGATTTTCTTCGCTTTCCTCTGTTTGGGTTCCTTTGGGGCCTTTTCCTTCTTTGCCATAATCTCAATTTTCCTCTTTCCTGTGTCAAATCTCTGTTTTAATCCCCGACAAATGCAGCTTAAATACGTTCTGCATCTTGTTTTCCGTGCGGTTTAGGCTGCCGGATACTTTTTCCAGGGTACTCTTTTCGTCTTCCTCAAACACATACAGGGGATTTAAAATCACCTGCCCGTCCTTATAGCCCACCACTTCCGTGATCTCCATGGTTTTCCGGGACTTGTCCCGCAGCCTGAACAGGTGGACAATGATATCCACAGCCGAAGCGATCTGCTGCCGGATAGCTTCTAAGGGAAGTCCCGGAGCGCCCTGCAGCACCATGGTTTCCAGACGGCTGAGCATATCCTGGGTGGAATTGGCATGGCCTGTGGACAGGGAACCGTCGTGGCCCGTATTCATGGCCTGCAGCATATCCAGCGCCTCGCCTCCGCGGACCTCACCCACCACAATGCGCTCCGGTCTCATACGCAGGGAGGACTTGATCAGATCCCGGATCGTGATCTGTCCCACCCCTGCCGCATTGGCGTTCCGGGTCTCCAGCCGCACCAGATTCTCCACGCCCACGATCTGCAGTTCCGCCGAGTCCTCGATGGTGATCACACGCTCATCCTTGGGGATATAGTTGGACAGCGCATTCAGGAAGGTGGTCTTGCCGGATCCCGTACCGCCGCAGATGAAAATATTGTATTTGGCCTTCACCAGCAGTTCCAGCTTGTCCGCTATCTCACGGGTGATGGAGCCGTAGCTGATCAGCCGCTCAATGGTCATAGGGGTCTTGGAAAACTTACGGATGGTCAGCGTAGGACCGCACAGGGCTATGGGCGGCAGCACCACGTTTACACGGGAGCCGTCCGGCAGACGAGTATCGCAGATGGGATTGGCCTGGTTCACTTCCCGTCCTGCCAGGCCCACGATCCTCTGAATGATATCCTCCAATCGTCTCTCGCTCTCGAACTGCTTTTCCATCTTAAACAGATGGCCGTTCTGCTCGATAAAGATATCCTCCGGCCCATTGATCATGACCTCGGTGATGGTGTCGTCCTTGATGATACTGTCCAGCAGGCCGAATCCCCGGATGGAGCTATACACCTGTTCCACGATGGACACATGCTGCTCTATGGACACATACTGCCCCTCCATGCGCTGGTCACAAACCTGCTCGATCTTTTCCTGTAGTTCCTCGTCCGAAAGCTTGCTTAAAGGAAAATTTTCTCCTATATACTTTTTAATATCCGCAATAAATTGTTGCTCCGCCTCAAAGGTCATCTTATGTCCTCCAACTTAAATCGCCGCGCAATGACTCTAAAGGGTCAGCCGGACTTATTCAAACATATCGAAAACCGGCTGTGCCTTGAGCTGCTGCAGCAGCCTGCCCGTATCAAAGCCCTCGAACCTGTTTATCCCGCCAAATTCTTTAAATTCACCGACCGAAGCTTTATGGGAAGTCTGGCTGCTGAAACGGTTGTACAGGATTCCGCAGCGCATCAGCAGCTTTTTGTCAATCTTCTGATCCTGCTCCATGACGTTCATGGAGGTCACCACTCTCTCCAGTTTTACGTTGGACGCCGCGGATCCGTCCGCCACAAATATAATGGTATCGCACTCCTCCAGCAGCTTTAACATGCCCGTCTCCAGAGAAAAATCCAGGTCGAGAACGATATAGTCATAGCCGCCCGACTGTTTCAGCACACTGACAATCTGCTGCGTCTCGCCGGCGCTCAGTTCCGCAATGTCCAGAGCCAGCCTGGCGGAGGAATAGAGGAACACACCGGTGAGGTCCTGCTTCACCGTGCTCTCCAGTTTCATAGCAAGATTACCTGTTCTGCTCTTGACGGCACGGATCACATCGCTCAGGCAGGTGTTGCCCTCGGCCTGAAAGAACACATCCGCGCTGCCGAATTTCTCCAGGTTCAGATACAGCGCCTTTTTCCCTTTCTGGGCAAAATGCATGGCACAGGCCGCGGCTGCCACAGAACTGCCTGTACCACCCGCCGCCGAGACAAAAGCCAGCGTCTTGGCGCCCTCTCCCTTCATATGCGCTCCAACCACTGCCGCTGTCTTCTCCGAAAACATCCCCAGGATCTGGCGGTAGATGGTCTCCGCCTTCTGGAATTTGCACACGGCCGCGGCATCCTTGACTTTTTCAATGTCCGCCGTATCCACCAGGTAAGCAAAGCCGCAGTTTGAGGGCAGCTGCGTCATTTCAACATCGAATGTCTCGTCCGCCAGAAATACGTCAATCTTTTTTTCCCTCAGCGACCCCAGAGCATACTCCCTGTCCGTAAAGATAAACGTTTCCAGTTTGTCCGCATATTTTACATTGAAAACAGATTCCAGACGCCTTAAATAAACCTGGTCTCTGTCCAATATTGCCAGTCTAATCTTCATGATCCCGCTCCTCGGTTATCTCATTGTCATGTGCCGCAAGCCTCTTTTTCGCATCTATCACCTTGGGATGTTCGCTTCCATAGAACTGCTCCAGCACAGGCGCCGCTTTCCTCAGATAATGCAGCTCCTTATCCCTGTCCCCCAGCTGGCTCCACGCCCTGGACAGATTGTTTTGATTCTCCGCAAGACCCACACCGCCCAGTTTCTCCCCAATGGGCATCGCTTCCTCCAGATACGCGCGCGCCTCTCCGGGTTTCCCCCAGTCAAGGTACATGACGCTTATGTTGTTGAGTGTCCTGTGCATGTCAAATTCATACTGCGGCTGCTGTCTGAAAATATCCAGCGCCTCTTTGTAGCGCTCGGCCGCTTCTTCCCTGCGGCCTGCCTTGTTATATGCCATGGCAAGATCCACAACACATCTCGCATATTGTGCGTCCGATACATTGAGCCAAAAACTTCGTGCCAGTTTACATGCCTCTTCCAACTGCTCTATGCCATAGTCTTCATTTCCTATCTGCGTAGCAAGCATACCGCGATAGAACATACAATGGCAATGGGCAATCATTCCGCCGGACTGCTGTATATTGCTTTCCGCTTCATCCAGGAGCCGCTCAACCTGTTCAAACTGCCGCACCGAAAGGTAATAACTTATGAGATGAAGTAATGTCACCTGTATGACGCTCCATTTACCCTGCCCTTCTCTCTTTCCCGCTTCATACCCTTTGATGAGCCACTCTCCGTAGGCTTCAAAATCTCCCCGCTGTATGGCTATGTCAGCCTGCAGGCGGCATACCAGTATGTGTACGAAACCAATCCCCTCATACTTTTTGAGTTCGGCCAGCATCTCCTGGGTCTCTTCCATATCTCCACTGATATAATATGCTGAGGCAAGCTGATTGGCCACCATCGCCTTTTCCCTTGTCTCCAGTTCCTGACTGCCTGCCAGGAATCGGTATTCCTCCTTCAGCTGGCTCAATTCACTGTAATTGTAGTTGCACAGCAGAATGCAGAGAACAGCTCTTGCCCTGATGCCCAGCTGGCCGCTCTTCTCTTTTACCAGCACCAGCCGCTCCAGCGCTTCACTGGATGGGCCAAAATTGTTATACTGGATTTCATACGCCAACAACGCAAGCTCCGACAGTAAGCGGCTGCATTTCCCGGTCAGGTTCAGGCACAGGCTGGGAACCAATATCATGGTTTCCATAAGCCCCGCGTCAAAGTCCTTCCAGCTGCCCTCCCACTCCAGCACCATGGATGAAGCGTTTTCTATCCGAAAATCTCTGCCGGACTGCTCCCATGCATCTACCAGACTCTCCAAAAATGGGGTGATCTCGCTCTCCTTAACTCCGCCGCTGCGCACACATTCCGCAATGAAGGGATGCATCGAATATCCGCTTTCATGTTCCTCCAGCCAGCCCGTCTCATACAGTCTTTTCAGGCTCTCCCGCATATTGGATCCAGGGGTGAGGAAACCCTGCAAAAAAGTCTCCGCAAACTCTGGCGTATAATTCTGATGGGGCAACACGGAAAATATTCGCAGCAAGCCCTTCATTTCCTTTGGCAGCTTGAAATCCGCATATATTCTGCGGTACATTTGCTGTAAGTCCCCGTACATATCCTGTCTCTCCATGGAGACAGGCATGATTCCTTTCTCTAAACGAGCCTGAAGCTGCGGAAGTGTCCATCCCCTGTCCGCCGAGGCGCGCCCCAACAGACGCAGGGTCAATGTGTGCCGCCAGATGTCCTTTTCCAGGATGTCCGACAGAACCCGTTCATCTTCCATATTCATGGTTTTATCATAATTATCCTGGAATATTAGTCTGGCCGCGTTCCTGCTGGGCAGCGGGACGGAATAAGTCCTAAAACCGTCAAATTCCTGACATCTGGAAGTGACAAAAACCGTAGCCGGAAGGGATGCCAATATGGCCAGCTCCTCCTTCTTATTTTGATCCATATTGTCGATGGCAATCAATACGCGGTCGCCTTCATGCATTCGTACACACGCCAGGGCTTCATAAAAATTTTCTTCCATATTCGTGCCGCGTATCTGTGGAAATGCCTTTACAAAACTGGCAGGCAGGCTCCCCTCATATTGAATCGCACAGATATAGTCCGCCAGCGCTTCTTCCTCACAATATTTCAGGAGTTGACGCATCAATTCAGTCTTACCGATGCCGCCCATACCGCTCACCAAATATTTCCCGCCCTGGATAAGCATTCTGCGCAGTTCAAACAATTCTTTCTCCCTGCCAAAAAAATGCTGCCGAGGGAGAGGTGAACTGCACAGTTCCGTATTTCTGCTTGTCAGAAATACTACTTTTCCCTTGGGCATTTCCCCCTTAAAATATATCTTTCCAAGATTTTCGATATGCAGGGAGGAATCCCTCCTGAGACGGGACATAATGCTCTCCCCTTCTCCGTTGCCCGCAAGGGCGTGAAACATCAGCAATGTAAGGAACCAGCCACAGAAAAAAGCACATCCGCTGCTGCCGCAGTTTTCAAACTCTTCCCTCTTTTCAATAGCGCTCTCGAAAAAGAGTCTGGCCTCCTCAGAAAAGTTTTCATCCCACTGCGCAATCAGCTTGAGGTAGCAGGGCAGTTTCTGGCTAAAGACCTCATAACTGTACTCCCGCGCAAGCAACACGTCCATGAATTGCTCTATCTGTCTAAACACGGAATCCGAATTAGCCGCATTAAGGATTTCTTCCGCATACTCGCCATACAGCCCCAGTCTTGCGCTCCGGTTGCATATATCTGAAGTATAGCGGTTGCGCCCGCCGTCATTTCTCCATATCTGTTTCCCACATTTGCGATTCCTAAAATCAAACAGAATATTCTCCCGCCAAAATTTTGTAAGCGTGAGTCCTGTGTGGTTTTTCTTGGTGATGATTCCATCTGAATACACAGGGTAATCATTGATAGTAAGAAACTGATAAATGGTTTTCAAAGAAAGTATATCTGATTTCATCTACTGTCACCTATCCTGTTTATTCTAAAAGTTATGCGGGATATTGAGCACCTGTCCCGCCCGGATGCATTCCGGATTTTTGATAACATCCTTGTTGGCCTCGTAAATAACGGTCCAGAGTTTTCCGTCTCCGTAGACCCTGGCGGCAATGCTCCAAAGCATATCCCCTTTCTGTACCACATAGATGTTTTCCTGTGTGACTATCGTCGCAGCGGCGGTAACAGTCTCTTCCGAGGGCGCCGCTGTTACGCCAGGCAGACGGATCATAAGTCGCTGTCCCGCATAAAGTCTGCCAGGGCTTCGGATCACTGCCTTATTGTCCTCATATATTTTTCTCCAGCTGTTACCCTCTCCATAGAATTTGACCGCTATTTTCCACAGACTGTCATTGCGCTCCACTATATATATAATAAAATCCTGCTGGGAAACCTCTGTGGGGACAGTCGGTACGAGATTTACGCCTTTTCCGGCATTTCCGTTATTATTTCCAGCGTTATTGCTATTATTATTGCTGTTATTTGTCTGATTGCCTGTATTGCCGCCGGAATTTCCGGGGTTTCCAGTATTATCGCTGTCAGTGCCTTTTCGGATCACATAGTTCTGCGCCGCACGTTTCAGAACGCCGCCCTCAGTGCGGAGCTCAATGCCCAGCGTGTGGGTTCCCGTGCCGCCGTCTGCCAGAGTCTGGTTCATGATCGTAATTCTGGTACTGCCGGCCTCGGAGGTATAATCCTGCCCCTCGGTCAGTTTCTTACCATCTATGTATACATCCCTAAACTCCGAATACTCACCCTGAGAAATCAGCGTCTGGGCGCCGTTTCCCACGATATTTTCCACATTAAAGCCAGTCACCGGCTGGGTGATATCATAGCCGGGGTCCGTGGCCAGACCCACATTGCTGTCCGTGTTGTCCAGAACCGTCAATACCAGTTCCGCATAAGATGGGAGATACGCCGGGTTGCTGTAGACTGCCATCACAGTAATATTAAATTCACCTGCTTCTGTAGGTACGCCATAGATTTCGCCGGTGGCGGGATACATCAGCAGCCCATCCGCCAGCCTTCCCTCTGCCACGGAGAAGGTGACTATGTTATCCGGATCTATATTGTTGGTCTCCACGGTGTAGGAGTATGGAACGTATTTTACCCTGATCACATCTTCCATGTTCAGATCGGGGGTGGTAGTGATGATGCCCGGTCCATCCGGGGTGCCGCTGCGTATCAGGGTGACGCTGGCGCTCACGCCCTGAGGCAACTCGGTGACTACTGTTCCATCTGGCAGACTCCATGAAGTGCCTGCAACGACAGGAAGCGATACCGGGAGATTTACATTACCGGGCGCATGGAGCGTGAGCAGACTGCTACAGTTATCAAGCATCCTTGACATGTACATTACGCTGCCTAAATTAAAGTTGCTTATATCCAGACTGGCCAAGCTACTGCAATTTTCAAACATGCCATCCATATCAAATACACCACCGGTATCAAAACTGCCCAAATCCAGGCTGACCAAGTCGCCGCAGCCATAAAACATATTCGACATGTCATCTACGCTGCTGGTATTTAAGTTACCCATATTTAAACTTGCCAGACTGCCGCACTCCGAAAACATACCCGACATATACATGACATTGCCAGTATTAAAGCTGCTTAAATCCAAACTGGTCAGACTGCTGCAGCCCTCAAACATATGGGACATCTGCACCACATTGCCAGTGTCAAAGCCGCTCAAATCCAGGCTGGTCAGGCTACTGCAGCCCTCAAACATCCATCTCATATCTCGCACACCGCTTGTATCTATTCCTCCCAGATTCAAACTGGTCAGACCGCTGCACCTACTGAACATGCTTGCCATATCCACCACAGCACTGGTATCAAAACCGCTCAAATTCAGGCTTGCCAAACTGCTGCAGCCTTCAAACATCCCAAGCATCTGAAATACTTTGCTCGTATTTAAATTGCTCAAATCCAAACTGGTAAGGCTGCTGCAGCCTGAAAACATGCTGGACATCTGTGTCACATTGCTGGTATCAAAACCGCTCAAATCTATGCTGGTTAGACTGCTGCAGCCTTCAAACATGCCGCCCATATTCGTCACCAAACTGGTATCTAAGCCGCTAATGTCTATACTTGTCATGCTGGAGCAGCCAGAAAATAAGTAAGATGCATTCGTCATTCCACTTACATTGACAACTGCGGAAGTGATCTGGCTGCTCCATGATTTCCATGCATAAGTACCACTTGAAAGATCTCCCGCCAGATTTCCAGTCCCTGTCACCGTCAGCCTGCCACTGGCATCAATCTTCCAGTCGATATTGTCATTGTTATCTGTGTCACTGGCAATAACACCGTCCGCATAGGGCATTATCTGCTCCCCGGCCGCGTCCCCGCCAGACAGGGATCCGATAGTTTCTGCATTTCCTGTCTCCTGCGGCCTCTCCGCCGACACTGTCATTCCCAATATGGCCAGCAACGCTATCATGCATACTGCCAAGCCTTTTTTTCTGATTGTACCCATAGCTGTTCTCTCCCCCAAAAATCTATGTTTTCTCTTTATCTGCGCACTGATATCTGAATTTACTGTCACCTATCCAAATAATCCAAAGATATCTGTACTGTTTGCCATTATATCATTTACATTTTTTGCATTCAATAAAACCGACTTTCTTTGACTGTTTTGTTCAAAAAATTGTCTTTTTTGTTCATGTAACTGTAAAAGTGCTGGCAAGCTGTACCTCATAAAAGAGTCCGCGCAAAACCGCCACGGCAGATTTACCGGTTTCAGAGAGACGCACAAACAGTTCCGTGTTCTGGTTCAGACAGGCATACCTGCCAGTTATCTCTGGGGGATAATGATCACCAGGCCCTCACGGATACGCTCCGGGTCTGCTATAACGTCCTTGTTGGCCTCATAGATGATGTTCCAGAGCCGCCCGCTGCCGTAAGCCCTATAAGCAATAGTCCAAAGTCTGTCGCCCTTCTGTACTCTGTAGGCGGTTCCCTCTGATACTGCCGCTTCGGATACAGGGGCAGGCGTTTCCTGCACAGGATATGCTAATCCTGCCAGGCGGATTATAAGTTTTTGGCCTGCGTAGAGCCTGTGAGGATTCTTGATCACCGCCATATTATCTTCGTAGATCCTTCTCCAGCTGCCGCCCTGGCCGTAGAACCTGGCAGCAATCTTCCACAGACTGTCGCCCCGCTCTACCGTGTAGATGATGAAGTCCTGTTGGGAGGATATTGTTGTCGGAAGGAGACTGCTGTTAATGTTGCTGTTATTGCTATTGTTTCCATTATTACTGTTGCTGCTATTGTTATTTTCAGTATCGTCACTGCCACCGTTATTGCTGCCTGTGTTGTCACCCACAACGTTTTTACCAATAACATAGTTTTGCGCCGCACGTTTCAGTGTACCGTCCTCTGTACGGAACTCAATGCCCAAGGTATGTGTTCCCTCACCGCCGCTGGCCAAGGTTTGATTCAATATGGTAATTCTGGTACTGCCAGCCTGGGAGGTATAGTCCTGCTCCGCCGTTAGCTTTCTGCCGTCAATGTAAACATCTCTGAACTGGGAATATTCACCTTGGGAAACCAGTGTCTGTGCGCTGCTCCCCTCCATGTTCTCAGTGTCAAAGCCGATTACGGGCTGGGTAATATCATATCCGGAATCCGTAGCGACGCCCACATTGCCGTCCGTATTGTCCAGAACAGTCAATGTCAATTCCGCATAGGAGGGAAGGTAAGCCGGATTACTATATGTAGCCATCACCTTGATTTTAAACTCTCCTGCTTCCAACGGTACGCCATAAATCTCGCCTGTGGCCGGATACATCTGCAGCCCTTCTGCCAATTCTCCCTCCACGATGGAGAAAGTGACTGTGTTATCCGGGTCTGTATTGTTGGTTTCCACCGTGTAGGAGTAGGGAACATATTTTACCCTGACCACATCTTCCATGTTCAAATCAGGCGTGGTCGTGGTGATCTGCGGCGTAGTCGGAATGCCGCTGCGGGTCAGGGTTACACTGTTGCTTAACCCCTGGGGCAGTTCTGTGACTTCCGTTCCATCAGGAAGAGTCCAAACGGTGCCAGTGACAACAGGAAGAGGAGCGGAGGTATTTACATTGTATGGGCTTTGGATAGTGGTCAGATCGTTGCAACCTTCAAACATCCCACCCATATCCGTCACACTGCTTGTATCAAAGCCGCTTGCATCCAGACTCGTTAGACCGCTACAGCCATAAAACATCCACCTCATATCCGTCACGTTGCTGGTATCAAAGCCGCTTACATCCAGGCTCGTTAGACTGCTACATCCCTCAAACATACTATACATATGCGTCACATGGCTGGTATCAAAGCCGCTTACATCCAGACTCGTTAGGCCGCTACAGCCTGCAAACATCCACCCCATATCCGTCACGTTGCTGGTGTCAAAGCCGTTTACATCTAGGTTCGTTAGACCGCTACAGCCAGAAAACATATCGTATATATACGTCACGTTGCTAGTATCAAAGCCGCTTACATCTAGACTCGTTAGGCCGCTGCAGTCAGAAAACATCCAATTCATACTCGTCACGTTGCTAGTATCAAAGCCGCTTACATCCAGACTTGTTAGACCGCTACAGCCAGAAAACATCCACCCCATATACGTCATGTTGCTGGTATCAAAGCCGCTTACATCCAGACTTATCAGGCCGCTGCATCCGGAAAACATATAGTTCATATTCGTCACGCTGCTGGTATCAAAGCCGCTTACATCTAGGCTCGTTAGGCCGCTGCAGCCAGAAAACATCCAATTCATACTCGTCACGTTGCTAGTATCAAAGCCGCTTACATCCAGACTTGTTAGACCGCTACAGCCAGAAAACATCCACCCCATATACGTCATGTTGCTGGTATCAAAGCCGCTTACATCCAGACTTATCAGGCCGCTGCATCCGGAAAACATATAGTTCATATTCGTCACGCTGCTGGTATCAAAGCCGCTTACATCTAGGCTCGTTAGGCCGCTACAGCCAGAAAACATACTGTGCATATTCGTCACGCTGCTGGTATCAAAGCCGCTTACATCCAGAGCCGTTAGGCCGCTGCAGCCAGAAAACATACTGCCCATATCCGTTACATTGCCGGTATCAAACCCACTCACATCCAGACTTGTTAGACCGCTGCATCCCCCAAACACACCGTTCATATCCGTCACGTTGCTGGTATCAAAGCCGCTTACGTCCAGACTCGTTAGACCGCTACAGCCATAAAACATCTGCCACATATACGTCACGTTGCTGGTATCAAAGCCGCTTACATCTAGGCTCGTTAGGCCGCTGCAGCCATAAAACATCCACCTCATATCCGTCACGTTGCTGGTATCAAAGCCGCTTACGTCTAGACTCGTTAAATTTGAGCACCCCGAAAACAAGTAAGATGCATCCGTCATTCCAGTCACATTTATTTCAGCCGAAATAATCTGGTCGGAATAAGGTCGCCATGCAAAACCCGATTCGTAATGAGCCCCCGATAAACCCCCAGTTCCCGTCACTGTCAGTTTTCCACTGGCGTCAATCACCCATGTAATATCCCCATCAGTGCCACTGGCAATATCATCCGCCGCATAAGCCGTTATCTGGTCCTCTGCCGGGTTTCCCACTATATCTGACAGATTTCCTTTCTCTGTACTGTCCATCTCACCAGGCGTTTCCACATCTGTGTCTGCATTGCCGCCGGATACCGCTGCGGTATTTTCCAAAGCATCCCCACTTTCGGCCTGCAATGGCTCCGCCGCTGCCGTCAAACCAGACAGCATCAGCAATGCCGCCATGCATACCGCCAGTCCTCTTCTCTTGATTGTTCCCATTCCTTTGTTCCTTTCTTTTTATAATTTAGGTAGACTTCATTTTAGCCTTCCTATATAAGGCATATTGTGAATACATTTATAACCATTTCTAACAGCGAAACTCTGTTTTCGAGACATGGATTTATATGTATGGATATCCATACATATTTTTGCCTATTATACTCGGATATTCATACATAGTCAAGCCAATTCTTTCTCCTTACAATGTTTACAAAGATCCGCTGTATGTAAATCACCGTTCCATATTATATATACATTTTTGTATAAGGAATATTGTTAGACTTATTTTTCACTCTGAAAGAATAAATATTTTATCTTCTTGACAACATTCATATTGATTTATTACCTGAAAGGCTTTTGATACCCTACACATAAAAACAGCATCTGTCCGAACAGATGCTGAACTCAAATATAGACAGGAGGGTTGTATTTTGATAAGCTATGCCCCGCTTTTTAAGACCATGAAAGAAAAACATATCACTTCCTACCGGTTGGAAAAATTAGGTTTTTCCAGGGCTACTTACTATTCTATCCAAAAGGGCAATAGCGTGTCTACCAATACAATCAACCAACTGTGCAAACTTCTGGAATGTAATGTGACGGATGTCATGGAGTATATTGAAGATGAAGAAGAATAGCGGACAAAGCCCTTGTCATCCCATTTTCTCCCTGAATGCCTCAAAACTCGCCGCCTTCGCTGCCGCCTTGAGCCATTGGCGCAGATTTTTTGGGTCTTCCTCGGTATGGATGCGGGTCCGGATGTCCTCAGGAATTTCTCCAAGATCTTCCAATAAATCCAGAATATCCTGGCGACTGCGATTAAGATCACCAAGGGTTTTTCCCTCCGTCATTCCGGCAATCTTCCCTTCCTCATATGCTTCTTCCCTCTCCACCTCCATGGCGTCATCCCAGTTCCACTGTGTGTACAGCATATTTACCGCCTCCGATCCGTGTTCTTTCATAAACTCCGTCATAATCCCGTTGTCCAGGCAGTCCTGCACCGCCTGGGTGATGGCATTGTCCCGGCTCCAGCCGTCCGAAAGGTAGTTCCTAATTCGCTGGATGAACCAGGAATATTCATACATGGGGCGGCACTCCTTCAACAGCTTATGGCCCGATGACGGGTTAATATTGATCACTTTCACTTCCAATTCTAACATAGGATGTTCCCCTTTTTCAAGATACGCGTCGGAAAGCCGCAGGATTTTTTCACTTGGAAAAGGCGTATCGCCATTATAAAATACATAAAATTCCGGTGTGGGGATATGTATCAATTTTCTCCTGTACAGGTTTTTCTCATCCAACAGCTTCTCCAATGTCCGGCCCAGGTATATAAGATCCCGCAGGGGCATGTTCTCGTTGATCGTGGACTGGTGCTCACTGATGACCAGCACACGGTTTTTCACGGTGAAGGCCAGGTCATTCTTCCTTGCAATGAAAAGCACTCCCTCAAGCGTCACATAAGTGATGTCCTCCGGGGACACCTCCACTTCCCCCAATGCGGCATATAGCTGGGAGGCATTTTCCGGTTCCCCGAAAAACGTTGTGAACGCGCTGTTCTTTACCTCCCGGTTGGAAATATTCTTTTCTCCATTTTTTGTCATACGCAGATTCCTCCTCTGTTTTTCGATAGCAAAACAGCAGGAAGAATAGCGGCCCACTTCCGTGAGTCAAGTATTCTTCCTGCTGTTGTATCTCTTATTATACATATCTTCCTGTTATTGTCAAGTTAAATATGGATATATGTCAAAACATATCTTTTGTCAATAGTTTTGCGACAAGTTTTTGAAAAAAATTTTATGCCAATTTCTGTAACTCTTCCTCGAATAGTTCCGCTGATGTTCTGTAATCAAAGATTCCCCTTGGATAATCGTTAATCCATTTTTCTATATACTCTATCTCTGCGTCCTGCCTGCCGTCAAAATCTTCCCCTTTTGGTATGTGTCTGCGGATAAGCCTATTGTTATTCTCATTACTCCCACGCTCCCAACTGCTATAAGGGTGGCAATAGAAAACAAAGGTACGCTTTTCCTCTCCGAACACGGATTTTTCCATACCCTCATAGTCTGCAAACTCCACCCCGTTATCTACCGTAATGCTGCGGAATACCTTACTAAACATATCCCCCCATTTCCTTTCTAACCGGTCCAACGCTTCCACTACGGACGCTGCCGTTTGGTCTTTCAGCTTTACTATGATTTCATCACGGGTCTTTCTTTCTGTCAGCACAAGCATACATGATTTTGTAACCCCACGTTGCCCCTTTACTGTATCCATTTCCCAATGACCGAATATCTCCCGGTCCTTTACCTCTTCGGGTCTGTTTTCTATGCTTTCCCCTGCACTTGCCCTTTTCTGTACCTTTACCTTTTTATTATGCTTTTTCTTTTTACTTTTAATAGGTAGGTCTTTGTTTGTCAGTTTCAAGAAAATTCCATTGTCTATATATCTGTAAAGCGTCCGCAAACTGATAGATGTTTTAAACTGCTTTTCCCCTTTTGCAATCTCCGCTAATGCTGCTTCCGGGCTGTACTTATCGTTTACTATTTTATCCTCTATGCACTCCGCCAATTCCCTGTCATTCCCTATTTTTAATGCCCTGCCTTTTCCCTCTTGGGCGTAGTCGTGTGCTTTCTGCCCCAAGTCACTACTATACCTTTCCTCTTCCGTATAATCAGAATTACGGTGCATATATTTACCCTTGTCATATTCCCGGTATATCGTACTCCTATGGAAATGTAATTGCTTTGCTACCTCCGCTTTGGAATGTCCTGCATTTAACAAGGCTTCCATTTTGATACGGTCGTTATGGCTCATTTGTTTAAACAGCTTTCCCATGCCTGCTACCTCCTATGATGAAAAGGGGGCAGCGGGTAAAATGTCCTGCTGCCCCCTTTGGATTCCGCCTTACCGCCTTTCCCATAGTGAAATAGAGCATAAGTTTAACCCATGCTGCCAATCCCTCCGGCTTTTTGTGTCCGAATCGGTCTATTGTGTCTTGATTTTTCCCTGTTCTCCTGCTATTATTTCTTTAAACACTAGGGGCGGTTAGCAGGAATGTTAAGAAGTCCGCCCCCTGTGTGAATCCCTATTTAATCTTCAATATCCTTTTGGGTATCCTCGATTAAATCATTTATGAGCCTTTCGGCTTCCTCCGTGTTCTTTTCCTTAATCGCCTTTTGCAGGTCTTTAAGGTCCCTCATTAAACGTCTTAGGTAACTTTTGAATACTGCCATTTCTTCGGTGTTCTCCATTTCTTTAACTCCTTTCCTGCTATCTCCTTGCTACAATTATATTATATACTTATATAAGTATATTGTCAAGGGTTTTTATGGATTTTGTGCTACAAATTCCTGAATATGTGCTACAAAACTTTTTCTTTATTCTTGGCGTATTCCTCAACGATTTTCTGTAACTTGTCCGTGAAATTCTTTCCCGGACTTGCTTCTATGATTCTGAATATCTCCGGCTTGAATCTTACCGTTTTATGGATATTGCAATCATCATTAGTATATACGCCGTCCTTATAAGCGTACACCCTAACCCTCGCCCCTTTCCCTTTTTATTTTTTCCTCAACTGCTGCAACTATCATCTGATTCCGGCTCTTGTACCCTAATTCCTTGGCTATCTCCGTCCACTCTTCCGCCCTGCCTTTCGGTATGGAAGTAAGTAGAAAAGAATCGTAGTTATTCTTATTCCATTTATTTTTTGCCCTAGTCGCAGGCGTTCCGCCTGCCTTTTCCTCTGCCATTACGCAATACCTCCTGTCCGCTCCTACCGTTTATAGTTTCCTGCTGAAATTGTACCATACTTTTTATACTTATACAAGTATATAAATGCACAAGATTTCCTTTATACTTATATAAGTATTTTGTGAACATTTCCGGGATTGCAAATATACTTATATAAGTATATAATGTACTCATAAGGAACGGAAAATAAAGTACATGGAGGACTAAGGAAATGACAAATACAGATATTATTATCAGTGAAGCGGTGGCAAACGGATTATACACAATGGAACAAATCGAAAATATACTTTCAAGCGGTCACATGATACCGCTGCACACATTCCAAGCATGGAAAAGTTACGGATACTCTGTTAAGAAAGGGGAACACGCCCGGATTACTACAAGGCTTTGGAGATTCACGAACAAGGCAAAGAAAAATGAGGACGTAGACGAAAACACGGACGGAACGGACAACAACCATTACTACCTTGCAAAGGCATTTCTTTTTACCGCCGACCAAGTAGAGAAATTGAAATAAAAAACAACCCCCAAGGCATAGAGCCAAGGGGGCGTTTTTCTTCCTGCGGTATCTTATTTTATAAACCTGTCCTTTAATTCCTTGAACGTATCCCAACCGTACATTGAGATATACGCCACTACAAACGCTGCGAATACCGCAAGTGCCACATAATACCATAAAAGCGGTATGCCTGCGTAGGCAACATAGATTAACAACGCTGCCACGGTCACGATTAAGGAAATGAGGATAACAAACGCCTTTGTCGGCACTTTCTTAATCCCCGGTAAGTCCTTTAACAGTTCCGTAATGAGGGATACGGCAAACGCCAACGCCCCCAAGATACCGATAATCAAAACTGAATTTTCCGCTAAAATCTTCATATTTTTTCTATCCTCCGTCTTTGTGTCCGAATCGGTCTATTTTACATCCGCCTTGTCAACCCAACCGTAAACGCCTTTTCCGTCCTGCGATATGCAATGATAC
>ERZ778511.799-NODE-799-length-26866-cov-10.543471_pt1 | contig 26866 bp, 17 predicted proteins | sample MGYA00510347_ERZ778511 | MGnify/ENA primary metagenome ERZ778511 (study PRJEB29527, sample SAMN07138967) | mouse gut metagenome | material: feces | host: mouse | place: China:Nanjing | collected 2016-01-25 ...
TGCTGACGCTGTTAGGAAAACCAGAAGGGCTGTCCGTGAAGAAAAACAGCCCCGCCCCTTGATAATTTCCCACGCGGCGGAAAACCTCTAACAGTGAAATTGGAGGGAATACACTTCTTCCATCCCTGGAAGCAGGAAATACACGAAATCCACCGAATGTTTCCTTTCTTGGAAGTGAAAGCAGGAAAATTTGTCTCAAATATGGAAATACCCATCCATATTTTTATACTGTCAGTATGAAAATCCTTGGAATAAAGCTCTATTTCAGAGCTGAAAGGGCTGAACTGTTACAATTTTTTGCTAAATTTAGAAGAACACATATTTTTTATCTGATATCATATACGCTTCTCAATCGAACCTCTTTTGCCTCCCCTGAGATAATTTTCACACGTTTTTCATCCCCATTGAGATCAAAATAATTGTCCGATAGGATCAAATCCTCTCTATCATTTTGTATTTCTACACTTTTTGCATAGGCATCGGATGATACAATGATTTCGTCCCCTTCGATCTGATAGCTAAGCTTGGGATCTTCATATTTAAAATACTTCGGATAAGAAAAGATTACAGTTCCTTCAGATATTACCTCTCCATTCTGTTTCATTTCATAGCTGACATATTCTGAAAAAATATCAATATCCATTAACAATTCTTTTTCCAGCCACACACTAGAAAGCGCTGGAACCTTCAATTCCTTGGTCCCACCATCTTTTATGATTTCTGCTTTTGCATTCCGCACAGCCCATGACACCTCTACACACTGTTCTTTTCTGGTCTCATTTGCCACATTTAATTGGATAGATTTTTCAAACACAAAATGTTCACGGTTCATATCCGCTTCCTGTGTCATCATTCCCTCTTCCTGACAAGAAATCATCAGGGGCGCAAAAAACCGTTTTTCTGCATAATGCAATGCCTTCCATCTTCCGCAATAGTCAATGGAGGACCAGGAAATCACTGGCCAGCAATCATTGAGCTGCCATACAATTGCACCCATACAGCGGCCTCTGTTTCTTCTAAAATGTTCCACTCCATACCGAATTGCATCTGCCTGCAAAAGCTGTGATGCATAAATCAAGATTTCAAAATCTGTAGGATAGAGATAGGTCTGCTGCAAATAGTTCATAATCTTTCCATTGGCTCCATACTGCCTCTGGTGTTTCTCCATCACATAAGAAAAAATATTCATATCCTTCGGGTCATCGGTAAAGGTCTCAATGGTTCTCTTACTTGGGAAAGACTGGAACCCGAATTCAGATGCATAGCGGAAAAAATATTTGCGGTATTCCGAAAAGGGTCTGTTTCCATGCCATACCTTCCAGTAATGAACGTCCCCTCTGTCTGGGCTGTTGGGTTCATCAAAGGCCCCTCCTGAAGAAGGACTTGCCGGCCAGTAAAAGGTCTGTGGATCATACTCCTTTAAAATTTCTGGAATTAACTGCTCATACATGATGATATAATCCCGCACCTCTGTTTTCTTTGTCACCCAATGGTGCCCTTCTTCCACAAACATTTCCATCTCATTGTTTCCACACCAAAGGCCCAGAGATGCATGATGGCGAAGACGTTTGATATTGTCAATAAACTCCTGACGGATATTCTCCTTAAATTCTGGCGTCAACTCATATACGGCGCAGGCAAACATAAAATCCTGCCACACAATAAGTCCCAGCTCATCACAAATATCATAAAACCATCCTTCTGGATAGTAGCCGCCACCCCATACACGAACAGCATTATAATTTGCTGCTACACATTGCTCTAAAAGTCTTCTGGTGGTCTCCTTTGTCACTCTTCCAAGGAGGTGGTCTTCTGGAATATAGTCTGCTCCCATGGCAAAAATCGCAACGCCATTGACTTCATGGGCAAAACATTCTCCCCATTCATCCTTTTGAACCTTCATGGTCATTGTTCGAAGACCAATTCTTTCCTCCCATACATCTACAAGCTCTCCATCTGCATAAAGTTCAACTTTTACCTGATAAAGAGGCTGCTTGCCATAACCATTGGGCCACCAAAGCATAGGATTCTCAATTCTGATTTTCTTTGGGGAATCCTCATATCTTTGGATTCCCCCATCTGGCACTGTAATTTGTACGGTATAAGAAGTATCCTTTTTTACAAAACCATTCTTTTTATTGCCGGATTCTTCTTTTTCTCCATGTCCATAATTGGAACATACCGTTTCTTCAACCTGAAGATGCAAAAGAACTTCGTTTTCCAAATGCTCTTGACGAAGATAAACACTATTCAACCTTGCACTTTTTACCCCAATCAAAGAGACACTACGAAAAATACCTGCATCTGGCAGATGTGCACCCCAATCCCAGCCAAACATGCAATGAGCTTTTCGCATATGAACAAAACCGTCCATTGCATCCTCAGATCCGAGAGTTTTGCACTTAGCAAATTCTTCCTTTATGTATTGCAAAGGGGAATGTAGTACAACCTTCAATACATTTTCCTTTTCTTTTACCTTATGAGTAACATCATATTCCCAGATACGGTGCATGTTAAATGCTTTGCCAATATACTCCTGATTCAGATAAATATCAGCAATTGTATCCAATCCATCAAAATGCAGTAAAATCTGATCCTGGGACGTCAGGTTTTCCTCCAAATCGAAACTCGTTTCATATTCATAATCCTTCTCCATCAAGGAAAGAGCATGAATCTCATTATCCTTCCAAAAGGGATCTTCCATATTCCCATTTCGTAATAAATCTGTATAGACTGTTCCTGGCACCACTGCTGGCTGATATTCTTCTAAATCACACCGCATGCTCCAGTTTCCATTTAATATCTGTTGTATCATTTGTTTTCCTCTGCTGTTGGATACTCGTTACATAATAAACGATATGGCTCTTCATCTTCTTCAATTTCTGGAAAACGGCCGATCGGTTCGTAAAAACGATTATCATGTTCATCATCATTACACATGGATACTTCTCCAAGAAGTACGTCTCCGCTTCCCTTTTCTACATGAAAATCATGATACATATACGGATAAATGGTAATACTCTCACCTGGCATTAATTTTACTTTTGTCCCTGCAGGCACCTTAAATTCCCGGCCATCACAATTTACTGTAACATCCGTATCATCAAATTCACCATCCTCTGTGGAATTATAGACTGTAATCAACACATTGCCGCCGCCTCTGTTGATAATATCTTCCATTTTATTCCAATGAAAATGCATCGGCGCCATCTGTCCCTCTTTTACAAGAAGAAGCTTCTCTGCATAAGTTTTTGTATATTTATCCATTTTCAGGTTCCCGTTGCGGATGGTAATCAATGAGAATCCTACCTCATCAAATTTTCCAAGTCCATAATCTGTAATATCCCATCCCAGCATATTATCCCTGATTTCGTCGTATTCTGCTCCCTTATCTTCCCAATCCTTTGCTGACCATTTGCAAAAAGGCGGTATTTCAAATCCGTGAGCCTTTATCATTTCTTCCATATGTTTGATTTCTGCATTAATTTTTGAACGTTTCATTGTTATTTGTCTCCTTCCTGCTTCTCTTTTATTATTTCATCTAGTTTGTCACCTGTAAGAAATGTCAGTGTGATTTTTTTCTTTTCTACAGCAAATGGATCTATCTCATGGAGGCTGTTTTCTTTGATATGATACGGCTTTCCATAGACGCTTGCGTTGGCTGGCTCTAATCCAACCACATAATCTCCAGATGCAATGGATTTCCACTGCATAAAATATGGCAACTCTAAAATATTATATTCTATTTTTATACCAATTCCAAGATTTTTATTGATGATTGCCGCAAATGTATTTCCTTCCTTATCTGCTTCCATTTCATGAAGAAATACGTATTCCGGTTCTCCATCCTTTGGCGGCTCCATCCGATTCCAATCATTTATATTTGACGCTGCTTCTTCGTCTCTTGGAATTACCTTTCTGGTGGGAATCATAATTTCACTATCCTCACACAAAAATGGATATCCCACATTGATATGATACAACAGCATCATTGGTTCCTTACGAAATCCTTCATTTATAATCTCATCCTCAATACAAATTTTGTTTTCCCCATACTGAGTTGTAATTTTCCTTCGAAGCACCAAATTTTCCCCAAAAAGCTCTGCCTCACGCATCTCACCTGACAGTGTTACCTTATAATTTTCTCCTTCCCAGCAAGCATCCGCACTTACATGCTCTGCAGGGGTAGTGCGTATTCTGCCATGCATGGGATAGTCCTTCCCTTCTATATTACACGGCGCACAGATATTTTCAAGACCACAGGTAAACAGCATTCCGCCCATAATGCTGCGCTGTGCTTCAGCCCCATTGGTATCAAAATGATTTCGGCCCATAAGTCCAGGCTTCGATAAAAAACTGATATTATAGCCCATAAAAGACAGGTCTGTGATATCCAAACATTTGTCTGCCATTACCGTAAATCCAAGAGGGCCGTTCTTCACCTCATAGGCCTTCATTCCCCTGGCTCTTCCCTCCTCATAAGTGACGGGACGTACATACATGAGCTGCTGCATACTTCCAACTGAACTGAGTAACCTTTTCTTTTTATCCATCCACGGCTCCCTTCCTACACTTCTTTTCTAGCTTCTTTTAAGGAAGGGCAGCTCTGTCCCATTCCAATTCAAGAGCTACCCTTTTTCATAACAAATCCTTATTTGGATGCCTTCCACTCGTCAATCTGTTTCTGCATCTCTTCAATTACTTTATCAATACCTGTTGCTTTTAATTTTTCCTGAAGCTTTGGCAGATATTCTTCTGGATCAACACTTCCTGTATACAGTGATTTACCAAATTCATCCATTACATTTCCAAATCCTGCTACTTCTGTGCTGACTGGATCAAGGTTAAAGTCAAATCCAAAGGAGGGCGCTTCCACAGAGGAATCATTAAATTCTTTGAAAGTTGCCCATTTATCTAACGGCTCATTTTCCAATACATAGGTGTTGAATAATCCACCCTGTACCCAGTAGGAAACAGAATAATTCTTTCTTGTCTCTTCATTCAGCTTAATCTTATTTTCGTATACGTATGGTTTTCCTTCCGCTGCCGCTGCTTCGTCTTCTGCAACCTCAACCTTATCCCAGTGTTCTCCCTCAATTCCATAATTCAAAAGATTTCTCAAATACTCGTCGGTATTTATAAGATTCAGGAATTCAATGGCTTTTTCTGGATGCTTTGTCTGTGCATTGATTGCTGTAAGAGCTCCACGTGCAGAAATATTTGTTACATAAGTATCCATAATTGGAGTTGCTACCACTTCGTATCCAAGGTCCTTACCCCATACCAGATCAGCATATGGCTGTCCGTCACCTTTTGTTACAAAACGTTTGATTGATTTGTCATCAGAAGCTGTAGCAGCATCCTTGTTAATATAACCTTCCAGGTAATATTTTCTCATAGTTGCAAGTGTAGACTTCATCTTATCTGTCTCAAATAAGTTCTTAACCGTCAATGTATCATCACCGTATTCAATACCTACTGGATCTTGAATTAAGTCCATATAAATTGGTGCGGAAAAACTACTTGTAAGATACATGGGAACTACATTGGGTTCATTTTCTTTAATGACCTTCAGCCATGGTTCCAAATCTTCCAGACTGTGAATTTCATCCACTGGAACATTGTATTTATCTACATATTCTTTTGTAAATACCCACATGGGCATACTTCCAATTTCTTTTTCACTTGGAACACCGTATGTCTTTCCCTGTACCTTTGCAGCTTCCCAGAAACGTTCATCGATGTTTTTATACATTTCAGTATCTTTGATATAATCATCAATCTGAAGGAATGCGCCCTTGTTGGCATTCTGAAGATAATTATTTGCCCAAGAACAGGTGAAGCACAAATCCCAATCATCACCCGTATTAATCACAACCTGCATTTTCTGGTCATAATCTCCCCAGCCTGCTGTATTTACTTTTAATTTTACTCCAATTTTATCTGCCATATATTCATTGGCTTTTTCAATTACTCTGTCCTGATCCTTTTGTGCATCGCCAATCTGCCACCAGGTAAGTTCTACAATCTCGTTACCCTCTGCACTTGTTTCTCCTTTTTTTCCACCGCAGCCTGTCAAAAGTCCAGCGGTAAGAACTGCTACAAGACCTGTCGCTGCAAATCTTTTCAACATATTTAATTTCATTCTAATATCCTCCCTAATTTATTTTACTCTTTCACTGCGCCTACCGTCAATCCATTTACAAAGTACCTCTGGAAGAAAGGATAAGCAAAAATAATTGGTAATGTAGAAATAACTACGATTGCCATTTTAATTGTTTCTTTTGGCATATTCGCTGCCGCTGCAATTCCGTCCACTCCCATGGTAGCTTTGTTATTTGCAAGCCAGTCAATGGAGCTTTCAATCTGAATCAACAGATACTGGAGCGGAATCAAATCCTTGTTATCCATATACATCATGGCATTGAACCAGTCATTCCAGTAACCCAATGTCAGGAAAAGACCAATGGTTGCCAGCCCTGGAAGAGCCATAGGAATTACAATCTGGAAGAAAAGCCTCCATTCAGATGCACCTTCAATTTTTGCTGACTCTATGACTGCATCTGGAATACTTGTTTTAAAAAATGTCCGAAGCACGATAATATTAAAGGAATTCAGACAAAGAGGTAAAATCAAGGCCCAAAGAGTATCTTTCAGCATAAGTACCTTTGTTACAATCAAATAATTTGCAATCATACCACCGCTAAACAGCATGGGAATTGTAATTACAGTTGTAAAAAATTTGCGATATGCGTATGTCTTTCTGGATAATGCATATGCATACGTACCTGTCAGCAGCAATCCGATAATGGTTCCCAAAATAGTGATAAATATGGTCACTCCATAGCTTTTCAGGATATTTTCTCCGGCGCTTATAATATATTCATAGGCATACAAGCTTAATTTTTCGGGGATAAACCGATATCCGTTCATTGCCAGTGAATTTTCATCTGTAAATGAAATGATAATAACAAAAATAAAGGGAATGATACAAATCAGCGATAATACTGCCAATAATATATTGAATAAAATGTTTGTAGGCGTCTTAATCTGATTATACTTACATTCTTCCGCTTCCAGCTTTTTTATTCTTTTTTCTATTTTTCTTCTGGACATTACTTTATCAGCCACTATTTTTCCCTCCTTTCTAGAACAATGCATTCTCATTGTCAACCTTTGATACAATCTTATTTGCAATCATAATCAGGACAAATCCTACTGTTGACTGGAACAATGCCGCTGCGGAACTCATTCCAATCTCACCGCTTGTTTTGAGCGCCCTAAAGATATATGTATCAAGTACATTTGTTACCGGATACAATGGACCGGAATTCTTCGGTAATTGATAGAACAATCCGAAATCTGCTTTAAAAATTCCGCCTACCGACATAATCAAAAGAATTGTGATTACCGGTTTTAGAAGTGGCAGTGTAATATACTTGATTTGCTGCCATTTCGTTGCTCCATCCAGAACTGCTGCTTCGTAATAGCTCTTATCAATACCGCAGATAGATGCAAGATAAACTACTGTGTTGTATCCCATTCCTTTCCACTGGCTCATAAAAATAATAATAAAGGGCCAGAACCTGGTCTCAGTATACCAGGAAATCGGTTCTCCTCCGAACCTTTGGATAATTGCATTGAAATAACCCTTTTCTGGATTCAGGAATGCAAATACACAATAGCTGACAACTACCCATGATAAGAAGTACGGCAAAAACATAGAACTCTGGTAAATCTTCATCATTCCCTTGTTTTTCAGTTCATTTAACAGTAATGCCAATACCACCGGAACCGCTACTCCCAGGATGATAAACGTTAAATTGTAAAGAACAGTATTTCTTACAATAATCCATGCATCACCGCTGCTGAACAAAAACTTGAAATTGTCAAACCAGACTGTTTCACTTGTAAATAAGTTGTAGAAAAATCCATCTCCAGACAACCGGAATTTTTTGAATGCTACCAGGATACCAAACAATGGCAGGTATGCAAAAAACAAAAACCAGATTGCACCAGGCATACTTAATACAAGAAGCTCCTTGTTCGCTTTCAGCCGTCTCAGAAAATTCCCTTTCGGTTTTTCCGTTTGTTTTGCGTTTACTCTCACCTTTAACCCTCCTTTTTACCCTGCACCTTAACTTAGCGGTTCGTCAATATGCAGTGCTTTTTCTTCCAAAATCACTATATCATTGTGCACTTTTTGTGGATAGTTGAAAATCTTTAGGTTCATTGCACAAATTCTAGAATTTTTATATAATTTTTTTATAGAAAAAAATCGTGAAATAATTTATCCATTATTTCACGATTTTGTCCACTTTAATATTTTTTCATATCACGTAAGGAAGCAGGTGAAACCCCATAACATTGTTTAAATTTCCGGTAGAAATAACTGGCGTCTGGATACCCTACCTGCTTTGCAATATCATTTATTTTCATATTGGTATTTAAAATCAGCTCTTTTGCTATCCCATTTTTCGTATTGCTTAAATATTGTGCAAAAGAACATCCTACCTCCTTTTGAAAAATCTGCCCCAAATAAGAGGCATTCATATGATACTTGTAAGCCAGTGTTTTCAAATTCATATCTTCTTTATAATTTTGCTGTACTTCTGCCATAATCTGACGCACCACAGGAGTATACTGGGAATCCTCCTCATGCATACAATCGATAATTTCTATGATTTCTGATACAAACGCAGCTTTTATTTCAGGAATATCATCTGCTGTAAAAATGGTCTCAATCAGCTCTGTGACATCATGGAACCTGTCTGATTCCAGCTTATATTCTTTCTTTATATCCTGGAGAATTACCGCTATTTTTACCGCCATCTGATACAAAGATCCTGCTGAAGCGTCTTTACGCACATTGTTGATAAACAAATCCTCAATATAGTCAATCACAGCTTCCTTTTCCTTTTTCAAAATAAATCTTCGAAACTGTGCTTCATCCATATGAATTGCCTCTGTTTTTCTGCTTCCAATCTGCTTTTGGCTGATACAACTTCCATACCCTTCAATTATCAGGTATTTTTGCAGTTTTTTTGCGCCTTTGTATGCCTGGGGAAGCTGTAAAAAGCTCTCAAAAGACTCTCCAACGCCAATGAAAGTCATAATATCAAAGCTGCTTTCTATCTGGTTTTGCAGCTCCGAGAAATACTCTAACACACTGGATTCATCCATATCACCACCAGACAATACCATAAGCAAGCTGTCTGGGGGCAGATGTACAATTCCTAGCCTGCTTTTCTTTTTCAATTCCATAATTACATCTGCAATCTTTTTTTCCTTTAACCCATTGGTATCCCATTTCATAACAGCCACATGGTAAGCTCCGATTTCCTCCTCAAATCCTAACGTTTTAATATATTTACCATATTCTTCTTTTTCCAATTTTCCATTTAAAAAATGCATCCACTGAGTTTTTTCATCAATATATTGAACCTTTTTCTTATCCATCTCTTCTAATTTCTGTACCGTTTCCCGAAGCTGGCGTTCCATCTCTTCCTCATCAATGGGTTTTAAGATATAATTATCAACTCCCAAGCGTATGGCTTCCCTGGCATAATTGAATTCATCATATCCCGTCAAAATAATAAAGCGTACCTGTTCTTCCCTTTCACGGATTTTCTGAAGGAGGGTCAAACCATCCATCTCTGGCATACTGATATCTGTAACCACAATATGTACTGGCTCCTGTTCCCACATTTTCAGGGCTTCCACACCATCATGAGCCAAATGCACCACCTCAAGTCCCAAAGATTCCCAATCCAGAATATTTCGAATCCCTTGCAGAATCAATTCTTCATCCTCTACGATCATCACTTTTTTCATGATAAATTATTTCCTCCTTTTTACTTTCTTTTTCACATTCTTCTGGATGAAACTTTAATATAACCCGAAGTCCTCCTCCTGCTCTTGTCTCCAAATAAATTCCGTATTCCTTTCCATAAACCGCCTTAAGCCTTCGGTTTACATTGGCAATTCCAATGGAAGACTTTTCTTTCATGGTATCATTACGCAGCTCTTTATTTTTTGCACTGATTTCCCCTTCTGTCATGCCCTTTCCATTATCTTCCACAATAATTTTAAAGTCCTTATCCTTTTCCACCATAACCTTTATAAAATTATCCTGCTCCTTCATCCGTATGCCATGGATAAAATAATTTTCAATAATGGGCTGAAGTACAAACTTGATCACTGGCGTTTGTAGATATTCTTCTGGACATTCCATCGCAAATTGAAACTGATTTTGGTAACGAAATTCAAAAAGCTCCATATATTTTTTACTATAATGCAATTCCTGGGCCATGGTAATAATATCCGCCTCTTTGAGCTGTGCCCGAAAGGTAACTGCCATACTATAAAGCATTTTTCCAACCTCTCGGTCACCATTACAAATAGCCTTCATACGAATAGCCTCTAAGGTATTATACAAAAAGTGGGGATTGATCTGGCTTTGGAGTGCAGCCATTTCTGCGTCTTTTTGTTCAATTTCTGCAAGATATCTCCGTTTGATATGCTCGTCTAATTTTATACACATCTCATTGAAGCAGCCAGCAATCACATCCAGCTCATCCCCGTTTTGATCTGCTGGAATGCGCACTTCCAGGTTCCCACCCATAACCTGTCCCATTCCCTCCAAAATCCGGTTTAATCTCCTTGCAAGCTTCTGTAAATAATATCTTACGAATATCTCTCCTAACACCAGTACAGCTATCCCCATGATAAAAATCATGATAACAATAGGTACAGGTACCTTCCCTGCATGCTTTTTTTCCAGATAGCCGATGACATGATATTGTCCGTTCTGTATCCGGGTTACATAAGCTTCTAGAAGATGTTCCAATTTATCCTTTTCTGTTACCTCCATAATATCAGAAATATCATGGTTATTTGCAGAATCAAATACAACGGTTCCTGCATCGTTATATACAATCAATTCTGCATAAGAATAATACTGCTGAATGGTCTCAAATTTTTTATTTTTAAATCCAAGAATCATACATCCCTTTACCTGCATGGTAATTGGATCACGGATTTCCTTCATATAAGAAAAACTATCTTCCTTGATCAAATCATCTTTTTCCAGTTTTTTCTTAAAATCTGTATTTCCTTTTTTTCGGTAACTTTTTCCATCGCTTGTATATTCTGTCATCTCATCTCTTTCATAACTGTAAATTATGATATGGTCCAGGCTGTTGTATGCATGGTAAGCATTTAGAAAAAATCCTTCAATTCCCTTGTATTCACTGTATCTGTTTTCACTGTAAGTATCCAAACGGTATTTTTGATATTCGGATGGTTCACTTGTGATATAATGGAGCACATCATTCAGCTCCATATTGGATTTATACAAATTCTCATGAATATATTCCGCAATTTCAGAAGTCTCCTCCAGGTATGAGGATGCCGACTCACTCATCATCTCTGTGTAATCCATATTTTGTTCTAAAAAACGATTTTTTGTACTGGTGAAAAAATATATAATCAAAACTGATATGGCGCAAACTAAAATAGCCGTATCAATATAAAGCAATTTATTATATAACTGTTTCGAACCCTTCATATTCATTGCACGTTTCCTCCAAAGTAATCATACCACAAAAAGGAAATGCAGGCACTATCCTACATTTCCTTTTATTTGGTATTTTACTTACTTTCTAATGTCTGCATCACATTCTGATTCATGAACATAACGAGAAATCCATACACACTTCCCATAAACAAAACTGTCGTCCCTGCTGATATCTCAAATGCCATAAGAACAATGGCAAGGGCCACAATATTTCCAAGAGTGGCTACAGGCTTGGCAATCAACAATGTAACTCCGGTTTTTACAATCTGTAAATTTTTCATTTCATAGCGGCTGACAAGCATATATAGATTTGGCGTAACAAGCGCCGCTGTTGCAAATAGCAGGATGAATACAATTGTAAGTGGAAGAATCTTTAACTGTATGGAAAAAAATTCGATATTCGTCCAGCATATTAAAATCACAAACATTTGCCCTGCCCCAAGGCATATTTTTTGCATAAAATCAGAACAATATCCTTTTTTATAATCCCGAAAGGCTTTTCGCTCTGTTCCATGAATCAAATGATTCATGGAATACATCACTGCTGATAAGGCAGGCGCCATGGGAACCAGGCACAAAAGAAACAGCGGAAGGCATTCCCGAATCTGGCTTGCACCAACAAACAGCAGGAACAACAGTATTGGAATATTGGAAATTACAAACAACAGATTTACAATGAAAAAATAGCACACTCTCTCACAAAATCCTAATATTTTTTCAATATGAAATAATTCTTCCATCTGGGGGAACTCCTTCCTAAAACAATTATAATGGTTACGCTTCTAGTAAAATGGTTTTGATTTCATATGCATGAAGCTCCATACAAATCTCCCCTTGTGCAAATTCATTAATTGGGCGTTCTCTTAAATCACATTCTGCCCAGGCTTTCCAGCTAAATCCAGGCTTTACTGTAACCTTCTGCTTTGACCCTGCAAATTCATGGAAGCGAATGACAATGTATTTTCCATCTTCAGATTTCTTAACTGCATCTATTTCTATTTGTGCCTGATCGAAGGATACAAAGCTGTCGTATGCGAGGACGCTCTTGCCACTCAAAACCTGCATGGGATCATTCAATGCAAAAGCTTCTTTTACAACCTGACCTTCTACAAAATCTCCCTTGTGGGGAAGCAATGCATAGGTAAAGGTATGCTCTCCCTGATCCTGAAGATGATCGGGATTTGTTCCTGCTCTTAACAGTGAAATACGCAGTACATTATCCTTGATATCATGACCGTATTTGCAGTCATTTAAGATACTTACCCCATAATTACGCTCTGACAAATCTGCCCACCGATGAGCTACTGTTTCAAATTTTGCCATATCCCAGCTTGTATTCCAGTGATTTGGCCGTCTTACATTTCCATACTGTACATCATAGGTTCCATAGGTGGAACGAATGTCTACTGGAAATGCTGCTTTCAAAAGCTGATGCTGCTCATGGAAGTCCACATCTGTTTTAAAATCAATTCTCCGGTCGCTGCTGTAAAGAATCATATCCTGTTTGATATTGGAATTCATATACTTCCATTCCATATGAATATTCATGCTGAGAGGTCCCATCTCTGTAATCTCAAACACCAAAAGTTCTGTAACCTCACGCATTTTTTCCTGGTAAAAAATATCAATGTCCCATGCGTCATTGTCCAAAGGCTTATCTTCAAATACCTGAAGTACATTTCCTCGCTGTCCCTCTGGTAGCACATCACAGTCATACATCTTATCAAACAATTTTGTAATCTGCCCATATTGATTTAAAGAAATCTGATAATAGGGGGTTTCAATTTCTCTTCCATTAACGGTAAATACTGCTGTTGGTATATCCTGCTCTGTTTCTTCAAATAGAATGGTTTTCGTTCCCATTGCAGGAACATTCTTTACCTCCACATAAGTAACCCCGTGTCCCTTCTGTGAAATCATTTCATTTCCTTCTTCATCTTTGTAGATACCTTTTCTATTATTTGGAACAGTGACGATTTCATCCATGCTCCATCCAGAAGCATTAAATACTGTATACGTATTTTCCTTTTGCTCCAGCACATGTTGATATGCCTCTTTCTCTACTCCCTTGGCAATTTCTTCAATATATGCATAATCCTCCTTGGAATCCTCATATACTTCATGAATAGAGGAACCTGGAATAATATCATGGAACTGGTCTGTTAAAATATGCTTCCAGCCCTTTGTCAATTTTTCCTGCTGTGCTTGTTCTATCTTTCCTCCATGGAGGGCGTCCATTACCGTCAGCCATTCTGCTCTCCGGTAAAGCAATTCCATTTTGCGGTTCATACGCTTGTTATAACCCTGGCTTGTATAGGTACCCCGATGATATTCCAGATACAATTCTCCATCCCAGGTATGTATATACTGATTGGTATTTTCCACTGTCTCATGGAGCTTTCTAAAATATTCTCCTGCTGTAGACATCTTTACATTGGGAAGTCCTGGAATTTTATCCATTCTTCTGCGATATTCCAGCATATCACGATTGACGCCGCCGCCCCCGTCGCCAAAACCAAATGATATCAATAAATCCTTATTCATTTGTTTTTCACTGTAGGAATCCCAAACACCTTTTACTGTTTTTGGAAATAATTTTCCGTTGTACGTATAAAACCAGGAATCTTTTTCATTCCAAGGCTCTGGTGTTGTAATAAAATGGGTCAAAATTTCACTGCCGTCAATTCCCTTCCACATAAATGTATCGTGAGGCATACGGTTATACTGATTCCAACTGATTTTTGTAGTCATAAATGTATCAATTCCAGCTTTTTTCAAAATCTGTGGAAGCGCCCAGGAATAGCCAAATACATCTGGCAGCCATAGATATTCTACCTCTTTGCCAAACTCGTCTTTTATAAATTTGCTTCCAATCAAAATCTGTCTTGTGAGAGATTCTCCGCTTGTAAGGTTACAATCAGCTTCTACCCACATACCGCCATCCGCTTCCCAGCGGCCTTCTGCTACTTTATTTTTAATCTTCTCATAAATATCAGGAAATTCTTCCTTCATATATTCATATAACTGCGGCTGTGTCTGAAGGAAAATATATTCTGGATACAGTTCCATCAACCGGAATACAGTGGAAAAAGAACGAGAGCATTTTTCTCTTGTATGCTTTAACCTCCAAAGCCATGCCACATCAATATGGGTATGTCCTACACAGTACACATTAATCATCGAATTCTTATCCATGGAATCAATGCTTTTATTCAATTCATCATCTGCCTGATGTACAGACTCATAAAATCCTTCGCTGCCTGGATACGACCAGTCAATACAATGACATGCATGGTCCAATGCTTTACGAAGTTCATGCTGCACGGGATTAAGGTCATCCAATTCCTCTATGGTCTGCCATACCATAGACGCCATATAGTAAAAATCATCTGTTTTCTCATCCAGCCATGCAAGATCAGCTCTTGCAATCCGGTGCTCCTGTTCCTTGGGCACTCCGCCGCCTTCTAAGCCAGACCACAGACGGAATGTGACATCTACCTTGGTCCCACAAAGGGCCTGATCAAAAAATAATTCTTTATGGTTGACGTCTACTCCTTGATACATTTCTCCATTTATATAGGCCATAGATTCGAAACCAGAATTATTTCCTCCGCCAGTATTTCCAAAATCAAAAATACCAACAATTTTTCTTCCTTTCCATTCAGAAGGAATCTGGATATTTTTATGTAACCACAAAAATCTGTCACGGCCTTTCCAGGTCTCTCCTGTCTCTATCATCTCACATCCATGGAAATTCGGAATTTGTGGATTCACTACCCCCTGGTTATCTTCTACTGCGTCAAAACTATGAAATTCAATGATATCTCTGTACCTGTATTTTTCTATCTCGCTAATACGTCTTTCTAATTTTCTGTCTGTCAAAAACATAATGCCCTCCTGAATTCCTTGCCCTCCCTGGATATGGGGATTTATTCATTTTACATGATCATTGTATTATGCTTCCTAGCATATTTCAATTCAAAGAATTCTAGTTTTTATGAACATTCTTCATATGCTTACCGTTCAATAAAATATCCACAATAGTCCAACACCAATTCGCTGAACATGGCATTTGCCCAGGAGAACCATTCTCTTGTATATTTCGTATCGTCATCTACATGAAAGCCCTCATGCATCAGTCCTGTTCCCCCATCTGTAGCTGCAAGCATATGAAGGGTTTCTAATTTTCTTTCTTTTGACTTTACTGTCAAACCCTCCATAGCCAAAGCGATATGCCATATATACTTTGTGGGCGTATGAGAACTTCCAATTCCCGCTGCTTTTCTTCCTTCATAATAATATGGATTTCCTTCACTTAAAATAAATCTTCTTGTATGTTCTGCTACCTCTTTATTCTTTCCTTGATATCCAAGATATGTCATGGAAAGCAAACTTGGCACATTTGCATCATCCATCAAATGATACTGACCATACCCATCTGTTTCGTATGCATATACATCTCCAAATTCCTCTGTTTTTGTAATCCCATAGGATTCTATACCTTCGTAAATTTGCTTTCTTAATGTCTCTGCATCCTTCTTAAGTTTAAAATCATGAAGAATATCCCCTGCAATCTCCTCCAAATATCTAAGTACCACAACTGCAAACATATTTGAGGGCACAAGATATCCATAGGTGCAAGCATCATCACTGGGCCGAAATCCTGACCAGGTCATTCCAATTCCTGATTTTACCAGAGCTCCTTTTCCATTCCTGGAAAGGGTATCTGTGAAATATGTATTTTTTCTTACAAACTGATAAGGGGATTTCTCTTCATGATATTGTTCTGTAGAAAATACCTTTATAATTTTTTTTGCACCTTCATGAAATGCCTCGTCAAACTGCTGGGTATGTCCAGTATTTTTCCAGATTAAATATGCAAACTGAAGAGGATAACAAAGGGAATCTACCTCATATTTTCGCTCCCATACCCATCCATTCCTTTCGGTATCGTCCACTTCCCAGCAATTTCCATTGTCTTCTTCATTAAACGCATTGGCATAGGGATCTATCTGAAGATACTTAAACTGGCGTTTTGACAAGCCTATCAAGAGCTCTGCAATTTCAGGCTCATCCTTGGCAGCGATCAGATATGGCCGTAGCTGTGCCGATGAATCCCGAAGCCACATTGCAGGAATATCCCCTGTTACTGCATATGTTGTTCCGTCTTGCATTTTTTTTAATGTGGTGTCTAATGTATTTGTATAACATTTTTGAAACATTTCAAAAAGCTTTGGTTCATCTTTTAATTGTTCTTTTACGGTCTTTAGTATTTGTTCAATGGAACGATATTGTTGTTTCTGTATCATCACTTGTCCTCCACATATTTTTTTTGGATTGTAACATTGTTGATATCAGAAATACAATAGATTTTTGATGAAAACAAGAATATGTTCCTTAAAACAAGAAAATATATAAACACACTACAAACACATCCGTTCAGACAATTTCCTTTCAAAACGGTCCTTACGTAAATCTGCCGGGATTTTCGTGGGATATTTCCCCTGAAAGCAGGCAGCGCAATAATCCTCACTGCCTATTAGTTTATTCAGCTTCTCTATTGGTAAATATCCCAAAGAGTCTACCCCAATCATTCTTGCAATCTCGTCCACGCTATGATGGCATGCAATCAGGTTTTCTTCCGAATCAATATCCGTTCCATAATAACAGGGATATAAAAATGGAGGCGCGGAAATTCTCATATGGATTTCTTTCGCTCCGGCATCACGCAAAAGCTTTACAATACATTTGCTGGTTGTCCCTCTGACAATGGAATCATCGATCAGTACAACTCCTTTTCCATTGATTACATTCTTGACAGGGCTCAGCTTAATCCTGACCTTGTCCAAACGTTCATCTTGTCCTGGAGAAATAAATGTCCTTCCAATATATTTATTTTTTATCAGCCCAATCCCATAAGGAATTCCTGATTTTTTCGCATACCCCAATGCCGCATCCAATCCGCTGTCGGGAACTCCAATCACAATATCCGCGCATTTGGGATAACTCTCTGCCAGTAATTCTCCGGCTTTCATACGGGATTCATGTACGGATATGCCATCTATAACAGAATCCGGCCTTGCAAAATAGATGTATTCAAAAATACAGGTTCTTTGGCTTTGTTTTTCACAGTGTTCTCTCCTTGATTCCACACCATTTTTTGTAAATACCAGAATCTCTCCCGGCAGCACATCACGGATAAATTCTGCTCCTACCGCTGACAATGCACAGCTTTCGGATGCAGCCACATATGCCCCGTCCGCCATTTTTCCATAGCAAAGGGGCCGGAACCCATATGGATCTCTTGCAGCAATCATTTTTGTAGAAGAAATCAACACCAGAGAATAAGCGCCTTCCAGTAAATTCATGGTATTGCTGACTGCTTCCTCTATGCTTGGCGTCCTAAGCCTTTCTCTTGTGATTACATAAGCGATGGTTTCCGTATCGCTGGTTGTATGGAAAATTGCTCCCGATAATTCCAGATTGTCGCGAAGTTCCAAAGAATTGCTCAGATTTCCATTATGTGCCAGCGCCATCTTGCCTTTCTGGTGATTGACTTCAATAGGCTGGCAGTTATTTCTTGTGTTTCCTCCGGTCGTTCCATACCTTACATGTCCCACCGCCATATTCCCCATCGGGAAATGAGATAATGTATCTTTAGAAAATACTTCACTGACAAGCCCAAGATCTTTGTAGGAAGAAAATGCGCCGTCATCATTCACAACAATTCCACAGCTCTCTTGCCCTCTGTGCTGCAGGGCATATAGCCCATAATAAACAATGCCTGCAGCATTTTCCTTTTTTGTACCTATCACTCCAAATACGCCGCATTCTTCATGAATAGCCATAACTTTATTTCCTCCAGTTATATACAGGTTTCTATCTGTCCTGATTTTTATTCCACATCCTGAAGTGCGTCAAATCCTTCTTCTCCGGTTCTTACTTTCACTACATTTTCTACATCATAGACAAAAATTTTTCCATCTCCAATATGCCCTGTGTAAAGTACTTTCTTCGCTGTTTCAATCACTTTACGGATCGGAACTGCGCTGACTACAAGATTCACCTGTACTTTGGGAAGAAGATTCGCCTCTACCTGTACGCCGCGATAGTACTCCGGTTTGCCTTTCTGAATCCCGCATCCCAGGACATGGGATACTGTCATACCAGTAATTCCCAGCTTCATCATTGCATTTTTTAAAGCTTCGAATTTGGATTCCCTGCAGACAATCTCAATCTTTGTAAGCTTTGGAGTTCCTTCTTCAAATGCAGGAACTTTCTTAACCGGAATCGCTTCTGCAACCGGGGTATCACCGGATACCGCCACAAAATCATTTCCTTCTTCAATATACTCCGGAAGCATTGCAAAACCTGCATACGCAGAAGGAAGGCCATGTTCTGCCGCATCAAGGCCAGCCATTTCTTCTTCCCTGTCTACACGAAGGCCTGCAATTGCTTTGATTACAAGGAATGTGATAGTTATAGTAATTGCTGTCCATACTGCTACACTGGCAAAGCCGATAAACTGAAGTTTCAACAAGCCAAACCCGCCGCCATAAAGCAGACCAGTTAAAGTTTCTCCCGAAGCATTTGCAATACTGTACCCGGGAGCCTTATCTGTAGCAAATAATCCAACTGCAAGTGTACCCCAGATCCCATTCATGCAATGCACGGCAACTGCCCCCACCGGATCATCAATGCGAAGTATATGGTCAAGAAGCCACACGCCAAACACAACCAAAAGGCCCGCAACTGCTCCAATCGCAATTGCACCGAATGCATCTGTCACATCACAAGGCGCCGTGATTGCAACAAGCCCTGCCAACGATGCGTTTAGGCACATGGAAACATCTGGCTTTCCATATTTGATCCATGTAAAGAGCATACATACAACAGTTGCAGCCGCAGGTGCGACTGTTGTTGTCAGGAAAATAGAACCAAGCTGTGCAATAGAAGTTGCAGCCGCACCATTAAATCCATACCATCCGAGCCAAAGAATAAATACCCCAAGCGCTCCGAACGCAATGCTATGTCCCGGAAATGCGTTTACTTTCACAACTTTTCCACTCGTATCTCTGGTAAACTTTCCGATACGGGGACCAAGAATTTTTGCACCAATTAATGCAGAAATACCGCCTACCATATGGATCGCACAGGAACCGGCAAAATCATGGAATCCAAGCTGGGAAAGCCATCCGCCTCCCCATATCCAGTGTGCTTCAATCGGATAAATCAAGGCAGAAATTATACCGGAATAAATACAATAGGAAAGAAATTTTGTACGTTCCGCCATTGCGCCGGATACGATGGTCGCCGTTGTAGCACAGAATACAAGGTTAAATACAAAACTTGAAAAATCAAACTCCGCATATGCAGTAAACAAATCAAATCCCGGTCTCCCGATAAATCCAGACAGGTCTTCTCCCATCAGTAAACCAAAACCAATCAGTATAAATACTACGGTTCCAATACAAAAATCCATCAAATTCTTCATAATGATATTTCCTGTATTTTTTGCCCTGGTAAAACCCGCCTCTACCATTGCAAAACCTGCCTGCATCCAGAACACCAATGCGGCGCCAATTAAAAACCAGACTCCGAACACTTCGCCGGATACTGTTTCCTGCACAAGCGCTTTCATAGCTTCATTCATATCTTCTTCCTCCAATCAGACGTTAAATTTATCAACTTATTTTACGCCAAACAGTAAATCGCCATAAGTTGGAAATGGCCAGTATTTCTTTGCCGTTATCGTTTCTGCCTCATCACAGGCAACTCTTAATTCTCCCATTTTTCCTAAAACAGCATCCCGAATCATATAAGATTCTGCTTCCACATCTTCTGCATCCTGGAGTTTCATCACAGCTTCTTCTAATTCATCTGTCTTAACTGCAATCTGATCTTCCAGTCTTACAAGTTTTTTCATAAGCTCCGTTTCATAACTGCGTGAAATTGAATCATCGACTGCCTTTTTTGCCACCGCTGTATTTGCGAGTTCCAATACATATGCGCTTACTGCAGGAGCAATCTCTGTCTTTGCCATATCGACCATGGTATTTGCTTCAATCAGAACCGTCTTACAATAATTTTCCAGCATAATTTCACATCTGGACTTAAGCTCTGCTTCTGAAAATACTTTGTGAGACGTCAGCATCCGTACATTTTTTTCATCCAGCAAATGCGGCATACAATCCGGTGTTGTACGATAATTAAGAAGCCCTCTCTTTTCTACAGCTTCCTTAATCCATGTGTCGTCATAACCATTCCCGTTGAAAATAACACGTTTATGGTCTTTGATGGTCTTGCGGATCATTTCATGCAGTACGTCTTCAAAATTCTCCGCTTTTTCCAGTCTGTCCGCATAGATTTTCAAACTTTCTGCCACCGCGCTGTTCAGCATCATATTTGCGCAGGCAATGCTGTTGGAGGAACCAAGCATACGGAATTCAAATTTATTTCCAGTAAACGCGAACGGCGATGTACGGTTGCGGTCTGTGGTATCGCGGTTAAACTTTGGAAGTACGTTCACGCCCAGCCTCATCTGTGTTTTTTCAGTGCCCTCATATGGAGTACCGATTTCAATCGCTTCCAGTACTGCATTCAATTCTTCTCCAAGGAAAATAGAAATGACTGCCGGAGGCGCTTCGTTTGCCCCAAGTCTGTGATCATTTCCTGCCGTTGCGACAGAAAGGCGAAGCAGATCCTGATAATCGTCCACCGCCTTAATAACAGCACACAGGAATAATAAAAACTGTGCGTTTTCATACGGTGTTTCGCCCGGCGACAACAGATTCACGCCTCCATCCGTAGCTAAGGACCAGTTGTTATGCTTTCCGCTTCCATTTACTCCGGCAAATGGTTTTTCATGAAGCAGGCACACAAGCCCATGCTTTGCAGCAACCTTCTGCATAATTTCCATGGTCAGTTGGTTATGGTCTGTTGCAATGTTTGTTGTTGTATAGACAGGGGCAAGTTCATGCTGTGCCGGGGCAACTTCGTTATGTTCTGTCTTTGCCAGAATGCCCAGCTTCCAAAGTTCCTCATTCAATTCTTCCATATAGGCTGCAACCCTCGGCTTGATCACTCCAAAATAATGATCGTCCATCTCCTGTCCTTTTGGTGCCTTTGCGCCAAAAAGCGTACGTCCTGTAAATCGAAGATCCCTCCTCTGTTCATACATTTCTTTTGTAATAAGGAAATATTCCTGTTCCGGTCCTACGGATGTGCGGACACATTTTACGTCGTTGTTTCCAAACAGATGAAGAATACGGATTGCCTGCTTATTTAATGCTTCCATAGAACGGAGCAGCGGCGTTTTTTTATCCAGCGCCTCTCCGCCGTAAGAACAGAATGCAGTAGGAATACACAATGTATTGCCCTTTATGAATGCATAAGACGTAGGATCCCATGCTGTGTATCCCCGTGCTTCAAAAGTAGCACGGAGTCCGCCAGAGGGAAAGGATGAGGCGTCCGGTTCTCCTTTGATCAGCTCCTTTCCGGAAAACTCCATTATCACACCGCCATCGGGGGATGGAGAAATAAAACTGTCATGCTTTTCTGCTGTAACTCCGGTAAGGGGCTGAAACCAATGCGTATAGTGTGTAGCGCCATGATCCACCGCCCAGTCTTTCATAGCTGCCGCTACTGCATTTGCTACGCCAATATCCAGCTTTGCTCCTTCATCAATCGTTTTCCTCAAAGACTGATAAACCTTCGCCGATAAATTTGCTTTCATTACTCTGTCATCAAATACTTTACATCCAAAAAAATCAGATACATTCTTCATAATCTTACTCCTTCCAATTTGAAAATAAAAAGACAAGGATAGCTTTCATGGCGCGTTTCCCTGCACCGCAAAAGACTCCCTTGCCTTTTATCCCAAATTTTATGTATTTTCATTTACAAAAGTAAAAAGCGTCTCTGAGAACTTTCTCTCAAAGACGCCCTTGCCTTTACGTGTTGGATAATACACCCTTAAAAATCATTTGTCAATCCTTTTCTTATTTTTTTCTATCGTTTTAAAAAATATTGACAAAGCGCTTCATCTGCTGTATAAATATAAAGAGTGTGAGCAAAGGCGTTCATTTTCAGAGCAGAAATCACCTGCCCTGAAAGCGGATAATTTTGCTTTTTTTTATACTATAGGAAAGCTTTTATCGCACTGCGACGGGTATGAAATCTGTCGCAAAGCGACCCGCCGCAGGCGGAGAATCCTGCAAAGCAGGATTCTTTCTTGTTTATTCTGAAAGATATGTAACAAATTAAAAGAAAAAAGAAAGTAGGTAGGCTTATGAAATATTCAAAAGAAGAGGTCATCCAATATGTGCGTGAAGAAGACGTCAAATTCATCCGCCTCGCCTTTTGTGATGTATTCGGCAAGCAGAAAAACATATCCATTATGCCACAGGAGCTTTCCCGTGCTTTTGAATATGGCATCGCCATTGACGCATCCGCCATCGCTGGTTTTGGTGATGAAAACCATTCTGATCTGTTCCTGCATCCTGAAGCAGACACATTGACGCCTCTGCCATGGAGACCGGAGCATGGAAGTGTAGTAAGAATGTTCTGTCACATTACTTATCCCAATGGAAAAATATTTGAATGTGATACCCGTTCTATTTTAAAAAACGCGATTCAAAAAGCAAAACTTTCCGGACATCAGTTTTTCTTTGGCGCAGAGCAGGAGTTTTACCTGTTCATGTTGGATGACAATGGAAATCCAACCAAAAAACCTTATGATAACGCAACTTATATGGATATCGCCCCGGAAGACAAAGGTGAAAATATCCGCCGCGAAGTATGCCTGACACTAGAACAGATGGGAATACAACCGGAACGCTCACATCATGAAGAAGGACCGGGACAAAACGAAATTGACCTTCGCTATTCCGATCCTCTGACCGCCGCAGACAACGCCATGACGTTTCAGACGGTTGTAAAAACAATCGCCCAGCGGAATGGCCTTTACGCTGATTTCAGTCCGAAACCATTGGAAAACAAACCAGGGAACGGCTTCCATATCAATATATCAGTCAAATCATCTTATGATACAGACAATATGAAATACCTGATTGCAGGGATTTTGGATAAAGTTGCTGATATGACGGTATTTTTAAATTCAACGGAAAGCTCCTATCATCGTTTTGGCAGCAACAAAGCTCCAAAATATATTTCCTGGTCCAGCGAGAACCGTTCACAGCTTTTAAGAATCCCAGCCGCTGTCGGCGAATACCGTCGTGTTGAACTTCGTTCTCCTGATCCGGCTGCTAATACTTATCTGATATTTGCCCTGATAATTTATGCCATTCTTGATGGAATTGAGAATAAACTAGAGCTGCCGGCCCCTGCGGATATCAATCTGTATAAAGCAAATGCGAATACCCTTGCCAATTTTAAACAACTGCCTGGCAATCTTAAATCCGCCTGTGCAGTAGCTGCAAACAGCAATTTTATCAAAAAAAACATACCAGACGCTATATTAGACATCTACTGTAATAAATAATTTAATCCAAAGAAAAAGAAGGAGGTGCAAAATGAGTTTAAGAGAACGGGTTTACAGTATACTCATTGTGTCTGCAACAGATAAATTCACCTCTGCCTTTGCCGACCTGCTCCCCGAAACAAGATATTCCCCGATCCATACTGCTGCCAGTGTCAACGCCGCCGAACGGATACTCGCTGAAAAAACGTTTGATTTTGTCATTATCAACGCGCCTTTGCCTGACGATATGGGTACTCGCTTTGCAATTGACACCTGTACCAGTAAACAATCTGCTGTTCTGCTTTTGGTAAAAAGTGATATACATGCCGGAATTCACGACAAGGTTGCTGAATACGGTGTGTTCACGCTGTCAAAACCAACATCAAAGCCAACCATGATACATGCTCTTAGCTGGATGGAAAGCGCCAGGGAGCGGCTGAGACAATTTGAAAAGAAATCCCTGTCTATCAAAGAAAAAATGGCAGAGATCCGTCTTGTTAACAAAGCGAAATGGATTTTAATCAGCGAATTAAAAATGAACGAACCCGATGCCCACCGTTATATTGAGAAACAGGCAATGGATCGCTGCATTACAAAACAAACAATTGCTGAAGAAATCATTAAGTCTTATTCATAATACCCAAAAAAAGCATTTGTTAATCACCTTAATTACTGATACTGACTTGTGGTTCACCACACTTGGCGGTAAAAAACCCGTGGCTGGACTTGCGTGATTCGTACCATGCTCAGCACACAAAAGAAAAAGAGCCGCCGCATTTTGCGACGACTCCTGAAAAATTCAGAAATGTCTAGTCAAATACCGTTATTTCAAAGGAATCAATTTTTCTCTGCATTGATGTACTTCGCAGGTAACCTCTTTCTCTGAATGATTATAGGTCATTCCATTGACGTCGAATCCGTAACAGGTTCCTTCTGAATCTTTGTAAAACATAGTCACATGGGTTGGAGCCGTTGGGTTTGAGCTGTTGGATCCCATACCAAGCCACACGCCCTCACCGTCTTCTGTCATATCTTTAATTTTAGGAATTCCAAGATCTTCCATTGCTATTTTCATAAGAACTTGGGCTGCCCAACAATCGCAGATACCTCCTTGAAACATCATAATATTATCTAATATTGAATCAGTTTTCATGATATAGGTATCATCCACAGACCAGTTTTCCCAAAAGGTTGCATTATACTCTTTTAAAGTAAGATCACGGCCTGGATAGTGATTTGTACTATTGATATAGTTATTCAGAGCGATCAACTTTTCAGAATTTATCATTCCTGGTTTCCATAGAGCTTCTTCCACTTTATTGAGAACTGCACGATATAAATCTAGATCGTACTTGGAATAGGAAGAAGAATCGTTCTTATTGCGGGAGTTGCTTGTCAAATAAACATAATCTAATACTTTATCCCCCTGTTTTGCCACTACTTTTAAAGCTCTTGTGCTCATTCCAGTATCTATAACCAATCGTTTTCCGGCTGTGGCTCTGATCTTGTCTTGCCCTGGGCCCGCATTGGTAAATGGTTCTTGAATTTTGATAGGACTCCAATTAACCTGGCCTTCCTTTGCATTCCATTCCCTCAAAGCGGAAGCAGAGGACTCTTTTTTTAGGCTAGGAGCTTGATATTTAATTCCCATATCTAAGTACATCTTAGCATAAGCTTTCGGCGTTACATCTTCAACTTCAAAAGTCACATTTTTATTAATCCAATATTCGCTTCCATTACAGAAAAAATCAACGTCGTAAGTATTCGTTCCATCTGTATTACGGCTGTCGCATTCTTTCACTTTAAAAGTACTCTTATTTGAGTACGCTATTATTGTAAAACCATATACCGAAGCGCTTTTCTTTGATTCATTTACCTTTATCGTACAAGAAATTAGAATGTCTTCTGTGTTGAGCATGCATACTGCCGTAATGGTGGCAGTTCCTCCTCCCACTGCTTTGATGGTTCCCTTTTTCATTTCTTTTAGATCCGTAAATGAAGAGGAAACAGTAGCGACAGATGTATTACTAGACTCCCAATATACCAACGCCTGATTGTCATATAGTGACGAAATGGAAACCGTAAGCGTAGTGGTATCTCCCTCATTCATGGTTAATGAAGTCTTGCTCAGGGAAACTTTTTCGTTGTTATTGTTACTGTTATTGTTATTATCATTATTATTATTTCCGCTGCTGGAACTTCCGGTTACCTTGAAATAATAGTTTGCTTTCTTTCTATTTTTAAATGTTACTGTGATTCTTGCTGCCCCAGCTTTTTTTGCAGTAACTTTAAACCTTTTTGAAGAAGTTTTTTTGACAGAAGCAATTTTTGTCTTGTCAGATTTCACAGATTTAATCGTATATTTTGTGGAAACAGTCTTTCCTTTTCCCTTTTTCAAAGAGTATTTTCCCACGTCATATTTATATTTCGTTGTCTTTCCGTTTTTAAACCTTACTGTTATGACAGCAGAACCATATTTGTACTTGGACGTCACTTTGAATTTTTTAGACGATACCTTTTTTACCGATAGTATGGAAGAGTTACTGGATTTCACGGACTTGATCGTATACTTTGTACTTATGGTCTTTGATGTAGTAAGGGTTATAGTTTTATTTACTGTCGTAGTCTTTGACTTAGCTTGGACATTGGCAGGAACAGATGTTTCCACAACGGACAGTATCATAATAAAAACCAATACCATAGATAATATTTGATGCACTTTCTTTTTCATATCTTTCCTCCTTATCTATTCTAATAACTTCTCGGAATCTTCAGCCCTTATTTCATGGGGCTTTCAGAACCTATTT
>ERZ778511.814-NODE-814-length-26297-cov-8.079605_pt1 | contig 26297 bp, 21 predicted proteins | sample MGYA00510347_ERZ778511 | MGnify/ENA primary metagenome ERZ778511 (study PRJEB29527, sample SAMN07138967) | mouse gut metagenome | material: feces | host: mouse | place: China:Nanjing | collected 2016-01-25 ...
AGTAGCGGAAGAGGGATTTGAACCCCCGACACCACGGGTATGAACCGTGTGCTCTCGCCAACTGAGCTATTCCGCCATGCTCTTGTGGACTTCCACAAGAATGGGACCTACAGGGCTCGAACCTGTGACCCTCTGCTTGTAAGGCAGATGCTCTCCCAGCTGAGCTAAGATCCCATGGCTTACAGTACTGTTGCTTGTCGACTGCTTTGCTATTATACTATCATTTCCAAACAAAAGTCAATAGTTTTTTACAAATTTTTTCTATTTTTTTTGCAATCCTAAAAAATCCTTGAAATTACAAGCGGTAACCTCTACAATAATTCCATTGCCATTTACAAATGAACGGAGGATATTTTATGAATACAAAAAGAACATTCCAACTAGTTGCACTTGATTTAGACGGCACGCTATTAAACACCAACGGAACCATATCAAAAGAAAACAGAGCTGCCATTCAAACCGCCACTGACCAAGGCGTCACCTTTGTTATAGCCACGGGCCGTCCTTACTGTGGGCTTCCCCTTGCCATGATGGAAGAAACAGGTATCCAATATGCCATCACCGCCAATGGCGCCAGCATTTACCGAGCGCCTGGCAAAGAATGCTTATTTGAAGACTGCATGAGCACAGACCTGGTCATCCACATCCTGAAAAAACTACTGAAACTGGAAATGCACATCAGCTTGTTTATCCAAGGAGAAGCCTATATGCCTGCCCAGTGCCGGGAAGCTTTACAAAAAATCACAACGCTGCCTGACTCCTTAAAAGAATACATCCTCTCCACCCGGGAAGGCATTACTGATATGATCGCCTTTCTAAAGGAACGTTCCCAGCCAATCCAGAAGCTTACCTTGAACTTCCTGACGAATCCAGATGGAAGCTATGTAAACCGTGACAAAACCATCCAGATTTTGGAACAATATCCAGAAATCAACTATCTTTCTGGCGGCTACGGCAATCTGGAATTCGCCAAAGCTGGCGTTACCAAAGGAAAGGGGCTGTCCCTGCTCTGCAAATACTTAAACATCCCACTGGAGCAGACCATTGCCTGCGGCGACAGCGAGAATGATCTGGATATCATGAAAACGGCCGGGCTTGGAGTCGCCATGGCAAATGCGCCAGAAGACATCCGCAGCCAGGCAGATGTTATTACCCTGTGCAATGACGCCCATGGGGTTGCTGCTATGTTAAACCAGTGGATTGTTTTATAATTTGGTACTATTTTCATGGATTTTTCATAAACTTTTCACATTTCTTCCGTATATTTTTCACAAAACATTGACAATTCAAAAAGTGATATGGTAAATTATAAATATCAAATTATAATGGGCATTGGACATGATGACTCACAAGGTTATCTATGAAAACTTACATTTTTATGAAAGGAGGCATAATTGTAATCAAATTGTGGACCTGGCAATCGCTGCCAGAATAATTTTTAACTTTATTTATGAAAATGAAACAATGATTCATGTCTTTGCCGCAAAATAATTTCAAAAAATATGTAGCGCTATCCTCTATATAGCACAGAATACATAAGTAAAGGAGAGAGACAATTGAAAAACTTTATCAAATCTTCAAAAACTTGGATGTTTGCCCTGTTATGCGTACTATTTTTTAGTATTGGGATAAAAGCAGAAGCTGCGCCTGGTACCGTTGCCAATGTAAAGCAGACTGGACATAACAGCTCTGCTGTACAAGTGGAATGGACGCCTACCACTGTAGGAAGCCCCACACAGTATCAATTGAAAGTCTATGAGAATAAAGCCTGCACAGGCGACCCATATATAACTAGTGATGAGACCACTGGTTCTGAAGGAATCGTTCGGAATCTTTCTGCTGGTAAGTCTTATTATCTGCAGGTTGTAGCGCTTGACAAAGACAAAACTGAAGGAACTCCTTCCACAGCCATTGAAGTTGTAACTTCTCCCAATGCAAAAGTTACAACTCTAAAGCAAGGTAAACTGGCAACCAGAAAGATTTCCTTTTCCTGGTCAAAGGTTAGCGGAGCTAACTGCTATGATGTTGGTTACAAAAAATATGGCAGCACTGCAGAGGCAAAATTTAAAGAAACTACAAAGACCTCCTACAGTATATCCGCTTCTGCTGACACTTGCTATACCGTTGCAGTATATCCTATGAGAAAAAGCAGCACTGGGTATATTGCTGGTGATGATAATCTAGCAAAATCAGCATTCATGTATACAATTCCAAGAAAAGTTACCAAGCTGAAATTGTACAGCACTGGCGGCACCAGCCGTTTATCCAATATTGCAACATTTTCCGCTAAGCTGAGCAATGCTGCAGACGGTTATCAATATGAACTCCGTGACTATAACAATAAGAAAATTACCACGAAAACCGTAGGGCTTAACGCAACCAATACAGCAAATAACCTGATTCAGTTCAAACAGGGACTCAAATCAGGACAGTTTATGAGAATCAGAATTCGTCCCTATGTCAATTGGAATGGCAAGAAAAAATATGTTACAAAATGGTCTGATTATGTTTGGTTTGCACCAACTCCCAAGACAGTGAAAGCAGCAATTTCACCTTCCCAGAGAGTGGAAGACGGTCTTATTATTAGCTGGTCAAAGATCAAAGGCGCGAACAATTATTCTGTTTATGTATCCAGAAGCAGAAACTCTGGATATAAGAGAGTTACTACCACAACCAGCACCAAATACAATCTTAGAACCTTTAACGGTTCCCAGTTGACCACCGGCACATACTATTACTATATCATCGCAAATAAGAAGTCTGGCGGAAAAACCTACAAGAGCGATGACTCCTGGTACTTCTCAAAATCAATTAGAGTTGATACATATTATTACTAAAATACAAGAACCATACCGTAGCTTCTATCGTGCGGTCCAAAAAGCAGCAGATTCACTTCTGCTGCTTTTTTATTCTATAGAAAAGACCTTATCACGCTAATGGGTGAAAGTGTCTTTCCTATAGATTCAATCTCATGATTTCCACTTTACAGTTATGCTTCTTCTTTTCCTTATAATTCTTTATTGGGTATCGATACAGTTCCATTCTCATAGCTTAAAAACCCATATATCACCATTGCAGAAAAAATCTCTTCCTTTGTTTCCAAATTTCGAGAAACAGCAGCATACTCTTGTATCTTAGTCATCACAGGAATTCCAGATATCATAAGCGCAAGGGCGTCCCTGACAGAATCCACATTATTTTTAATATAATAGAATATCTCATCATAGGGCCCAGAACTGGTCCAATAATTTCCAAGACTGTTATTGTTAAGCGCCAGCACTACAGAACGAGGATTATACAAAGATTTCCCGGCTGGCGTAGCATAGCCGTCATACCAGCGCCGCAGCTCTTTTCTTCCTACAAACAATGGTTTTTTCTGAATCCTGCAGTACCTTTCATAGAGCTCCACTTCACTATCTGAAAAACCAAAATACTCACTAAAAGCCCTACTTTTTGCCATGGCATATTCCGTAAACATATTCAGTTCTGAACCTGGAGTATTTAGATATCGGTAGAATTCCTGTCATATAAGCAAGCCGCAGATATGGACAACATGGTATTTATTTCTGTAAGTCTCATACTCTGTTGACTTTGCAATCGAAAGATGACTAAAAAGCTCTTTTGCATCACATGCTTTCGAAAAAAAAGAAGTCACCATATTTGCCATAACTGTCTTTCCAAATCTTCTGGGCCTTGTCAAACAAATATGCCTATTCCCAGCTTTTATAAGAGGAAACAGATGCTCCAGCATTTCAGATTTGTCCACAAAATACGGTTGCACTGCTTCACTCTGATAAAGTGTATAAGATCCTCTGCTATTTAAGTGGAACCCCATCCTTGCATCCCCCCTTTCTTAGCAAATTCTATCACTTTATAGTAGGTTGTTTCACGAATTCCTGCTATTACTTAAAATAAGCCACGCCGCTCTCAAAGAGCTTCATATCCTGCTCTCCATAAATGTTTAAAGCCACGCCTGCTCCACGGCGTTCGGAATGCGCCATCTTGCCTAATACCCTTCCGTCTGGGCTGGTAATTCCTTCGATTGCCAGATAGGAGCCGTTGATATTCCATTCCTCATCCATGGTAGGCGCCCCCTGTTCATTAACATACTGGGTTGCTACCTGGCCATTGGCAAAGAGCTTATCCAGCCATTCCTTGGGAGCAACAAAGCGTCCCTCGCCGTGGGATGCTGGATTGCAGTAAACCTTTCCCAGCTCTGCCTGCATCAGCCATGGAGATTTGTTGGATACCACCTTGGTATATACCATCTTGGAAATATGGCGTCCAATGGTATTATAAGTCAGCGTGGGAGAATCAGATGCCTGCTGACGGATTTCGCCATAGGGCACAAGTCCCAATTTTACCAATGCCTGGAATCCGTTACAGATTCCCAGCATAAGTCCATCCCGTTCTTGTAAGAGCTGGTTGACTGCCTCTGTCATTTTCTGATTTCGGAAGGCAGTTGCAAAAAACTTTGCACTTCCCTCTGGCTCATCCCCAGCAGAAAATCCTCCTGGGAACATAATAATCTGAGACTGTTCAATCGCCTTTACAAAAACATCTACAGACTCACGAATATCCTCCGCACTGAGGTTTCGAAATACCCTTACTATGGCGTCGGCTCCAGCACGTTCAAATGCCTTTGCGCTGTCATACTCACAGTTGGTTCCTGGGAATACTGGAATAAATACCTTTGGCCTTGCCACCTTATGTTTGCACACATAAACCTTATCCCCATGGAACATCTCCGTGTTTACTTCTTCTTTTCCTTCTACTGCAATAGTAGGGAACACCTTCTCCAAGGTACCTGTCCATGCGCTGACTGCTTCCTCCATAGAAATCTCTACGCTGCCATAGACAAATTTCTGCAAATCATTCACTTCACCAATTACTCTGCAATAGGAGAAATGTCCGCAGCCACCCTCGCCTGATTCTGTTTTCTCAAATGACTCCATAGCTGCTGCAATGGTCTTCTCCACCAAATCTACCTTTTCAGCCACAACCTCTGCAATCAGCTTTCCAAAATGTGGAGAGAACATGCAGTCTTCACATACATCAGATTCCATGGTCACACCCAGCTTATTTCCAAAAGCCATTTTGCTTACTGCTGCTGCAATTCCCTTTCCATCCAACGCATAGGCAGATACAATGGCTTTTTTCTGAATCAGTTCATGAATCGCGTCATATAATCTCATTACCTGCCCATAAACTGGCAAATCATATTCATCTGTGGCAATTTTAAAAATCATTAGCTTATTGCCTGTCTGCTTTAACTCTGGTGTGATAATATCTTGCTGTTTTGCAATATCTATAGCAAAAGATACCAAAGTAGGAGGCACATCAATTTCGTTAAAGGTGCCGGACATGGAGTCCTTTCCGCCAATCGAAGGCAGGCCAAAACCAATCTGCGCATTGTAGGCTCCTAAAAGAGCTGCAAAAGGCTGGCTCCAGCGACTAGGCTCCTCATTCATCCTGCGGAAATATTCCTGGAAGGTAAATCGGATTTTTTTATAATCTCCTCCTGCTGCCACAATCCTTGCCACAGACTCCAACACGGCATACACTGCGCCGTGATAAGGGCTCCAGGAAGATAATTCTGGATCGAACCCATAAGCCATCATGGTAACCGTATCACATTTTCCCTCTGCCACTGGAAGCTTTGCCACCATGCTCTGTGTCTCTGTCAACTGATATTTTCCACCATAGGGCATAAACACGCTGCCTGCACCAATGGAGCCGTCAAACATTTCCACCAAGCCCTTCTGGGAGCATACATTCAAATCCGAAAGGGTGGTCAGCCATGCTGCCTTTACCTCACCTTTTTCCAACGCCTCTGCAACTGCTGGAATCTCTTTTTTCTCAAAGAAATTCTCTTCCTTGGAGGGAATGTCCACTGCTACAGATGTCTCCTGATGGGCGCCATTGGTATTTAAAAATGCTCTGGAAATATTTACAATTTCCTTTCCTCTCCATTCCAGTACCAGTCTTGGCTCCTCTGTCACCACAGCCACTTCCACGGCCTCCAGGTTTTCTTCTTTGGCATAAGCAAGAAACTGCTCTTTGTCCTGTGGTGCAATCACAACCGCCATACGCTCCTGGGACTCAGAAATCGCAAGCTCTGTTCCATCCAGGCCCGCATATTTTTTCGGAACCTTATCCAACCAAACCCGCAATCCATCTGCCAGCTCGCCAATAGCCACCGACACGCCGCCTGCACCAAAATCATTACACTTTTTGATGATATGCGCCACTTCTTCCCTGCGGAAGAGACGTTGGATTTTACGCTCGGTAGGGGGATTTCCTTTCTGCACCTCCGCGCCGCATACTGCGGTAGACTCTGTGTTATGGGCTTTGGAGGACCCTGTAGCGCCGCCAATTCCATCACGTCCGGTACGCCCGCCTAAGAGAATAATCACATCACCTGGATCTGAGGTAAGCCGCTGTACCGCGCGTCTTGGAGCTGCTCCCATCACTGCGCCAATTTCCATACGCTTTGCCACATAATCGGGGTGATAAATTTCCTTCACATACCCGGTTGCAAGGCCAATCTGATTTCCATAAGAGCTATAACCATGGGCCGCTTCCCGTACCAGCTTTTTCTGGGGAAGCTTTCCTTGCAATGTATCCTTTACCGATACGGTAGGGTCTGCAGCTCCCGTCACACGCATTGCCTGATATACATAGGTACGCCCAGACAAGGGATCGCGAATGGCGCCGCCCAGACAGGTGGCCGCTCCACCAAAAGGCTCGATTTCCGTAGGATGGTTATGGGTTTCATTCTTAAAATTCACCAGCCATTCTTCGGTTTTGCCATCCACCTCTACCGGAACAACGATGGAGCATGCGTTGATTTCGTCTGATTCCTCCTGGTCTTTTAGCTTTCCTTCTTTTTTGAGACGTTTCATGGCCATCAATGCCAAATCCATCAGGCAGATAAATTTATCCTCACGACCCTTGTATAATTCTTTGTACGTATTCTGGTAATCCTCATAGGTTTCCCTCATGGGCTTTTGATAAAAGCCTTCTCCAAAAGTGACCTCCTTTAACTCCGTAGAAAATGTAGTATGGCGGCAGTGGTCTGACCAATAGGTATCCAGCACACGGATTTCCGTCATGGAAGGATCACGCTTCTCTTCTTTCTGAAAATAATTCTGGATGTGCAAAAAATCTTGAAACGTCATGGCAAGTCCCAAAGAATCATAGAGCTTCTCAAGCTCCTGCTTTGGCATTCCCACAAATCCATCCATCACCTTCACATCCTCTGGCTCTTCAAAATCATCCGCTAAGGTTTCTGGCTTTTCCAACCCCGTTTCTCTGGAGTCTACCGGATTGATGCAGTGGGTTTTGATAGCGTCCAACTGTGCCTCATTGACCTTCCCCTCAATTACATAGGTAGTAGCGGAATGAATGATAGGGTTTTCATTCTCATTGAGGAGTTTTACACACTGTTCCGCAGAATCTGCCCGCTGGTCATACTGTCCTGGCAGATATTCCACACTGAATACCTGTCCATCCCCAGCTTCAAATTCTTCCTCATAAACATCATCCACTGGCGGCTCAGAAAATACCGTTGCCAATGCCTTCTGATACGTTTCCTCCGAAATCTGCTCTAAATCATAGCGAATCAATACCCGTACCCTGGTAACCCCCTGGATACCCAGATAGTTTTTAATTTCTGACTGCAGCTCCTTTGCCTGAATCGCAAAATCAGGTTTCTTTTCTACAAAAATTCGTCTTACGTTGCTCATTTTGATACCTCCTGGAATCTGTTTGCGTCTATGTCTGTAAAGTTACAATCACTGATTATTATTTTGTAACAGCTCCTTCCCTTACAATTTACAAGATTTTGCTCTTACTTTCTATAGTATATCACAAGGTTAATATTTAGTATATTTAATATATTTAATCCTTTTTATAAGATTTACTTATTCTATAGGAATAAAATAAATAAGGTATAAGAATTTTTCAACGAGTGATTGACATAGAATGATTTTATTCGTATAATACTATTCAAAATCTATCGTGAACTCGAACAGCAGCTCCAACAAAATAAGCCTATCATTTATTGACAGGAGGCGCCTATGGATATCAACTATGAACTTTACAAAGTATTTTACCTTGTAGCCTCTTCCCTCAGTTTTTCTGAGGCTTCCAGGAAGCTGTTCATTTCTCAATCTGCGGTCAGCCAATCCATTAAAACCCTGGAAAGAAAGCTGGAACAGCCTTTGTTTATCCGCAGCACAAAAAAAGTACAGCTTACTCCAGCAGGCGCAATGCTGCTTAAGCACATTGAACCTGCCATCCACCTGATTGAACGGGGAGAACATCAGATCATGGATTCTGGAGCCCTGGGATTCGGTCAGCTTCACATTGCTGCCAGCGACACCATCTGTCGTTACTTTCTGGTGCCCTACCTTAAACAGTTTCATGAAAAATTCCCTCAGGTTCCTATTAAGGTCACCAATGCAACCTCCCTGAACTGCGCAGACCTCATCACCCAGGGCAAAGTAGATTTAGCAGTAGTGAATTATCCCAACTCTAGAATGGACAGCTCCTATATCCAAAAAACAGTTTCTTCTTTCACAGATGTATTTATCGCAAATCCTTCCTGCTTTCCTTTTCAACAGCAGGAAATATCCTTTGCCCAATTGCAGCAGTATCCAATTCTGATGCTGGACAAAAAAAGCACTACCAGCGAATTTTTACATAAACTGTTTCTACAGCGCCAGTTGGAGCTGGTTCCTAACATGGAATTAAGCAGCAATGATTTATTGATTGATTTGGCAAAAATCGGCATTGGCATTGCATTTCTTCCCGACTACTGTCTCAAAAAGGATTCCCCGGAACTTTATATTCTCCAAACAAAGGAACCCATGCCGAATCGTCAAATTGTAGCTGCTATCAATCCCGGCCTTGTGGCCTCTTCCCCAACAAAGGAATTTTTAAAACTTTTACCAAACCAAAAAGAACAGGAGGAATGAAAGATGAAATTTAAAATGTTTCACGAAAATTATAATGTACAGGATTTACAGAAATCCATGGATTTCTATGAGAAGGCTTTTGGACTTACTGAAGTGCGACGCAAGGAAGCCCAAGACGGCAGCTATATCATCGTATATCTTTCCAATGAAGAAAGCGATTTCTGCCTGGAGCTCACCTGGCTCAAAGAAAAAGAAGGGCCTTATGATCTGGGAGAATGTGAATTCCATCTTGCTTTCCAGACAGACGATTATGACGCTGCCCATGCCAAGCATGAAGCAATGGGATGCATCTGCTATGAAAACCCTGCCATGGGAATTTATTTTGTAGAAGACCCAGATGGCTACTGGCTGGAAGTGGTTCCCACAAGAGACTGATTGTGGCTATTAGAATCCAAGTAAACTCAAGAATCCTTCCTTCTGTAAAAACACAAAATACAGAAGGAAGGATTCTATTATTTTTTCAAAGCTTCTTCTTGCAGTTTATCAAATTCCTCCATACATTCCTCTACTGTGGCTCCTCCCAGAAGTTTCCGTACCACTAGACAGGTATTCCCCCACTGTTCCATCTTCATGCTTGCATTGGAGCCAAGAACATAGACATTTTCCTCTATCCTGTCATTTAACGGTTTTAATGCTGGGACACAATCCACTTCCACATTTTTGGACGGAGAAATCACTTTATTGGTTTCTGTATAAACCTGAAGCGCTTCGTCAGAAAGCACTACCTCCATCACACGCATAGCATCCTCCTGATGCTCTGCATCTGCGCCGACGCCAAACCCTGTCATCGACACTACCGGCATTTGCCCCTGGCTGCTGGGGAATCCGATCACCTGCATATTAAAATCTGTTGCGCCATAAGCAGTCTCTGTATTCGCTGCACCCCAATAAGCCATAACAATTGGCGTTTTCTGGGCCAGGAAATTCTCTCCCTCTCCATCAATTGCTTCACTTACCAAAGCTTTCTTAGCGTCCACATATCCACAATCTATCAGCTCCTGAAGAAAATCAAATCCTTTGCGCATATAATCACTGTATTTACTCTCTCCACTGTTCAATGCTGCAATTTCCGCCTCTGTGTTCCCACCATTGTACAAATCAGCAAATGCCTGGGCAAAAACAAAGGTCTCCAGCCACCAGCGGTTCGCTCCAACAGGAGTCTCAATTCCATTTTCTTTGAATACTTTGCAGCACTCTAAAAACTCTTCAGGTGTTTCTGGCAATTCTAACTGATATTGATCAAACATATCTTTATTCACAAACAACCCATAGGCTACCACCTCTTGAGGAATTCCTACCAGCTTTCCATCCACTGTATTGGCTATTTTCACCACATCCCTTAAGTTTTCCACACAGGAAAGCCCTGAGAGATCCGCCAATTTTCCCTCTTCTCCTAATGCTTGAATCACATCGGGATTCAACAGGTAAATATCATCCATATTGTTCCGTGCCCGGTCTAACGCCACCTCATCATACGTTTTATCCTGATAATCTTCTGCTGTATAGGTAATATATCCAACGCTTACACCACATTTTTCCTCTGCCATAATGATTGTCTTATCCGAAGCGCTCCTTGCAACATTATCTGCATCCGGCTTCGTCTTTTCCATAGGGCTAAACAAATTTACAATTTTTTCCTCTTCTTTCTCAGTAACAATTAAGTTCTTCCCTTTTTCTCCACCGCAGGCGGTCAGCATCAACACAGCCAAACCTGCCAGGCAGACTGTCATTATTTTTTTCATATCTCTTCCTTTCCTTGTGTATACTCTTTGATTACCTTCTTCAGCCGATCGATATCGATTGGCTTTGACAAATGGACATTCATCCCTGCATCCAAAGCCTCTTTTTCATCCTCCACAAAGGCATTTGCTGTCATAGCTATGATGGGTATGTTTTTTGCATCTTCACGTTCCAATGCTCTTATTTTTCTGGTTGCCTCATACCCATTCATTACTGGCATCTGAACATCCATTAAGATTGCGTCAAATTCTCCTTTTTTAGATTTCTCAAAGCGTTCCACTGCAACCTGACCATTTTCAGCGATTTCACAGGTTGCTCCTTCTATGGACAAAACTGCCTCTAGTATTTCTGCATTCACTTCATTATCTTCTACCCCAAGGAAATGCATTCCTTCCAGATTTGTATCCTTTGTCTCCTCCACATCCCATTCTGTGTCTTTTCCCTCTTGCATTTCCATTATCTTCTGTTTCAAAGCAGAGAGGAAAAACGGTTTTGCAAGTATTCCTGTATGCTCTAAGCAAAGGGCTTCTTCCACGCCTTGGGTATCATAAGCGGACAAAAATAGAATTGGGATTGCTGGCAGAATCTCTCGTATCTTTTCTACCCCTTTCCTTCCTTCTAATCCTGGCATACTGGAATCCAACAAAATCATCTGACAGCCTTTTTCCAAAAAGCTGTGTTCTTGTAGCATTTCTATTGCTTTTTCCGATGAACACACGGTATCCACCACAACATTTGTATCCTTCATCAGTATCTGGATATTTTTGCATACCTCTTTCTGGCTGTCTATGACCAGAATATGGTCAATCTCATTCTCCTTCCAAAATTCCTGGTCCATCCGCTCTTCTGGTATACGCAGCTCTAAATCGACCTGAAATAGCGTTCCTTGGTCTACTTCACTAAAGACCTCTATGGTTCCACCCATCAGCTCTACAATATTCTTTGTAATGGCCATGCCAAGGCCCGTACCCTGAACTTTATTGGTTGTGCTGTTCTCCGCCCTGGTAAATGCATCAAAAATTGTTTCTAGATATTCTGGTGTCATTCCATAGCCATTGTCTTCCACTTCAATTCGAACATAACCATACTGAGCAGAATGCTGCTTCTGCCCTAGGATACGAAACCAGATATTTCCTCCTGGCTGGGTATATTTGGAAGCATTCGAAAGCAGATTGATGAGAATTTGATTCAGTCTGGTCTCATCCCCCATAAAATACTCATACTGCATTTCTGTAATTTCCACATAAAAATTTTGTTCTCTTTCCCGGGTCATTGGACGAATAATAGCATCCACAGAAGCTACCAGATCACTCAATGTAAACTTCTCTATGTTAAGTACCACTTTTCCGCTTTCTATCTTGGATACATCCAGAATATCATTAATTAGGCTAAGCAAATGCTTTCCAGACGCCATGATTTTCTTCGTATACTCCCTGACCTTCACTGGATTCTCCGCATCTACATCAAGCAGCGTAGCAAATCCCAAAACTGCATTCATAGGTGTACGGATATCATGGGACATATTGGAAAGAAACATGGTCTTGGAATTATTGGCAAGCTGAGCCGCCTGCAATGCCTCCGCAAGCTGCTTATTGTGGATTTCTCTTTCTAATTCCTGTTCTTTTCGAATCTTATTCTGCTGCCTTTGACTGAGATAATACAAAACGCAACACAGAAAAAAAGCAACCAGCATCGCAACAACAACAATCAAAATATTCTGAGTTACTGTCTTTCCTTCCTGTTGGATTGCCTCAATGGGCACATAACCCACCAGATAAATCATTCCATCATTCACTGACCACATATAGTTTAATGAACTTTTTCCCCGAATATCATGATAAAATAACATATCCTGTTTATTTTCCAAGCACTTAGACACATCTTTTCGAAGCTCCTGATCACTCACAGCATTTGCCCGGTAAAAATCCTCTAGGTTCAGGTGCCCGGCACTTCGTTCTCCCATCCCTTTTGGCTTTAACACAAACCGTTCACTCTCGGCATCCATCACATAAAGGCTTGCCTTTTTGTTATAAAATCCATCAGGAAGAGAACGGTCAAGGGAATCGTAAACATATTCAATATAAAGAGTTCCTAACTCCTTTCCATCCTTTTTCGCAATGGGACATTTCATTGTATAAGCCCATGTCCCCATATAATTCACATAAGACTTTGTCACGGGAAGTCCATCCACGGTTTTTCCAGCAGAAAAATCCAATCCTTCTTCGGAAAATTTCTCTCCTGTACTGGAAATTCCTTCTGTTTTTCCGGCTAATATCACCGATATTTTTACCATTGCCTTGCTTTTTTCGTAAAAGCAGATGTCTCCCTCCAAGTCATCTGTCATTGCCAGCTCTTCTGCAATCAATTTCTGAAAATCGGCCTCATTTTTCAAAATGGCCTCTATGGTAGCCTCAATCAAATCCAAACTTTCACTCAAGTTCTGAATTGCAGACGCAGACATCTCTTTCGAAATTTTCTGGGACACTGAAAATACAGCGGCTCCCAAGACACAAAACACTAATATAATAGAAAGAAGCAGAGAAATCCCGCTTTCCTTTCTGCTTCTTTTCTGCTTCTTCATTCTTCTCACCATATGTTCCTTCATTTCCTGATTATCTGAAATTTATCTGATGTATAAATTCCAGATATAACCATTTTCTGTAACGCATATACTTTTGTAATATTATATCACAATTGCACGCTATATTGTATAGTGCTTTATTCCTATATTTTACTTGATTGAAAAAGCTGGATTTGTGGCCTTTGCCATATTTTCTTAAGGTTTCAGCCTTCCCATTCCCCATTCCAAAATTCCTCCACTGCCCTTCGTACCTGGGACACTCTCACCTGCTGCAAATTCTCCCATTCTCTTGGAAACAATCTTTGATATCCTTCCTCTAAGAAGCGTTCATCCAACAACAAAATCACCCCTCTGTCTTCCTTCGTTCGAATCACCCGGCCAGCCGCCTGCAATACTTTGTTCATGCCTGGATAACGAAACGCATACTCAAATCCTGCTCCTTCCCGTTCTTGATAAAACTGCTTTAAAATTTCTCGTTCATTACTAATCTGAGGCAATCCTGTACCAACAACAAAAACACCGATCAAAGCTTCCCGTTTCAAATCAATGCCCTCCGCAAAAATTCCTCCCATTACACAAAAACCAATCAATGTTTTTGCCCTGTTTTCCGAAAACATCCCAAGAAATACCTCTCGTTCCTGCTCCGTCATACCGCTTTCCTGACAAATACAGTCTGCTTCTTCCAAAGCATGGTTGATTTCCAAAAATTTCTCCCAAACCTGATACATCATTTTATATGAAGGAAAAAACACCATATAATTCCCTTTTTTTCCCTTTGCTGCCTGATAAATATAGTCTGCAATTTTCCCAAACTCCCTCTCTGTGCGCCTGGTATATTTACTGCTTACATCTGTCCCCACTGCCAAAAAATGCTGTCTTTGCTCAAACACAGTTTTTGCGTATACCGCATAATTATCTTCCTTGGCGCTCAAAAGCTTCTTATAATATTGAATCGGCAGCAAGGTAGCGGAAAAAAACACGGTACTTTTTCCTTTGTCTAAACGTTCCTGGAGATTAACCGCCGGATTCACGCAAAACAGCTTTAGTTTAAACCTTTTTTCAACCTCATGCTCCGTATAAATCACATAATTTTCATCTATTCGCTCATACATATTCAAAAAATGTCGCAGCTTTAAATAGAATTCCTGCACCTCTTTTTTTTCTGGAAAATTAATTTCCTTTTGAAAAAATTCTTCCATCAAAGAACCAAGCCGTATCAGATCAAATACCAGGTCTCCAATCTGATCCAGCACCTCATATGTTTCACACTGCCTTTTCAGCTCCAGTAAATGCTTGTTACAGCGTCCCAATAACTGAGCGCATTTTCTGCTGTGCACTTTCATAACTTTCTGAAATTTCAGAAAATCCTCCTTATACAAAACCGCACTATACATTTCCCTGGCACGATCTGCCAGGTTATGGGCCTCATCCACCAAAAACAGATAATCTCCCTTTGTCCCTTCTGAAAAAAAACGTTTCAGATATACATTGGGGTCAAAAACATAATTGTAATCACAAATAATATCATCCACCCAGAGAGAAACATCCAGACACAGTTCAAAAGGGCAGACCTGGAACTCCTCTGCCTGATGAAGAAGCGCCTCCCTTGTGATATCACGTTCTCTTTGTAGAAGATGAAATACTGCATCATTGACCCTGTCATAATGTCCTTTTGCATACATACAATGCACTGGATTACAATCCATTTCCTCGCAAAAACAAAGCTTTTCCTTTGCCGTAATGGTAATCACACGTCCTTGGTATCCCTGTTCTCTGAGGAGATCAAAGGCTTCTTTTGCCACTGTCCTGGTAATAGTCTTAGCCGTCAAATAAAAGACTTTATCTGCCAGCCCCTCCCCCACTGCTTTCACTGCTGGAAATACAGTGGTAATGGTCTTTCCAGTCCCAGTTGGCGCCTGGATAAATAAAATCTTTCCACGAGAAATGGTACGGTATACATCACCAGCCAACTCCCTTTGTCCTTCTCGGTAAGGAAAGGGAAATTGCAGCTTTGCAATGGAAGTATTTCGCTCTATTTTAGCTTCATATTGAAAATCCGCCCACTTCTCATAGGCAGCAATCAACCTTTCAAACCACTCCTGAATCTCCAAAAAAGAATAGCTTTCCCGAAACCTGCGAATTTCCTCTGTATCCAAATTGCAATACGTCATCTGTACAGATATTTCTGGAAGGTTTTGCTGAACTGCATAAATGTAAGCATAACACTTTGCCTGAGCCAAATGCACCTCCACAGGTTTTTCCAGGAAATTCACATCCTGGTAAATACCCTTAATCTCGTCAATGGCCGTATCATCTTCTTCCACGATCAAGCCATCTGCCCGGCCTTCCAGGATCATCGTATACCGCTCTCGTTCCAGTTCTATTTTTAACGGAACCTCTGACTGATAGGATGCTCCCATCCTTCTTTGAATCTTTCTGTGTATCCTGCTGCCCTCCTGCATGGCCTCTTTTTGGGCTGCCCGCCCATGCCGGTTATCAATATCACCAGAACGCAGGATAAATTCCACAAGGTTTCTGACGGAAATTTTTATCTGTTCCATATCTATTGCTGCCTTTCGTTTGTATACAAAAAAAGAATCCTGCTTTGCAGGATTCTCTGCCTGCGGCGAGTCTCTTTGCGACAGATTTCATACCCGCCGCAGTGCGATAAGAGCTTTTTTCTTCTATAGGAAAGATACTTGTCACGCTAATGTGTGAAAGTATCTTTCCTATAGAAGAAAAAAGATGCATAACTATTATGCATCTTTTTTGAACATTTGTCTATTCTGTTGTTACATTATGCTACCGCATATTTGCTCAGCACATTTTCAAAAGCCATATCTTCGCCGCCGTACTTTACAGTCAGCTCCTTCATAATTCCCAGTCCCATCACTCCTAAAATTGATTTTGCGTCAATTACCATGCGCTGGTCACATATATCTATATCAAAATCACACATGCCAGCAGCACGAACAAAATCACATACTTCTTCAACATCTGCTAATTTAATTACTTTTTCATTCATCTTTGTTACCATCCTTTCTATTAACTTCCATCAGGTTTCAGTTCTTTCCTGAACTTGTGGCAAATTATGCCATCATTTTTTTCTTTTGTCAACTTTTTCTTTTTCCTTGCATTTTTGGAAAAACACGCAAAACCAACAGCTTTTTCACAAAAAGTAAACTTGTTTCTGCATAGAAATTACCAATTCTCAGTACTTCTTTCCTAATTTTTTTCCTTCTATTTGTATATTTTCCCCTGTTTTTTGTCTTTTTATCAAAAAAAATTGTGACTTCCTCCATTTTTCAAAAAAATATTTTGCTCCTCTCATCACTGAGCTTTTCCTTCCGCATTTTCTTTTTTAAACCTGCATCTGAATGCTTTCTTGACTATTTTGCGATAAAATTCTATAATTATTCTATCCTGACCAGTATATGTCAGAAAATAATCACGGTTACTCTGTGCAAAACAGGAGGCTTCCATGGAATCAAAACACATGTTATCCATTTTACAACAAGTGCAGGATGGCTCTCTTGACATCCATTCTGCTTATGAAAAATTAAAAATCAGCCCTTTCGAAGATTTGGGATACGCTAAGATTGACCATCATCGAAAAATACGTCAGGGTTCCCCGGAGGTCATCTATGGAGCTGGAAAAACTTCAGAGCAAATGGAAGGCATTCTTCATTCCCTTTTATCCCATTGCCCGGAAAATATTTTAATTACCCGGTTATCTGAGGAATCTGCTTCCTACTTGTCCAAACGTTTTTCTCTTACTTATGATAAGCTTTCCCACATTGGAATTGTCAACCGTAAAGAATTTGTCACCGCTTCCGGCACAATTTTAATTGCCACCGGAGGCACCAGTGATATTCCCGTTGCAGAAGAGGCAGCCCTTACTGCTGAGACCCTTGGCAACCGGGTGGAACGCCTTTACGATGTAGGCGTAGCTGGAATACACCGTCTGCTCTCTCATGCAGACAGTATCTCCAAAGCAACTGTTATCGTAGCTGTCGCTGGTATGGAAGGCGCTCTTGCCAGTGTAATTGGGGGCTTAAGTGACTGTCCCGTAATTGCCGTACCCACCAGTATTGGATACGGAGCGAATTTCCAAGGGCTGTCCGCCTTGCTTTCCATGCTGAATTCCTGCGCCAGCGGAGTCAGTGTGGTCAATATTGATAACGGCTTTGGCGCTGGCTACCTTGCCAGCATGATAAATCATATAGGAGGTAATGAACCATGAAAACACTTTTTATTGAATGCAACATGGGCGCTGCCGGAGATATGCTGATGGGCGCCCTCTACGAACTTTTGCCCAACTCAGAGCAGGAACAATTTTTAGAAACCATGAACAGCCTGTTTCCGGATAAAATTATGATAAAAGCTGACCCTTCCGAAAAATGCGGCATCTGGGGCACAAAAGTAAATGTGGTAATCCTGGGACATACCGAAACGCCAGAAGCTTCTGGACAAGAACATTCCCATGAGCACCATCACACACTTCACACCAGCTATCCGGAAATGCTTTCACAAATTGACAGTCTCCCAGTTTCTGCTCCTATCAAAGAGCACGCGAAGGCTGTCTACACCCTAATCGGTGAAGGAGAAAGCCACGCCCACCATACGGACATTTCCCAGATCCATTTTCATGAAGTAGGAACTCTGGATGCGCTGATGGATGTGGTAGGGTGCTGCATTTTGCTGGAAACCCTAAATCCAGAACAAATCCTTGCTTCTCCCATCCACGTAGGAAGCGGAAGTGTGCGCTGCGCCCATGGCATTCTGCCGGTTCCAGCTCCTGCAACTGCGGAAATTCTAAGAGATGTTCCTATTTATGGCGGAACCATAGACGGGGAATTGTGTACCCCCACTGGAGCTGCACTATTGAAGCATTTTGCCAGCCAATTTACCGCTATGCCACCGATGTCTATAGAAAAAACTGGTTATGGAATGGGAACAAAAGACTTCCCCTCTGCCAACTGCCTGCGGGCTTTTTGGGGTAACATGAACATTCTTCCTGTTCCCTCTCCCAGACAGCTTCCCGGCTCTTACGCCGCTCATTCTCTCACTAGTTTTCAGGAAGAAGAGACCCATCCAGACTTTTATACCGAACAATTTCACAGCCTGGATCAGATTTTAGAGCTTTCCTGCAACCTGGATGATATGACCCCTGAAGCAATTTCCTATGCGGTAAATCTCTTAATGGAGGCAGGCGCCTTGGATGTTTTCACCACCTCGATTCATATGAAAAAAAACCGTCCTGGCCTTCTTTTGACATGCCTATGCAATCTGGAGGAAGAAAGCCGTTTTAGTCGGCTAATACTGACCCATACCTCTACCCGTGGTATCCGTATTCAACCCTGCTACCGCAGGACCTTAGACGCACAATTCCAGAAAGTGCGCACACCCTACGGCGAGATTACGGTAAAAATCAGTACAGGCTATGGCATCCGAAAATATAAGCCAGAATATGAAGACGTGGCAGCTGCCGCCAGAACCTGTAAGGTTCCCTTCTCCAAAGTCCATGAAGCAGCTATGAACGCCTGCACTCATATTCTCTGACCCGCCGCAGTGCGATAAGAGCTTTTTTGTTCTATAGAAAAGACCTTGTCACGCTAATGCGTGAAAGTATCTTTTCTATAGAACAAAAAAAGCAGTAATCAAGTCTTTGATTACTGCTTTTTCATTTCCTTATGTACATACATTTCCCTCAGGAAATCATTGACATCCAATCATCCGCTTACTGTGCATCTGTCACTGCTTCTGAATCAAACAACAACAGCTCCAGATTATAAAGATCTTGTTCATTGGGCGTCCAGGTCTTATCCTTTAATTCAATATGGATAATAGTACTTTCTTCATCCCCATATGTTACACTGCCCATAGCCTCTTTGATGGCATCCTTAAGCATTGCATACACCTTCTCATTGATCTCTTCTTCTGAAGGAGTATCTTCTCCATTGGCTGCCTTCTCAGTCATCTCAGTTACATATGCTTCTGAAGCAGCATTGAAGGTTTCCATTGCAGGAGCAAACACATTCATCTTCTGATATTTCACTTCAACTTCATAGGAATTATCCTTCTTTGTTGCATCGCCAACAGTGTATTTTACATTCTTAAATACGTCCTTCAATACATCCCTGAATTCCCCTTGCAATTCTTCGGAAAGCTGAACACCTGATGTAATACCAGACATTTCTGTATCAATACCTTCTTCATACAGATCTGCTGCCTGCTCTTTCGTTCCAACCTCCTGCTTCACGAACTCAGTAGAATCCCCTTTGTAGGAATTATCCATCAGCGCCTTTACATATGCACTGGCATCAAAGGAACCACCACATCCACCTAATACTGCTGCTGCCAAAGCCGCTACGAGCAACAACGCTACCTTTTTCATTCTCTTCATAATATTACTCCTTTTCGTAAATTTGCTACTTCTCTATAGTAACTCCATTTTTCCTATCAGTCAATCTTTTTTCTTCAAAAATTTTAACTAATCTGCATAAAACACCAGCGAAAACACATACTATGGATATGCGAACGGGCCTAGCCCCCAGACAACAAACCAAACAAAATGGATACTGCTGTCAGAAAAATGGAGGTAACAAAATTGAAAAATAATTTTCTTCTTTGTGGATTTACTGGATGGTGCCTGGAAATACTTTTTACCTCTTTCCATTCCTTCCGCAAACGTGAGCTTACACTGATGGGAAAAACTTCCCTTTGGATGTTTCCGATTTATGGTATGGCGGCCCTCTTAAAGCCCTGCTACCACCTGATCAAAGGTTTTCCTGCTCTTATCCGGGCTTTTTTCTATTCCTGTTTTATCTTTCTAGGAGAATACATCAGCGGAAGCATCCTGAAAAAACATCAAATGTGCCCTTGGGACTATAGCGATTCTCCCGCAAACATCAACGGCATCATCCGATTGGACTATGCCCCCTATTGGATGGCCGCCGGGCTTATTTTTGAAAAACTCTTGGCGCGCACTTCCAAGCAAAACAAAAACATTCCATAATTATTCGATATCTTCTGTATTCCCAGTTCCAATATCCAGGGTATTCATAGTTCTTCTTTTCTGTCTTTCTTTCTCTGCTGCTTCTAAAATAAAGTTTTTGATTTCCTTTGCATTTTTAATATGGGTCAAGGAAATCTGAGGATGGGTGACGTCACCAGTATAACAGATCACGGTAGATAACCCGAAAATTCTCTCTACTAAAGTAGTCGTCAGCTTGACATCCTGCACCTTATACATATAACAATAATTCTCCTCTGTTTTTAACAAACCGCTATGAATGGTAAGTATCTCCTGCCCTATGGTATACTTAGTAAATGTCCATGGAAGCCCAAAAAACAAGATTCTCTTCTTTTCCTGATACTCTCTTTCGTTACTCATACAAACACCTCTTTGCCTTATTCTTTCTTTTTCTTCCATTCTACTATACTTCCAATCATCTTGCAAATAAATTCCCTTGTGAGAAATGCTTGCAATTTATAATCTTCTGTTATATGATAGTAAAAATCACAATAAGTAGGAGGAAAAATATGCAGCATTTAATGAGCCCATTGGATTTTTCCGTGGAAGAATTGGACAAACTGCTTACACTAGCAAATGACATCGAACATAACCCGCAAAAATACGCCCATGCATGTGAAGGCAAAAAGCTTGCGACCTGTTTCTATGAAGCCAGTACCCGAACAAGACTCAGTTTCGAAGCAGCTATGCTAAATCTTGGGGGAAGCGTTCTTGGTTTCTCTAGTGCGGACAGCAGTTCCGCTTCCAAAGGGGAAAGTGTTTCTGATACAATTCGTGTTATTTCCTGTTATGCAGATATCTGTGCGATGCGTCATCCCAAAGAAGGCGCGCCGTTGGTGGCTTCCCAAAGATCCAGTATTCCTGTCATCAATGCAGGCGACGGCGGACACCAGCATCCAACTCAGACACTTACCGATTTACTCACCATTCGTTCCTTAAAGGGACGCCTTGATAATCTTACGATTGGCCTTTGCGGAGACCTAAAATTCGGTCGTACTGTTCATTCCCTGATCCACGCATTAATCCGTTATCCTCATATTCGGTTCGTATTGATTTCACCAGAAGAGCTTCGTGTGCCAAGCTATATTCGAGAAGACGTCCTGGAGAAAAATTATATTCCCTTCCAGGAAGTGGAACGTTTAGAGGACGCTATGAGTGAACTGGATATCCTCTACATGACCAGAGTACAAAGAGAACGTTTCTTCAATGAAGACGATTATGTGCGGATGAAAGATTTCTATATCCTAAACCGAAAGAAAATGTCCCTTGCCAAAGAGGATATGATTGTGATGCATCCCCTTCCCAGGGTCAATGAAATCTCTGTAGAAGTAGATGATGACCCAAGAGCTGCTTATTTCAAACAGGCACAATACGGCGTATATGTGCGAATGGCTCTAATTCTAACATTATTGGAGGTGAACGTATGTTAAATGTAGGCGCAATTACAGAAGGATTTGTACTAGACCATATCCAGGCAGGCACCAGTCTCTCTATCTACCATGACCTAAAGCTGGATCAGTTGGACTGCTGTGTTGCTATTATCAAAAATGCTCGCAGCAATAAAATGGGAAAAAAAGATATTTTAAAAGTAGAGTGTGATATTGATACTTTAAATCTAGATGTGCTGGGCTTTATTGATCACAATATTACAGTCAATATCATCAAGGGAGAACAAATTGTTGAGAAACGAAAACTTCAGCTTCCAAGAGAAATTAAAAATATCATAAAATGTAAGAATCCCCGCTGCATTACTTCCATTGAGCAGGAATTGGATCAAATCTTCCTACTGACAGATGCGAAAACAGAGACTTACCGCTGCAAATATTGCGAAGAGAAATACAAAGGACACAAAAAGGTGAAATAACAGCCTCCTTTGTGTTCCAATAAGACAAAAACTCGCAAACATCCAAAATCAGGATTGTATGCGAGTTTTTCTTTTGAGAACAAAGGATGCCAAATTCTCAGCTTTTCTTGATAAATTCCGTTTTACATTTGGGACAAGTGATACATATCTTTCCTTTTCCCTTGGGAACTCTAACCTTCTGCTTGCAAGAGGGACACTTATAGAAATGATATATTTTCCTTTGTGCAAAGCGCTCCCTTCTCTTATTTTTCTTCACTGCCATTTGATAACGCCAATTTAAAAATTTCTGATTTTCCTGGTAACGCTTTTCTATCTGCCTGGACAACATACGATAATAAGTATATCCCAGCAGCGCCAAAGCCAAGGCATAAAAAATATTCCATCTGGAAAAAAAGGATATCACCAAAAATACCATGGAAATTCCCATATACATTTGTCCTAACTGATCTGCCCCATATCTCCCCGCCATAAAACGTTGTATCTTCTGTTTCATTCTATCCACTCCTGTAATCTACTGTGTTGCTTTCATGGTAGCACAGAATATGCCAGAAGGCAACGGAGTTATTTTCTTTTAAGAATTTTTTATATTTTGTTCATTCTCGAAAAAATTGTATTGAAATTTTATATCCAAACAAACGACTCGTTGCAAAGTACAGACAAGAAAGAATCCTGCTTTGCAGGATTCTCCGCCTGCGGCGGGTCGCTTTGCGACAAATTTCATACCCGCCGCAGTGCGATAAGAACTTTTTTATTCTATAGGAAAGATACTTTCACACGTTAGCGTGACAAGGTCTTTCCTATAGAATAAAAAACTCCCACAGCAACGCTGTGGGAGTGTTCAAGCAAGGCTATAAGCCGGGTTATGTCTTGGATAATCATCTATCTAGTCTGACTGTTGCCAGTCAGATCCAGCAACCTACCTAAAGCTAGCGGGCCGCGTCAACGCTTTTGTTCGGTCTTGCTTCGGATGGGGTTTACATGTGCCCCGACTGTTACCAGCCAGGCGGTAGTCTCTTACACTGCCCTTCCACCCTTACTATTGTTCCAATAGCGGTACATTTCTGTTGCACTGTCCTTGGAGTCGCCTCCACCGGCCGTTAACCGGCATCCTGCCCTGTGAAGCCCGGACTTTCCTCGTCTGCGGTCTTTCGACGCCTGCAGCCGCGATTATCTACCTTACTTGCTTTCCTTGAATACTATCATATCTCTTTCCAGAAAGCAAGCCCTGTCTATCATCAAACATTAAAACAGCTTCCTCCAATAAATTCCCTCAAAATAGAATTCTTCTCAATATCCTCACTGGGCACTGGAAGAAAATAATCCAAAAATTTCAAAAGACGTTTGGCTTCCGTATACTCTTTACAATCCTTGTCAATTTCAAACAGCAATGGTTCTGCATATTGCTTAAGCACTGCAAGCTCATAAATCAAAGCAGAATTAAACATAATATCCGCCTCTTCCTGGAATGGGAAAATATACTGCTCCTCTCCCCGCCGTACGGAATCCCACATAGCGATGGTCTCTTTGGCGGAGATATTTCTGGTTCTGGCATCCCGTACCATCCGTCGAATCATCCTTCCATCTGTGGTAGGGAGATTATTATGTTCGTCAATACTCAACTGGGTCAACGCACTAATATAAATTTTAAGCTTACTGGACTCTGGTAGGGAATAGGATAACTTGCCATTTAATCCATGGATTCCCTCTAATACCAAAATATCGTTTTTCCCAAGCTGTTTAAAATTGCCTTTATACTCTCGTTTTCCTGTGCGGAAATTATAAGCAGGAAGCGAAATCCGTTCCCCATTCAGCAATGCGGACATATCATGATTAAACAATTCAATATCAAGAGCTTCCAAACATTCAAAATTATAATTTCCATTCTCATCTTTCGGTGTGTCCACCCGATTAACATAATAATCATCCAAGGCAATGGGATGAGGTTTTAATCCCTGAGCCATCAACTGAATGGAAAGGCGATGAGAAAATGTAGTTTTTCCTGAGGAAGACGGACCTGCAATCATCACAAACTTTTTATCTGGCTGGGATGCAATTTGCTCTGCCAATGTGCCGATTTTTCGCTCCATCAAAGCCTCCGCCACAAGAATCACATCCCGAATTCTGCCTTGGGCCACTGCGTCATTCAAAGCCCCTATGGTCCCTATCTCCATTTTCTCGCCCCATTCTGCCGATTCCCTCAGCACATGGAACAATTTATGAGAAGGAGCAAACTTTGCCGTAGCCTTAGTATTTTTATCTGGAAACAACACCACAAATCCATCTTCATATGGCTCCAACTCAAAATATTTTAAATATCCGGTATCTGGCGCCATATATCCATAAAAATAATCGGTATAATGTCCAATACTGTAAATATTTACTTTGGAGCTGCGCCGATATGAAAAGAGACGCTCCTTATCATGCATTCCAAGTTCTCGGAACAATGCAACCGCCTCATCGGTAGAAATGCTTCGTTTCTGAATGGGTATCTTTTCTTCCACCAGCTTTAGCATTTCCTCCTTCAGCCTTGCCAAATACTCCCGACTTGGCAGCGCCCCAATGAGTTTACAATAATACCCCTGACTGATGGAATGCATCACCTTCACCAAAACATGCTTTCCGTCTTCCTTCGAAAGATTATGTACTGCACGCTGCATCAGAAAAGTTACACTTCTGCGGTATGCTTTTCTTCCCGCCTTGTCTCTGGTAGTGACAAAAATAAGCTCCCCATCTGATTTTACTCTTCGTCCCAGTTCCCGCAAACGATTATTAAATAACACCAGCACAATATCATCCTCATACTGTGCCTGATACTCTTTTGCAATTTCCTCATAAGTGATACCTTTTTGGTATTTCTTTTCCTCCCCGTTTATCTTAATGCAATATAAGGTTTGCTCCATATCCTTTTCCTTCTTTTATGATAGATTTTTCAACACAAATTTGATTATTGATAGACAAAGGGCTGCTTTTCTTGTTGGGCAATGACCCGAATTCCAGTTGTGTGTGACTCCAAATATTCCTTCATATAGGGAATAAACATTTTCTCAACTCCATAATGGCCTGCATCAATGATTGCAAGCCCCTGAGCTGCTGCGTCAATTCCCTCATGATGATCAATATCTCCAGTAATCAATACCTGTGCCTTTGTCTCAATTGCTTTTCCAATTACGCTTTTCCCAGACCCTGGACAGATCGCTGCCCTTGTTATTTTCTGATCTGGCCTGCCATAAATTTTAACCAACTCCACCCCAAAGACTTCCTTTACTTTCCCAGCACAATCTGCCACAGTCATTTCACAGGGAAGCTCTCCTACTTTACCAATTCCAGAGGGTTCCTGTTCCTGCCAGCAAGTAACCTCCAATATCTGGCAATCCTGCAAGCCCAAACGCTCTGCACCCAAATCTGCCATTCCTTTCACATCAAAATTTGTATGCATTGCATAGCAGGCAATATTATTTTGAATCAATGCCATCACTCTGCGCCCAGTAAAATCCTTGGAATTTACCTTCTTCAACCCCTGAAAGATCAATGGGTGATGGGTCAGTAACAAGTCCGCCTCTGTCTCTGCTGCCTCCTGAATCGTCTCGTCTGTGGCATCCAGGGCAATATAAATTGTCTTGACCTCTTTCTCAAAACTTCCCACCAACAATCCTACATTGTCCCAAGAACAGGCATACTTTTCTGGTGACTGCCCCTGTAAAATATCTATGATCTCACGACAAATCATATGACTGTCTCCTTTCTGGCTCTACAATCTTTAATGCTGTTTCAATGTCTCTTAATTCCAAACTAAGCTCCTGCACCCGTTCTACTACATCCTGCCTGGCATTTTCTTTTAAATTCTCTAAAATCTTTTGTTTTTGCTTCTGCTGACGTACCAAATATGTTCTCAGCGCCGGATGATGCTGGGACAACAACAATGGCCCGAATTTGCAGGCAATACGAAAATCATCCTGATAACGATCTTGATTCTCCCGCCCAGAGCTTCGCTCTGTGGCATTGACTTCCCATCCCATATATTGCGCAGCAATTTTAAGAGAATCTTGATTCTCCCGCCCAGAGCTTCGCTCTGTGGCATTGACTTCCCATCCCATA
>ERZ778511.818-NODE-818-length-26192-cov-12.580212_pt1 | contig 26192 bp, 21 predicted proteins | sample MGYA00510347_ERZ778511 | MGnify/ENA primary metagenome ERZ778511 (study PRJEB29527, sample SAMN07138967) | mouse gut metagenome | material: feces | host: mouse | place: China:Nanjing | collected 2016-01-25 ...
TGCCAGTCCTAATTTTGTTTTGCCTCAAAAAGTTTTATCGGACAGCAATATTTTTTTGTAAAGCTGCCGTGCCGCTGCGGACTGATTTGTCGCCTTCCGTCATTTTCCGGAAAATGACGGAAGGCGACGTCCCTTGTTTTTCTTCTTCCGCGGGGGCGCAAAAAAAAGAAGTATTCCTTTTCAAAAAAGCATTACTTGCAATTTGAAAAGGAATACTTGGAATTTAAATTGTAATACGGACTTTTTCAGCCCGAAGTAACAGGTTGATAATGAGGTGTGGCCAGAGGCTTACTGCTCGGGGGCGAAGAGGGGGTCCCAGGCGGGCAGGAGGGTGGGCTTCTGCTCCAGGAGTCTGAGTGTCTTTTTGGGCACGAAGCGTTTTTCCACTACGAGGCGGAACATGTATTCGTCGAACCATTCATCGGTCATGATGAGGTGGCCGCGATGGCCCGAAGAGGCTCCCCAGGAGTTTTCTACCATCCATTTCTTGGGCCGGCCCTGTTCGTCAAGGTCTACGGCCATGAGTGTCATGGCATGGCTGGAGGCGGAGGCGAAGGTGCGTATGCGGTCGGCCTTGTTCATGGGGAAGTCAGTGCCGAGGAGCGAGGCGTAGTCGTAGTTGCCCAATGAGAGTATGCCGGTTTTGGAATTGAGGAACTTGCCCACGTCGCAGGAGAAGTACATCATCGTGGAGTCTTTGATGGAGGCGATGGCCATTTCCTTGATTTCTTCGATGGGAAGGTTGAGGTAGGTCCACTGCTCGCCGTCGTAGGTGTGGCGGTCGAGGTCGATGGTGTAGGTTTTGTGGTAAGGCCGTGAGGGGTCGTTCATGAGCATGACATAGTTGCCTTTGAGGTCGGCGCCTACGTATTCCTTGTAGAAGGACAGAGGAGTGTAGGTTTTTGTGTCGACGGGCTGTCCTTTCGCGTCCTTTCGCGTCCAGGTGAACTCCGTGGGCGGTTCGCCCAGGCATACGGAGAGGATGTGGTAGACGGTGGCGAGCATTTTTGTTTTGCGCTCCTGCAGCTGTCCGGCCTTTTCGCCTTTGGCGGCGGCTTCGCGGAGGGTGAGGCCGTACTCGCGGAGTTTCAGCGATAGGAGGTCGGCCATGCGTGAGGTGTTGTTGGCGCTGTGGCGTTCGGGCATGACTTCGGCGGGCACGAGGCCGTATTTCGTCACCACGTCCTGCACGCCGCAGAAGGTGCCGCCGTCGGAGAGCGGATGCTTGAAGAGCCATTCCACGGTTTTATCGTCCATGGGCTTGGAGGCGTTGTCGATGACGGCCTGAAGGAAGAGGTTGGACTTTTCCAGCTGGTCGTAGAAGAAGTTGTAGGCCTGTGAGAACTGGAATTCGCCCAGTCTGTATCGGGCTATCATTTTGGCACGCATCACGTTCATGCCGGTGAAAAGCCAGCAACGGCCGGAGGATTGCTGGTCGGTGATGCCTTTTGAACTGACTTTGTGGGAGAAGTACGTGTCTTTCACGGCCGGATTGTCGGCCACGGTGGCCAGCTGGTTGATGCTGGTGCCGGCCATGGCGTTGCGCAGGGCTTTTTCGGAGGCCCCGTCGGGCTGTTCCGCTCTGATTTGCTTCAGCATGTCGTCGGAGATGCCGCCGCCCGGTGTCTGGGCCGTGAGAAGGGCGCAGGGCATGGCCAAGGCGAGAGTAAGTAGAATCTTTTTCATATCGGTTTTGTTTTGGGTTAGTTGTTTCGCATTGTCTGGTTTGTCCGGCCGGCGGGGGGAGGCAGGGTGTCGGGTGTTTTCCCTTCTACTGTCAGATGTTCCATATAGGGGAAGAGGCGGTGGCTGAGCCGGTAAAAGATTACGGCCGAGAGAAGGCCGCCGAATACGTCGACGAGGTAGTGTGCCTCGATGTAGACGGTGGAGGCGCACAGCAGGAGGTAGAAGGGCATCATGCACCACATGACGGGCCGGCAGTTGCGCCGCATGAGCAGCATGAGGATGGTGCTTATGCCTACGTGTGAGGAAGGGAAGGCCGCCGTTGGGCGTTCGCCGTTGGCCTGGGCGTTTTCCACCAGATTGCGGAAGAAACCGTCGGGGCCTGGCGAGCGGAGCATCTCGGTGTGTGTGCGGAAATAGTCGCCCAAGGCGGTCAGATGGCCGCTTTGGGCCGCGTCGGTGCCGATGGCCTGAAAGTAGTATTGCGGTCCTGCCACAGGAAGGAACAGGTAGATGAGATAATACATGAAGAAGGAGGTCATCACCACAAAGGCGGTGCGGCTGAAGCGTGAGCGGTCGGTGAAGAGCGGCACGAACACGGTGAGCGCTATCATGGGATAATAGGAGAAATAGCCCATGTGGAAAAGTTCGCTCCATAGTTTCGACGGCAGCAGCCGGCTGAAGCCTATGGACGGCTGGCACCCGAAGAGGGCGAGGTCGGCGGCGGCGAAAAGGTGGTCGAGGTTGGGCAGCAGCTGGCAGAACTCGTAAGTGTCGGGATACCAGTAGGCCAGGAGCGATAGGGGGTAGAAATAGCGCAGGAAGAGCGATGCGCGGCACGGCAGTATGCGGTAGACGATGCCTGTGGTGAGGATGCCCGCCACCACGAATATTCGTCCTTGCAGCAGTTGCCACGGTGCGGTCATCTCCGGCCATGCCACGCCTATGGCCAGGGCGGTGAAGAGCGTGTAGATGAGTGTGACTTTTTCCACGCCGAGCAGTCCGTGGCGCAACGGTTGTTTTCCGATGAGATTCAAATCCATTTTTCTTTCTTGTACCAGGCTATGGTTTCTTTAACGCCTCGCGCCAGGTCATATTGTGGGGTGAAATTCAGTTCGCGGCGTGCAGGTGTGATGTCGCATCGCCAGTTGCGCTGTTTCATTATGTTGTATTTGTCCTTGTTGAGCGTGACGGCCTTTCCCCGGCGGCGCGCCGTTTTTTCGCCCAGGGCGCAGACGGCGCGGAGCAGCCACAGCGGGGCGGTGAGGCGGAGTACGTGGCGCACGCCCATTTCCTGCTGTATGAGGCGGCCGAAATGGCGCGGATTGTAGTCGGCCCCGTCGGAGAGCAGGTAGGTGCTTCCGCTCCTGCCGTTCACGAGGGCGCGGAAGGCGGCATCGACGAGGTCGCGCACGTAGATGAAAGTGATTCGCTGACGGCGGAATCCAACGGCGAAGTCAACGTGTTTCCTGATGCTGTCGGCTATGAGAAAGTAGTCGCGTTCGCGCGGGCCGTAAACGCCTGTCGGGCGGAGGATGATGTAGTCGAGTCCTTCAACGGTGCCCAGAAGTTCTTCTGCCGCCAGTTTGGAGCGGCCGTAGGCGGTGTTGGGGCAGGGCGTGTCGGCGGCGGTTATTTCGCGGCCGTCGTGTTCGTGTACCGGTCCCATGATGCTGAGCGAGCTGACGAATACGAATCGTCCTTCCAGGGCTTTGGCTGCCGTGAGGCTTTGTACGAGGTTTCGTGTGCCTTCGGTGTTGACGGCCTTAAAGTCTTCGGGACTGGCGCATTTGGTGGCTCCGGCGGCATGGATGACGTGTTGCCACGGGCCGTGCTTGCGGCGGTGGTCTTCTATCTGCCGGAGAAGGTGCTGGCCGTTGCCAAGGTCCAGCTCGATAAAGCGGATGCGTCCGTCCGTCAGGTATTTCCGGCTGCTGGTGGGGCGTATGGCGGCCCATACCTCCATGTCTTCTTTCAAGGCATGTTCTACGAGAAAACTGCCTATGAAGCCGCTGGCACCGGTGATGAGGACGGATTTTTTCGGACGTTGGGGTTGCATGGAAAGAATACGACAGCGTGTGGCGGTGTCTTTGTTATATTATACTAATGTGTGTATTGCCGGAAATCGGGCTTTGCTTCCTGGTGTCTTCCGGTTGGGAAGTCCCGTTTTGGGGCGGTCTGGCGCGACTGCCGTGCCAGGGGTGGTTTTCCGGCGGCTTATAGCTCTATTTGTTCCACTTCCACGGGTTGGTGCATGAAAAGGGTGGCGTTGTCGTGGAACTTTTGAGGGTTTTCTGTGGTAAGATAGTGGCATTTCCCGCCTTTGGAGCATCGTTCGGCCATATCGGGATGCCGCTCAAGGTAGTTGCCCAAAGCGGCGGCCACATATTCTCCTTGCGGTACAATGCGCACGCCTGGCGGTGTGTATTTCACTATTTTGTTCATCAGTAGGGGGTAGTGGGTGCAGCCCAGCACAAGCGTGTCGATGGCGGGGTCAAGACGGAGAATGCCGTCGATGCGTTTTTTCACGAAGTAGTCGGCTCCGGGTGAGTCGAATTCATCGTTTTCCACCAGTGGCACCCACATGGGGCAGGCTTGCCCGGTGACGGTAATGTCGGGGGCCGTTTTTTTGATTTCAAGGGTGTACGACTCCGAGTTGATGGTGCCTGCCGTGGCCAATACGCCGATGTGGCGCGAGAGCGTGAGATGGCACACCGCTTCGACGGTGGGGCGTATCACTCCCAGCACGCGGCGGGAGGGGTCGAGGCGTGCGAGGTCTACTTCCTGAATGGTTTTGAGTGCTTTGGCCGAGGCGGTGTTGCAGGCCAGTATGACGAGATGGCAGCCGTGGCTGAAGAGCGCCTCGACGGCCTCGAGCGTGTAGCGGTAGATGACTTCGAAGGAATGGCCGCCGTAGGGGGCGCGCGCGTTGTCGCCCAGATAGATATAGTCGTACTGGGGGAGCAGCTGACGGATTTGCCGCAGGATAGTCAGCCCGCCGTAGCCTGAGTCGAATACGCCGATAGGGCCTTTTGCGGTTATTGGGTCAGGAAGTGTGCTCATGAGAATACAGGTATGGTGTCCGCGGTCAGATTAATAGTTGCGCAGAGTTCCAATCATTTCTACTATGAAGGGAGTGGCGTCTTCCGTGAGGGCGGGTTTGAGGTATGGCAACGTGTTCGCGTCGCGGTTGACAACGACTTCATAACCCCGTACTTCGGCTGTGGCGGCTATGGCGCGGTCGAGGAGCTGACGGATGGGGCGTTCCATGTCCTGCCGGGCCTTGTCGAGCAGATTTTCGGCTTCGCGGCGGAAGGCGATGCCTCTCTCCAGAGCGTTTTGCAGTTCGCGTTGGCGTTTGAGGAGGATGTTTTCGGGAAAGTCTTTCTGTCCCTGTAGAAATTCGGCAAACATGCGCTTGAAGGTCGTTTCGTTGTAAGCGGCTTCTGTTTCGTGCTGTTTGCGCAGTTCGGCCAGTTGTGCCTCCATGGCCGTGTATTCGGGCAGGGCATGGAGAAGGGAGTCGTAGCGCACCGCACCGTATTTAGGCTGTGTTGGCATGTTGGTACCGACGGTGTTGGCATTGTTGCCGGCCGGAAACTCAGCCGAGTTGGATACCTGTGCGCTGAGTTTGGTTAAGGACAGCGGCAGGAGCAGGCAGGCGATGAGTAATATTTTTTTCATATTTATTGAGATATGATGTTGTTTCTATGTTTGTTATATTCCACTGCAAAAGTACGATTTTTTTTGGAAAGCAAACAGTTTTTCAGAAAACGAGTGGATGAAGCTTTATGGTTTCTTTCTTTTGGAGAGGCTGGTGGATTGTTACGGTAAAAAGCATTACTTGGAATTTAAATTGTAAGTATTGCTTTTCAAATTCCAAGTAATGCTTTTCTGAAAAGCGATAGGGTTGTTTTTCGGGTCATTCGCGCCGGAGCGGATAGTTGCCTCGCAGGCGTTCGAAGTCTTCCGGCCGGGCTTTCAGGGCATCGCTGTCGCGTCGCGGGTCGTAGCGCCTCAAGTGTCCGATGGTATCGCTGTCGTTGCCTGTGAGGGCCGGCAGGTGGCCTGCCAGTTCGGGATAGTAGGCAAAGCCTGCCGGCAGCTGGGGCGGCTCTATGAGGAAGTCGGCCTTGACGCCGAAGTGTCGCGCCACGGCCTGCAGCGCCATGCGTGTACCGTTGGCTTTTCCGTCGGCCGAGTATCCGGCTATGTGGGGGGTGGCCAGAAAGGCGCGGTCGAGCAGGCGGCGGTCAATGTGTGGTTCTCCTTCCCAAGTGTCGATGACGGCTTCCGACACCAGTGCGCGGTCGAGGGCGCGGAGCAGGGCTTCGGTATCGGTCAGTTCGCCGCGGCCGGCATTGATGAGGATAGGTTTGCGCCGCAGCCGGTTGAGGAAATCCTCGCCGGCCAGATGTAGTGTCGCGTCGGGACCTGTGGTGGTGAGGGGAGTGTGCAGGGTGATGATGTCGGCTTCGGCGGCTACGTCGGCCAGAGAGGCGGTGCATTCTTCGGCCTTGACGGGCAGATGGCTGTGGCGCACGCGGCCTTCGTGTCGCGGCGGGTCGCAGAGCAGGAGGCGTATGCCGCGGCGGCGTGCCATGAGGGCCACTTGGCTACCCACGTGGCCGACGCCTACGATGCCCAGGGTGGCGTTCCGGAGGTCTGTGCGGCCTGCGGCCTGGAGCAGGAGCAGAGACGACTCCACGTATTGTGCCACGCTGCCGGCGTTGCAGCCCGGGCAGTTGATCCAGCCTATGCCGGCGTGGCTGAGATAATGGGTGTCAATGTGGTCATGTCCGATGGTGGCTGTGGCTACAAACCTGACGCTGCTGCCCTCGAGCAGGCGGCGGTCGCAACGGGTGCGGGTGCGGATGATAAGGGCGTCGGCCCGGCGCACGTCATCGGCGGTTATGGCGCTGCCGGATAGGTAGACGGTGTTCCCTAGCTTTTCGGCCTGTCCGCGCATAAAAGGTATTTTGTCGTCAATGATAAGGAGCATGGCGGTGAGGGGTGACTGGTTATAAAATGAGGGGTGACAAGCGCACGGCGGAGTAGGCCGCCTGACGGTCAGGGCTGTCCGTGCGTTTGTCACCCTGCTGTCTGAGTGTCTTTTTTTCTTATTTTAGTTTGGCCGTTTGCGGATTGCGCAGGCCTGTGGCGCCGCTGAGAAAGGCCTTGGCGGTTCCGAAGTTGAGGTTGAGGTCGAGGCGCACGGGAATGTGGTTCTTGTCGTCAGTGATGTAGAAGGTCACGACCTCTTTTTCCTTGCCGTTTTCTTTTTCCACAAAGGAGAATACGAGGCAACGGTAGGTGGTGGAGGAATTTTCCATTTTAAACTTCTTCTTTCCGCGGTAGACGATGTTCTGCCACTGGCATGTCCGGCCGTCTGCCATGAGAAAGGGCATGCGGTGTCCTTCCTTGAAGCCCGAGGGGTCGAACGACCGTGCACGCAGGAGCATGCTGATCATGTCGTAGGCGCAATGCTCGCCCGAGTATTTCTTGCTGAGGGGCTTGTCGTTGTTGCGGCGGTAGGTCATTTGTGCCGTGCAGCGGTTGTCGGGATAGGAGTAGGTCACTTCGTTAAGGCGGTAGGTCTTGCCTTCGAGTGCGGCTTTTTTATAGTAATAGGGCACGAGGTCGAGGCCGCAGTAGGAGGTGAGTGTGTCGCGCATGACGAAGTATTTGTCAGCTTTGCCGGAACTGCGTGTGATGAGATAAGTTTTGTAGGCGGGCTGGCCTTTCCACTTTGTCTGTGTGGTGTTCATGTAGGCCGTACCGGCTTTCACCCATACGAACTTCCAGTTGAAGTAAAGATCATACATCAGTGTCTCGCCGCTCTTGAAAGCGGTGTTTTTCGATGAGCATTGGGCCGATGCGGCCGTGGCCGTGAGCAGGATCACAGCCAGGAGAGTGATTAGTTTTTTCATTGTTTCATCGTTTTTTAAGTGGTGTTGGTGTGAGTGGTTTCAGGAGCGTCCCAACTGCCGGTTGCGTTCGGCGTTGAGGTTGCGCGGCTTTCTTTCTTCATCAGCCTTCTGCTTGGTGATGGCTTCGGGCTTCTGGTGGATGAGGGGCAGCTCTTTCACGTGCCACGTCTGCTCTATGTCCCAGTTGGCTCTCACTTCAATGGGTGCGGGGAAGTAGTACACCGCTTCGGGCTGCAGTCCTGCGGCATAATCGCCCGTGTCCCAGCAGCCGTTGAGGTTGCCGTCTACGAAACAGCGCAGGTAGTAGGTGCCCGGTTGCAGGTAGAAGAAGTCCGCCCGGCCGCCTTTGATCCTCACCTGCCGCTCTATGTTGCTGTCGCTCTTGAGGAGCTGTACGGTGGTGGTGATGTCGGCTCCCGGCAGGTGGAGGAACAGCGAACCGTAGTCGGCTTCCTTTCCTACGTTGACTGCCAGTTTGAATTTGTTGTTGACTTGTCCGGACAGGCCGGTGACAGCGGCCGAATCCACCTCCAGTTCGTATTTCTGTCCGTATCGCCATTCGCCCATTACGGTGAGGGCTGTCATTACGCCGGAGGGCCTTTTCAGGCGCATGGGGGCGTCCACCTTTGTCGAGTCGACCAGCAGACGGAGGTGTATTCCGGCGGTGTCGAGGCGCATAACGGGTTCTTCGAAGGAGAGTCGGATGTTTTCTGCCGGTGTGATGCTGCGCGAGGTGTTGCCTTTGATGTTGAGGAAAACCTGCGGCGGTGTTTCTTCGGAGTAGTCGCCGCGTTTGTGGCGGCGTTCCAGCGCTTTCTGCCATTTCTCCATGGCTTCGGCCTGTTGCTTGAGGCGGCGCGCCATGGTCATTTTAGGCGTTAGCTCCAGTGTGTCGGTGCGCAGTGTGTTGTGTCCCAGCGAGTCGTCGTAGGCTTCGTAGGTGTAGGTCATGCGCAGCGTGTCCACCTGAGGTATTGACGTGTCGCGCAGCCAATAGGTGAGTGTGTCGTTGCCGGTGTTGGGCTGGTGCAGCAACAGGCTGTCGGCGTTGAAGTTGAGTCCGTGCACTTCGGGTGCCTTGGCTGATGGGGCGGTAAAGTAAATGCGGAACCATTCGGGCACGTCGCGTTGGGTTTTCAGGAAGTGGCGCTGTGTGTTCTTTTCGCTGAAAGCCAGCAGTACGAGGTCGTCGGGGACGTAGCGGGTGTAGTGCACCTGCCGGATGCTGTCGTAGCGCACCGTGTCGCGCCACACGGTGTCGGCCCTTACGGCGGGAAAACTGCGGGGTACGACCTTTTCGCCCAGAAAGGCAAGCATTTCGCCTGTGGAGAAGCGGAAGTCGCCGTCCATGTCCTTGAGGGCGAAGATGCGGTAGGTGCCCGGCGCCACGCCTTTGATGCGGAAACGGCCGCGGCTGTCGGTCTGTGCCACGCGGTCAAAGGGCTTTTTCGTGAAGGCCGTGTCGGTGGTGTCGGTGTGCAGGCCTACCAGAATGCCTTTTACCGGTTCCAGATTTTCGGCGGCCAGCACGTTGCCGGCCACCTCCATTGTGTCGAGGCTTTCGCCTGTTGAAAAGAAGTAGGTGAAGTTGCCCAGCGGATTGCCTTCATTGGCATCGACAATGGCATCGGAGAAGTCGATAGTGTAAGTCGTGTTCTCCCTCAGCGAGTCGATCAGTTCCACCGTTATGCGCCGGCCCTGCACTTTGATGTCGGGTATCTCTATCTGTGGCGGCGATATCGTTATTTTCTCCTGGGCGTTTTCCACCTTTATCAGTTCGTCGAAGGTGATGGTCACCTTTTTGTCCTTGGCCATTCGCTGCCCTATGGCCGGCGACATGCTTACGATGCGTGGCGGCGTCTCGTCGTAGGGACCTCCGTCGGGGCCGCTGCCGGGATTGGCGCAGGCCGTGAGGAGCATTGCAGCGACGAGGATGGCCGCTATGCGTATGGAATGGGATAGGGCTGAGATGTGGTTCATGACGGGGAAGAGGCGTTGTTGAGCGCGATGACTTGTTCTATGATGTCGCGGTTGTTGGCCAGCCGCGGCACTTTGTGCTGTCCGCCCAGCTTACCGCGGCTTTTGAGCCAGTCGTTGAAGAGTCCGCGGCGGGCGGGGATGATTTCGAGCGGCTGCAGGGTGAGGTTCTTGTAGCGTTTGGCCTCATAGTCCGAGTTGATGGTCTGGAGCGCGTTGTCGAGGCGGCGGGCAAAGTCATCGAGGTCTTGCGGCTCCCGCCCGAATTCCACCACCCATTGGTGGCGGCACTTTCCTCCGGCGTCCATAAACACCGGCGCGGCAGTGTATTCCGTCACAACGGCTCCCGTTTCGCGGCAGGCACGTTCCAGTCCCTGCTCGGCGTTGTCTACTATTAGTTCTTCGCCAAAGGCGTTGATGAAGCATTTTGTGCGGCCGGATATGACGAATTTGTAGGGCCGCACGGAGGTGAAGCGCACCGTGTCGCCGATCTGGTAGCGCCACAGGCCGCAGGAGGTGGAGATGACGATGGCATAGTTGCGTCCTGTTTCCACGCCCCACAGGGGGACGGCTTGCGGCCGTTCCGTTTCCAGTTCCTCAAGCGGAATGAATTCGTAGAACACGCCGTAGTCGAGCATCAGGAGCATGGCCGTGTCGGCGGGGTCGTCCTGCAGTCCGAAGAAACCTTCCGAGGCGTTGTAGGTTTCCATGTAGTGCATTCTTTCGGAGCGTATCAGGCGGCGGTATTGCTCGCGGTAGGGCGTGAAGGCTACGCCGCCGTGGAAGAACACCTCAAGGTTGGGCCATACTTGCTCAATGGAGTCTTTGCCGGTTATCTCAAGCACGCGGTTGAGCACGGCCATCATCCATGAGGGTACGCCTGATAGGTTCGTCACGTTTTGACGCGCCGCCATTTGGGCTATGCGGTCGCGCTTTTCCTCAAAGTCGGCGAGCAGGGCTACTTTCTTACCGGGGGTGCGCACGAGGTTGACCATCGGGTTGATGTTTTCTATCAGGATGGCGCTCAGGTCGCCCACCAGCGAGTGGGGCAGGTTGTAGTTGGGCGCGTGGCTGCCTCCCAGTATGAGGGCGCGGCCGTCGAAGAGGCGGCTCCCGGGAGTGTTGCGCAGATAGAGGCTGACGGTGTCCCTGCCGCCGGCGTAATGGGTGTCGTGCAGTCCGTCGCGGCTCACGGGTATGAATTTGCTCTTGTCGTTGGTCGTTCCCGACGATTTGGCATACCATCGCACGGCGCCGGGCCAGAGCACGTCGTGTTCGCCGTGGCGCATGCGGTCAATGTAGCCCTTGAGTTCCTCATAGGTGTTGAGCGGTGTGGCTGCGGCATATTGTTCGTAGTCCTTGGTGGCCGCATAGCCGTGGCGCGCGCCCCACTCGGTGTCGGCCGCTGTGGCCAGCAGGCGCGCCAGTACGCCGCGCTGGATTTCCTCAGCGTGGCCGGCATAACGTTCTATGGCCCGTGCGCGGCTCTTGAAGCCGTGCCGGAGCAAGTTGGTCAGATTCATGTCCGTACCTCTTTTTTTATCCTTATAAGGGGCAAAGTTAGTGCAAGGCGTGAGAATGGCAAAGCAAAAATGCAGTTTTTAGGTTTTTATACTGTGAGGATGGCCCCGTCTCCGCCCCCTCCGGTTAAGGGCAAGGAAAAGGCCGTTCAAGCACCGGGAGAGGGCATCTTGTACGGCCGGATGATGATGGACTGTCTGCCATGGAGCTATTTGGAGAGGATGTATAAAATTATGAAAGACAGGCAGAATATGCTTTGGTTGATGATTCGCCGGTAGAGTTTTTTCTTCAGGGAAGGGACCGCTCGTTTCCTGATGTGGAACAGAAGAAGCATGCAGAGCAGGAACGACATCGCCACTCCTGCGCCACTGATATCGGTGAAAATCGCTTTGCCGCTCCACCAGCCGATGTGCAGTGTTATGAAGCAGATGCTGTTGAGCAAGGCCAATATGTCGAGTTTGTTTTCGAGGTCCATAGTGTTTTAATTAACCATAGAAACAGTCATAGAAATCAGCTACCATTAATACTACACCTATATATCCAAGGTATCTTTTCCCGATGGCTATAATGGCTTTTCTAAGTGTTGTAGCTGTAAGTATGCCATTTACGGAAAGTTCCTTTATTTGTGAAACTCCGATAGCAAATCCTAGGCAATTTCTTAGTCTTTTTGTGTCAACAGATTGTGTGCTAATTGTTGAGGGTTGGGTACTATCATTTTTGTCTAATATATCTATATGATATAATAAAAAAGACAAAGATGCGAGTTCTTCTTCGTTTAAGTTTTTAATGAACTCTTTATCTTCGTTAGAGGATGATATATCATGGTCTAACTGTAGAATTATTTGATTTTGAATGGTTTTACCATCTGTTATTAATGGTTGCAAAATTTTTTTACAGGCAAATTCTGTATCTGAATTTGATCTGGAATTTATGTTCAATTGAATTAAATTCTTTACTGATTTTTGCAAATGTGTTTGTTGATAGTGAACTTTTAATTTCTAATTTAGCTTTTGTGTTAAATGATGCTTGTTGTTCGATATCAGAAGAACATGACATTAGAGATAAGAAAAAACAGATAGTGAGTATTTTTTTTCATGGTATTAAGGATTTGTGTTAAACACACTAAAATTACAGTGCAATATTAGTAATAAAAAACGACAAAATAAAATTTTTGTTCAAAATATCTGCATTTTAATGAAAACAATCTGTCTGTTTCCAACCGCAGATTTTCAGAGCAGGAAAGAGGTCGTGAAAGTGTTGCGGCAGATTGCCGTCTCCTTTCCGGCTTTAACATATTTAACTTTCCGCAACATTTTAAAGTGCTAAAATATAGGTTTCGGACAGTGAAGATGAAAAAGTCCGTATCGGAATTTTAACACGGATACTTGGATTTTGAATTGCAATACGGGGATTTTGGGGTGGAAATACGGCGCAAATATTCTGAAACAAGCCTGAAAAACACCTGAAAAGCGGAACTTCCCATGGAAAGCCCCGCCTCGCTGTTACAAAGATACGACATTTTCCGGCGGAAAGCAAATAGTGTTAAAAAAACTCGTTTTGAGATTTTTTTGAGGCTATGTGCATGGCGGCATCAGGGAGGACTATATAAATTGACTGTAAATAAGGTAACATTTGAAAAAAATCGTGTATATTTGCACGTTGAAATATTTTTTATTGAAAAATCAATAACAAAAAACATAATAACGAAAAATGCAAAACAAAGGATTTGTAAAAGTCATTGCTGTGTTGCTGACACTCATCTGCCTTTACTATTTCTCTTTTTCGTGGGTGACCAACCACTACAAGAGTGAGGCGGACAAAATAGAGGCAACCAAGGGCAAGGAGGCCGCCAGAGCCTATCTTGACCAAAAGCGCAACGAGAAAGTTTATCTGGGCTGGAAAACCCTGGCCGAATGCGAAAAACTGCAGATAGGCCTCGGCCTTGACCTCAAGGGCGGCGTGAGCTTCCTGCTCGAGGTGTCTGTGCCCGACATGGTGAACAGCTATGCCGGCTCAAAGGCCAAGGAACCCGCCTTCCAGAAGATGGTGGCCGAAGCCCGCAAGGAAGCGGCCCGTACGGGCGGCGACTTCGTGGAACTTTTCATGAAGAAGTATGAGGCCGCCAACGGCCAGAATCAGCTCGGAGCCGTGTTTGCCGAGAAAATGAGCAACGACGGCATCAGTTATCAGAGCACCGACGCCGATGTGAAAGCCGCGCTTGAGAAGAATATTTCCGCCGCCGTAGATAATGCCTACAAGGTGATCAGCTCGCGTATCGACCAATACGGTGTGGCACAGCCCAACATACAGGTGCTGCGCGGTAAGGGCCAGCTCGGCCAGATTATGGTGGAGATGCCCGGCGTGACCGATCCCGAGGACGTGGAACAGCTCCTCACGGGAAGCGCCAACCTCGAGTTTTGGACCATGACTACCGTAGATCAGGTGGCCGGCGAGCTTGAGCAGCTCCGCAATTTCCCCATCACCGTAACGCAACCTAAAAAGAACAACCCCAAGGAACTCGAAACCGTTACGAAGAAAATCGGCGATGTGCTCGCCATGCAGAACGCCGGCGGCATCTGCGCCGGAACGGTGGCCACGAAAGCCGACATGACAGCCGTAGAGAATGCTCTCCACACAGACTCGGCCAAGCAGATCATGCGCACTTTCAGTATGGCTTTCTCGGCACAGCCCGAGCTTCAGGGACAGTACGCCCTCTATATCCTTAAAGGTACGGCGGCTGATGCCGGAGGCGTGAAGCCCGAACTCAGCGCGGCCGAAACCGACATCATTCAGGACGCCAAGCCCGACTTTGAGCAGGACGGTGCCCACCGCCCCATCGTGTCGATGACCATGCAGCCTGAGGCCGCCCGCATCTGGGCCGACATCACCGGCAAGAACATCGGCAAGCCCATTGCCATCGTGCTCGATAACAAAGTGTACAGCACGCCTGCGCCCGAAGCACGCCTTGGAGCCAACTCGCAGATTTCAGGCAGTTTCACGCCCGACGACACCCGCGCCCTGGCCATCGTGCTCAACAGCGGTAAGATGAGCGTGCCCCTCGTGACGGTGCAGACCGAAACCGTAGGTCCCTCGCTCGGCGAAGCCTCCATCAAGGCCGGTTTCACCGCCTGCGTGGTAGCCTTCATCCTGCTCATGATTTTCATGTGCTGCTTCTACGGCTTCCGCACAGGTATGGTAGCCAACATCGCCCTTCTGCTCAACTTCTTCTTCACGCTGGGCATCCTCACCTCCTTCCAGGCGGCTCTCACCATGAGCGGTATTGCCGGTATGGTGCTCTCGCTCGGTATGGCTGTCGACGCCAACGTGCTTATCTACGAACGCACCAAGGAGGAACTGCGCGCCGGCAAGAACATCAAGACGGCTCTGGCCGACGGTTACGGCAATGCTTTCTCGGCCATCTTCGACTCCAACCTCACGTCTATCATCACGGCCATCATTCTTTATAACTTCGGAACGGGAGCCATCCGTGGCTTTGCCCTCACGCTGGGCATCGGCATCGTGGTGTCGTTCTTCACGGCAGTATGGCTCACCCGTATCGCTTACGAACACTTCCTTAACCGCGACAAGTGGCAGAACATCACTTTCACCACCTCCATTACGAAGAATTTCCTTCAGAACTCGAAAGTGGCTTTCATGAAGAAAGCGCGCAATTCAATGGTGGTATTTGCCGTTCTGGCCGTTGTGTTCGGCGCCAGCCTCGCCGTGTTCGGCCTTTCACAGGGTATCGACTTCACCGGCGGTCGCAACTATGTCATTCAGTTTGAAAACGACAAGGTTACTCCTGAAGAGGTGGCCGCTGCCGTACAGCAGGCCGTGGCCAAAACCGATGAGCCCAAGGCTTCGGTGAAGGCGATCAAGGTAGTGACCGCTGAGAACGAATGTATCCGCCTCACGACCAACTATATGGTGAACGGACAGGATGAAGTGGTGAACAAGTTCGTTTACGATGCGCTCCACAACGCCGGTCTTATTACGGCCGACTACAAAACATTCGTTGACCGTGAGAACCGCGCAGGAGGCTCCATCGTTTCATCACAGAAAGTGGACTCTTCCGTGGCCAAGGACATGACGGCAGGCGCCGTGAAGGCTGTGTTCTTCTCGCTCATCGCCATCTTCCTCTACATCCTCGTGCGCTTCCGCAACGTGGCTTTCTCCATAGGTAGCGTAGTGGCCTTGTGCATCGACACGTTCTTCATCATCGGCATGTACGCCCTCTGCTGGAAGTTCCTGCCTTTCTCCATGGAAATCGACCAGACGTTCATAGGCGCCATACTGACAGCCATCGGTTACTCCATCAACGACAAGGTGGTAGTGTTCGACCGTATACGCGAAAACCTGGGGCTCTATCCCAAGCGTACCACCGAACGTCTCTTCAACGATTCGCTCAACAGCACCCTGACGCGTACCATCATGACATCTGCCACGACGCTGCTCGTGCTCCTGTGTATCTTCTTCCTTGGCGGCGACAGCATCCGCTCATTCGCTTTCGCCATGATTCTCGGTGTCATCTTCGGTACCTGCTCTTCCATCTTCCTTGCAGCCCCCATCGCCTATCGCGTGCTGGGCAAGAAACGCATCGTGGAAGAGGCTGAAGCCTGATAGCCCACCAGGTTTTGACCTGACACTTTAAACAAACCATGCGGCGCGTCTCTCATATAGGAGACGCGCCGCGTGGTTTTAGGCATGTACTTTCGTTTCTTATATGTTTATTGGTATTAAAGTCGTATCTTTGTCAGGTGATGAATCGTTATTCCGACCTACTCCTGCGTTGCTTGCGCTGGCTGCTGCGTTTTCGCCACCGTTGCGGCTACGGCATCCATTCTCCCTTTGCCTTCGGTTTCGTGACAGGCGTCATCTATGAAAGCGGACAGTATTATGCCTATGCTCCCTTGCACCGGTGCTTTCAGGAACAAAAAGCGGCCGATGGATTGCGCGAGTGTGATTTGCGCCTGCTCTTCCGTGTGGCCAATGCCTCCGGCGCATCGTCCGTATGGCTTTCTTCCAGCGGCAGTCCGCTGGTGGAGCAGTATGTTCGCGCAGCCCTTGCACATGCGCAGGTATATAATATGTCCGGTGCGGATCACGGAACGCAAAACGGCGGCCGGCCGTTGGAGGCTCATAGAAGAGAACAGCCGGCGCAGGAAGGAAATACGGCGTTCGGCACGGAAACATTGCCGGCGCAGGCTGATTTTTTTTATGCCGATGCAAATGGAATTTCCTCCGAATTTCTTGAAATGGCAGTACGCCGTGCCGGTCCGAAAGCCTTTTTTGTTCTTCGTGGCATAGGCCGCAACCGTGCAGCCCGTAGGATATGGAGCCGGTTGAAAGCCGATGCCTGTGTGCGCGTCACTTTCAATCTTTACGACTTCGGCATAGCCTGCTTCGAGAGCCGTCTCAATAAAGAGGATTATATTGTCAATTATTTCTGAACCGCTGATGAAGATATATACTAAACGTGGTGACTCAGGTTTTACGCACCTGTCTGACGGTACGGAAGTGAGCAAAAACGACTGTTGTATTGAAGCATGTGGCGCACTTGACGAACTCAACAGTCATGTAGGCTTGCTGGTGGCCCTGCTTTCGGAGGAGTCCTCCCGTAGTCAGTCCGCTGTTATCGGGCAACTCCATGAGGTTCAGCGCCGTCTTTTTGTGATCGGTTCCGCTTTGTCCGGCGCGTCACTGTCCGTATCTTTGTCTGATATTGAGGCGCTTTCAGCCATAGAGGCCGCCATCGACCGTCTTCAGAGCCATCTCCCGCCTTGGTGCGGCTTTGTTTTGCCGGGCGGATGTCGTTCTGCCGCCCAAGCCCATGTCTGCCGTTCCGTTTGCCGTAGGGTGGAGCGGTGTGTAGTCAGTGCCGGAGGCGAAGAATATCTGTCTTACCTTAATCGCTTGTCGGATTTTTTCTTTTTGTTAGCCCTCTTTTTAAATCAAATTAAAGGATTTTGTGAAATAAAATGGTGAGAAAAGGTTCTTTTGTCAGAAAAAATAGTATTTTTGCCGCCAAAAGTAATAACCTAAATAAATATTGATTTTATGTACTGGACTCTGGAACTTGCATCAAAACTTGAGGATGCTCCCTGGCCTGCCACTAAAGACGAGTTGATAGACTACGCTATGCGGTCGGGGGCACCGATGGAGGTTGTGGAAAATCTTCAGGAACTTGAAGACGAAGGTGAAGTTTATGAAACCATAGAAGACGTTTGGCCGGACTATCCGACTAAAGAGGATTTTCTTTTCAACGAGGACGAGTATTAAGCCGTAAAATTTTCATAAATGCCTGATAATCAATGGTCAAGCAAAATGTAATTTGTTTGGCCATTGGTGTTTTATAGCCTCAAACGGTGTAGTTTGTTTGGCTAAAATTCATTACCTTTGCAGAGGTTTGTGAGTATTGCATAAACCGGGATTTTTAACCTCAAAAACACTCTCCGCTATGGGAAGACCAAAAAGACTATACCCTTTGGGGAAATACAGACTCCGCATCCGCGGAACCGTGGACAACAATAAGCCTTATCTTGTCGAGCTGGAATACACTTGGAATCGCCAGATTGTAAGAAAAGGCATGAACATATTTGTCAAGGTTGGGGACTGGAACGAAAAGCTCAATAAAGGACGTGGTGGAGTAAAATCATCTTACGGCCCGGAGGCTAATCGTATAAATGGCGTTCTACTTAACCGTGTCGATAAGATTGATGGACTGTTAGCTGAATACTCCCAAAAGTATCCGGGGCAGATTACCGCTCAACTAATAAATGACTTTCTTGCTGACAAGCCTGTCATCCGCGAGGATAAAGGTAAGGATTTCGTCGAGTTTGCCATTGAAAGGCTAAATTCCGATTATTCCCGCAACAGAATCGGACGCAGCCGATATATGAATGGCAAAAGCGGAATGAATATGTTTCAGGAATTTCTACGCTCTACTAAGCGTGGCACCTACAAGCCTGACAGCATATATGTAGGGGAAATTTCTGTTGAACTCGTGGACGAGTATATTACTTGGCGTAGAGAAATTAAGAAAAATAGCGACGCAACAATCAATCACTCCCTAACTCCTATTCTCAAAGCCTGTGCGTATGCAACCGAGCTACGAATGATTGACGTAGCTATCAATGCTCGAATACAGGATATGAGAATAGCACCTAAAGTATCCTTGTCTATTGACGAGAACGAGTTTGATGGCAAGAGCCTGACGCAAGATGAATTCTTAAAGCTCTTGGAATTTTATAAAAAAGATACTGAGCCACGTCGCAAAGAGTTTATCGAAATGTTCTTATTCGCATTTCACGCCTGTGGACTGCGTGTTGTTGATGTAATGACACTTCAATGGGGACATTTGGACTTTGAGAAGAAGGAACTTCGCAAAGTAATGGTAAAGACAAACAAACGTCACGTGATTCCTCTTTCTGATTCAGCCATAGAGATACTGAGAAAGTGGAAGGAGAAACGTCCGGATTCCAAATATGTATTTGATTTAGTCAAAGATGATTTGGACATAGATGATGAGGAAGAACTCTATCGTGCCAGAAATAGCGCTACAAAGTGCATCAATCAATCTCTTAATGTTGTAGGAGAGAAACTTGAATTAAAATTCAGCCTGACGATGCATCAGGCAAAACATTTCAAATTGTCTTTATCTTTGAAGATGAGCAACTTGCAAGACCTTGTTGCTTGACAGATAACGATTTAGAAACGAGCGAAGTTCTATATTCTTCCTTGTTCTACATTAAATCAAAAGAACGTATCTACAATCACAAAGGTAGCAAATTATTTCCATCTAACAAAAACAATCTTAATTAGAGTTCCCTGAATAATTTACTCATCTCCAATACCTCAACACGCAAATCCCTGCATCGGTATAATTATTCTCCGATAATTGCAGGGATTTGCCATTAATTCCAGTATAAAACATAAAGCATAAAGAAGTTCTCGGAGGAACTTCATAACGTTTTTGACGAAATAGCACATACCCGTCCAACAAGTAGCCGTTTCAGGTAACTTTGCTCTAATATTATTGGCTCTGTAGATTCGCTTTCCGGTACCAAAAGTTGCTTCGATCTCATTTCTCTCTCCTACAGCTTTAGTCATTCTGAGTTGATATTCTTCGGTTTTTGACTTTTTGGGCGGTCTTCCTAATGGCTTTCCCATGGATTGAATTTCCAACTCTTTCATTAGCCTGCGATTTTCTTTGTTCATGTAGATCTTATCTGCATAAATCCTGACAGGAAGAAAACCGAAACGTTGTCGGTAGAGTTCCACTTGAAGAGCCAAATCCGAGGATTCATTATAAGCATCCCAGCTGTGATGGTCTAAGAATGTGTATCCATTTACGATACTGGCACCAATCTTGGCTCCAAACTCGGTCGGGAATTTGGATTTGCCTCGCACGATAGGACGGACATGAGACTGAAAAATACTCACGATACGGTCAGCACATGTATGAGTACCATCCTTAAACATCTGTAACTGCTGATAATACATCTTGATGATAGCCGTTACAACTCGCCGTTCATGGCGATTCAAACTCTCAAGCAGCTGCGTACCATGCACCGCTATCAGATTTATAAAACTGCGTAGATCACGAATCAAATAGGTTAACAACAAGGATTTACCTGTACGAATAGCCTTCTTGCTCCGTTTCTTGAGCTTGATAACTTCCAGATAAGCAGAGCGGGCTGCTTTATAATAGGTTACAGGAGCACTAAGAGAGAATCGCTTACATAATTTGGTAATATAACGATTAATCACCTTACAGCCATCGTGTAGCAAGTCAATATCGGTAGGATAACGGACTTCAGCATCCGCACAAGTAGCATCTATCTTTAAAGAACCTTGGTGTAAACGACCCTGGCTATCTGTAAAAACAGGATCCGTACATATCTCGGAACCGGAACCGGTGGGAGAGTCGTCCTTATCGTTCTTTTTCTCTTGGGCGGCAGTTCTGGACTTCTCAACTTGTATTTTAAGAAGAGAGACACTCATGTCATTGAAATCATTGTTACCCAAACGCTTGCGAATGGTGACGAACAAACTCGGATCAAAAATAGGTTTGTCTGTGAACTCGGAAAGTCCTACAAAATATTGCATATAAGGATTTTCCTGAATGGCAAGAATGGTTTCCTCATCGGAAAGGTTCATCTTGTGTTTGATTAACAATGCTCCGATTATCATACGGGCGGGTTTGTTACCCGCGCCACGCTTACCATTATTCAAACGAACATTATACAAGCGCTCGATATCAGACCAGGGAAGAGTGTCACCTAATTGAACCCAACGATTCGATTTAGACAAGCCAGACAAAGAGGAGCGAAAGGCATCAATACTAAGCTGTTTTCCTTGTGAACTAAACTTCATAAAACTTTCTTTTAACACTCAAATATAGTACTTTTTTGCGAAATGAGAAAATATGGATAGAGCTATTTCGATGAAAATCAGTTAACTGATATTATTCAGGAAACTCTAATTAAAGTTCTTATTTTAATCCTTATCTTTCTGATTTTGACATAGTTTTTTGTATCTTTGCAAAAAGTTTCAAAGATGAAAGACAGCATTGTATCAGGAATAATTGGCGCATCAATAATGATATTGATTATAGTTATTGCTATAGCATTTATAGCACCTATAGATTACGCGCCAGTCTATTTACTGAATCCAGAAAAAGCTTTATCTTATAACAACACTGTTATAGTAGATAGCATGAAATGTGCGCATATTGAGATTCTAAAGGATTTAGAATCCAAAGGGGTATTGTTAAATCCAAGTGAATACACTTCCCACATAACAGAATATTACAATGTTCTAATATCATTCCTTTTGGGACTGTTTGCCATTTTCACCTTTGGAACAATATACTCGATTAAGACTGCATCCAAAAAAGAAATTGATGAGATTAAAACAGATATAAATAATCACAAAGAAAAAATCAATGCCGAATTAAAAAAGAGCATTGTGGAATCGTTAAGTGAACTCATGAGAGATTCTATATCTTTTAAAGATGCCTGTATCAATGCATTATATGGAAGAATTGAAGATGAAGTCTTAAGACACGAAGATAAAGAAGTTATTGATAATCGAATGCTAAAATTAGAAGGAGATGTAAAACTACTATTTGAAGCGTACGATAAATTAGAAGAAGATAAATCATCTAACCAAGAAATAGAGTAGATATGGGAACAAAAGGAATTAGAAAAGGACTTAAAAAGTCGGATAAGTATCAAGAACCTGATTTATTGGTTAGTGTAAATGATATTTTGAAAAAGGCTCAAGAGTCAGGACTATATACTAATAATGCTCTTAGAATTGAAGATTTAATATCTACATTTAATGATATCGAAATCAAATATGAAGTAATGGATGCCAGTAGATCCGGATCTTTAAGTTATATGAATGGAAAATGGATTATGAGCGTAAATAGTAATCATAATGTCAAACGGCAGAGATTTACAATAGCTCATGAATTGGGGCACTATATGCTCCATAAAGGCAAGAATACAGAATTTACAGACACTACATTTTTCAGAAGCGATGATATGGATTCCATAGAGTATCATGCTAATGAATTTGCATCCCGTTTACTCATGCCTGAAAATACACTTCGCAAATTAATAGATGAAGATAAAATAAAGAATATTGGAGAACTTGCATCTGCTTTTGATGTTTCATCTGCAGCAATGAAATATAGAGTAATATCGCTTGGATATAAAATTAAAGACAATGGATAACAAATATTGGATTATAATAAAAACCGGGGAAGCTGAGATAAGGGCATTGGAAAATGTCCCTAAAGATATATTGTCTAACACGTTGCCATTGATTGAAATAACAAGAGGTCGTAAGGTAACAAAAAACAAGATAGAAACATATCCATTTGAGAAGCGTCTATCTAAGCTGAAAGACATCTATAAAGGACAAACAATAGCTATTGATGTTACTTCTGAAGAATCTTTATCTTCCCCTGAAGTGGATTATTTGTATTCTCCTGATTCAGGCTATAAGAATTGGATAAATTTCCTGATACAATTAAAGAATGAGAATGTATTTGAAAGAATTATTCCAGCCGTATTATTCAATTTTGAAGATGATAATTTTGAAGAGAATATAACAAAGCAAATACAAGAATTAGCATCTAATTTTAATACTATTTTATATAGAAGCGATATTTCAGACGAAAACTGCTATGACGATATAGAGCTCATTAACAATAATATAACCAACAACAATCTTAAAATAATCATTGATTGCGGTTATGTCCCACAAGCATCATATCAAAATGTTGCAAATAAATGTATTGCCAGAATTAATAATCTAAAATCAATTATAACTTTACCTTGTGAATACATTGCTGCCTCAACCTCTTTTCCTAATAATGTGAGAGATTTAGGAGATTTAGAAAGTGATACGTTTAGTATTTCAGAAATTGATATATACAATATTATATTACAAACACATAAAGATGTTATATATGCTGATTATGCATCAATCAATCCTGTTAGAAATGATACTATAACAATGGCTCGCGGCTGGATTCCAAAAATTGATGTCCCTTTAGATAAAACTATTTTTTATTATAAAAAAAGAAGGCCTAAAGGAGTTTCGGCTTATGCTTCTACATATATTCAAGTAGCACAATCGGTATGTTCTGATTTAAGATTTCCACATAACTTAAATATTTGGGGAATCAATCAGATACGTTCGTGTGCAGAAGGAGGAATACCTTCTGCATCTCCTTCTTTTTGGATTTCTGTAAGAATGAATATTCATATAGCACAGCAAGTAAATAGAATTTATTCTATTTGAAAAGATGAAGAAAGGAGACTCAAATCCTCTATATGAGTAAGTAATCCTCGTTCATTCATAAAAAGAGTAAATCGCTCTTTATATTTTTGAGTCAAATACATAAGGAGAATTTCTTGAATATTAGAAGTTCTCCTTTTTGCATATTTCAACCGTATCTCATCAGCATCGTATTTAGATAAGGTAAATCCTGCTAACTTACACAAATACTTAGCATTAATCGAATACAACATTTCAATTTTATCCCTGTTCCTTTGAATGCGAGGATTACGAAACTTCTTCATTAAAAGATTTTCTTTAAAAACGTAGATTCCAACTTCTGAAGGTGCAATTTCGCTAATCCTGCTTACATGTTTTTCTGTTGTTATAATCAATACGTAATCAAAAATCTTTTTGTATTCTGAAATTTGTTCTTCTAAACGACTTAAATTATCACTATCCGATTTTATTTCAACTGCTATTATTTTTTTATTTTGAAGAACAACTAAATCTACTACTTTTCGTTTTATACCATACATTAATTCATTGCCTATAATCAATTCTTTACTTTTTGATAGTAAATAATCAATAAATAGGCATTTTATATATTCTGCTGATTGTAGTCCATATTTTTTCATTGTGAGTACAAAGATACCTCTTTTATAGCACATTCCTATCGTTTTTCTGATAAAATTTAGTCAGTTACCCTGAGATGAAATTACATATAGATAATGTGTAAAGATGAAATACTGCGAACTACGGTTATGGTTGCCTGAATTTATACTTCAATCCATATTCTTCCAGTTTGCTGTACAGCGTTGTACGTCCTATTCCAAGCAGTTCGGCGGCGACCTTGCGGTTCCCGTTAGCTTGCTTCAAAGCGCGTATAATCCGCTCTTTATCTTCCTCTTCGTTGCGCAGGGAGAAGCCTGTAACAGAGGCTGTTTCGGTTATTCCAAGTTCCAGATGCTCTTTCGTGACAAGTCCCGTCTGAGCTTGCAACACCGCACCCATGATTTTCTGCCGAAGCTCACGGACATTGCCCGGCCAAACATGGGTCAGCAATGTCTTACGGGCTTCTCCGTCAAATCCGATAACATCGCATTCCAGTTCTTTGTTCGCAATCTCGCGGAAAAACTCCGCCAGCGGCATGATGTCTTCCTGACAGTCGCGCAACGGCGGGACGGTTATCTCGAAGTCATGCAGACGATATAACAGGTCTTGTCGGAATCGCTTTTCGTTCACAGCCACCTCCAAATCTTCGTTGGTGGCGGCGATGATGCGGACATTGAAACTCTTGTCCGTTTTATCACCTATCGGGCGGTATCTCCGTTCCTGTATAGCCCGGAGTAACATCTGCTGGGTTTCCGGTGCGAGGTTACCAACTTCGTCTAAGAACAGCGTGCCACCTTCCGCCTCATGGAAATAGCCTTTCTTGCTATTGTCCGCACCCGTGAACGCTCCTTTGACGTGTCCGAAGAATGCCGACGGAGCAAGTTCTTTGGAGAGTGAACCACAGTCCACTGCAACGAACGGTTTTCCTGCCCGTTTGCTTTTGTCGTGCAGTTGATGTGCGATATGCTCCTTGCCCGTGCCGTTCTCCCCGAATATCAGCACGCTCATGTCGGTGGGGGCTACCAGCCTTATCCGCTTCATGATGGCTTGGAACGCCGAGCCGTCACGCGAGAACAGGGGCATACGGCTTCGTCCGATATTCCGTTCTTTTAATATGTTCCGTAGCAAAGGGACGAGCTTGTCTTCCACAAGCTGCTTGGGTATGTAGTCCAGCGAGCCGAGTTTCATGCTTTCAACCGCCGTATGCACTTCGGCATAGTCGGTCATGATGACAAAGGGCTGCATCCTGCCCTCCTTGCGCATCCAGCGCAGCAGGTCGATACCGTTGCCGTCGGGCAGGCGCAGGTCGGAAACCACGATGTCCCCGTCTGCGGCCTGTTGCAGATATTTCTTCGCGGTCGAGAGGTGGAAAGCCTGCACGGTGCGGAATCCCTCGCGTGCCAGCAGGTTGCAGACAAACTCGCAATACACGATGTTGTCCTCCACCACGATGATTTTTGTCTTATCCATTTTCGTATTTTCTCCTTTCTTCTTTTGCCAGCCGGATGATTTCCGAACCCTTATCCAGCACAGCTTTTACAGCATTGCCAATTGTTTTATCGTCAGGTGTGCCATCGCTATGAAGCAATTTGTATAGTTCCCTTAACGGCTGGTCGGCACGGAGTATCTCCCACGAGCTGCGCAGGTGGTGTGTAAGGGCGTCCAGTTCCTGAAGGTCTTTCCGTTGTTCCGCATCCCTGACCGACCGCATTTCCTTTTCGGTTTCCGCTATCAGTTTCTCCAGCATGACGGCTTCATTGCCATAGGACAGCAGGGAGGTGAAATCCGGCTTTTCATTCCGGTTGCCGTTTATGGCGCATTTGTCTGAAACCTCTATCAGTTCCGATATGGAAAATGGTTTTGGCAGGCAATCGGCAAATCCACGTTCCATAAGTTCCTCCTTGCTGCAACTGCCCGAAGCGGTTGTCACCACTACCGGGATAGTCTTTGAATTACCAACGTTGGAAGTGCGTAACAGTTCCAACAGCTCGAAGCCGTTGATTTCCGGCATGTTCAGGTCGGTAAGCAACAGGGCGTATTCCTTTTTCCGTATCAATTCCATCAGCTCCGATACATTAGTGCAGATGTCACAGTGTACTCCTTCTTGGACATACATTTCTTTCAGCATCAGTAGTAACACCTCGTCATTGTCGATGGCGATGACATCATGGAATGTTCGGTCATGATGAATCCGTGTCTGATTTATCCTTTCCGGCAGTTCCCCGGCTGTCTGCATGGGTATTTCCACTGTGAAACGGCTGCCTTTGCCTTTCTCGCTCTCCAGCCGTATCGTGCCGCCGAGCATTGACACGATACGCTGAACGATGGACAGTCCCAGTCCGAAGCCGTCTTTTGCAGCGGCGTTTGAAAGACGTTCAAACGCGCCGAACACGCGTTGCTGTTCCTCGTTGGTCATTCCTGTGCCCGTATCTTCGACGATAATTTTCAGAATACCGTTATCGTAGTCCGTTCTCAGGGAAACGCCACCGTTCTCCGTGAACTTGATGGCGTTGGACAGCAGGTTGTTGCCGATTTGCAGGATACGTTCCTTATCGGTCAAGACAATAGTATCCTTTTGATTCGTTATGGTAAGAGCCAGCCCCTTGTGCATGGCGATTGGCGTAAACTCCGTTTCAAGAATGTGCGTGATTGCCGAAATCCGGCAAGGAGAGA
>ERZ778511.820-NODE-820-length-26123-cov-10.217163_pt1 | contig 26123 bp, 14 predicted proteins | sample MGYA00510347_ERZ778511 | MGnify/ENA primary metagenome ERZ778511 (study PRJEB29527, sample SAMN07138967) | mouse gut metagenome | material: feces | host: mouse | place: China:Nanjing | collected 2016-01-25 ...
ATTCCTTTTAAGATCTACAGAAGTTTTAATTTCTTCTCTTTTAGAGATATTTCTTGTACCTTAATTCTATTTTTTCTTTTTTCGATCGAGACTTAATCCTAGTAATCCAATTCCTACTGCAAGTGCTCCAGAGATAATTGCAAACATATCTTTGTACGCACCTGTTTGAGGTAATGTATGATCATTCTTCTTATTAACTTGAGCTCTATTTCTTAATGCTTGCTTCCCTACCTTCTTTTGCACAGTATTCACAATATTTGTTTTGCTTATCTTAGTAGTCGAAACTTGTTGCTTCACTGCCGATACTTTACCAGAATCCTTCTTATCTGCAGGTTGAGATGGAATAGTAGGAGTTTCTGGTTCTTGTTGTTTACTGTAACCAATTCTTATAGTTTGATCCTCAGTATCTGGAGTCACTACTTCTTCTGGTACTTCATTTGAAGTGTAACCTGAAATTTCTGAAGCATTATACTTATCCCAATTACCTGAGGACTTATCCCATTCTCCGTATGTCACTTCACCGTTTACTGGATCAGTGTACTTTGGACGGGTAAACGTTACTGTTTGAACTACTTTGTTTTCGCTGCCATCTGGATTTTCAACAATGATTGTTCTTGTCACTGTCTTAGTATCAGTAGTTTCAACCAACGGATTCTTCGTGTACTTCACGGTTACTGTCCTGTCTGCAGTACCTGGAGTTACTACTTCTTCTGGTACTTCATTTGAAGTGTAACCTGGAATTTCTGAAGCATTATACTTATCCCAATTACCTGAGGACTTATCCCATTCTCCGTATGTCACTTCACCGTTTACTGGATCAGTGTACTTTGGACGGGTAAACGTTACTGTTTGAACTACTTTGTTTTCGCTGCCATCTGGATTTTCAACAATGATTGTTCTTGTCACTGTCTTAGTATCAGTAGTTTCAACCAACGGATTCTTCGTGTACTTCACGGTTACTGTCCTGTCTGCAGTACCTGGAGTTACTACTTCTTCTGGTACTTCATTTGAAGTGTAACCTGGAATTTCTGAAGCATTATACTTATCCCAATTACCTGAGGACTTATCCCATTCTCCGTATGTCACTTCACCGTTTACTGGATCAGTGTACTTTGGACGGGTGAACGTTACTGTTTGAACCACTTTATTTTCACTGCCATCTGGAGCTTCGACAATGATTGTTCTGGTTACTGTCTTAGTATCAGTTGTTTCAATTGCTGGGTTCTTTGTGTACTTCACGGTTACTGTCTTATCTGCAGTATCTGGAGTCACTACTTCTCCTGGTACTTCATTTGAAGTGTAACCTGGAATCTCTGGTGCACTGTACTTGTTCCAGTTACCTGAACTCTTATCCCATTCTCCGTAAGTTACCTCACCATTTACTGGATCAGTGTACTTAGGACGAGTGAAGGTTACAGTTTGTACAACTTTGTTCTCACTTCCATCTGGGTTTTCAACAATAATTGTTCTCGTTACTGTCTTAGTATCAGTTGTTTCAATTGCTGGATTCTTACTGTACTTCACAGTTACTGTCTTGTCTGCAGTAGCTGGAGTTACTGATTCTTCTGGTACTTCATTTGAAGTGTAACCTGGAATCTCTGGTGCACTGTACTTATTCCAGTTACCTGAACTCTTATCCCATTCTCCGTAAGTTACCTTACCATTTACTGGATCAGTGTACTTAGGACGAGTGAAGGTTACAGTTTGTACAACTTTGTTCTCACTTCCATCTGGGTTTTCGACAATAATTGTTCTCGTTACTGTCTTAGTATCAGTTGTTGTTACAATATTAGGTTCGACTAAAAATTTAGTTACACCATTTTCAATAGTGATTTGGGTTGAGACATTAGAATCTACCAACTTGTAATCTTTTGGAACGTTTTGCTTTACATTAAAGTCAACTTTATCACCATAGTTAGATAAAGCCGTACCAATATTTTCGATAGTCTTAATGACATTGCCGCTACCATCAACATACTCAATTTTTTGACGAGCAGCAGTAATAGTGTATTTAAATTCACCACTTACATTAACAGTGTAGTTTGAATTATCAGCTTGAAGTTTCTTTAAACCCTTTTCGTTTAAAGTAATCGTGTAGTTACCCACTTCACTTGGAGCGTTGCCATCTGGAGTATTCCAGCTAAAGTCAGCTAGTGTTAAACCATCTTTATTAAGATTGTTACCAGTTAAGTTATCTGCCAATGTTGAAAGCTCAACTTTTGCTGGTTGCCCATCAGAAACTTTAGAACCATTACCTGATAAAGTTATATCCATAACAGCTGGAATAATAGTTAAAGTACCAACATTTTGCTCTGTGGTTGGCCAGTTGTAGTTTGGATTGAGCTTTTCAAGTTTCTGGATAGCAGCTGGAGTTAAGTAAACTGTGTAATCACCAACATCGGTTGGATCTACAGTTTTTCCATCTTTATCCTTAACTACAAAGTCATTACTTGTTAAAGTACCAGCTGGAATTGTTGGAACTGGACCATCACCTTCTGGGGTTAACGTAATTGGGAAATTACTTGGATCTACTACTTGTGGATTTCCTGTGTATGTTCCTGTTTGACTACCGTTTCCTGAAATAGCAATTGAAGCTGGAGTAATTGTGAACTTAGCACTGCCACTTACTGCAGTAATTGCAAGAGTTACGTTTCCAGCACCATATTTTGCAGTAAGAACTTCTTGCAAGTGACTTATTCCAGTACTATTCAAAGTCAAAATATAAGTACCAACATTAGTTGGATCAGATACATTCCAATCGTAATCTCCAGCTTTTAGGGTATAAGTAATCTTATCATCATTAATTCCAACGATCGTAACATTAATGTCTCCACCTTGGTAAAGATCAGCGGTACTAATAGCTTCTCCATTATAGACACGACTATTTTCACCACTTACTATTGCACTTGCTTGAGCAGCTTTAATTACTAACTTACCAACTTCTTCTTCAGTTGTTGGCCAGTTGTAGTTTGGATTGAGCTTTTCAAGCTTCTTAATACCATCTGGAGTTAAGTAAACTGTGTAATCACCAACATCGATTGGATCTACAGTTTTTCCATCTTTATCCTTAACTACAAAGTCATTACTTGTTAAAGTACCAGCTGGAATTGTTGGAACTGGACCATCACCTTCTGGGGTTAACGTAACTGGGAAATTATTTGGATCTACTGCTTGTGGATTTCCTGTGTATGTTCCTGTTTGACTACCGTTCCCTGAAATAGTGATATCAGCCTTATTAATCGTGAAATTAGCTTCTCCGTTAAGATCGCTATCTGTTATCTTAACGTTACCTTTACCCCATTTACCATCAATTGCACTTTGCAAGTTAGTAAGAGCCTCTGGGCTTAGCTTAAATGTATAGTCACCTGCATCAGTTGGAGCATCCCCACTTAGCGTATTCCAAGTGTAGTCGCCGTCTTGTAACTTATAAGTTACAGTTTCACTACTGTTTGGAACGGTAATAGTTACTTCAACTGTACCATCTTTACTATTAACCTCAGTTGTAGTTACTGGATTACCATCATATGTTTTAGATGAATTACCCGAAAGATTTGCTGTAGCATTAGCCTCAGTAATTATATATGAACCTTGACCACTAATCTTTGCATTAGCCCAATCAAGATTTTCTGTATTATTACTATTTTGCAAGATATTATTCTTACCTGATTCAGATAATTGGATAGTGTAGCTACCAACATTGCTTGGCGCAGTTGTATAAGTAACACCATCTTTTATCCAAACATAATCGCCTGCTTCCAGAGTAATAGTTGGATTACTTGGTGCAGTTACGGTGACACTTGGCTGAGTCTTGTAGTCACCAAGAGCTATTGATGTGCCATCAAATATCTTTTCAGCATTGGCCTTAAATTCAACGCTTGGAGTAGCTTTTTGAATTTCAAAATTACCAGTACCAGCATTATCAAAGTTGTAACTATAATGAGTTGAATCCACCTTAGCAATATTTTTCTTACCTTGTGCAGACAATTGTACCTTGTAAGCTCCTGCATTAGTTGGATCTTGACTCGGACCAAATTCCAAATCGCCAGCAACTAACTTGTAAGTTTGACCATTTTCAAGAGTTACTTGATAGTCGTTAACATTAATATCACTATTTGTAAATGTATTACCGGTATAAATTACTTCTTGATTACCGATTAAGGTTACAGACACATCAGTTGCCTTAGTTACTATGTAAGTACCTTTTGCATTATTTACCCAGCTATAATTATTAGTCTGTGATTGAAGTTTCTTAAAGCCAGCTTCACTTAAAGTAACAGTGTAAGTTCCTAGCCCAGTTGGAACGGTAGTTGTTGTATTTCCACTGGCACTAGTAAACTCAAAGTCGCCAGCTTGTGCAGAAAGGCTCACCCCCTCTGGGACATTAACAGTTACATGATTATTTGTGGAAATACTTGGTTTGAAGTTATTTACATCAAAATCATTCTTCCCATATTCAACTGTTTGACTAGCTGGTTGAGCAAAGTTAATTGTAGCTTGAGCCTTAGTGATAGTGTACCTTGCATTTTCACTAATTATTACATTTGACCAATCAAGATTTGCAGCGTTTACTGCTTTGATCTTACCAATTCCGTCTAAAGTTAATGAAACAGTATAATTTCCTGCATCACTTGGAGCGGTAGTAAAGGTCTGACCATCATTAGTCCAAGCATAATCAGTACCAGCAACTAAAGTTACATCATTTTTGCCCGGAGCTGTAATCGTCACCTTTGGTACATACCCACTAATTGGTGTACCATCGTAAGTCTTTTCCCCTTGACCAGTAAATAATGCACTTGGTGTGGCTTTAGTAATATTGAAACTACCTACTCCAGTATCATTAAAGCTATATTCATAGTTTTTACCTTGAACGGCAGCAATATTCTTCTTACCTTGATCAGACAATTGAACAGTATAAGTACCGACATTTGTTGGATTTTGATTTGGAATGAATTCTAAGTCTCCATCAACTAGCTTGTATTCTAATCCGTTACTCAAAGTCACCTTGTAGTCACTAACCTTAATGTTGCTATTGGTGAATTCTTCAGCAGTATAAGTTTCATCTTGATTACCTGATAAAGTTACATTGGCGTTAGCCTTTTCAATAGTATATTTTGCACTTCCAGTAACTTGGCTGTTAGCAATAGTTACATTGCCGTTACCGTACTTATCGTTCAAGAGATCTTGTAAGTGACCAATTCCAGTACTATTCAAAGTTAAAGTGTAAGTACCCACATTTGTTGGATCAGATACATTCCAAGTGTAATCACCAGTTTGCAAGGTGTAAGTAAATTCTTGATCGTCAAGTCCAGTAATTTTAACAGAGATAGTTCCACCATTATAGATATCATTAATTGAAATAGCTTTACCATTGTATGTTCGACTATTCTCACCACTTACAGTTGCACTTGCTTTAGCCGCATTAATCTTGTAAGTAAAGGCATTCATACCTAAAGTTAAGGCATAATTTGGATTTGCTGCAGCAATCTTATTAATACCAGTTTCACTCAACTTGATAGTGTAATTACCTACATTCGTTGGGGCAGTATCGCTAGACCAAGTAAAGTCATTAACATCAAGCTCAGGAATAACTAAATCTTGACCACTAACTGTATTAGATGAAGAAATTGCATCCTTAAGTTGATCCATTGGTAATTCTACCGCAGAACCAGTATAAGTAGTTTCACCACTGCCTGACATTTGATAGTTCGCTTTAGCATTAACAATTTCTAACACTCCATTACCAGTATTATTCCAAACATAGTTTTCACTAGTTGAAATCGCCTTTTTAATCTTTTCAATACCTGAGTCCGTCAATGAAACTTGGTAAGTTCCTGGTGCAACTGGTGAAGGAGTAACTGTGTAGTCACCAACTGCTAAAGTACCAGCAGGAACAGTGAGCGTCACACCATTATCAGTGGTAATAGTTGGTACAAAATCAGCTGGATTTATAGAAATTTCATTTCCAGTCCAACTACTTGTTTGCTTGTTCTCATCAGGAGTTAATGAAATAGTGGCTGCAGCTTTAGTAATTCCATAAGTTGCACTGCCTGTAATTGCATCATCAGTCCAATTAATGTTGTCGCTATTGCCATAATGAGCTTTAATGTTGGCAATTCCCGTACTGTTTAACTTAATCATGTAATTTCCAACATTAGTTGGTGCACTACTTAATCTAGTTGAACCATCTGCGCTATACCAGTCATAGTCACCCGCTTGAAGTTGATATGCACTTTGAGTAGTGCCCGGAACATTCGCAGTAACCTTGATATTACCATCTTTAGTAACTTCACCATTAGTTACACTTTGACCATCATACTGCTTAGAATTATTTCCTTCTAGCTCAGCACTTGCTTCTGCTTTTTCAATAGTGTAGTTAACGTATGATTTACTTGGATTATAGTTAATTGTTAAGCCGCCAGCTACTTTATTTAATTTATCCAAACCATTTTGGTTCAAAATAATGCGGTAATTACCAGCGTTAGTTGGAGTGCCAGTTAAAACATTACCTTGGCTATCTGTGTATGAATAATCATCTGACGTCAAGTTAGCATCTTGAATAGCTTGAGCAATATTTTGAATAGGTACATCATTATTTGATGAAACAACAGTATGAGTAATTTCACTAATTATATCGGGAGAAACTGGCTGTTCACTGCCATTGTAGGTATTAGTAATAGTGTCATGATTAATCGTTAAATCAAGATTGACCTTGTTGTAGACCACATTAACGGTTATCGAACTCATCTTTGGAGTCACCGTAACACTATTTAAACCAGTAATAATTCCATTTGCATTAGTTATTACTGCAGGGTAGTCAGTATTACCAACTTTTGCACTTTCAATATAGGAGCCTTCTGGAACAGTTGAATTAGTCCAGCTACTCCAAGTCGGATTATCGCTTGTCCATGTAGCGTCACCATCAGTAATTGTCTCAGTACTATCACTTGGATCTACATAGCCAATTACTTTACCTGTTACTTCATCAACGATTGCCGTTCTAGTAAAGTTAACATTTTGTTCAACAGATGGAACATTTGTAGGAAGTCCTGACACAGTAATGGTGCGAGTAATCGTTTCAGAAAGTGGAACTTTATCTGCATTAGTACTTGTACTTGGCCACGTGTCATTAGGTCCAACAGTCTTATGTTTATGAACAAGTGGAATAGTAATTGGAGTGTTAGTTGCTTCAAAAGTATAACTTGTTGGTAAGCTTGCTCCATTAGCCAGTTCATAGCCTTCTGGAACAGTTAAATTAAGATTGTTATCGGTTTCTCCAACACGACCACTAATGGTAATAGTTTCTCCAACTTGTTTATTGTTATCGTCAGTATCAATAAAAGTAATCGTATTACTTACTTGGTTACCTTGATAAGTAATCGTTACTGTAACATCACTTTCATTAGGTGCAACAGTAGTTTGTGCTACACCTATTAGTTTGCCATCTGTGCTCGTAACATTCGCATAGTTGCCATTGGCATCGGTAATTGATTTGATTGAATAACCTACTGGAATATTTTTAGGGGTAAATGCTGACCAAGTATTATTAACACTAGTCCATGCATTATCGCCATCAGTAATAGTTTGGCTAGTATCACTTGGATCTACATAACCTATTACTTTACCTGTTACTTCATCAACAACTGCTGTTCTAGTGAATGTTACTGTTTGGGTAGTACCTTCAACAGCTGTTGGTAAGCCTTCAACTGTGATAGTTCGAGTAATTGTTTTAGACAGTGAAACCTTATCTGCATCAGTACTTGTACTTGGCCATTGATCTGGTGTACTTACATTTATAGTCTTATGAGTTACATAAATTGTCAATGCAGTATTATCCGGACCAAAAATTGTTGGTACAGTACTACTCTTTGAACTAATAACATAGCCCTTAGCTTCTAAAGCATTCTTAACTGCATCATATGCAGTGGTTGCATCATTTGGAACATTACTTCCTTGATTACCAGTAATTGCTTGGCCATTGTTTAATAAATCAGTGTTCGGCTGGATAGTTACTGGGTTTGATGGATCATTTTCATCAATTACTTGGTAAGTAAGTGTACGTTGGATTGGCACAGCTTGTAAGAGGACAGTAGCATTATTATAGAAATATTGTACTTGCCCACCAAAGACAGGAGTTCCTTCTGGCGCATCAGTTTGCCAAGTTTTACCACCAGATTGCAAAGTCGCTGACTTAATTTCATAGTTTGCAGGAATAGACGATGCTGCATTTTTATTAGCTAATTCGATAGCTTCTTGCTCAGTCAACATTGTATTGTTTTGAGCCAAATTATAACTAGTACTTAAATCAGGAAGATTAATCGTCTGCAACTGCCCATTTTCATCAGTATACTGAAGCTTAAAATTAATATTAGCCTCACCTGTAATAGTAATATTAGCTGGCTTAACTTTGTTTGCTACAGTACTTGAATTATAAACTGCCAAACTGCTGATAAATGGCTTAGTAGTATCGGAATAGAAACCAGTACTAATATATCCCGTCTTACCCGCATCATTTACCAAGTTAGGATCTATTCCTGTGAAAATCAAACGATCGGAACGGTCATTATTATTTAAGGACGAAGTTTTAATAATAATTGACTTAATCTTAGACCAATCAGTTACTTGATCTGCTGGAACATATCCGGTCTCATCGGGCTTAGTACCATCAGGATCGTTATTACTCTTAAGATTACCTAATTCCGTAGAATACAAGAAAGTGTACCCTGTCTTATCACCATTATAAACTGGTCTACCATTTAACTGGAAAGTAAAACTAGTATCTGAAGCTTGTGGTAAGTTCACCATCGCAACAACATTAGTTAATTTAGTACCTGATCCATTAATTAAACGAACAGCATATTCCATTTCATTAGAGCCATAAAGATCAGAGACACCAGAATCAACCAATATATCATTTTGATTACCTTGAGCAACACTAGCAGTATTAGCACCACCGACTTGATTAATGGTAAAACCATTAGCTCCGACATAGTACAAGTTAGAAGTGTTTCCCTGTACCCAATCTGGATTAAAAGTAATACCACTAGGAGCAAAATTGCTTGTGTTATTAGGATTATAAGCAGTGTTCGTTAATTTTGTCGTTGGACTAACAATATAGATTATCCCTTGATATGTACCATTAGTTCCGTCAGGTAACGTATTAAGGTGAATTTGATTGTTAGCACCCTGGCCAGCAAGAAAGTTATAGCCAGTACCAGAGTAATCAATTTTTACAACTTGACGAGAGAGTCCCGAAATTTCTGTTGGAACAGTAAATACTGACAACTTTGGCGTACCAATAACACCATTATTAGTATTAGGGACAAAATCAGGTAGCTTGGTATAGTCGGTTGAAAAATCATAAACTGAGAACCACTCCGGTAAAACATAGTAAAAAATTGGTTCATAAATATTGTTGGTTTGTCCTCCGCCAGCGTAGACAGAAAGATACCCCACATTAGATTGCCCTGTTGCTGTGTTGCTTTGATAGCCAAATATACCTGAACTAGAAGTTAAATTAGCTGATGAAACGACTGTTTGATCAACTTGAATTTTGCTGGTCAAATATCTAGTTACATTTCCTTGTTGAACTGTTCCAGTAAAAGTCATGTTAGCAACTAATTGTGTGCCTGGTTTAACTGTACCTGGGACCGCGCCACATGCTTCAAAAGCATTCACTGACTGAGTAGTTTGATTTGCAAACTTATTAGTTGGCAAATCAACAGCTGTACTTTGATCTCTTTCAAAGTTATCAGGGCTAACCACAATGTTAGTAATTACTCCAGTTCCCGTAATAGTGTTACCAGCATTTACTTGACCTTCACTCGTTGTACCATCTGCGTAAGTAATTGTGTACTTATAGTTACTTGTACCAGGAATAGTAGGTGTTTTTAGTTCAGTTACACCTAGTCCCTCATCAAAATTAAAAGTAAGATTACTACTGTAATCGTTGTATGAAGCAATTGATTCATTAGTAATACCAAAGTAAGCAACAATTTGTTTATGACCATTATTTAAAAGCTGATTACCATTATAAGCAGCTTTAGCATAAAGTGGCACTTGGGCCAGTGGAATTTGATCATTTGCACCATAAAAATCTTGACTTACTGTTGGACCAGTCCAAGTCTTCGTTTGACTCCCGTCATTATTAAGCTTTTGCACAATCGTAATCGGAGCGTCAGCCGTATAAGTAGTAGCTGTATTGGGCATTGGAATATTATAAGAACCCACTAGTTGGTAGGGTCCCCCACTATTCCAGTTTTGCGTACCGGAACCTTTTGGTACGGTAATAATAATGTTATTACCGTCCTGGGTAATGGTAGTTTTATCCCCAAAATTATTGAGTTGCATTGTAGCAGATTCATCTAGCACATACCCTTTAGGCATTGGAATTGTAATTACGGTGCCATAATTAACGGCACTATTAATTTTTGAGGAAGGATAAGGAAGACTATTTTGATAATCTTGTCCAGGAGCAACCCCGTTCGTTTCATTAATTGCGAGTTGATAGATAGATTCATAGTTAGGAATCATCTTTTTTAATGCATTTTGATCAGTAGAATTTGGATTAGGCTTACTTAAAGAAAACTTTGGATTCCATACAGGGTTAACATCGATATGAAATTCAGCTGATGTTTGTTCTACTCCATTAACTGTCCAAGTAATATCCTTAACCGTAGGCTGAGTAATTTGCATTGGCGTGGGTTTAGCACCATATCCATTGTCAGCGGGAATCGTAACGATCGGATTAATAACCCCAGAAGTGGTGAAGTTATAGATAACTACCTTATCATTACCCATATCCTTTAGAGAAGCACTCCCATAGTTAGCATCGATAGTTGGCGAATTGACACCGACAATACCATAGCTTGGGATTGAAATAGTTACAGTATCACCACTAAGAACATTTCCTGAAAGTAAAACCTTAGTTGGTTGATTACCATCTGTAGTATTTCCCCACGTATTTCTTGAAATATATAAAGTATAACGTCCGTCAGTACTTGGAATTGTCACTGCTGCGTTGGCTTTAATTTTATCAGCCTCAGCGATATTTTCTGTTAATGCTGCCAAAACTTGGAAATTAGCTGCATCCGAACTTCTAAGTAAAGATGTAACTGATTTAGCATCTAATGCTTTTCCATTATTTTCCTTAGCTTGCTGTTCAAGACTTTCTTGAATATTTTCCAAGTCTAAATTACTAGTATAGCTGGAAACTTTTGTATTCTTAGTGTCAGTAGTGGTTTCAGCTACATTTTTGTTTACATCATTAACAGCCTGACCTGACGTCTTTTGCGTAACTTTTTTAGAATCAGTTTGTGTATTAGCTTCTTTATTTGTAACTTCTGCCCTATCAGAATTTACCGTATTCTTAGTGTTATCAGTGATTTCCGAAGATTCTGCATTATTAGAACTTTTATCTTCAACTGTAGACCGATTATTAGTAACTACATCTGCAACCTTTTCCCCACTTTGCTTGTCTTGAGCTACTGCAGATTGAGAGTCTTGTTGCTCATTACCAGCAGAAGTTTCTTTCTCATTAACTTTAGTAGCTGTTTCATTTACTTCACTAGAACTTAGGTAAGTATTTTTATTTTGATGATTATCTACTAAGTCTGTCGAACTGGCAGTGTTAGAAGTTTCTGTAGTAGCAGCCTGAGCTTTTGAATTTTGCTCTTGAGTTCCTATTCCTAAGATTAATGTAGACAATAATACGGAACAAGCTCCTATAGTTAATTTTCTAATGCCGAACCGTTGTTTACTATCGTTATCTTTCTTATTAAAAAACATACCCATCCCTATCCTTTTTTCTGAATCTCTCTCATCGTTTCAATTATACCTAATTTTCAATATAATAACACAAATGATGTCTTATTATTGTTATTTTTCAATAGTTTACCTATATGGTTTTTGGATATTCTTCCTTAAATTTATACTTTATCTAATGTATTAGGACCTAATCTCAGTTATTGAAAAAACAATAAACTTTTCCAAACAAAAATGAGAAGGCAAAAACCTTCTCATTTTTTACTACCAAATATGTAACAAACGGGTGGGATCAATTTTGCTTAAATTAAATTGATGAACATGTTGATGCTCATTTTCTGGAAATTCTTTTACAAAATCAGCAATATTATATAGACCAGTTGAATAAGACCAAACTCCCTTTACTTTTCGAATAGGATCTAACATTTCATTTCGAATTGGATATGCAGAAATTAAAAAGTGCTTATGGTGGAATTTAAATACAAAATATGGAAGCCTAAATTGCTCAATTACTTCTTCCCTAGTTTTACCTAAAGTTATGACATTTCTATATGTTCCATATTTTTTAGTAAATTCATCATTAAAAGAAAAATAAAAATTAGAAATATGCACATGTGGAAAGTCTTCAGGTCTTACCTTATCTGGCACACAAATCACATGTGAATAACGATCTAAATTCTTTTCCTTTTGACTTAAAGCTCGTTCCATCCCATTCGGTAAAATTGAATAGGCCCAAGATGGAACTTCTGGATGAGCCTTATATTGCTCATACATCATCTTAATTACGTCTGGTTTTACCCAATCATAATGCATTCTAACCTGATTACGTTGCAATAAGTTTTCTAGACTATTATTTTGCATTAAATCGACTACAAATAATTCATAGCGATACTTTTCAACCCATGGACGAAAATGTTCAATTTTATCTGGCGTAATGTGAGTTCCATCGACAATGATAGTTTCTCCATAGGCCATCTTATGCTGCACCAAATTATCAACCATTTGCTCTGTCCGTACAGTAACATGGCGTGGAATAACTTGATGTAAGTGATCTGTACTTTCCTCATAATACACCGTCAAATCAGCTAATAGCAGCCTAATTTCATCACGAGAAATAGCGTAAGGCTGCAAGTGATGACGAGCAATAAAGGAAGATTTACCAGATCCAGGTGCTCCTCTTAGTAAAAATATTTTACGCATTATTTTCTCCTACTCTACAAGAATTTGTTCAAATATACTCGTAAAAAATTTTACCATAAAAATACCTATACAAACTATTAAAAAAGAGTAGACTAGTCGGCTACTCAATCAATGTAGAACTTCTTTCTTTACAATATGCAAATCAGTATCAAAAGTATAAACAATTGGCTCCGCATTAGGAACTTCTACTTTTACAATATCCTCATTACTGATATCTTCAATTTTTTTAATCAAGGCACGTAGACTTGAGCCATGCGCTACAACTAATTGATCATGTCCTGCCATTAATTCAGGTGCAATATGATCCCAAAAATACGGCATTAGTCTTTCTTGAGTTTGATGTAAACTTTCTCCCTGAGGCATTAAACGCATATCATACTTTCGATATCTACGATCTTGGACAGGCTGCGTTAATAAAGGTGGCACGCTGTCAAAACCACGTCTCCATTCTAAGACTTGCTTAGTGCCAAAAATCTTCTTTGAAACATCCTTATTAATACCGCGAAGTGCTCCATAGTGACGCTCATTTAAACGCCAAGTCTTAGTAATAGGTAAATATAAAAAGCTGCAAACGTCCGCAATAATATTAGCTGTCATAATTGCACGGGATAAGACAGAAGTATGAATATGCGTTGGCACAAATCCAGCTATTTTTTCCACCTTAAGACCTGCATTTTTCGCCTGTTCAATCCCCTTTTTACTTAAAGGCACATCATTCCAGCCTGTATAAACATTGTCACGATTAGCTATACTTTCACCATGCCTAACTAAAACTAATTTGGCCAACTTTCTTCTCACCTTCCTCACTTAAACCATAAAAAACAAAACAATTCCCGTAATAGTAAAAACGACACCTAAGATTGTAAAAGAAATAATGCCTGCTTTTCCACTTGATGGAAGGGTTGTTAAGGCTCCAATAGTTCCTTTTGCTAGATTGTCTTTGACATCTTTTTTGGTCATTCCTTTTTTCTTATAACGCTTATATGCCGTATATAAATCCCATAATCCAATAAATAAAACTATTGCTGCGACCCAAATATTTATCTTCATTTTATTTATCATCCTTATGTATACTTGTGCCATTTACTTTTTGGTCTAAGTTTCGAACTGCTTTTTTAAAAGCATTAACAGAATTTTGATAAACTTTTCCACCATTTTGCTTTAAAAAATCTCCAGCCTGTTGCCCTTTTTCAGTTAAGTGGTCTTTGATAGCAGGCCAATCATTTTCAGCAAAGTCCTTAAATTGGTCTGTAGCTTTCTTTTGATAATCTTTTAGATTTTCTTTTAGATCATTAGTATCGAATTTCATTTTTTCTCCTTAAAATAAAAGGCTTTGCCCCTATTTTACCAAATAGCAGCAAAACCAGATTAACTAATCTTCTTTATCATCAAAAATCATCTTATCGCTAATTCCACGCGTGCATTCTGCTTGAAGTGTCACATGGTTAATTCCAAGTGGCTTTAATTTTTTAGCAATTTCTGTGTATATCTTTTCTAATTGCACAGCATCTAGATTTTTATCCACATTAATATGTGCGTCTAACATCGTTACATTGTCTGAATATTGCCAAACATGCACATGGTGAATGTTATTCACATGTGGACAAGATAAAACTAACTCATTTATCTTATTTAAATCGATACTAGGGTTAGTCTCCATTAAAATATTAGCTGCTTTAATAGTAACTTCATAGGCTTCTTTAAGTAAAAAGACGGAAGCTGCTATCGTCAAGACTGGATCGACCCAGTAAATTTTCCAAATTGAAATTATAATTGCCCCAATTACAACTGCTACACTAGTTATTGCGTCTGAAAGCATATTTAAAAATGTAGCTTTTGCATTAAGACTCGTCTTAGCTTCCTTCATAACTACTAGCATTGAAATTAGATTGGCAGCTAAGCCAATTAAAGAAACAATTAACATGATTTTTCCTTTAATCGGTTCTGGATGACTAAATCGTTGAATTCCTTCGATAAACAAATAAATACTAATTACTATTAAAATTATCCCATTAGTAAAAGCTGCTAATATTTCCGCGCGGTCATAGCCAAAAGTCTTGCTGTTATTTCGCTTTCTTTTAGCAATTAAATTAGCAACAAAAGCTAAAATAATTGATCCAACATCGCTTAAATTATGTACGGCATCTGAAAGCAGAGCAAGTGATCCTGAAACTGCCCCACCGATAAATTCCGCAATTGTAATAATAATATTTAATAAAGTTACCCAAAAGTAACGTAGTGATGATTTATCCTTCATATTTTTTCTCCATAAATATATCGAATTTGGTATACTTATTGCAGAAAGTATAATATTCCATTTTTGATATATTGTCAATAAGAGGTGCTAAATTATGACACGAACAGATACAAATTTAGTCAGTGAAGCAGCTAAAATATATAAAGTTTTAAGCAATAGCAGACGAATTTCCATCTTATTTTTTTTACGCAATGCTTCAACAGAAGTCGACGTCTCCACCATTGCTACTACTCTCGACCTTGCCCAGCCGGTTGTATCAAAACAATTAGGTATTTTAGAAAAGTATAATCTAGTTAAACATCATAAGCATGGAACTCATGTCTTTTATTTTTTGAATGATCCTGATGTTTTATCAATGATTGATGCCATGATTGAGCACGTAGAACATACTGCAAAAGAACATCCCACAAACTTATACTAAAAAAGATGCAGCTTTGATAGCTACATCTTATAAATTTGGAATGTCAGTGTTTTTTACACCGTAATTAATTATTTTAAATTTTCCATTATCATCAATTATTCCACGCGTTACACTGCCATTATCTGGAAACGGAATATCGTGATCATGCGTAGTTTGATCCCAGTATTTAATTCCCAAAGTCTTAATAAAATCTCCGTGAGATACAATTAAAACTCGTCCTAGACCTTTTGTTTCTTCAGCTAGTTGACTAATTGCTTGATTCATTCGATTATCAAGAGCTTCTGCATCTTCTGCTAAATGGCGTGGATCAGCCTTTTTAGTTGCTTCACGAAAGTCATGAATCCCTAATGTTTGAATGATTTTTACCACATCATTTGTGGGCTTCATCCCTCCAGCGACAGCAACTTTTTCCCAAGTTTCGTCAATATCGTCACCTTCAAAAGTACCGAAGAACACTTCACGAAATGCCGGTAGCTTTTTTATTTTACCAATCTCAGAAACTTCATTTGTATCTGCAATTAAGTGAACTGTATCAATGGCTCGCTTTAAGTCAGAACTATACATGTTATCAAAATGAACCTGAGATAAATTAGATGCTGTTACTTTTAGGTCATTAATTCCTTTTACAGTTAGTGGAGAATCCGCCCAACCTTGAACTTTATTCAACTGATTAAACATTGTTTCCCCATGTCTTACTAAATAAACTTCAGTAGCCATTTTTACCCTCTTTTCTTAAATTGTTTCACAAATTTTCTTTCAATTATCTCAATGTTAACAGAATATTGCGTTAATTCAAGTATTTTTAAAAGTAACCCTATATTTAGTGTTTCACAAGATTCTTAGTACAACATATCTTAATTTTATCTATAATTATATACGCAATTTTGAGTTTATTTTTTAATCTTTAAATTAAGAAATACTATTTTAATGGGTTAAAATAAAGGTTGCATAGTGCTTAATAAAAAGGAGGACTTTTTTATGACAAAAGTTGCTGTTGTCTTCGCAGATGGGTGTGAAGAAGTTGAAGGACTTAGTGTCGTTGATGTACTACGTCGTTTAGATATTGATTGTGATATGGTTGGTCTTGATAAAAAAGAGATCAACGGAGACCATCATATCTTACTAACCTGTGATAAAGTTGTGGATGATTCACTTTTAGAATATGACCTAGTAGCTTTTCCAGGTGGAAGAACTGGAGCTTTAAACCTTAGAAATAATGAAAAATTAGCTAAGCTTATGATTCAAAGAAATAAAGAAGGTAAATGGGATGCAGCAATGTGTGCGGCTCCAATTGCTTTAGGTCACTACGGCTTGCTAGAAGGAGCCAACTACACCTGTTACCCAGGCTTTGAAAAGGAAATTGAAAAAGAATGTCCAAACGGCCACTTTAGCACTGATATTACAGTTGTGGATAAAGAACATAAAATTATCACCAGTCGTGGACCAGCTACAGCCTGGGCATACGCTTATACAATTGCCCGTACTTTAGGTTATGACACCAAAGAATTAGAAAAAGCAATGCTTTATGATTATCTAGCTAAAAATATTAATCAAAGCCTATAGTTAAACATATCGAAAAAGAGACCAGATTTTATATCTGATCTCTTTTTTCGTATATAACAGCTAAAATAAGCAAATGACTTTTAATCTATCCCTTAAATTAAAAGCTTGTGTAGTTAATAGCAAGCTTACGGTCTTGTCTCAGCACTGCACTACACTTAATTACAATTAATTTTTCTCTAAGCACTTACTATATTTATTATAACATCTTTTATTTTAGATTAAACTAATTTATTTTATAAACGTGCAATTTGATAGCCATTTCTTAAAAAATGTTCCATTTCTTCTGGTTCTCTACCAGTTAAGCGATGAAAGTCATCAGATGTTGCACTAAGAAGTCCCTTCGCTCCTCCGGCATACATCGATGCAAGTTCTTTTCCATCGCCTTCAGCGGCATAAATCTTTGCAAATTCATCAGTTGTTACAGGTGCATAGCCAATTTTATGATCAGTGATCCGAGACATAATGTATGATAGCTCAACCATGTTATAATTTTTGTCCATACTTAATAGATATGTTTGGCCTTGATCGCGCATTACTGGCTGCATTGCTAAACACGCAATTGCATGAGCACTATCATTTCTTGTAATAAAGGATAGTGGTTCTGCCCCAACTGGATAAATAATATTTTTTCGTTTAATTAGTTCTTCTATATATGGGACCAGTGGATCTGCATACAAACTATTTTTTATAATACTGTATTCAATTCCTGAGCTAGCAAGCCTCCTTGGTACATATGCATAAAATGGAGACATTACAAATGGATTATTTTCTTGATCTGCAAAAAAACTTACAAAAATCAATTTAGATTTAGCTTCTTTTACAACTTGTAAGACATTTTCAAATTCTGTAATCCTTTTCTGCAAGTTATAAGTAATGCTGGGAATATAAATTACCAGATCAACGCCAGCAACTGCTTCTTTGAGGGTGTTGAGATCAAAATAGTCTAATTTTACTTTTTCCACAGCTAAGTCGCTAAACTTATCAGCCTTTTTTAAATTATGGATTCCAACTCGGATATTAGTTTCCGGAGTCATTGTTCTCAGCCAGCGAGTAACTTTTTCTCCTAAATTACCTGTTGCTCCTGTAATTAAATATTTCATATAAGTAATATAGAACCTTTCTTAAGATTAACTTTCTATATTATTATAGTTCAAAACCTTTATGAATTCTTAATCTTAGTTTAAATATATGGTGTTAGTTATTTAAATATTTATTATAAGTTATATAATTTTAGCCATATATTTTTAAAACAAAAAAGACATCCCTTTCGAGATGTCTTTTGCATAAAACGTAATATAAAATATTAACGCTTTGAGAACTTACGATTAGTAAAACTGGAACAATCATCCAATTTAATGCAGTTTTATCCAATGTAATCCATACTATTTTTGAATTAATTCAATGTATTATAGAAGAAAATGGAACAAAATTTATTAATCTAGAAAGTACTGTGACCAATTGTGACCACTTTAGGTCGATTATCTTACTTAAGCTTCATCCTTATTGGGTGAAGCTTTTTTATTCTTCTATTTCTAATTTAGGCAATTGATTAATTAAATCAACAGTTTGAACAGATACATTAATTATTCTCAAAAGTAAATTGAAAATATATTTAGGATCATCACTGTAATCATTTGGATCATCAGTAATGCCAGACTTTTTATCTGTTTTGACTTGATATTGATCCATAATCCATTCAATCGCTGATTTTCCATTTACCATATACTGATATGCTTTTTTAGGAACATTTTCTATAGTAATACTATTATTAAAAATTAATATAGATTTGTCTTTTTTCAACTTTCCCTTTTCATCTCGTGATTTACCAAATATTATTTTTTTCACTTTATAATTAGGCAATCCATGATAAGTAAATTTTACTTTCTGATACATCGGAATCTTTTCATAATTAAGATGAAGATTTATAAGTTTTTCACCTATTTCAACATATTTTTCTACATTCCTTACAATCGGAATACGTGCTATATTTTTTCTTAAATCATTTTGATATTTCAATTGAAATTCAGAGGAATTCAATAAGCCATAAATATAATTAAAAGTATCTTTTTGAGACAATCCTATTTTTTGAGCAAAAGATTGATTTATATTTAGTGGATCTGCCATAAGATTAAGATCGTTATTCTTTAATAAAAAGCCTTGTCCAGCATACATTAACTCAGCATTAGGGATATTATCAGTCACCAACAAGGAAAAATTACGACTTATTCCTCTACCGGTAGTAAACAATTCAATATTATCTTTACCCCAGCTAGTTGAATAGTCTCTTGTTCGTTCAACTAAATCTCTATCGTAATACATCCATTTTTTAGTAAAAGGTCTATATAAAGTTAAAACTAGTTTGTTGGGATTATAAACTATTTCTTGATTTGTTTTAACTCTATTTAATAGCTTGTTTGTCCATTTAATATAGGTATTATCTTTATTTATAATATAGTTTGTATTTGCACTATATTCTTTTCTTTCATGATTGAAATGTTCAATAAATTTTATAATATTTTCCTCAAGCTTTTCTTTTCCAAAGTTAATAGTCCAAGCATCTCTATTTGTTTTAACCCCCATTGTATTATTATTAAATATAGAATTATTTTCTTTATCTGATAAAGAAATAAAAGATTGATATTCTTTATTTCTTTGATTAATCCAATCATTATATTTATCAGGTTTAATTAGAGTAAATTTAATATTATTTATTGAACTATAATTTACTAATTTATCTAATTTTTCTTTTCTACTAAGACCATCACCTATATCTGCATAATGTATTTGATGTATATCAGTATTATCTTTTATCAAAATAGAGATTGATACACCAGTCATTATGTCAAATATATTTTGTCCTTCTTTTTTAGCCAATTGACCTGTCTTACCATGAATAGCTCCTCTTAAGTTTAAAATATATACTTGATTAAATTCTTTATTTAAACAATATCTTAATCCATCTGCACTTTTACTATCTATAAATCCGTTATTAGTGATAAAGCCAATAATTCCTTTATCACCTATACGATCACTTGCCCATCTAATGGCACGAATATAGCTATCATGCAAACTCAATATATTTTTGGTGTTACTGTACTTAGCATATGTACTACTAATTGAATCATCTAATTTTTTATACGTAATAACATTACTATTATTTGAGTCATGATTAACAATAGAATATGGAGGATTAGAAATAATAGCAGTTATAGGTTTTTTCTGCTGTTCTTTTAACCGCTTATTATTAGTCCCAAACATATCATCATCTAAAGTATCCTCACGTTCACTACTTTCAAATGTATCAGTTAATACAATACCATCAAACGGTTTATAACCACGATTAGGTCCATTAACTTCATCAAACACCGCTTCAATATTAATAGCGGCGATATAATAACTCAAAAGAACAATTTCATTCGCATGAAGTTCATGCATATACTTCCGTAAAATATCATCATAAGTAATTTTTCCTTCATCCATTTGCTGCTTTAGATAATACAATGTTCGAGTGATAAATGTACCCGTTCCCGTAAATGGATCAAGAACGTGCACATTTTCACTTGCTAATGATTTACCAAAGTATTTATTTAAAGCCCAATCGACTGAATGAATAATAAAGTCTACTACTTCAACGGGAGTAAACACGATCCCCATTGATTCTGTTACTCGTGGAAATGCCGTTTTAAAGAAACTGTTGTACAACTGAATAATAAATGTTTGTTTGCCTTGAATATTATCAATGCCTGAAGCACGTAATTTAACAGATTCATAGAATGGTTTTAATTGTTCTTGTTCTTTAGCAAAACCAAAGACTTTAAAGGCAGAAATAATATCGTTCATAGATTTTGAAACAGCATTATTTTTCACAAAATCATAATCACTAAATAAAGCGTTAAATACTGGCTCAGTGATTAAGTGTTGTGCTAGCATTTCTACTGCCTGTTCTTGATCAATTGAATCATTAATGTTGTAACGCAATGATTTAAGGAACTTTTCAAATGCTAATTTGGCACCTTGATTACTATCAATCAAATCATTAATTCTACGGACATACATTTTAGCAATATCTGCTACATCTTTAGACCAGTCTTCAAGATATCTACGGTCTCCAACATGTTGAACAACCTTCCCATAAAATGCATTACGCATTTCTTTCCAATCTAACGGAAGTTCCAATTGTTCTGATCCATGTTCATTAAACACATCTTCTTTAACAGGTTGATCTGGACTTGAATTAACACCAATAAAATCTATTCTTTTCGACTTATTTTTATTTAAGTCTAATGTATTTACTTCAGCATCAAATCTTTCATCAGTGGATCGTAAAGCATTAAGTACCTGCCATACCTGTTTATACTTTTTATCATTATCTAAAGCTAAATGAGGATCAGATCCATCAGCAACCACAATAGGTAAAATAATATAACCATATTGTTTATTTTCTGCTTTACGCATAATACGTCCGACAGCTTGAACAATATCTACTTGTGATTTTTTAGGACTAAAGAAAATAATGGCATCAAGATTTGGTACATCTATACCTTCAGTTAAGAATCTGACATTTGATAAAACTCTAGCATGGTTTTCCTCAATATCATTATTTCCTAGCCAATCAATCTGTTCTTCTTTTTCAAGAGCATTCAATCCACCATCAACATGGTGTACATCAACTTTAAAGCTTTCAGTTGATTGAGTATCAAGATATTCATTCACCACTTGATTAAATTCTTCAGAAATTGTCTTTGAGTGTTTAATAGTATCTGTAAAAGCAATAGCACGTTTTAAAGGTGCACCGTTAATTTCATCAGTAATACCGTTTCTTTTAACCATGGCATTCCAAACACCAATAATCTTCCCAATATCATCAACTTTCAATTGATTATCTGATGATAAGAGTGTTTGCATGTCTTTATTAATATAAGATTCACTAACTGCTAAGACAGAAACTTTATAGTCAGTTAAAATGCCTCGTTCAACTGCTTTTCCAAAGCCTAATCTATAGATTTCTTCTCCATAAATAGATTTATCATCCATTGAAGATACAACAATACTATTTTCTTTAGCCTTCTTTTTTGCATTTTGATCATAGATTTTTGGCGTTGCAGTTTGATATAGTCTTATCTTTCCTTTTATATTGTGATTTGAATGAACTTCAGTAAAAGTACTATCTCCTTCTCTTTCGGCGATTGCTCCAGTAGTTCTATGTGCTTCATCAGCAATAATTAAATCAAATTCAGGAAAACCATCCTTCTGCGCTTGCTTAAGTACATCAATAGATTGATAAGTACTAAAAACAACTCTCATATCGTTAGGAAGATTATTACTTTCAATTAATTTATAGTGATTAATTAAGTCTTCAACTTTTGTAGTTGGTTCAAATCCAATTTCTCTAGCGCCTAAATCGTCATCATCTTTATTTTTCTTTTTATTAGCTTTGGTATCAGAAACAACAGAAAGTGATGTCATGTGGATATCTTCAGAGACGTCAGCATTCCAGCCAAAAAGAGTTTGAGATAATAATTGAATACTTGGAACAAGATATAAAACATTAAATTGTTTTTTTCCTTGTTTTTTCATCAAAGCTTCGGCAATCTTTAAACTAGTAAAAGTCTTGCCAGTTCCTGGAGCCATAATCAATTTACCTCGATCATGCTCTTTAAAGTATTCTAATGATTTATTTATTGCTATATTTTGATAGTCTCTTACTTTTTTAATTACTTTATTAGAAAGATCTGTATTTTCTTTTGCAAAATTAAATTTTTGCCAACTAAAATGTGCATGACGTAATTGACTTAATCCAATAATACTAAAAGGTTTAGTTGTATCTTCTAATGTAGCTTTTGCATTTTTATTCCACTTATCAGTAGAAGAAACTATGATCCCAGCAGAATAAACATTTTTCCCTGCTTCTGCAACAAATGAATCTATTTCTGCTTTACCAACCTTGCCTTTATAAAATTTAGCTTGTACAGCAGTTAAGTTACCATCGTAATCTTTAGCTACAATATCAACACCTGTATCTTTTTTAGAAATATGATACTCTTCTGGAACTTCATTAAGCATCCAAACATCTTTAAATTTTTGCTTATAAGCTGGTTCATTTTTAAGATAAGCTACTACCATTTTTTCAAATGCAGTCCCTCTATCACGTTGTTTATCTAAATTATTATTAACTTGATCAACCAGTTCATCAAAAGTAGCCATAATCAACATTCTCCAAAACATAAAGATAGCTTAATTATACATGATTACAAAATTTATACTAATTACTATTTTTACAATATTTAAATAACTACACAAAATTGAAAAAAATCACACAAAAAAGACATCCCTTTCGAGATGTCTTTCGCATAAAACGTAATATAAAATATTAACGCTTTGAGAATTGTGAAGCTTTGCGGGCTTTCTTCAAACCTGGCTTCTTTCTTTCCTTCATTCTTGGGTCACGAGTTAACATGCCAGCCTTCTTAAGAGGACCACGGAAATCTGGGTCAACTTCAAGAAGTGCACGTGCAATACCTAAACGAATTGCACCAGCTTGTCCTGAGAAACCACCACCGTTAACGTTAACTAAAATGTCGTATTGACCTTCAGTTTCAGTTAATGCTAATGGTTGCTTCATATCTTGAACCAAGTTAGGGTATGGAATGTACTTAGTTACGTCTTCTTTGTTAATGGTAATTTGACCGTTACCTGGTACTAAACGTACGCGGGCAACAGAATCTTTACGACGACCAGTTCCAGCGTAAGCTGCTTGTTGTGCCATTATTTAAAACCTCCTAGATTAATTCGTTGATGTCTAACTTTTCAGGCTTTTGTGCTGCGTGTTCGTGGTCTTCACCAGCGTAAACATGCATCTTCATGAATTCTTGGTGACCAAGAGTATTCTTTGGCAACATGCCTTTTACAGATAATTCAACTAATCTTACTGGGTTCTTAGCTAATAATTCACCGGCAGGAGTAGCTCTTAAGCCACCACGGTAATCTGAGTGGCGGTAGTAGATCTTATCAGTTGCTTTTTTACCAGTCAACTTCAATTTAGCTGCGTTAACAACAATAACATAATCACCAGTATCAACATTTGGTGTATATTGAGGCTTATTCTTACCTCTTAAAATTGATGCTACAGCAGTTGATAAACGACCAAGTGAAACATCAGTCGCATCGATAACATACCACTTACGTTTAATATCACTAGTTTTAGCTAATGGGGTAGTACGCACTTTAAATTCCTCCGTTTTTCTTCTGTTTGACAAACAATAAGTTTCCGGGGCCTATCGTGGACAAACATACGTATACTAATTTACGTCGTTTTGCCTGAAAAGTCAATCCTTTTTAAGGTCTAAACGATATTTTTTAGGAATATCTTCATAAAAAACATGTTGTAAATATAATCCACTGGCTGGTGCAGTAGTTCGAACTTCTTGTCGGTCTTTCGCCTCTAAAACTCTTGGTATATCGTCAACAGGTCTTTTTTGATTGCCTATTTCTAATAGAGTTCCAACTAGAATTCTTACCATGTTATATAAAAAGCCATTTCCAATAAAATCAAAAATGATCTGCTTTTTATCCGGGTCTGGCATAATATTCACATAGTAAATTGTTCGCACCTTATCCACAATTTGTCCACCACTAGCAGCAAAACTGGTAAAATCATGTTCACCAATCAAATCTTTAGCTGCTTGCTGCATTAATGAAATATCTAAAGGATATGGATAGTGGCCGGTGTAAAACCGATTAAAAGGATCTGTAAAGCGATGTTGATCCACTACATATCGATACCATTTTCCTTTAGTTGAATATTGAACATGAAAATCCGCATCAACAATTTCACTTTCAAAGAAAACTGTGTCAATCGGCATGAGGGCATTTAAAGCAAGCATCATATTTTTAGCTGGGATTTCTTTTCCCGGATAGTCAAAGTGAATAACTTGTCCTTTAGCATGAACACCAGCATCAGTTCTTCCAGATCCGTGCACTACCACTCTTTTTCCTTTAGTCATCTTTTTTAATGCTTCTTCAATCACGCCTTGGACAGTTCGTTCATTCGGTTGAATTTGAAATCCATGAAAAAGATGACCATCATAGGCCATGGTTAATTTATATCTTGTAGTCATTAATTAATACGTCCTTGTAAGTAATAAAATTAGCGTCAATAGCGCGAAATAGCCTAAGTTAATCCAATCATACTTTGACCACTTTAAAACTCGGTAGCGGGTCCTTTTGGCCCCTTCTCGATAACCTCTTGCTTCCATAGCCGTAGCCAAATCAATTGCAACAGTCAAGGAACTAATAAATAAGGGAATTAAAATTGGGATAATCGAATGAATTCTCTTAATTAAGCCACCACTATTAAAATCGGCTCCACGCGCTCTTTGAGCATTCATAATTCGTACAGCCTGATCTAATAACGTCGGCACAAAGCGAAGGGCAATAGACATTACAAGAGCAATTTGAGCTACTGGAACTTTTAGGTAGCCAAGAGGTTTTAAGATCCATTCCATTCCATCTGCAATTTCTAATGATGTGGTCGTCAGCGTAAGAACTGTCGAAATCAGAATAATCATTACAAAACGAATGAAGATGAAAATAGAATTCTGAATACCATATTCACTAATCTTGAAGATTCCCCACTGCCAATAAACTTTTCCACCTGTAGTAAAAAATAATTGCAAAACTGAAGTAAATAAAATTAACCAAATTAATGGCTTTACCCCATCCCAAAACACTTTAGGCTTTAATTTTGTTGCCCAAACAGCAAGTAAAGTAAATATCGATAAAAAGAAGTAGGACAACCAATTATTAGCAAGAAAGATAATAACAATAAATAAAAATGTTGCAATTATCTTTCCTCTAGGATCCATTTTATAAACGATAGAATCACCAGGAATATAACGTCCAATAATAATTTTACTCATCCAT
>ERZ778511.845-NODE-845-length-25452-cov-5.344686_pt1 | contig 25452 bp, 24 predicted proteins | sample MGYA00510347_ERZ778511 | MGnify/ENA primary metagenome ERZ778511 (study PRJEB29527, sample SAMN07138967) | mouse gut metagenome | material: feces | host: mouse | place: China:Nanjing | collected 2016-01-25 ...
CACACCAACGTCCTGGGCACCCTGTCGCTGCTCGAAGCGGCCCGCACGGAGTGGGAATCGCGCCCCGAACGGTACGAAGGCAAGCGCTTCCATCATGTCTCCACCGACGAAGTGTACGGCGCACTGGAAGCCGACGGCGGCTGTTTCACCGAGACGACCCCCTACGCGCCCCACAGCCCCTACAGCGCCTCGAAAGCCTCGTCGGACCACTTCGTGAGGGCGTTCCACGACACCTACGGCCTGCCGACCGTCGTCACCAACTGCTCCAACAACTACGGTCCCTATCAGTTCCCCGAGAAACTCATTCCGCTGTTCATCAACAACATACGCCAGCGACGGCCTCTGCCGGTCTACGGCACGGGCTGCAACGTGCGCGACTGGCTCTACGTCGAAGACCACGCGCTGGCCCTCGACGCCGTCTTCCACCGCGGCGGCACGGCCGAGACCTACAACATCGGAGGATTCAACGAATGGCGCAACATCGACCTGGTGCGCCTGCTCGTGCGCACCGTCGACCGCCTGCTGGGCAACCCGGAGGGGTGTTCGGAGGAGCTCATCACGTTCGTGGCCGACCGGGCCGGCCACGACCTGCGCTATGCCATCGACAGCTCGAAACTCGAACGCGAGCTGGGCTGGCGCCCGAGCCTGCAATTCGAAGAAGGCATCGAAAAGACGGTGCGGTGGTACTTGGACAACCAGGAGTGGATGGACAACGTCACCTCGGGCGAATACCGCGAATATTACCGTCAGATGTACGGCAAATAGGCTATTGCGGACGGCTCAGTTCGACAAGCGCACCGCCCACGAAAGCGACCAGCGCCTGCGGCGCGACTTTGAGCTGAAGGCCCCGGACTCCGGCGCTGACATAGATGAAGGGATGGTCTGCCACCGTGGAGTGGAAAAACGTGGGCAGCGATTTCTTCATGCCCACGGGCGAACAGCCGCCGCGGACATAGCCGGTCGAGGGCAGCAGTTCTTTCATAGGAATAAGGTCGGCTTTCTTGTTGCCCGAAACGCGGGCCGCCGCCTTGAGATCGACCTCGTGGTCGCCCGGCACGACACAGACGAAAAGCCCGGTGCGGTCGCCGCGCAACACCAGCGTCTTGAAGACGCATTCGACGGGCTCGCCGAGCTGCCGGGCGACATCGGCAGCTGCCAGATGCTCCTCGTCGACCGCGTAGGGAACCAGTTCGTAGCCGATGCCGGCCCGGTCGAGCAGGCGTGCGGCATTGGTCTTTTCGATTTTCATATGCATGCACCTTTTTTCGGCGGCAAAGTTACGCCAAATTTGCAAATTCGACTAACTTTGCACCCCGTAAAACTTTCCGGACGATGATTCGAGGAGCCCTGTTCGACATGGACGGCACGCTGGTGGACAACAGCGCCGTACACATCCAAGCATTCGAGATATTCTGCGCCCGCTACGGTGTGCGCGACTGGCGCGAAAAACTTTCGCAGGCCTTCGGCATGGGCAACGACGACATCATGCGCCGCATCATGCCCGAGGAGGTCATCCGTGAAAAGGGGCTGGCGGCGCTGGCCGACGAAAAGGAGGCCGTTTACCGCGAAATCTATGCCCCGGTCATCCGCCCCGTCGAAGGGCTGGCCGACCTGCTCGGACGGCTACGGGCAGCAGGCATCCGCTGCGCCGTGGGGTCGTCGGGATGCCGCAAGAACGTCGATTTCGTGCTGGAAAAGTGCGGCATCGCGGGTTGTTTCGACGCCATCGTGTCGGGCGACCGGGTGACGCGCTGCAAGCCCGACCCGGAAATCTACCTCACGGCTGCCGCCGCGCTGGAACTGACGCCGGCCGAATGCGTCGTCTTCGAAGATGCCAAGGCGGGCATCGAAGCCGCCCGGCGGGCCGGTGCACGACGCATCGTGACGCTCACCACCACCCTGCCGCGCGAGGTGCTGGCAGCGGAAACCGCGGCGGACCTCATCATCGACAACTTCGCCGAAATCGCGGACCTCGGCACTATTTTGCAATAAAAAGATGCGGGGATTGATTGCTGTGGGGTTGCTCGTCGTGTCGAACGCCTTCATGACACTGGCATGGTACGGGCATATCGCGTTCAAGTCGCGGCTCGAAAGGTTCGGGCTGACGGCCGTCGTTCTGCTGAGCTGGGGCATCGCCCTGTTCGAGTATTGTTTCCAGGTTCCGGCCAACCGCATCGGTTCGGCCCAGTTCGGCGGGCCGTTCTCCATCTGGGAGCTCAAGGTCATCCAGGAGGTCGTCTCGCTCACGGTCTTCACGCTCTTCGCGCTCCTCTTCATGAAGTCCGATTCGCTCCGGTGGAACCACCTCGCCGGCTTCGCCTGTCTGGTGCTGGCCGTCTACTTCATCTTCCGGAAGTAATTCCGGTCGTTTCAGCACACATCCCGCCCGGAAGCCGCCCGGCCCGATCGTCCCCGACGATCAAGGAAGCGTCGGCATAGTCTCCTGCGAAGAATCGGCCGTCTCAGCGACCGCGGGCAGCGAACAGACAAGATAACCGTCTACCGAACGGGTGAAAGCAAGCCCGGCGACGAAGCGCTGCATGTTCTCGTCATGCCGCAACTTGCGCTCGGACAACATGAGAACCCCGCCTGCAGCCTGTCCGGCCAGCGCTTCCTCCACGGAAATTTCAGTGATGGGCTCTCCCAAGTAGACATCCATATTCTCGGGCCGGCGCACTTTCCAGACATAATAACCGGTGAAATCGGGCTGCTCTGCGGCAACTTCCATGGCCACGCGGCACAACTTGCCGTAACCCAACAAACCGTTGAAGCGCGGCAAGGCGAATCCGCCGACGAAAAGCGCGCACAACAAACCGCCGGCCAAAGCCAGCACAGAACGATAAAGGTCCCGGCGCCGGAAAAGGAGCCACAGCGTAGCGACGCCGCCGGCCGAAAGGAGAGCGCCAGCCGCGAAACACCACCCGTTGGCGACGAAAGCCGTTGCAGGCATCGAAGCCACCACGGCGACGGCCGGCAAGGCAAGCGTCCAGATGACGGCGGGAAGCGCGAGTGCGGCCCGCATCCACCCGTTCACCCGAACGCGGGCGAACAACAGAACCGCCGCATAGACGACGAACGGGAACGCCGGCGCGAGATAGACCGCCAACTTGGAACTGAAAAGCGAGAGCATGACGAAGGTGGAGAGGGCCACCGAAAGGAAAAACCGCTCCAACTCACCCAACCGCACGCGCTGACGCCAGGCCGCCGCGAAGACGACAGCCAGAAACAGCGACCACGGAGCCAGGGAATACCACACCGAGACACCGTAGAAATAGAACGGAGCCTTGTGGTGGAACGCATCGACGGCGCGGTCGAGCGTCTGGTGGAAAAGCAAGTTGTCGAGGTACTCCGTACCGCCCTCGGCCCACACGGCTGTGAACCACACGGCACACCCTGCCAGCAAAATCCCCCATGTCCGCCAACCCCAATAACGGCCGATCTGCCGCCACTGCCGCTGCACGACGAGGAAAACGACGGTCGACAACAACGGCACGAGCAACCCCACGGGCCCCTTGGTGAAAAGAGCAAGGAAGGCATAGAGCGGAAAGAGGATCGCGGCGCGGCGGGAACTCCCCTCGCCCGAGTAGAGACGCCAGAAGGCATGGAGCGACAAGACGATGAACATGCACATGAGCATGTCCATCCTGAGGAAGACGGCCAGTCCGAGGAAAAGCCCGGAGGTCATCGTCATCGTGACCCCGGCGATGCGCGCCCGCTCGTCGAGCACCGAACGCACCCAACGGTCCATGGTGCGGAGAATGACCAGAGCGGGGAAGAACGAAAAGAGCGCCAGGAAACCCATGCAATGGGACCCGAAAAGGAGCTTGCCGGCCATGACGATCCACAGGTAGAGGGGCGGTTTGTCGGCGTAAGGCGCACCGTGGGAGGTGAAAGCGAAGAGATGCCCGTCGCGGATCGCCTCGTCGGCGATGCTGAGATAGCGCAACTCGTTGGACGGCGTGAAATCGCGCAGAATCATCGCAGGCAGCAACGCCGCGAAGAAGAAACAGAAAAGCCAGCGCAGCGACTTGCTCATGACCGATGCTTTTTACCGATGAAGAGGTTGCGGACGTAGGCGACGAAGCCGAACGACTGGCCGAGAATGAGCACGGGATCGTGCCGGACGAAGCCATAGAGCACGATCATGCCCGAACCCAGCAACGACATGGCCCAGAACCCGGCAGGCAGGACCGACCGGCGAAGCCGCACGGAACAATACCACTGGTAGACGAACCGCAACGAAAAAATCAACTGTCCGCACGAACCGAACAACAACAACCCGAACGGCACCTCGTCGTTCTGCAGGAACGTACGGAAAAAGAGCGGCGCATTGTGCCCGATGGCGCCCAGGGCAGCCACGGGAGTCAACAACAGCACGACCCGGAAGAGAAGCGGCAGGGAACGCCACAAATCCTTGGCATTGAGATTCCAAAGATAGATGTAGTAGGAGACGAACTGCCCGAGGATGATGGCGAAGTCGTCGCGCAGCCAACCGTAGAAAAACAGCAGCCACGACCCGGCCACGCTGCAGATCCAATAGGCCGACGGCGAAACGACCTCGCGGGCCCGCTCCGAAAGGATCCACTGCACGAGAATCCGCGCCGAGAAAAACGCCTGGGCCAGGAACCCGACGGCATATATCCACCAGGCCGTCATAGGCTGCGCTCGGCGACGGTGTAATTAATGTAGCGCTTCTTCATCCAGCGATAGGCGAAGCAGTCGACCAGCGGCCCGATCAGACGGTTCCACATGCTGAACTTCGAAACGCCGGCCGTACGCGGGAAGTGCCGCACGGCGATCTCCTTGTAATCGCACCCTTCTTGCAGGCGGATCAGCGCGGGCAGGAAACGGTGCATGCCCTTGAAGAACGGGATGCGGCGGGCGGCATCGGCATGCAGCACTTTGAGCGGGCACCCCGTATCGGTGGCGTCGTCGTGGGTCATCATCCGGCGGAATCCGTTGGCGAAACGCGACTGGAAGCGTTTGAACCCGGTGTCCTTGCGGTTGGCCCTCACGCCCGTGACGAGGGCGAAATCGGCCGTATAAGGCAGCAGGAGCTCGAAATCCTCGGGCGTGGTCTGCAGGTCGGCGTCGATATACCCCACGAGCGGCGACCCGACGCAGTCGATGCCGGCCTTGATGGCGGCGCTCAGCCCGGCGTTGCGGGCGAACGAAATGTAGTAGCAGTGCGCCACGCGCTCGCAGAGGGTGCGGATGCCCTGCAGGCTGTCGTCCGACGAACCGTCGTTGACGAACAACACGCACGTGGGGCGCGAAGCCGCCGCGAGGTAGTCGCGGAAAGCGGTTTCGAGCTTCTCCATGTTGGCGGACTCGTTATAGATGGGGACGACGACGGTGAAGTCGTATTCGGAAGTTCTATTCATCTTTTTGCAACAGATAAAGGTTGTATATGAATCGCTCGTTGTAACGTTTGGCCGACTTCTGCCGCTGGTTGTCGTCGAAACGGCCCACGAAGGTGACTTTCGCGCCGGTGGCCGGCAGCCGCTGCAAGTCGGCCGGATCGTGGAGCAGCAGCACGAAAGGCAATGCTCCGGCCACGGCGGCGGAGTCGGTCAGTGCGACGGGGCGTATCTTCCGGCCGGCTTCGTAGACGATCTCCACGCGCGGAGCATCGTCAGCGGCATCGTAGCGGAAAGGAATCCCCTCCAAGACGGGCATCTCGCGCACGCCCCGGATGCTCTGCCGTTCGCGGTTGTTGGCGATGAGTCCGACATAGGGCATTACGGCAGTCTCGGCCACGACGAAAAGGGCGACGACCCCGTAGAGGAAATGCTGCGGCAGGCAGCGCACGGCAGCATGCCACAACCAGGCGGCCACGGCGAACAACAAGAACGAAAGCCCGATCAAGGCCGTCACCGAAATGAAGCCGGGACGATAGAGGAACAAGAAGACGCCCGCCGGAATGACGGTCACCACGGCGGCGATCAGCATCGTGTCGAGCCGGAAAATCCGTTTGTCGGTCGGAGTGAAGCGTCCTTCCTCGCGTATGCGCTCCCAACACCGGAAAAGATAACCGACGGTATAAGCCGCGGGAATAAGGATCGGAAGCAGATAACGGGGTTTCTTCTCCGGCACGCAGGAGAGGAGGAACAGCATGATCGCCATCCACGCGAGCGGGAAAAGATACTCCAGGCGGGAAGCGGCCGACTTGCGGCGCCAATAACCGACGGCGAGAGCCGACAGAAGCGTCAGGGCCCACACGCCTGTCTCCCAGAAGAAGCCCCAGTAATACCACCACGGACGGGTGTTGTAGCTGACCCAGGCGCCCGACTCCTTGCGGATCACGGCTTCGAGCTGCTCGGGGAAAAAGAGCCGGAGGCCGGCATGCCAGAAACCGCCGACCAACAGGCAGAGCACCGTCATGGCGACAAGAGGTCCGACCTTGCCCCGCAGCGACCCGATCCGGAAAAGCCCCGCTGCAAGCAAGAACGGCAGAAGCAGGGCGAAGAACGCCACGGGACCCTTGCTCAGAAACGACAGCCCCATGAAGAGTCCCGCCGCGAGGAACGCGCCCCAGTTCCGGCCGTCGCGGAGCAGTCCCCGCAACAGGAACCAGATGGCTCCCATCATGAAAGCATGGCAATAGATGTCCCAGGTGGCCGTGCGCCCCATCAGAATAAGGCTGTAGGAAGTGCACAGAACGAGCGACGAATAGAAAGCCAGACGCCGGTCGCGCGTCAGCAACTCCCCGCAAAGGTAGAAGAAAAAGACGAGCATCATGGCGGCGATGCCGGCCGCCGCGCGCTGCAGACCGAGGCTGTCGGGCGAAAGCGCCTCGATGCCCGCGGCGATCCACGTAGGCAGGGGCGGCTTCTCCAGGCGCAGCTCGCCGTTGAGCGTGGGAACGAACCAGTCGCCGCTCTCGACGATCTCGCGGGCGGTCACCAGGTTGCGGCACTCCATGATGTCGGGCAGGATCGTCCGGTTATGGACGATGAAGGCCGCGACCGACACCAGCAACAGAATCAACAGATGTTTGGCTCGTGACATGACTCAGCAGGTCGTATTTCGTAAGGGATTTTCGGGCGACAGGTACCATGCGACGAAACGTCCGATGCCCTCGCGGAGCGTGGTCCGCGGGCTGTAGTCCACGGCCTGCCGCAGTTTCTGCGTATCGGCATAGGTAAGATGCACGTCGCCCGGCTGCATGGGCTGCAGGTCGAGCTCCGCCTTGCGGCCGAGCGCGCTTTCCAGCGTACGGATGAAGTCCATCAACTGCATGGGGCTGCCGCAGCCGATGTTGTAGAGGTCGGTGGGAATATCGCCTGCGGGAGCCTTGTCCAACAGACGGACGATGCCCTCCACGATGTCGTCGACGTAGGTGAAGTCGCGGGCCATGTCGCCGCGGTTGAAGACCCGGATGGGCCGGCCGGCCAGAATCGCCTCGGTGAAGAGCATCGGCGCCATATCGGGGCGCCCCCAGGGACCGTAGACCGTGAAGAAGCGCAGCCCCGTGGAAGGCACGCCGTAGAGCCGGGCGTAGACCTGTGCGATGAGTTCGTTGGAGCGCTTGGTGGCCGCATAGAGCGACACGGGCTCGTTTACGGCGTCCGATTCAGAAAACGGCACCTTGGTATTGCCGCCGTAGACCGAGCTCGACGAAGCGTAGATCAGATGCCGTACGGGATGGCGGCGGCAGCACTCCAGCAGGTTGACGAAACCCATCAGATTGCTGTCGACATAGGCATAGGGATTTTCCAACGAATAGCGCACGCCGGCCTGGGCGGCCAGATTGACGACGATGTCGAACTTTTCGGCGTCGAAGAGCCGGGCCATTCCTTCGCGGTCCTCGAGGTGCATCCGGCGGAACCGCAGCTGCGGAAACGACGTGCTCCGGCATTCGTCGCCGGAGGCCCCGCCGGCGATTCCCAGATCGGCCAGACGGGCGAGTTTGAGCCGCACGTCATAATAATCGTTGAGCGAATCGATTCCGACGACCTCCGCTCCCTTTGCGAGCAGTGCGCGCGTCAGATGATGACCGATGAATCCGGCCGCTCCCGTTACGAGTATCTTCATTTTCCGTTTCTTCTTGTTTGCGGGTTGTTTGCAGGGGAATCCGCACCCCGGCGTCCGTGCCGGACGCTCCGCCTGCCCTACCGGCGCCCGGTCCGACATGCGGGACAACCACCGGCCGCAGCAATGCAGGCGCAACGCGCGTTTCCGATACAAAGTTATCTCTTTTATCGGTTCCCTCCAATTTTTCAGCCCCGAAAAGTAGCGCTAACTCCGCTCCTTCCTGTAGAGTTGGTAGGAGTTCACGAAGTTCTGCCACAAATTATTTGATTGCGTTTATATTCGTCTGAATATTAGCAAGTAGAATGATTGTCTTCTCGCATCGGGTAACAAAATAGCAACAAAACAAATGGCAAAAAGAGCTATCTCAACAGATGCTATTTTCCTATACCCGCGAAGTCTTCCCATTAAATTCCTTTGCAAAAAATTAGATGCCCTATTATCACAAAAGAAGGATTAAGACACCAATCTTAACCCTTCTCTGCCATATTGTCAGTGATATCGTGATATTCCGTCAGTTGCTTCTGCCAAAAATAAGCTATTTTATAGTTGGCATACCTATTGGTATAAACAATTTGGCTTTTAATCTCAATCAGATAGGAGGTGCTTATGACATAAACAGACTACAAATCCGCAAGGCGAATTGCTAACCCTGAACAACGATGGCTATGGGTAATGAAGAATCATATTCTCTCATTAAAACGGCTGCAAATATAACGATTCACCTATGATTTTGCAATAACGCAAAACAATATTTATGCCGGCCATCCCCAAAAGAATAATAAATATGAAACTTTATTACGTAAATAAAAATCCTCAAATCAGAGGAGAACACGAAGTTCATTCTTCGGATTGCATCTACTTGCCAACACTTGAAAATCGGCAATATTTAGGTTATTTTAATAATTGTGCCGAAGCTGTTAAAGAGGCGCGTAAATTTTACGCTAACGTAGATGGCTGTTTCTACTGCTGTCCTCAATGCCATACAAAGTAAAGATGGGCAAGAATCAACATGTCGTAAAAACTCCGGATGGGTGGGGTGTACGAGGCGAACACAACAACCGGATTACTCAAAAATTCGACACTCAGAAAGAGGCAATAGCTAAGGCAAGAGAAATAGCTATCAACCAAAAGTCCGAACTTTTCATTCATGGTGAAAATGGTCGGATTCGAGAACGAAATAGCTATGGTAATGATCCTTATCCTCCCAAGGGATAATTTACGTTCTTTACCCCACCTTAATCAGGTGGGGTCTTTTTTGCACAACATATTGCATTTTTTCTTGCACTTTCCAATACGAAATAATCTAAACGCTTTAGCACACCGTTATAATGATTATCTTTGTAAAGCAAACAATTGCCGAAACAGATGGGGATAGTGAATTTCGTGAAAAATATAGGTCGGTCTAAAGCGCCGACCTCTACTACTACGCCGAATATAGATTCTGCAAATTACCCGACAGAGTATGTCAGGACGCTGTCTTTCAACAAGGCATTTGGGGACTTGCTATCCCAAGATCAATTCATAGCCCGAAGCGACTACAAGCATCTCGTTGAACAATACCGTGATTTATCGCAATCATACGCAATACTCGTACAATCGAATATGCTGAACGAGTATGTCGCCAAACATAATCTCGATATTGAAGCCATAAACTATTTTCGGACGAAGTTCGATGAAATGGCTGACCTTGCAACGGAATCGCCGACTATCCGAAGCCACAACGATGCTTATGTTTCATGCCATATCAAATCGGAGAAGTTCTATCTCGACAACATTCTCAAAGCCTGCGATCCTGCTATATCGCTCGACCGGGAACAGCGGGAAGTCGTGCTTTCGGAAGAAGATCATACGCTGGTAATCGCTGGGGCCGGAGCGGGTAAAACGACAACGGTAGCTGCTAAAGTACGCTATCTTGTAGAAAAACGCGGCGTTGATCCGAGTAAAATTTTGGTTATCTCCTTTACTAACAAAGCTGTCGAGGAACTCCGAGGACGCATCAATAGTAATCTGGGCATACCTTGCCCCATCAGCACCTTTCATTCCGTCGGTTATACTATTTTGCGACAGGGTGACGAGGACCGTAAAAAGATAGTCGGAGAAGGATACATGTACACGGTCATCAACAACTATCTGAAATCGTCCGTGTTGCGTAATCCCGAAGTAGTGGATAAATTGATTCTCTTCTTCGGCTCCTATTTCACCGCGCCTTACGAAGGAGAAAAGCTCAACGAATATTTTCAGTTCGTCGCCAAAGCGGACTGCTCGACCCTGAAAGGCAATCTGCGCGAATACGTTCAACATATCGTCGATCGTAAAACGCTGAAGACGCAGACGTTGAATAACGAGGTTTTGCGGTCGATGGAAGAGGTGCGGATTGCAAACTTTCTATATATGTGTCAGATAGAATACGAGTATGAACCGATATACCAGTATCCTATCCTCGATGCGAACAAACCCTATACGCCTGACTTTCATATAAAGCAAGGCAATAAAATTTCGTATATCGAACACTTCGGGATAACAGAAGATCATCGAAGCGATCGTTATACGCCGGAGGAGTTGGAGAAGTATGTCTCTCGGATCGACGACAAAAAGCAGGTGCATGCAAAGCATAAGACTGATTTGATATATACCTACTCGCAATACGCCGATGGCCGGGACTATCTTCTTCATTTACGAGAGCTACTCGCCGCGCATGGGTATGAACTGAACAAACGCTCGACGGCAGAAGTCTATAAAAAGCTGATCGAAACGGAGGAGAGCAAATACATTACACGGCTGACCTTTTTGATCTGCACCTTTATCAATAACTTCAAGACGCAGGGCTACGGATTTGAGAAATTCGCAGAGTTCAAGGCTGCGAATAAGAATGTTCGCACCAAATTGTTTCTCGACATCTGCAAAGTGTGCTTTTATGAATACCAAAAGGTATCGGAGGAACAACATTGCATCGACTTTCAGGACATGATTAACGAGTCGGCCGAGTTGATACGCCAAAAACGTGTCGGCAAGGAGCAGCTCGATTACAAATATATCATTGTAGACGAATATCAGGATATTTCACGTCAGCGTTATAACTTAATCAAAGAGTTGTCGCAGTTGTGCAACGCCAAAATCATGGCCGTAGGCGACGACTGGCAATCTATCTATGCGTTCAGCGGCTCCATTCTTCCGTTGTTTACTCGGTTCTGCAAAGTGGTCGGTTATGGGCAAGAGTTGAAAATCACACGCACCTACCGCAATGCGCAGGAGATAATCGACATTGCGGGAACATTCGTACAGAAAAATTCGGCACAGATCAAAAAGGAGCTTGTCTCACCGAAGCGAATCACCAATCCGGTTATCATACACCCTTATGTCGAAATTTTCGATAAAGGAAAAGAGCTGCCGGAAGGAGGCCGGTACCATTATTTGGGGGTTGCTGTGAATAACGCAATCGAAGAGATATTGGAATACAATTCGGCCGAAGGTGGATCCCGAATCGTTTCTATTCTTTTGATTGGTCGCTACGGATTCGATGCAAGAAATCTCTGCTATTCCAAGCAATTCAACTACGACGAGAAAACGGGAAAGGTTTACTCGGTAAAATACAGAAACAAAATCAAACTCCAGTTTCTGACGGCTCACAGCTCGAAAGGGTTGAGTGCCGACAATGTGATTATCATCAATGCAAAGGACGAAATCTACGGATTTCCATCGAAAGTGGATGATGACCCGGTGCTGAACTTGGTCGTATCGAATGATACTTCGTATAACTATGCAGAAGAGCGGCGGTTGTTTTATGTGGCGCTTACCCGAACCAAGAATCGGGTATTTATCGTTACTCCCGAAAAACGCCCCTCGGAGTTTATCAAAGAATTGTTGAGCGATCCGGAAAGCTATCCCAACGTTACGCTGCAAGGAGAGTTGAAAACCGACCTCTCCATCTCGAACATCGTGAAAGATCGTTGCCCGATATGCGGCTATCCGATGCAACTGAGATGGAATAAAAACTATGGGTTGAGACTATGGATTTGTACGAACGATCAAGAGGTGTGCGGTTTCATGACCAACGACCGACGCGGAGGAGAACTCTCTATTCAGAAATGCGATTGGTGCAAGGATGGCTACTTGATTGTCAAAGGTGGTCGCAGCGGCCCGATTTTAGGTTGTACAAATTATAAATCGGACAAATCTGGATGTGGCCGACTACTCAGTCAGGAACATTATCGTGTATGGAGAAAGGACGACTTCGGCATGGAAGATCCGTCGAAAGATAGACCTGCTTACTTCCGTATTCCTGAATCTTCCGCAGGGAACTCGCAAGCTCCTGAGATGATTCCGGCAAAGGCAAATCCTGTGATGAAGAAAAAGGCTGAAATCTACACGATTGGCTATTCGGAACGGATGATCGAGAAAGACGGATTCAAGGTGCTTGTAGATGCGAATGGCGACATACTTACCGACATGCAACTGCTCGCCAAGTTGCGAACTCTAAGACAAACAATCGCACAAGAGAACGGAGTGGTAGCTTCTCGCATCATGTACGATTCTGTATTGGTATTATTGGCGACAGACAGACCGTTGACCCGCGAAGAGTTTATCGACATAAAAGGAATTACGATCAGTACATACATACGATTCGGGGAACGATTCATTACGGAAATCAAGAAACATGTCGAATCCTAATTACAGAAAAAGCGATGCGTTACACGTATCGCTTTTTCTGTATGAATAAAATGCTACAAATCGTCCATTGCCGCCGAACGGACCGTATCCGTATTTATTTTGTCGTAGTATTTGAGTAAAACGAAATACTGTCCGAAATCACCTTTCTGCAAAGATAATTGGATGTCGCCTTTCGTCGTCTCAAAAGTCGTGTACCAAGTGCAGCGATCCATCATCAGTTCATGCAATTTTTCATTGTTCGTATTCGGATTGTTTCTCCCTTGAAACTGCTCCACTACCTCAGTCGGTTCGCCATATTTTTGAGTTAACATGGATTTAAGATGGTCATAATCTCTTTCCAGCGAGCTCCAATCATCGTGCGAGGGAAAGATTACACCGATTGTGCTGACTACATTTACAGCTTTCAGTGTGGAAACGCCTACCGTACAACTTTTGAAGCCTGCGAAATCGCCTTGCAGAATAGCTATACCGTCCTGCGTCCCAAGGTACGAAAACCCGGCTGCTTTCATTTTTGCCACATATTCATTAAGAGTTCCGTCAATAGGTACTCCTTTGAAAGATAGATGCTCCGATTTGTCTTGCGCCAATGAAATAAGAATCGTGTTTACAAAAAGCAATAAAAAGATTAACCGTTTCATAATAAGATTGTTTGAGTTATTTTTATTTTGCGAATAAACCATCTAAGGCGCGTTTTATCGCTTGACGAATATCGTCCGCTTCGGTCGAGCCCTGTCCCTCTGCGGTGCAGGAGCAGAACATTTCGTGCGTATACGCCGATATAAATTGGATCGTTACCTCTATTGTGTAGCCTAATCCACGGTTTCGCCTGCCACTTTCGCCATAGTTTACTATTAGCGTCTCTTTTGCTAATTCGGGATTCAGTTCAGGTAGTATTACATATCCTTTTTGAATCAGTATTCCTGCAATGACATCGCTGGGGTTGACGCTTTTGGTCGTCGATGATCCGTAGATTCCATACTGTCCTCCGTAGGTGCTTCCCGTACTGGACGTTAATTCCTTAGTAGGTGAAATGTAAGCATATTTGAACATTTCAATCGGAGAATTTTTTACAACTACCGGAGCTCTGAGTGGGGCACAAGCATTCATCAGTAGGATGATGCCAATCGCCAAAGTCAATCTTTTAAGAGTGTTCATATGCAATCTGTTTTTGTTCTCCAGCTGCCACAAGAACCTTTATAAAACACAGAAGCGTGGAACTGCAATGCCACGTTCTAAGTCGGAGGTCGTAGGAATAACCTTTATTCAGAGATATGGTAATAGCAGCCCACGCTATACGCGTGAGAACCATTACGCCGTTCTCTCTGAATAGTCTTGAATTTCCTACATTTATAAATTAAGATTCTTAAATGAAAACAAGAGCTAATCAAATGAAAATAAATCACCGTTGTATCAGTATATTATAACGGATATTGCATTTTCACTTGTTTGCATCCTTTGCAGTTGCTTGGTTCTTTTTCGGTGTATTTTTGTTTCTTGTTTGTTTCTTTGTTTAGATTATTCTTTCTACCTTTGCGGCAGAACGAACGAGTAAAAAAGAGAGATTATGCCCCGAGTAAGAAAACCCGCGAAAGTCAAGGAGCCGATCCGTCTTCGGATGAAAGAACTGGCCGACGGCAGCAAGAGCCTATATCTCGACATATATCGTAACGGCAAGCGGTCGTATGAATATCTCAAGATGTACATCATCCCCGAAACGGACGATAATGCCCGCAAACGGAATGCAGCGACCATGACGGCGGCCAATACCATAAAGTCTCGGCGCATCATCGAACTGACCAACGGCGAAGCGGGAATCAAGCGCGACGACGACAAAGAAACGGTGTTACTGCTGGACTGGATGAATACTTACATGGAGAACCAGCAGAAACGAGGCAAAAAAGACGGACACCAGATCAAGGTTGCTATCCAAATATTGAAAGACTATGCGGGGGAACGGGTAACGATGGATCAGGTGGATAAAACCTTTTGTCAGGGATATATCGACTATCTTTTGACGGAATACCGCCCGCAAGGAAAGTCCGTTTCGAAATTCACGGCACAGAACTATTATCGGGTATTGAACGGAGCGTTGAACGCCGCTGTCCGTGCCGATGTAATCAAACTGAATCCCTTTACGAAAATCGGCAATTCGGACAAGATACATCGTCCCGAAAGCAAACGGGAATATATGACCATCGAGGAGCTGCGGGCATTGATCGCCACCCCGATGAAGAACGAGGCGGTAAAACAGGCCTACCTGTTCTCCTGCTTCTGCGGATTGCGGATAAGCGATATAATCGGCCTGAAATGGGGAAACGTCTATGTAGATAACAGGCAGTATCGGTTAGAGGTTGTGATGCAGAAGACCAAAGAGCCGATTTACCTGCCGCTCTCGCCCGAAGCGCTGCGTTGGATGCCCGAACGGGGCGACAAATCGGCGGAGGATACAGTGTTCGATCTGCCCTCTACGACGCATATAAATATTCTGCTCAAACCATGGGCGAAAGCGGCGGGTATCGACAAGCGGTTTTCATTCCATAGCTCGAGGCACACGTTTGCTACGATGATGCTGACGCTCGGTGCTGACTTATATACTACATCGAAGTTGCTCGGACATACGGACGTGAAGATGACGCAGGTATACGCCAAAATCATCAATCGCAAGAAAGACGAGGCGGTCAATCTCGTGAATGGATTGTTCGATTGATTCGGAATCGAGCGCGGTTCGGAAAATGGTTTACTTTGCTACGGGGGCGTATAGAAGAAAAAGAAAGTAAACCTTTTTTGCGGGCTGAATATATAGTCCTGAATAAAGCCTGCAAATACGGCGTTAAATCGCATGAATACATCCGAGAAGAAATGAATATTTCCTCTATAAAAGGTTGGCTTCGTGTTTCCTGTTCATCCTGAGTACCTGTTGGAGACCACGACCATCGGTAGGATATGTCGCCTCATGATATGACGGCTATAATAGGGCGTTCCGCAACCTTACAGGGCTTATCCAACTACTTCTCTTGATCCGGATAGCTTTCATAACCACGCTGCGAACCCTTTTTTCAGTTCCCTTTTCTAGTTCAAATATCTGCAGGCGATAAATAATTGTTGTTCCGGCCGCGAATATCCCCTTTGCTCATTTGTTCTGCCGAATCTAATCAGCTCAATATCGAACAACCATATCGCCTCTGCTTGCAGATTATATGGCAGCCCTCCCGACGGCGAAAGCCGAGCGGGGGATTAGGCTACCCCGACAGTTGTCGGGCTGTATAGCAGGCATGTTGGATCAACTTTGCAAATGGCAGACAAAGTTAAACAACTGTAAATGTGTCGAATTGCGTTAGCCAATGCAAAGGTTTATGAGTTGCAAGCAGTGAATGGACACACAGATATAGAAACATCGTTCTTTGGGTTGTCGAACGATCCCTATATAACAATACTTTTTGCAGGCGGCCTTTAATCCATAAAAAAGTTATCCAAATTAAGATTTTGTCATTTAATTTGCTATATTTGCAAGGGAATTACAAATTTAGGGGATAAAATGGTACTTGAAATTCGTCTGAGCAACTTCTTTTCAATTAAAGATGAGGTGGTGCTGGATATGCAGGCAGCAAGCATCCAGACTAAAAAGGCAAAGGAGCTTGAAGAAAATACATTTGTATGCGGTGATGAACGGTTGCTTAAAACTGTTGCTATTTATGGTGCAAATGCCTCAGGGAAAAGCAGTCTTATCAAGGCTATTCGCGCTTGTGTGGGGATGATATTCTCATCTCACAATTACAACGAGAATACGATATTTGCCTTTACTCCGTTCAAATTCGGGGGCATTGGCAAGCCAAGTACATTTTTCATTCGCTTTCTTCTTGAGGGGATCGAATATGAATATTCTTTTGAGCTCAATAAAGTTGAGATCCTGAAAGAGGCACTGTATTATTATCCGAACGGACGTCGTTCACTGGTATTTTCTCGCGATGAGACAAAGGGACCCGACAAAAAGGATATCTATGAATTCCGTTCGGTAATTCGCCGCCCGATGGATGTTGCTGCCAATACGTCCAAGAAAACGCTTTTTGTGTCGCGTGCCAGTCAGATGGACCGAGATGTCGCAAAAGATGTTTTTCGATATTTCAATGAGCGTTTTATTCTGAATTATTTCGGATATAATTCGTTCTCTGTCGAGCGCTTGCTGAATGAGAACAAAGAGCAGTTCCTTAATGTGCTGCGAATTGCCGACAGCGACATTGTCAAAATTGACAGCCGGCACGAGAATAAAGTCCTGTCTACTGCAGTGATTGACCCTGCAGACAATCAAATATTGTCAGTAGAAGATATTCAGAAACCACAGCTGGTCATTACGACCTATCACAGGAATAACCCGGATGTCCCTTTCAACTTTTTTGCAGAAGAGTCTGATGGAACACAGCGTTTATTCAGTATGATGCTGACGATTCTGGATATCGTCAAGAATAATAAAATCTTGTTGATAGATGAAATCGAGACGCAGCTGCATATAAAACTGGTAGAGTATATTATCGGTTTGTTCAATAAAAGCGAATCGGCGCAGCTGATATATACTACACATAACACATACCTGCTTAATACCAACAAGCTGCGTAAGGATCAGGTGTATTTTGTCAACAAACGGGATGACGGGTCCTCGGATTTGTATTCGCTGTTTGATTACAAAGATTTCCGCGACGGACTGGATGCAGAGAAGGCATATCTGCAAGGTCGTTTCGATGCCATTCCGTATATTGACGAACAGACGGATAGTTTTATGAAATAGACACTGATATGGGACGACAAATAAGAAAATCCAAAGGCAAAACAATGAAGCCGAACTTCTTTGTTTTCTGTGAAGGAGAGTCTGAGGTTGCCTATATCAGTCACCTCCGTTCACAATACCGTGCGCCTATTCAGATTATCCCAAGAAAGAGCGATTCGAACATATCCGTTCGGTATATAGAGAATTGCAAGCGGGAATATATTGTGACCAAAAATGATAAAACATTTCTAATGTATGACCTTGATGTGGACGGAATGTTAGTACACCTGCAAAGTATTCCGGATGCGGTAATGCTGGTGTCGAATCCATGTATTGAGTTGTGGTATTTGCTGCACTTTGAGGAGTGTCATGCTGAACTAACTCAAAACGCCTGCATCAAGAAACTAAAAAGACATCTTGAACACTATGTAAAGGGAACTTTGGCATTGAATGAGAAACAGCAGCTGTCCGACAAGACATCAGAAGCAACGGCAAGAGCCAAGGTGTTGGAGACATATAATAATCCGTCAACTACCATCTATAAAATGATAGAACTGCTGGAAAGTTTGTAATTTAAAGATCATGGAGAATAGAGAAATAACATTAGCTGATATCTTTCTTGACGTCTTGTCAAAATCACAAGATAAAGGTGCAAAACTAATGGCAGAGCGAATAAAGGCAGCTATTAAATCGCCAGAGATATTGGAACTGGTAAACATATGTGTTATAAATGCATTGGGATTTAAATCCAAAATCAGCAGCAAAACCGTAGATGATGCAATCGATGGTATTATCAGTTTTGTACACGCTGAAATTGACAGCAGCTCTTTATCGGATGATGACAAAGAGAAAGAAAAGAATTCATACAAACAGTTTGCAAAAAGTCTCGGTAAAATATTAAAAGAGAATTTACGGGCGGCGCAACAACTAATATAGAAAAAGTAATTACGGACATCTATAATTGTTCTGCAATATTTTCAAGCAGCTGGATATTGGCAGGTAGTCGGAGGGCAGATTCGTATCCGTTGAGGCAACGCCATGTGTAAGTTATGTATCAGCAACACAACAGTAGCAGTTAAAGGACTCAATATACCCATTCAATGGTTTAATGGTAATTCCAATTTAGCTCCTAATTTTGCGAATTTTATGGATCAGCGCAAGCTGTAACATTGTGCAGTCAACATTCATCCTGATACGGCAAAACAGATGTAAGTGCCTTTTTTAAAGTATACATCCATGAGTAGAGTTTGAGCGTTAACGGACAAGAGCATAAATGCTTGACAACTCGCTATGATGATAATATAAATGTGGTGTTTGGAGAAAGTGATAACCTTAATTATATTGGATCATTATACATAACAACGTCAAAATAGGTAAACTTTGAACACGTCTCAAAAGTTTGCAGGCTGAGCAAACTTTCGTTTGCCAATATAAACCTCGCAGAACAACCTACCACATAACCGATCGCTCAAGCAAAATTACCCTTCGATAGAAACTTTTATATCGGGGACTTTGTTTAATAGAAGAAAATCCATACATTTGCGAAGTAATTATCATATTATATTAAAATCTGCAATGCAAACGTTTAAATCCATATCATTCTCGGATAAAAGAAGCCAGAAGTCAAAGATTGTTCCTATCTCGTTTACGGAGAGAGAGCAAAACTTGTATACGTCAATGAATAAGCTGTCAAGCCAAGAAATAAGAAGTATTATTGGATATTCTGATTATTCAGACTTATGTATTGCAGCCGAGCGCGATAAAAGGAATGTCAGCCAATTTATCAAGTTCTTACTTGATAGAGCTATCAAAGATAGTAACGGGATAATAGCTGCGTCTGATGTTACATTTAAGAATAGCAAAGTTATTCCATTTAACAGGTGGTATCCATACATTGAAGGATATTCTCCAGACTTTGTTAAATCTTTAATCAAGAAATATAGTATTAAACCGGGTATTATTTATGATCCATTTGCCGGCACTGGAACAACTTTGTTTGCTGCTGATGCTATGGGAAATAGTACTTATTATTCTGAAATTAATCCACTCCTTCAATTCTTAATAAAGACAAAATTGGAAGTATTGAAACTTGCACATAATGAATGGAGGATTATCGGCAATGATTTGATGTTACTCAAAACAAAGTTATTGAAATTTAACCATAAAGAGAATACAATATTAGATCGGAATTATAAAAATGTTTTCAAAAACAGCATATATTTCCCGGACTATAACTATAAGGAAATATTGCAAGCAAAATCATTTCTGGAGTCAAAAGACGATTCATTATCAAAGAATATTTTAACAATCGCTATTTTATCATGTTTGATACCATCTTCTTATCTAAAGAAGCAGGGTGATTTAAGATTTAAGACCAAAAAAGAACTAGAAAAGAAAATACCCCGTTTCTCTGAGTTATTATGTGCGAAGATTGACGATATATATAACGATCTCACAAATGGCAATACGACAGTAAGCCAAGTTAGACATAATCATACACTGATTCACGCGAATGCAAAATGTATCAATGAAGTTTCATGTGATAAGATTAGTTATGTAATAACAAGTCCGCCATATTTAAATGGTACTAACTACATTAGAAATACCAAACTAGAACTATGGTTCTTAGGACATTTGCGCACTGAATCGGATTTAAGATCTTTTCGTGATCAAATTTTAACCAGTGGGATAAATGATGTTAAGGTGTCAAATTTATTGCAAATTGACATCGAGTCGAAAAGTCTTTTGTTATCTCAAACAATGGTCTCATTGAAAGAGACCGCTTACGATGTGCGAATTCCACAAATGGCAGAATGTTATTTTGCCGAGATGTTTCAGATATTCAGTGGGCTGCTCCCAAAGTTGGCATCAGGAGCTCGCTTGCTTATAGATATTGGAGATTCAGTATTCAATGGTGTGCACATTCAGACCGATGATATCCTTATAGAGATATTACAAAATATTGGATACAAATTTGTTGAGAAAACCAAACTTAGAGAACGCCGTTCAAGAGGGGGGCAGACAGTTACACAGGTCCTAATCGTTATGGCAAATTAGAGTTACTGAAAGAATGGCACAGAGTTATCGTTGGGAATCTAACTGGAATTGCTTTAAAGAAGACCTTCCACATCAAAAGTTCCCGTTTTCAAAAAAGAATTGGGGGAATAATAATCATTCATTGTGTTCATATCAGGGCAAACTTAAACCTGCTATCGGATATCATTTGGTTAAAACATTTGTTCCTGCAGGAGGGAAATTGTTTGACCCATTCTCCGGAGTAGGTACAATACCATTTGAAGGTGCATTGAATGGTATTGTATCGTATGGTATGGATATTAGTAAAATGTGTTACTACATTTCACAAGCTAAACTTGGAGAAACTGACAAAGCTCTCGCCGAACAATGTATTGAACGATTAGACGACTATATACGGACACATTGTGTAACTATTGAAGAATTTGCCAAATATTCGAGATTCGGCTTAAATAAAAGGTTGATTGACTATTATGAAGAAACCACATTTAAGGAGATTCTATTGGCTCGCAGATTTTTTATTGATAATAAACCTGTAAACGCCAGCGAAATGGTCGTAATTTCTTCATTATTACATATTCTTCACGGAAATAGACCATATGCTTTGAGCCGGAAATCACATTCTATAACGCCTTATGCACCGAGTGGCGAGTTTGAATATCGAAATTTGATCTGCCGATTAGCGGCTAAAGTTGATAAATACTTCTCACAGAAACTACCTGAAACATTTATATCGGGACAAATATATTTACAGGATTCTACTCTGTCTTGGCCCGATGAAATTCAGGACATAGATGCTATAATTACTTCACCACCTTTTTTTGACAGTACCAGATTCTATTCAGCTAACTGGATCCGGCTGTGGTTTAGTGGTTGGGAACCAAATGACTTCAAAATAATGCCCAACCAATATGTAGATGAAAGGCAGAAGAAAAATTTTGATGTATATGTGCCTATATTAGAACAAGCAAAAGAACGGCTTAAAGATGGCGGACTAATAGTGTTCCATTTAGGCAAAAGCAAAAAATGTAATATGGGACTAATGCTAAAAGAGTTGGGAAAACGATGGTTTAATCATGCAGAATTATTTGATGAGAGCGTTTCCCATTGTGATAAGTTTGGAATTAAAGATATTGGGACAGTAACAGACCACCAATATTTGTTACTTTATTAGAAGAAAGGGATATATCCCTTTCTTCTACATTTATAATATATCATATAGGATTCGTTGGTGTTCGTCATCAACGAGATCCTCCAAATGGTATAGCGCTAATATTCGTTTGAGTTCTATAATACGTTTAGGCAAATCACTAGAATTTCTTACGGTTAGATATTTGTCAATTCCTTTGTTTACATCAATATTAGTATTAACGACAGGTGTCGTACTGGCCATTAGTGCAAGTGGTGCACCTGTTACTCTAGCTAACTCTATCAATTCTTGGTTTGTATAAAACTCGCTCGGCCATCGATCTCTCTTATTACTATTAGCTTCAGCCGACAGTAATGCGGCATTCCTAACTGTAAGAGGATATAAATATTTTGAAGGTAAAATATGATCTATATGCCAAGAGCCAGTCTTGCTGATATCTAGCAGTTTACCTGTTTTGAAACATTTACCGCCAAAGCGTTCAAATAATTCGGAGACATTTATGGTCTCGTTTTGGTCTGCGACAAATAAATCCGCTATTCTTCTACGAATGGAACTTTCACGCAACTGCTCGGTCGTGCGTAAATCATTCAAAATAGAATTGATTGCACCTTTACATGCCCGACACTCCATTTGTTTTTCCAACGGTCCCCAGCCTTTATGCTTACTAAATGCGTGATTGGGTAAAATCCGACCGCACATATTACATTTCTTCCAATATGCTTCTGCATTCTCTGCAGCAGTAACAAAAAATGCTTTCCAGAATCTTTGTGCAGTTACGCTTTCCTTTTCAAGAAGTTCAGGTTTCCAATTTGTTAATTTTTCAGGTAAATCAGAATCTTTGCTATGCACATAGCCACACTCTTTGCACTCCCATTGTTGTGTTTCTAATGCTTGTTCAGGAGTAAGTAGGTGCTCCCCAATATGCACATAGTTGAGATGGTTACAGTTTACACAAATATATGCACACCAAGCGTCGTGCACGCTATGTTCAGAAGGAATTCTTTCTATTCCCGTCTCGTTTGTTTGGGTTCTTCTTGCCATTTCTGATAAATTGCCACAAAGATAATAATTATCATTCAGATATAAATAACGGAGTATCAATCTAAATATATCGAATACTCTTGATTTTATAAATGTCCAATTCGTTGTCCTCCTGTTTGCCGATTAAGTAGAGGACCAAATATCGGAGATTATCCACTTGCACAGTTAAATACCGAGGAATAATATTGTTCTAGACATCCTCGACTATCCGTCCATTACCGATGAATATTTGTTCTTTCGGAAAAATTTGATAGAACTTTACTACATGAGTGACGACCTATTGCAATAATCATATCCCGCTTATTAATTGGCAAAACAAATGCATAATACTTCGAAATCTTCTGTTGATTGGGTCTGCACTGTAATATCTGATTCTCCAGATACGCTCAAATATCTGGCGGGACCGATACAAAACAAGGAGTCGGTATTCTCCGCTGTTACGTTAATTCATTTTGCAGCTTTCGAGAGCCATTTTATTTTTGCAGGTTTCTCATCGAGATCGCGTATGACTGCAAATAATATTATACCATGTGGTTGGGTTTATTAATAGCGTAAAGCGCGGCGTATAGCGCATACATTTCCGAGGCGGCACACGATACTACCGAACCATAATTCGTGCCTTGAGTGACAGAAAAAGCCACCTCTGCTTGCATATTGAGTGGCATTGTTCCCGAAGTCTTGAGATGTTCGGGGTATTAGGCTCCCCCGAAAGAAGTTGCAGTGGACATCGGGCAAGCCCGTTGCGCTTTTATAATCGGTAAGACGCTAACCGAAATAAGAAAGTCGTACAAGCGAGAAGAAGCCGCATGTGTACTTGCCGCGACCACAAAAACGACAATGGCCGATACAGAACGAGGGTTGGAGAATCGCGCATTCCCCAACCCTCGTTTCTGCTTCGAATAGACCTACTGTTTCTCGCTTAACTCCTTATACAATTCGAGTCTCAGCCCTGCGCAGCCCTCGATGATCTCCGCGGCCTGCTGTACGCGCTCCATATGCAGCTCCACCTCCTGCGGCGCCATATAGAATTCGGCATCGTATGTCGTCTTCATCAACACCTCTTTCAGCCGTGGAATCGTAAAGATGTTTTCGATATGATTGTCGTCGAAGACAAGCATCAATTTAGTCGATAGTGTCCGCATGCGGTCGTGCATCACTACGGGGTCATGCAGATCGAACGATATGCCATGATAGACATAGTAGAGCGTGTGGTAGAAGTAAACCGCTGCCTGCGCCGTGAACTGTGCTGCCAGCCTCACGTTGTGCCCCTCCACAAAAGCATCCTGCGCCTGTTCCAACAGGTCGCTGCCGAGCGTGCGGAAAGTATCGTAATGGAACTTGGCGTCGGCGTATGCCCGCGCGAAATCTATGGGCCGTTTCGGCCGTCGGAAACAGTAGTGCTCGTTGCAATAGAGCAGCTTACCCTCGGCATGGGCGAAATAGAGGAACGGCGTGCGGTTCGATTCGACGTAATTCAACGGCAGAATATAAAGGTTGATATAGGTGATTTTTCGATGTCGATAGGGCATCTTGTAACGCAGGATGCGTTTGGCCTGAAACCAGTTGAATCTCGGCGTTTCACGCACTACCATGAGCAGATCATACGCCGCAGGGTCGCTGTGAGGCGTGCCGCCTGCCAGTTTGCCGAACAGCAGGATGTATTCGGGATCGAAATACCCGTCGGTAAGGTGTCGAACGATTCGGGCGGCTTCCGTAGGGTCGTATGGCAACTCGGGGGCATCGGTCGGTTGAGCCGTTGCGGAGGCTGCCGACGCGATTTGCGATTCGGCTATCGTTTTGGGCATTATGGTTTGCGCAGGCTGTTCCTGCATGATGTTCAGATTCGTTTCCATTTGATTGAATGTTGATTGTTTGACAATAAAGTGGCTGTCCTTATCGTGCATACGGCATGACAAAGAGCATAGATGGTTTGACTGACAATCGGTTGTCAATCGGGCGGATATGAATGGAAAAGAATCGGAATGTTGCGCGGCGGGAACCGCCGGCGGCTGGTCTTGCGACCGGTCTGCGTCGTAACGCAGACTCGATGATGTACTGTTCGCATAATGGTACAAAAAAGAATGTGCAGCTGCGAACAGTACATCACCTATTTCTAAGCTCTGCAAAGTGCCATTCGCGGGATCGCTCCCCAATGACTCTGCACATTCCGTTAATACCAAATGCTTTTCAGAGCTTTGGTAGAAATAGATTTTTGTAATACTGTTCGCGGGAACAAAGATACGACAATTTTTGAAAAATGCGATGCGAATAGTATATCGGATTGGATAATTCCGTGAAATTATGGAGTATCACCGACAAGGTTGCAGCGAAAAGAGAAAATACGCAATAACGTGGTTTTTTCTTTGGCTGTGCGTTTTCAGAAAGCAGAAAGGAAAGAAGTCGGAGATTCAGTTTAGTTTGGTCGGTTAGCCATATATAAGCTAAACCGAAGTAAACTATATTTAGTTAGGCATATTGGGTTTACAGTATGCCTATGTCGGAAAGAGCAGCCTTGGTCGAGTCCAAAATGATGCGGAGAATCCAAGATGAAATAGTGCTTTGTCTCCTTTCTCTTTGGGCTGCAACGATAGGCGAAGCTATTCGCAGTCGCAGCTATGAAATGATTTATGAATACATATGCGAGCTGAGCATCGTTGCTAAAAAGTCTGAAAATGCCAGCAAGTGAAAAGGCTGAAAACAACTGCAAGGTAAAAAACTAAGACTTGCTTAAATACTTGATTTTGTGCCTGCTTTGTTGCTTATT
>ERZ778511.847-NODE-847-length-25417-cov-6.221986_pt1 | contig 25417 bp, 20 predicted proteins | sample MGYA00510347_ERZ778511 | MGnify/ENA primary metagenome ERZ778511 (study PRJEB29527, sample SAMN07138967) | mouse gut metagenome | material: feces | host: mouse | place: China:Nanjing | collected 2016-01-25 ...
GTCTTTTTCATTCAAGCTCATGCCTTCCGATAACATAACAGCAGCTTTTAAAATTTCAAAATAAAGCTTTGCTTCACGAATTTTTATGCTATCTCCTATTTGTTCGGAATTTGCAGTTTTATACAAAATCTCCAGTATTTGAGATGAGTATTTATATAACAGCTTTCCTTCATGTATTAGCATCCACACCTCAATAGAAGGATTGATATCATTCCCTTTCCATTGCTTTGATAATATTAACTCTTCTAAGTCATTTACTAAAACAGAGTTTCCCCACTCAGCAAAACCATAATCAACAATTAAATTGCCTGTCTTAGAATCCCTAATGCCAATTTTATTTTCGCTATTTTTTGCCATTATAGGTTGCCATGGATTGCGTAGATTCTTTATACTATCATCAGCATAGTTTAATATCAATTGATCCTCAGCAACAAGCATAGGCTTATATCCAAGTTGCAAAACTACCAATATGGCCAATATTTCTCCATTTATAACTAAAGGCCATTGAAATTTCCGATATTTCTCTTTACCTTTCTTAATCCATAATAATTTATATAATGCAATTATTGCCACAATCAAAGCGGTAAACCTTATTGCGACATCCAATTTGGGATTTGGGTAAATAAACCAAGCATCTAACGCCAATACCAATAGTACACCTAAATATACACAATACGGTTTTGTGAATTTAGGCTTAATATAGACAGTAAGTAATGCGATCGGGATTAAAAACAGTCCCCATGCCGAGCTCTCCGATTTAAGATAACCATTAAAACCTTCAACTGGAAATATACAATAGAAAAACACTATTGTCAGCATTATCGTCAAACATAACATAGGAACACTCAGATTCAAAGCTTCATTGCGTTTACGAGATCCTATTAAGCCGTAAACAAGAGCACCCAATAGCACATAGTAACACACAAAAGCCATCCAATTTCCGGTATCCATCACTATGTGATATGCCTTATAAAAGCTTTCTGCAGATAGAACAATCGAACCAAATGCCAACAACAGCGTCAATCCACAATAGATAAATGTTTTCTTCCATCCCGAAAAAGCGTTATTCACAGCCATTGAACCGCAAAAGACCGTCAAGATTATTGACGACAGATTGGCAAATGATTTCAAGGCTTCAATACCGCCATTATATATACCATTGAATATCATTGCCCCCACATCATGCGTTAGATAAAGGAACGCAAATATAAGAAAAGGAATCGACAGAATCATACTAATCATCCTCTTCATCGACATCTCGGCGATTTGCTTCTCTTTTTCAGCCGATATTCGACGATTCTCCAATTCCGCTTTTTCCTTTTCCCACTCCTCAGTTCTTGTACGTATACGTTCGGCCACTACTTTAGCAAGCGAATCGTGCACAAGCTCGACATAGTCTTCTCCGTTTACAGGAGCACATTTGATAAGACGCTACTTTTCCAACGCCATGCGATAATCGGCAAAATCAGCCTTTTCAAGCTCCGATGAAGTGGTCTTTATCCTAACGCGACGGCCTCTTGAGTCCACAAGCGCGTTCTCAATCGCCTCCTGTGTCTTCTCCGGAACGCCACACCGTTCAATAGTCCGCACATAATAATCGGCCACGAGATTTGACAGGTTCTCGCCCGACAACAAATCAACAGCTCTGTCATTTTCACTAATGGATGTCGCCACTATCGAAAGTAACATAGCAGAAACAATTGGCAGATTACGTTCAGTTTTGTCAAGTTCCTCAACCGACCGTCCTGTTATGAATGACAAAATCTTTTTCTTTTCTCCATCAGGAACATTAGAAAGCAACGACATTACTTCCCAAGCCTCATCGATTGTCAGCGGCTTAAGATTGTATCGGTTATTCTTTATCGCAGGTATGAAATATCGCTGTACTCCCCAATAATCCAGATCGCCGATGTATTCATTGCGCATAGCCAACAACACCTTGAAGTTCTTCTGCTCCGAAATAACAGGGAACTTCTCCTTATCAGGCAACTTGGCACGTACACGGTCAACAATTCGGGCCGGGCACGAATTCTCTTCAAGTCCGCTGAACCACCGGAAAAAGCTATCGGTCCATTCAGGATTTATCGGTCGAGTTATAACCTCTTCAAACTGGTCAAATATAATAATGGGCTTTAATGGAATGCCGTAAAAATCAAATGAATAATTACGCAACAGCCACCACGCGTTATTGTAAAGCTGAAGATTGCGGTCGAGCGTGTTTAACATCTCATCATTACTTGATGCGACAACCCTAAGCGGCAAATCCTTGTGATCCGATGAATAATCTATAAGTGCTTTTATACTTGTAAGTTTTTCGCCTTTAACCTTGTCATCTTTAAGTTTCTGCTTATTATATGGATTGATCGCCTCCGCGATTGAATCGCACAACAATTTATTAAAGTCGGGCGACTTACTTTCAAATAATTTATCGGTAATAACTATAGGCACAGGGATGAATCCTGCGCTTTTTAGCTTGGGCAACAATCCCGCACTTATCAACGAGCTTTTTCCCTCACCCGATTCAGAATGAAGCACCACAATGTCATTGCGCTTCAACATTGACAATATATCGTCGATAGCTTGAGAGCGACCCTTGAAAATAGCCGCATCTTTTTCAGTATAGGAAGCCAATCCTATGAATGATGTATTTTTCATAGCAATTATTTACAAATTTCAATATCGTTATCACTAAAATCGGGATTTAACACCTTCATGTTTATATGGTAGAAAACCGCGCTTATATCCGGGAAGTTCTTTGCCATCTCTTCGATTAATTTTGTATCCAAAGGACTGCCATTTTTCCAGACCCTGCCGTCAATTACCAACGGGAGGGAAAATACAGCGTCTTCAGGCAACGATTTAATTCTTTTAGCAGCCTCTATGACCTCGACTTTTACATGAGAATCCTCAAAAACCTTGCTCCAAAAATTCTCGGTAACCACAGGGATGTATAACTTGGACTTATAAATCGCCTTTATGTAGCGATTCACATAGTTTTCGCCATATTTTATCGCCTCCTTGTCGAAAAACACATTATTCAATTTGCGGCTGAGTACGTTGTATATCCTCTCCGCGATGTCATAGTCCTCGCCTGCGTATGAAATGAAAGCGTCATAACTTTCGCAATCAGCCTTCGATTCAGTGCTAATCATTTTGTCACGATCCTTAATTCGAGAGGTTATCTCAGCCAAAATTTCATCAACAGCCTGATCGGTATCAAAATGATAACGTTGCAGGAAATCGAAGAATCCCACATTTGAATCAGTGTGGCTTAACCAATACTTCTGCACTTCACCTGCTTGATTCTGAAAGGGGAACCACAAAAAGCGAAAAATCCAGTCGGGCAAATGACTTCCCAAGACCATAAGTCGCCCCGGCTTTTCAGCAAGATAGTTATAAAGATTGTTACATGAATAATCGCCACCTTGTATATTGTGCAGGAACTCAAGCAACGAATCCTCGTCACACACCCACTTCCAGCCATCGGCCGCTTTGCCGAATATATGGTAAACCGTATTTCCGAGCGACGAAATGTCATCCTTATTACGCCCCTGGCTCACACTCGCCGGACTATAATAAAACGAATTGTAGTTTACTCCACGGACACTTAATGCATTCTCTATAAGCGAGAACGGCGATGTGGTGATTATCAATCGCGGTTTCATTGCAGCAAGAAAATCGAGAACCGATTCCCTTAACCGCAATCTGCCGTTATCGCGTACCTCATCCACTATTTCCCGAAATTCATCTTTAAACCTAACAGCATCCATCGAGGCTTTGGCTCGCGTAAATATATAATAAATTTCAGCTGAAGATTCGCATTTTACATTACGTAATTCGGGAATCTCCTCACACAACTGTTGCACGACATAGGACAACAGCGTGACATCTCCGTCAGGAGTTTCAACTATAAAAGCATCATCCCCGATTAAAGGGACAATTGAATTACTATTGGTTACAACCGACTTTATGTTACGCTCCTGAGCTCGAGAAAATGGCATAAGGTTATATGATTGGTATTTTTACAAAAATAATAATTCTTTATTATTCTCGCAAATACCAATAACCGCATAATCAATGCCGATGCTGATTTGAGGCGTTGAGGGAGTTGGGGTTACATGAGTTCCTTGACCAGGAGGTAGAGGAGGGCGGCGAGGACGCCGCCAAGAAGCGGGCCTACGATGGGTACCCAGCTGTAGCTCCACTGGCTGGAGCCCTTGCCCTTTATCGGCAATATAGCGTGGGCGATGCGCGGCCCCAGGTCACGTGCCGGATTGATGGCGTAACCCGTCGTGCCGCCGAGCGACATACCAATCACCACAACGAGCAGGGCCACAGGTAACGCGCCCACACTGCCGAGTCCCACCTCCGAGGAGTTCTCCTTGTCGCCCATAAACAGAATAACGAGCACAAGAATGAACGTACCCACGATTTCGCATATCATGTTACGACGATAATTCTTTATGGCAGGAATGGTGGCAAACACACCGAGCTTGGTTTCGGCCTCAGCCGTGGCATCGAAGTGATCCTTATAAAATACGTAGACAATAACGGCTCCAAGTATTCCGCCGGCAATCTGCGACACGATGTAGGGCAGCACATACTCCCACGGGAACTTACCCGCAGCGGCAAGCCCCAACGTAACGGCCGGATTAAGATGCGCTCCGGTATAAGGCCCGGCGATGAGCACACCGCACATAACGGCAAGACCCCATGCAAGCGTCACCACCACCCATCCGGCTCCCTCGCCCTTGGACTTGCGCAGCGACACACACGCCACCACGCCGCAACCAAGTAACACGAGAACGAATGTGCCTATGAACTCAAAAAGGCATTGGACTAAAAGCGAAACTTTCATGACTACACTACTTTATCGGATATTCGGTAAGTACCCGGTTCACGGCGTTGTGCCATCCCTCGATTTCACTCGCCACCTTGGCAAGATCGCCCGACGGAGAGAACACCTTCTCAACCTGCCACTGAGAGCGCACTTCGTCAAGGTCACTCCAATATCCCACGGCGAGTCCGGCAAGATAGGCCGCACCAAGCGCGGTGGTTTCGGTGATGCGCGGACGCATGACATCGGTATTCAATATGTCGCTCTGGAACTGCATCAGCAGATTGTTGCGTGACGCTCCGCCGTCGACCTTCAGATTGGCGATGGGCAGTTCGGCGTCACGTTCCATCGCCTTCACTATGTCATAGGTCTGATAGGCAATTCCCTCAAGAGCGGCACGTGCTATGTGGGCGGTCGTGGTTCCTCGGCTGATGCCCGATATGGCGCCACGGGCATACTGATCCCAATATGGCGCGCCAAGTCCGGTGAGTGCCGGCACGAAATACACCCCGTCGGTGTCGGGCACCGACTCGGCAAGTGCCTCCACCTCGGCCGACGATGTTATGCACTTCAATGAGTCGCGCAGCCACTGGATCACCGAACCGCCGACAAATATCGACCCCTCGAGAGCGTAGGTCACCTTGTCGCCAAGCTTCCACGCAATGGTGGTGAGCAGCTTGTTTTTCGACTCTATGGGACGCTCACCGCTGTTCATCAACAGGAAGCATCCCGTGCCGTAGGTGTTCTTAACCGAACCGGGTTCAATACACATCTGTCCGAACAGTGCGGCCTGCTGGTCGCCGGCACTTCCCGATATGGGCACATGGTGGGCAAAGAGGGTCGATGTAGTGTGACCGTACACCTCGCTCGACGACTTCACTTCGGGCATCATCGACAACGGAATGCCAAACATATCAAGCAGTTCCTTGTCCCACTCGAGAGTGTGGATGTTGAAGAGCATCGTGCGTGACGCATTGCTGACATCGGTCACGTGAATCTCGCCGCGGGTCAATCGCCACATGAGCCATGTGTCGACGGTACCAAACATCAGCTTACCCTCGTCGGCACGCTTGCGCGCTCCGGGAACATTGTCGAGAATCCACTTGATTTTCGTCGCGCTGAAGTAGGCGTCAAGTATCAGTCCGGTCTTGCTGCGTATCATCTCCACCACTCCCTCGCGGCGAAGCTGGTCGCAATACTCCGAAGTGCGCCTGTCCTGCCACACGATTGCGTTATATATCGGCTCCTCGGTGTCACGGTCCCACACGATTGTGGTTTCGCGCTGGTTGGTTATGCCTATCGCGGCTATGTTCTTTCCGTTTATGTCGATCTTCGATATAGCCTCGGCTATTACCGAAGCCTGCGAAGCCCATATCTGATGAGGATTGTGCTCAACCCATCCCGAGCGGGGAAATATCTGTTCAAATTCACGTTGCGCCACAGAGCATATCGAACCCTTGCGGTCAAATACGATGGCACGCGAGCTGCTTGTGCCTTGGTCGAGCGACAGGATGTATTGTTGTTCCATAATTTTTCATTAACCCCTCACTATCGAGAGCTGATTTAAAGTAACTATGATTCAGGGAAGGACACAACACCTTCCTTATAGTTAGGAACAACCCATAACCATTAAAGGTTCCGTCACATAATGTAGTTAAGACCCTTAATACACATTTAATAACATCAATACCGACTTATTGAACAATCAGCCCTTTAACTCCGACAGCTCAGTCGAGGTCGGAGTACACTTTGCGTCGGCGAAGGTAGTAGTCGACAACTATGTCAGGCGACTTGGGCAGCAGGTCGACATCGGGGTGGCTCGTGTAGTTGGCGCGCATCTTCCGGAAGTCGCGATGAGCGCGCAACACGGCCGAAGCATCGGCAAAGTCAAGCGACACGACAAACTTCACCCACGCAAGCGCATCATACAGCCGACGCACCAGCAGACGCTTCTTTCGCGACGAGTCGGGCAGATTCTTGTGCAGGAGCAACAGGTTGTTGCGGAAATTAAGATAGGTCTTGCGCGGATTGGAGGGCGGCAACGTACCGCCGCCGAGATGAAACACGACGCTTTGCGGAATCACCACCACGGCATATCCAGCAAGCTTTATGCGCCAGCACAGGTCAATCTCCTCCATGTGGGCGAAGAAGTCCTTGTCAAGACCGCCCACCTTGACATACAGCTCACTGCGCACCATCAACGCCGCACCCGAGGCCCAAAACACGGGAATCACCATGTCATACTGGCCCGAATCGCGCTCAACGGTGTCGAATATGCGGCCGCGGCAATAGGGATAGCCGTTACGGTCAAGGAATCCGCCGCATGCTCCGGCATATTCAAATGACTTGTGATCGGCATAAGAACGAATCTTGGGCTGACAGGCACCCACATCGGGGTGCGCCTCCATGTAGTCATAGAGCGGATTGAGCCAACCCGTGGCAGGCGCGACATCACTGTTGAGCAGCACCGTATAGCGATAGTCGGTGGCCGCTATGGCCCGGTTGTAACCCTCGGCAAACCCATAGTTACGGTCAAGCTTCACCACAATGACGTCGGGAAACGACCGCTCAAGCAGCTCGAGCGAACCGTCGTCACTGCCGTTGTCGGCCACGATCACATCGGCAATTGTGTCATCGGTGGCCGAAATCACCTGCGGAAGATACTTGGCGAGCATCTTCTCGCCGTTCCAGTTAAGTATTATTACAGCTACGGGCTTTTCCATCAGTCACAATGTTCATCGGTTGAAGGATACTGCACGGGATATTTCCATCGCTTGTGGGTCCACAGCCATATCGACGGATTGCGCTCTATCGTCTGCTGAAGCAACCGGGCGTAGACATCGGTAATGGCAAACTGCGGCATCGAGTCGGGATTGTCGGTTATAAGCCGCAGCGTGAGCTTGTAGTGTCCTCGGCTCGGCTTTTCGACATCCCAGTAGAAGGCCACAAGATTGAGGCGGCGCACAATCGTTTCGGTGCCCGTTATCATGGCAGTAGGATGATTCAGGAACTTGACCACGTGCGTGACATCGCCGGCACTCGGTTTCTGGTCGCTCATGAATCCCGTGACGCTCAACACGCCGTCACGCTTCAACAGCAGCAGGTCGCGAAACACCATGCGCTTGTCAAACGACACCGAGCCGAAACGGCTGCGAAGCTTCAGAAAATAAGCGTCAAACCACTTGTTGGTCAACGGTCGGTAGACCTGGGCGTACACCACTCCGTTGGTGGGGTTGTTACGTGCCCACAGGGTTATCGAGGTACCCCACTCCCAGTTGCCGCAATGCGAGAAATACACTGCCACCGAACGCCCCTGCTCCACGTAACGGTCAATCTGCTCGACACCCTCGATTACAGTGTGTCGGCGCATCTCGTCGTCAGTTATGTGGTTCATCTTTATAGTTTCAAAGAAGTAGTCGGCGAAATTCCGGAAAAACTGCCGGCATATAGCCTTGTGCTCCTCAGGGCTCTTATCGGGAAACGAGTCGGCAATGTTTTTCAACGCCACCTTGCGGCGATAACCCACCACATGATAGAGCAACACAAACAGAATGTCGCTCAACACATAGAGCATCCCGAACGGCAGGCGTGATATGCCGCCAAACAGCCATCCCAACGGTTTATATTGCCAATATTTCATAATTCAATGCGTCCTTTCATCATGTCACCATTGTCGATTACCTCACCGAGCATCACCGGCACCACCTTGTTGGCATATTCGGCAACCGGCTTCACCTCCACCTTCAGATAGTTGTCGGTGAACCCCGTCATGGGACGGCGCGGACGCTGATGCTCAAGCAGCACCGGGCGCACCGTTCCGCTGAAACGCGAAGCGAAGTCGGCAAGCTTATGCTCCGAGATGCGCAGCATCACATTGGTGCGGCGATGCTTCACCTCCTGCGGTACCACGTAGTCGATGTCGAGCGCACGTGTACCGGGACGCTCCGAATAGGGAAACACATGCAGACGCGAAATGTCGAGCGACTCCACATAGTCGCGCGAACGCTCAAAGAGTTCGTCGGTTTCGCCACGCGCCCCCACAATCAGGTCGACACCAATGAAAGCGTGAGGCATCACCTCGCGTATTCGCTCGACGCGATGGCGAAACAGCGCCGTGTCGTAGTGACGGCGCATAAGCCGCAGCACCTCGTCGGAGCCCGCCTGAAGCGGTATGTGGAAGTGCGGCATGAACCTCCGTGACGAGGCCACCCACTCAATCATCTCGTCGGTAAGCAGGTTGGGCTCTATCGACGAGATGCGGTAACGCTCTATGCCGTCAACATTGTCAAGCGCCTTTATAAGATCGAAGAACGTGTCGTCACGTCCCTTGCCGAAGTCGCCTATGTTTACACCCGTCAGCACAATCTCCCGTCCGCCTTCCTCGGCCACCTGCCGGGCCTGGTCGACGATGGATTCGATAGTGCCCGAGCGGCTGCGGCCGCGGGCCTTGGGTATTGTGCAGTAGCTGCACCAATAGTCGCATCCGTCCTGCACCTTCAGGAAGTAACGCGTGCGGTCGCCGCGTGAACACGAAGGGTCAAACTTGCGTATATCGGTAAGCGGAGTTATGTAGGATTCGGTACGGCGGTTTTCAAGCCAGCGGTCAAGATAATCGAGAAGCTCAAGCTTGCGGTCGGTTCCGGCAACGATGTCTACGCCGTGAATGGCCGCAATTTCATCGCTTTTGAGCTGGGCATAGCATCCCGTAACCACGATTACAGCCTCGGGATAGAGCCGCGCGAAACGATTGATGGCCTGTCGGCACTTCTTGTCGGCCACATCGGTTACACTGCATGTATTAACCACAACTATGTCGGGAGTTTCGCCCGACTGCACCCTGCGTATGCCCTTCTCTGAAAACATTCGGGCGACACTGGATGTCTCGGAAAAATTGAGCTTACATCCGAAAGTGTGAAACAAAGCGGTGCTATTGCCAAATGTCGAATTGTCAATCATGGTGCAAACTTAGCAATTTTTATCCTGTTATCGCTTTTAATCAAACTATTTTTATGCCGTATTTGTACTATTATAAGCATATTTTGTACTATTTTTGCGAAAAAGACAGATTAAAAACCGGATTAATGAGCACTTCTGAAACCCTAACCGAGATTTATGCACGCAGTTTCCGTGACAACTGGACATTGCCTGCTTTGACCGACTACAGCACCGATAAGACCGACACCTATGCCCAGATGGCCAAGGGAATCGCACGCATGCATCTGATGTATGAGATGACAGGCGTGAAAAAGGGCGACAAGATAGCCCTTATCGGCAAGAACTCTCCCGGGTGGATAACCGTGTTCATGGCCACCATCACCTACGGCGCAACCATAGTGCCCGTGCTTCAGGACTTCAATCCCGTCGACGCACAGCACATCATAAATCACTCCGAGTCTATTCTGCTGTTTGTCGACAACAACATCTGGGAGTCATTCGAGTTTGAGAAGATGCCCAAGGCAAAGGGTGTGATATCGCTCACCGACGGGAAGATACTCGCCGAGCATCCGCTCAACGAGCGCAAAATCGAGCGTGAACTGAAAAATCTGACCCGCAAATTCAAGAAGCGCTATAAAAAGGGATTCTTCCCCGACGATGTGAACTACCCCATCATGAACGACGACGATATAGCCGTGCTCAACTACACTTCGGGAACCACCGGATTTTCCAAGGGTGTCATGCTCACCTATCGCAACCTGTGGGGCAACGTGACATTCGGCATCCACTCCCGGCTCCATTTCCAGGGCTCGCGATGCCTCTCATTCCTGCCACTCGCCCATGCCTACGGATGTGCATTCGACATGCTTGTGCCGCTCGCCACCGGAACCCACATAACCGTCTTCGGCAAGATACCCTCTCCCAACCTGCTGCTTAAGGCCCTCTCGCAAGTGCGCCCCAATCTCGTAATCTGCGTCCCGCTGATTCTCGAAAAGATATACCGCAAGCAGATTCTCCCCATGATTACCAAGAAAGCCATGCGGTGGGTGCTCGCCATCCCCGGCATCGACAAGGCCTTCTACTCAATCATACGCCGCAAGCTCGTCGAAGCGTTCGGTGGCGAGTTTGAGGAAATAATCGTGGGCGGCGCGCCGCTCAACCCCGAGGTCGAGGAATTCCTTAGCCGCATAAAATTTCCCTTCACTGTGGGATACGGCATGACCGAATGCGGGCCTCTGATCAGCTACACCCCGTGGCGACAGTTTATCGTAGGCTCATCGGGACGAACTCTTCCCGGACTCATGCTAAGCAAAATCGAAAGCCCCGACCCCGAGAACATTCCGGGAGAGATATGCGTAAGAGGAGTAAACGTGATGAAGGGCTACTACAAGAATCCCGAGGCGACGGCCGCAGTGCTCGACGAGGAAGGATGGCTCCACACCGGCGATATGGGCACACGCTCCGAAGATGCCACGATATTCATAAAAGGCCGCTACAAGACCATGATTTTGTCATCCAACGGACAGAACATATATCCCGAAGAGATTGAGGCAAAGCTCAACAACATGCCCTTCGTGTCGGAGAGTCTTGTCGTTGAGCGCAACAAGCGCCTTGTGGCACTCGTGTATCCCGATTATGAAATGATGGACCAATACGGATTGACCTTGGAAGAACTCCCCAAGGAGATGGGCAACATTCTCGTCGAACTAAACAAGCTCGTGGCACCCTACGAAAAAGTCGACCGCATACAGCTCATCGCCAACGAATTTGAGAAGACTCCCAAACGCTCGATAAAGAGGTATCTTTACAACGCTTAAGGTAAAAAACACATAAGATAACAATAAGAGCCGCTCTTAGGGCGGCTCTTATTGTTATCTGCTTTCGGTCGGCCCCGACTTGTCGGCCTCGGCAGGCTGCGATTCATCGGTTTCGGGCGCCGGATTACTTACGTATCGCTCATAGTAAGTCATGATAAGAGCCGTTACAGGCAGGGCTATGATCATGCCTATTATACCCAGCAAGCTGCCCCACACCGACAACGACAACAGTATTATGGCAGGATTCAGTCCCATCTCCTTTCCCATGATGTGGGGAGTTATCACGTAGTCGCATATACACTGGCTCACCACATAGACCAGCAGACACTTGCCCATCTCGGGCAGAAACTCCACCGAACCGCCGAGCGAATATACAAAGCAGATGGCGGCGACCGGAATCAGCGTCACATACTGGAAATAGGGTATCATGTACAATACCCCTACTATTATACCCATGGGAATGGCAAGCGGGAGCCCCACTATTGAAAATCCGATGCAGTAGAACACGGCGGCACACATAGCCACAACTCCCTGACCGCGGAAATAGTGGTTCATGCTGTTTTCCACGTCACGCACCACAACCATTGTGCGAGGTCGATACTTGTGAGGGATGATCAGCTTGAATCCGCGCGAAATCTGGGGATAGTCTATGAGAATGAACAAGATGTAAATCAGCGTCAACAGCCACGACAGAATCTCCATGACTACGCCTATCGACTCCTCAAGCAGCGACGACCCCTTGCTAAGCAACGCCTCGATGTGAGAGCCGTCGAGCATTCCGCTGATATTGTCGGGGTTGAAGTACTTGTTTATAAAATCCACCACCGTTACATAGAACTTGGGCAACTGCACATCGCCCGACGACACGCTCTTCAGGATGCCGCCAAGCATATTGAGTTCTTTCAGCACCGACGGCAGGAATATGTAGACCACCAGAGCTATAACCACCGCCATGTCGACAAGCGTAAGTATCGATGGAATCACACGCCCCTTGGTTCTCGTGAGCCGGCGGTTCATATTCACTATTGGCTGAAGAATGTAGGCGATGAAACACGCAACAAAAAACGGTAGCAACACATTGCTGAGATAACGCACCAGATATATCAACGCCGCAGTCATGGCAAGCCCTATCACAAGCCACATGATGCGGTCGACAGTCCAATATCGAGATGAAACTTTTGATTGCATAAACAAATAGTCGCGTTAAATTATGTTATTTAAACAATTCCGTTCTCGCCACTGTTCACTGCCGCGATTGCTTACCCCCATAATGAATGCGATTATCCCAAATGTGACAATTACTTCCAATATAATTATGTGAAAGTTTGGATAGTATTGAAATTATTACGTAAATTTGCAGTCGATTTTTTGCATAGGTGTGCCCCTACGGCAAAAACACCGGCAAAACACTATAACGATTTACAATGATAACAATTACATTTCCTGACAAGAGCTCAAGGCAGTACGAAGCCGGCACGACTCCGCTGCAGATTGCCGAAAGCATAAGCTCGCGCTTGGCCCAAGACATTCTTGCGGCCACCGTCAACGGCGAAGAATGGGACATAAGCCGCCCCATCAATAACGACGCCGAAATAAAACTCTTCAAGTGGGATGACCCGGAAGGCAAGCACGCTTTCTGGCACAGTTCGGCCCACCTTCTCGCCGAAGCTCTCCAAGAGCTCTACCCGGGCGTGAAGTTCGGCATAGGCCCTGCCATTGAAAACGGATTCTACTACGACATCGACCCCAACGGTCACACCATAACCGCCGCCGACTTCCCCAAGATCGAGGCCAAGATGACTGAACTCGCCCAAAAGAAAGAGCCCATTGTCAGAGCCGACATCGCAAAAGCCGATGCGATGAAAATGTTTGGCGAGCGCAACGAGGAGTACAAGTGCGAGCTGATCAGCGAGCTTGAGGACGGTCACATAACCACCTACACCCAAGGTGCGTTCACCGACCTGTGCCGCGGTCCTCACCTCCCCAACACCGCCCCCATCAAGGCAGTGAAGATAACCTCTCTTGCCGGTGCTTACTGGCGCGGCGACGAAAAGCGCAACCAGCTTGTGCGCGTCTACGGCATAACATTCCCCAAGAAGAAGATGCTCGACGAGTATCTCGTGCTTTTGGAGGAGGCCAAGAAGCGCGACCACCGCAAGCTTGGCAAGGAGATGGAATTGTTTGCTTTCTCGTCAAATGTCGGCGCCGGACTTCCTCTTTGGCTACCGAAAGGCGCCGCCCTTCGTGACCGCCTTGAGCAATTCCTGCGCAAGATACAGAAACAGTACGGCTACCTGCAGGTAATCACCCCCCACATAGGCAACAAGATGCTCTACGTGACCTCAGGTCACTATGCAAAATACGGCAAGGACTCATTCCAGCCCATCCACACTCCCGAGGAGGGCGAAGAGTACCTGCTCAAACCGATGAACTGCCCTCACCACTGCGAGATATTCAAGGCGTTCCCCCGCTCTTATCGCGAACTCCCCTTGCGACTCGCCGAATTCGGAACGGTCTACCGTTACGAGCAGAGCGGTGAGCTTCACGGACTTACTCGTGTGCGCGGATTTACTCAGGACGACGCTCACATATTCTGCGCCCCCGACCAGATTAAAGATGAGTTCCTAAAGGTGATGGATATCATATTCTACATCTTCAAGGCTCTCAAATTTGACAACTACGAGGCTCAGATTTCACTTCGCGACCCCAAGAACAAGGAGAAATACATCGGTTCCGACGAGAACTGGCACCTTGCCGAGCAGGCCATCATCGAAGCTTGCGCCGAAAAAGGACTGAAAGCCCGCACCGAACTCGGTGAGGCAGCCTTCTACGGCCCGAAGCTCGACTTCATGGTCAAGGACGCAATAGGCCGCCGCTGGCAGCTCGGAACAATTCAGGTCGACTACAACCTTCCCGAACGCTTCCAGCTCGAATACACCGGAGCCGACAACCAGAAGCACCGCCCCGTGATGATTCACCGCGCACCCTTCGGTTCGATGGAACGCTTCGTGGCCGTGCTCCTCGAGCACACCGCCGGACGATTCCCCTTGTGGCTCGCCCCCGACCAGGCTGTGGTGCTCCCCATCAGCGAGAAGTTCAACGACTACGCCTATCAGGTTGCAAAGGAGCTTAACGCCGCCGATGTAAGGGCAATTGTCGACGACCGCAACGAGAAAATCGGAAAGAAAATCCGCGACAACGAGCTCAAGAGAATACCTTATCTGCTCATTGTTGGTGAAAAAGAAGCACAAAATGGTGAAATTTCCGTAAGAAAACAAGGCGAAGGCGATAAAGGTACGATGAAAATTGCTACCTTTGCAAAATATTTGACCGACGAAGTCAACAATATGGTAAATCAATAAAACTACTGAATGGATAACAAACCTGGAAATCAGCCGCATCGCGGCACCCCGCAGCGTAAAGGAATGCCTCAAAAAGAGAAAGACCCTTATGCAATCAATGAACGCATCAGAGCCCGCGAGGTACGCCTCGTCGGCGACAATGTGGAACCGGGAATATACTCCATTCAGGAGGCTCTCCGTCTGGCCGAGGAAGAAGGTCTTGACCTAATCGAGATTTCGGCAAGCGCCAATCCCCCCGTGTGCAAGATTTTGGACTATCAGAAATTCCTCTACCAGCAGAAAAAACGCCTTAAAGAGCAGAAAGCCAAGTCAACCAAGGTGGTTGTGAAGGAGATCCGATTCGGACCCCAGACCGACGACCACGACTACAACTTCAAGCTCAAGCACGCTATGGAATTCCTCAAGGAGGGAGCCAAAGTAAAGGCTTACGTGTTCTTCCGCGGACGCTCAATCCTTTTCAAGGAACAAGGCGAAGTGTTGCTCCTTAAGTTTGCAACCGCCCTTGAGGATTTGGGTAAGCTTGAGCAAATGCCGGTGCTTGAAGGCAAGAGAATGACTATCATGATTTCGCCCAAGAAGAAGTAATCGCAACCAATCAAAGCCGATTCAGAAATATTATATAAACTCGAATTAATTAAAAATTAAAGAAATGCCTAAGGTAAAGACTAATTCCGGTGCCAAAAAGAGGTTCGCCCTTACCGGAACAGGAAAAATCAAAAGAAAACATGCCTTCAAAAGTCACATCCTGACCAAGAAGACTAAGAAACAAAAAAGAAACCTCACCCACTTCTCTACAGTAGCTAAGGCTGACATCCATAATGTCAAGGAGCTGCTCGCAATGTAGTAGGTAGAGGACTCCGATGAGTTTCACCGTTTTTAATTCGTGATTTCTATAATCGTTATTATTAACCGAATGCACAGCTAAAAACCAAAGAGCAATTAAGCCGCTGACATTCAAAAAACATTTTACAAGATGCCAAGATCAGTAAATCATGTTGCTTCAAGAGCACGCCGAAAGAAAATCTTAAAACTCACCCGCGGATACTTCGGTTGCCGCAAGAACGTTTGGACCGTAGCCAAGAACACTTGGGAAAAGGGTCTTACCTACGCTTACCGCGACCGCAAGGACAAGAAGCGCAACTTCCGCGCTCTCTGGATTCAGCGTATCAACGCTGCCGCCCGTCAGGAGAACCTCTCCTACTCTAAGTTGATGGGACTTATCCACAAAGCAGGTATCGAGATCAACCGCAAAGTGCTTGCCGACCTCGCCCTCAACAACCCCGCAGCTTTCAAGGCTGTAGTTGACAAGGTGAAGAACGCATAAATAATTGCGACATCTTATAGAGTCAGGACATCATCCCGCCATCGGGACGGTGTCCTGACTTCTTTTTAAAACTCTCCGAATGACACGCATATCACGCACATCGTATCACAACGACTACTATTAGCCCCGTTTTGCTTGCAAATAATAATTATTGTACTTAAATTTGCATCAAACCATAAAAATCACAAATAATAACCGACAATAAACCAACATTAATTACATGGCAGTAAAATTCTACAAATCGGAAAATCAAGTACCCCTGGAAATGCACAAGGTAAGAGTGGTACAGAAACTCAACCTCTTGCCGGTAGAGAAGCGACTTCAGGCAATCCAGGAGGCCGGAAACAATACATTCCTTCTTCAAAACAAGGACATATACATGGACATGCTCACCGACAGCGGTGTAAACGCGATGTCCGACGAGCAGACAGCCGCAATGTTCACGGCCGACGACTCATACGCGGGAAGCGAAACATTCAACCGCCTGCGTCGCGCAGTCAAGGAGGTATTCGGAACCGAATATCTGTTGCCCGCCCATCAGGGACGAGCCTGCGAGAACATTTTGGCCGAAGCATTCGTGAAGCCCGGTTCGGTGGCTATCATGAACTTCCACTTCACCACGACCAAAGCCCACATAACGCGCTGCGGAGGCGAAGTTATAGAAGTAGTCGACAGCAAAGGCCTGAAACCCCAAAGCGACGACCCGTTCAAGGGCAACTTCAACCTCAACGTACTCGAGGAAACCATCAGGCAATACGGCCCCGAGAATGTAGCATTCGTGCGCGTAGAAGCCGGGACAAACCTCATAGGCGGACAGCCCGTATCGCTCGAGAACATGCTCGCCGTAGCCGATGTGTGTCACAAATACGGCGTAATGAGCGTGCTCGACGCCTCGTTGCTGCAGGACAACGTGTACTTCATGAAGACCCGCGAAGCCCAGTGCAAATACATGACAACAAAGCAGATATATCATCTGCTCGCCGACAAGATGGACATAATCTACTTCTCAAGTCGAAAACTGGGATTCGGCCGAGGCGGCGCCATCACCAGCCATAATGAGAGCCTCATGAAAAGCCTCATGGAATTCATTCCCCTCTACGAAGGCTTCCTCACCTACGGAGGCATGGATGTAAGGTCGATCGAGGCCGTGGCAGTAGGCCTATACGAATCACTCGACATGGACTACATCAGCCAGGGTCCCGAATTCATCCAATACCTCGTAAAAGAGCTCGACGACTACGGAGTACCCGTAATCAAGCCCGCCGGCGGACTTGGAGCCCACCTCAACTGCTCGGAGATACTGCCCGAGATGCCCCACAACCAATATCCGGCGGCAGCCGTTGCAGCCGCACTCTACATAGCCGGCGGCATCCGAGGCATGGAGCGCGGAACAGTGTCGGAACAGCGCGAACCCGACGGTACGGAACGTTATGCCGAGCTTGAGTTGCTACGCCTCGCCATGCCGCGCCGAGTGTTCACTCTCAGCCAGGTGAAATACTGCGCCGACCGCGTAAAATGGGTGTGGGACAACCGTGACCTCATAGGCGGCCTGCAATGGACCGAAGAGCCCAAGGTGCTGCGCTTCTTCTTCGGCCGAATGAAAGAGATAGGCCACTGGCAGGAGGACCTCACCGAAAAATTCCGAATGGACTTCGGCGACAGCCTGTAACAAGCCATACACACGACGACAAGAGGCAGCTCACTCCGAGCTGCCTCTTGTCGTATACCGGAAAATAAAAGGCGGAATGTCGACCGACAATCCGCCTGTGGTATCAATTTTAATTATGGGCCGTCCTTAGTGGGGCGACAGGCTCCAATGCTGTTTTTAGCGATAGTCCTTCAATGTCTGCTGCAAGCGCTGACGGGCGAAGAAGATGCGGCTCTTAACCGTTCCGAGGGGAAGATTCATCTTTTCGGCGATTTCATTGTACTTGTAGCCGGCAACGTGCATTGAGAACGGAATGCGGTAGTCATCGCTGAATGAGTTGATGGCTGCGGTGATCTCCTTTGCGGCAACCGAACCTTCGGGAGTTTCAAAGCCCGAATCCTGCGGAAGATTGAGGTGATAGAGATCCTCGGTCTGGTCCATTATGGTAGCCGAGCGAACGACTTTGCGATAGTTGTTGATGAAGATGTTACGCATGATGGTAAACACCCATCCCTTGAAGTTTACATTGTCCACATACTTGTCCTCATTGTCGAGAGCCTTCAAAGTTGTGTCCTGAAGAAGATCGTAAGCATCGTCACGGTTGGAGGTGAGAATATACGCGAAATTCAATAGATTGCTTTGCAATCCGAGAAGCTTGGCTTGAAAATTAGTAGAACCCATAATTGATAATTTTTGATGTTGATGTTGTCTGATACATTTGCTACACAAACGTGTTACAAATTGATTACAATGCAAATATACGCATTATTTTTAATATGCAAGAATTTTATGAAATATTTTTTAGTTAAAATGATATATTTAACATTTTAACACATCTACATAGCTGAATACCATTGTATTATGATTACACACATCATGTTTCACTTTTGTTACATTGCATCACACATCCTGTCACACGCCCGCAAATTCATGCCAAATGCCTGATAAACACACTATTGTAACACGTTTGCAACATCTTAAAATTTCGTTACATCGGTGAACTTCCCGACAACATATATGTTGCAATAAATAATGCAACATATAATAATGAGAAAGATAGAGTGCTCATAACCTAAATATATTTAGTATCTTTGTGTCGTATAAGTTTCAGTTCCAAATGAATTCACAGGAGAAACAATGCTTGCTCGACAAGCGCTATCTACGCATGGCAAGAATCTGGGCGGAAAATTCCTATTGTCAGCGTCGCAAGGTCGGAGCCCTTTTAGTAAAGGACCAAATGATAATATCCGACGGGTACAATGGTACACCGGCCGGATTTGAAAACGTGTGCGAGGACGAAAACGGAGTCACCAAGCCCTACGTGCTTCACGCCGAAGCCAACGCCATCACCAAAGTGGCCCGCATAGGCAACAGCAGCGAAGGTTCCACATTATATATAACGGCCTCGCCGTGCCTCGAGTGTTCCAAGCTCATAATTCAGGCAGGAATAAAGCGTGTGGTCTACAACGACCTCTACCGCATCCAGGACGGACTTGAGATCCTGCGCCGCGCCGGAGTCGAATGCACCCACATAGCCGAAATAGATTGACGACACACCCACATTAATATATGAAAAATAGTAAAAACACAATCGCATGGATTCCGATAGTCATCGCCCTGTCACTAATCGGGGGTATATGGCTGGGACTGCACTTCAGCAACAAGGTTTCGCACACATCGGGACAGCGTAAGCTCGACAATATACTCGGACTCATTGAAAGCGACTATGTCGACGAGGTCGACATAGACTCTATTATCGAGTTGACCATTCCAAAGCTAATGGCCAACCTCGATCCCCACTCCACCTATATTCCCGCATCGGAACTTCAGGCAGTCAACGAAGACCTTGACGGCTCATTCAGCGGAATAGGAGTGTCATTCACCATGCTCACCGACACCGTCACCATAAACGAGGTAATCCCCGGCGGCCCCTCCGAGAAGGTGGGAATTATGCCCGGCGACCGCGTCATCACTATCGATGACTCGCTTGTAGCCGGTCAGGGAATCGTCAACACCGACATCGTGAAAATGCTCCGAGGTGAGAAAGGCACCACCGTGAATCTCGGCATAAAGCGCAACAATAGCAATAACCTCCTCACATTTGAAGTGACGCGCGGCGACATCCCCGTCAACACTGTCGACGCCGCCTATCTTATAAACCCCACCACAGGATATGTGAAGGTCAACAAATTCGGACGCACCACCTACAGCGAGTTCTTTACCTCGCTCGTGAAGCTCAAGGCAGCAGGAGCGCGCAACTTCATTCTCGACCTGCGAGGCAACGGCGGCGGATTCATGGAGATGGCAATAATGATGGCCAATGAGTTTCTCCCGGCCAACAGCCCCATCGTCTACACCCGCGGACGCAACGACGACGATGAAAGCCGCGTGTTCAGCGACGGCACCGGATCGTTTATCGACTCCGAACTTGTAGTGCTCATCGACGAGTACTCGGCAAGCGCGAGCGAAATCTTCGCCGGAGCCATGCAGGACAACGACCGCGCACTTATCGTAGGCCGACGCTCATTCGGCAAGGGACTCGTGCAACGACAGACAACGCTGCCCGACAGCAGCGCCATACGCCTCACCGTGTCACGCTACCACACACCCTCGGGACGCTGCATCCAGAAGGACTACCAGCTCGGCAAGCGAGGCACCTACGAGCAGGAGATTCTCGACCGCTACGACCACGGCGAGTTCTATAACTCCGACAGCATCAAGTTTAACAAGGATCTACAGTACACCACTGCAGGCGGCCGCACCGTCTACGGAGGCGGAGGCATAATGCCCGACTTCTTCGTACCCAACGACACCGCAGGCATATCAAGCTACTACATCAACGTGCTCAACGCCGGCCTGCTGCAGCGATTTGCCTTCGAGTACAGCGACCGCTACCGCGAACGTCTGAGCGCGGCCAAAAACGTAAACGAGATACTCGCCCTGCTCCCGCCCGACGACGAGCTGCTGCAGCTCTTTGTAAGCTATGCCGCCCAGAACGGCATCCCGGCTCGATGGTACTACATCAACATTTCCCAAGGATTGATTGTTAATTACCTGAAGGCTTTGATTGCAAGCGACATTATCGGTCGACAAGCCTACTACGAGGTTGCCAACACAATCGACCCGGCATTCAACCAGGCGGTAACACATCTCGAACAAGGCGACGCGGCGGTTCCGATAACAGCTCAAGGCAAAGTCAACTGACACAACACCCAAAAGCTGATTACGATGAAAAAGGAAGAAATACGCAGCCGCATAAAGGCTCACAAGGCACTTCTGTCGGAGCAAGAGCGTCGACAGGCTGCCGAGGCTGCATTCTCGATGCTTGAAAAGTCGGTAGCGTTCATGATGGCCGACAAGATATTGATGTACCACTCCCTGCCCGACGAGCTGTCGACAATCGACTTCATCGACAAGTGGCACACCCGCAAGCACTTCTTCCTGCCGCGTGTCAACGGAGTCAACCTCGATGTGCTGCCCTACGACCGCACCCGACTGCAATACGGCTCATTCCACATCGAAGAGCCCACGGGCGACGACATTGAGGACATCGACAACATCGAACTGATAATCGTGCCCGGAATAGCCTACGACAACCGGGGCAACCGCGTGGGACGCGGCAAAGGCTATTACGACCGCCTGCTGAGCCGCACCAAAGCCACCAAGATAGGCATAGGCTACGACTTCCAGCTCGTCGATGAAATCGACAGCGAGCCCCATGACATCACGATGGACATCGTGATCACCGACTCACGCATCATAAACATCAAATCACGCAACAAGCACAACGGCTGAACAAAATGGCACTGATATATTCCAACACTAAACTCTGCGATGTAATCAACAATGAGCCTTCGGTGATTCCCGTAATCAACCGATTCGGAATATATCTCGGCACTGGCGACAGCTCGATCGAGGCCGTGTGCCGCAATCACGGGCTCGACACCGAGTTTTTCCTCACCATCCTCAACACCTTCATCAACGAGAGCTACTTCCCCGAGGAAACGCTCATGTCGTTCAGCGCCCATGAGATAATCAGCTATCTGATAAAGACCAACAACTACTACACCAAGTTTCAGCTCCACAACATCCAGCGGCATTTCAAGCTGCTGCTCTCGTCGAGCGACGGCAACAACAATAATCTCGAACTGATGCTGCGATTCTTCGAGGGGCTGAAAAACGACATAGTAAAACGCATCGACAGCGACACCGCACAATGGTTTCCGGCAATCATTGCAATGGAAAACGGACAAGCCCCCTCGGCGCCCTTGTGCCTTGACGACGAAAGCACCACGATAGAGGATAAACTGAGCGACCTCAAAAACATGTTTATCATGCACCTATCGGGCCAATACGACCTCAACCTTTGCTATGGCGTGATCGTTGCCATCATCACGCTTGAGAAGGACATCCGACAGAACAACAGGATACGCAACCGCATCCTGCTGCCCATAAGCCGCTCACTTCTTTCTCAATTCGACAAATAGCCGGTCATGACGGTCAACATAGCACTCGACAGCACTTTATGCGCATTGGGGCTGAAGTACATTCTCAGCGAATACTTCGACATCAACGCCAACATAATCGCCGACAACTCGACACCCGAAGCCGGCGACACTTCGTCGGCGCTCTACATCGTCACTCCGGCCCGCTACTGCGCCAATCTCGACTTCTTCATAGCACGCCGCTCGCGCTGCATCGTCACCGGCACGGCCGAGGGAACGCTCGACCCGGCAGCCGATGAATCGCAGATTGTCGACCGCCTGCGCCAACTGCTTAAAAGCCACGACAACTCACAGTCGGGCCAGGCCGCCACGCTGTCGCAGCGCGAAGTGGAGGTGTTGCGCCTTGTAGCGCTCGGACTGATAAACAAGGAAATCGCCGACCGGCTGAACATCAGCTTCAACACCGTGCTGTCGCATCGCAAGAACATCACCGCCAAGCTCGGCATAAAGAGTGTGCCGGGACTCAGCGTATACGCAATGATGAACGGCTACATAAGCGAGGCCGACCTCAACAACAAATCCAATCAGTCGCGTTAAGCAAAAATATGTTAACACGTTGGCTCTATTATGCCAACTGTCGTAACTTTGCAAGCCAAACAAGTCTATAAATGATCTCGATAAACAACCTGTCAGTTGAATTCAGCGCCAAGAGCCTCTTTGACAACATCAACTATGTCATCAACAAGAAGGACAAGATAGCCCTCGTAGGCAAGAACGGCGCCGGAAAGTCAACGATGCTCAAGATAATAGCCGGACTCCAGCACCCCACATCGGGTTCGGTGGCGGTTCCTCAAGGCGTGACCATAGGTTATCTGCCTCAGCACATGACCATCTCCGACTCCTTGACCGTAATCGAGGAGGTGCGCAAGGCCTTCTCCTCGATCGACGAGATGCACGCACGTTTCGACCGGCTTAACGAGCAGCTTTCCTCTCGCACCGACTACGACAGCCCCGAATACCAGAAACTCATCGACAACATAACCACCCTCACCGAACACATCGCCATGGCCGAGAGCGAAAACTGCGAGGCCGAAATGGAGAAGACCCTCATAGGACTCGGATTCAAGCGAAGCGACTTCAATCGCCCCACGGCCGAGTTCAGCGGCGGATGGCGCATGCGCATCGAGCTGGCCAAGCTGCTGCTTACGCGTCCCGATGTGCTGCTGCTCGACGAGCCCACCAACCACCTCGACATCGAATCGATCCAATGGCTTGAAAACTTCCTGATAACCAAAGCCAACGCTGTAGTACTCGTGTCGCACGACCGCGCGTTCATCGACAATGTGACCAACCGCACAATCGAGATTTCGCTCGGAAAGATTTACGACTACTCGGTCAACTACTCAAAGTATGTGGTGCTGCGTCAGGAGCGGCTCGAACAGCAGCGACGCGCCTACATGAACCAGCAGAAGCAGATTCAGGACACCGAAGAGTTCATCGAGCGTTTCCGCTACAAGGCCACCAAGTCGGTGCAGGTACAGAGCCGCATCAAGCAGTTGGCCAAGATTGAGCGCATCGAAGTCGACGAGGTCGACACATCGCACCTCAACTTGCGATTCCCTCCGGCCCCGCGCTCGGGCGACTACCCTGTCATAGCCGACAATGTAGGCAAGGCCTATGGCGACCATCAGGTGTTTGACCACGCCACGTTCACCATCAAGCGCGGCGAGAAAGTGGCCTTTGTGGGCAAAAACGGCGAAGGCAAGTCGACGCTCGTCAAGTGCATCATGAACGAGATTCCCTATACCGGCTCGCTGAAGATAGGCCACAATGTCAAGATAGGATACTTCGCTCAGAACCAGGCACAGCTGCTCGATGGCGAGATTACCGTATTCGACACTATCGACCGCGTTGCCGTAGGCGACATCCGCACCAAGATTCGCGACATACTCGGCGCGTTCATGTTTGGCGGCGAGGCATCCGACAAGAAAGTCAAGGTGCTGTCAGGCGGTGAAAAAACCCGACTCGCAATGATACGCCTGCTCCTGGAGCCGGTCAACCTGCTCATTCTCGACGAGCCCACCAACCACCTCGACATGGGCACAAAGGATATCCTCAAGCAAGCCATAAAGGAGTTCAACGGCACGGTAATCGTTGTGAGCCACGACCGAGAATTTCTCGACGGGCTTGTCGAAAAAGTATATGAGTTCGGCGACGGCAAGGTCAAGGAGTGCCTTGGAGGAATCTATGAATTCCTTGAAAAGAAGAAGCTGTCGTCGCTCAACGAACTTGAGAAGTCGCAGCCGGCCACCCGTCAGGAAAGCGCAAAGACACCTGCAGCATCCGACAAAAAGGAGCGCACACCCGAAGCCCCGGCCGATGAGAAGGCAGTGCGCAAGCTGAGCTATGCCGAGCAGCGCGAACGCGACAAGATGCTGAAACGCGCCGAGCGCAAAGTAAAGGACGCCGAGGAGGAGATAGCCCGAATCGAGCAGGAAATAGCCGATGTCGAAGCCCGCATATCGGCAGGCGAGGTAGAGCCCGAGATATTCGACACTCACGCCGCACTAAACAAGAAACTCGACAACGCCATGAGCCTGTGGGAGCTTGCCACAATCGAGCTTGAGGAGTTCAAGAAATCCTAAGTCCCCGTTCCCCAATATTTGGGTACGGGTCTAAGAGCCTTCCCACTCATGCCTGTCAAAGCGGCCTCCGTTACCCGGACGCCCTACACTATACGCCTCATGCCCGCCATGAGGCGTTTTTTTGTTAAAAACAGGTTCCCCGAGTCCTTGCCCCATTACTGAATCGGCTGAGCCTTCACTCTGCCCGGAACCGGACTGCGAAGCTGCCGCTTGCTGCTCCATCGCAGCGAGGCGGGCAGCCTTCTTGCGCGCACGATAGCGGCGCTGACGCTCGCGGGCGAGGCGGCGACGCCTGATTGTGGGATAGATGAGCATGAACAGCGAGCGCACAAGGTCGTCCTTGATAGTGCCTATCAAATCGCTGTGGTTATGATTCTGATAATAATCGAGCCAGTAGTATATCT
>ERZ778511.849-NODE-849-length-25375-cov-3.852409_pt1 | contig 25375 bp, 23 predicted proteins | sample MGYA00510347_ERZ778511 | MGnify/ENA primary metagenome ERZ778511 (study PRJEB29527, sample SAMN07138967) | mouse gut metagenome | material: feces | host: mouse | place: China:Nanjing | collected 2016-01-25 ...
TAAAAAGTAGACGGGCTTGATCTGCCGAATATGATCCTCGTCATGAATAATAGAAAGCACGCAAAGCGTGCTTTCTATTGCTATCCGGCCATACCATCGTTCATCCTGTCTCGTTCCGAGTGCGGGACGGCTTTATCCGGCCCATGGGTGTTTCGGAGTTTCATTTGCAAAATATCCAGGATTTCTTCCCGGTTTTGTGGGGATAGCATTCTGAAATCCTGTACAAGCGTTGCTTCCTGTTCCGTTTCCGCATGGGGTGGGGGATTTGTTTTTTCGGATGTTTCCGGTTTCCCCGTCAGTATCCAGTCGGCGGAGCAGGAGAGAACGGCGGAAAGCTGTATCAGTGTGGTGGCAGCCGGCAGCCGGTTCCCGTTTTCAATATCGCTGAGATTTCCGGAAGATATGCCCGCGGCGGCTTTTATGTCAAGCTGGGTAAGCCCCAGTTCTTTTCTTCTTGTTTTGATTCTTGTGCCAATGGCAGTTGTATCTGCTTCCATATACCCCTCCGGAATGTTTCCTGTTTATGTTTTCCATCGTATCACAGGCGTTGTGATTTGACAAGTTGTGTTGCATGTTGCCATGGGTGCCACCGGTGTGGGCAGCAATACAGGAAAGATTGTTTCTATATACATTTGACAGTTGTAAATCCTGTGGTTAAAATAACAATATTGGATATGATAACAGAAAATGGAAACAGATATGTCCATACAGTATAGAACAGGAAGTTTTGGAAGTTGGACATGCAGAGGGAGATTGAAAGATGACGGATACACGGAAAGTGGATACACAAAAAACAGGCTTATTTGAAAATATGCCTGTGCCAAGGGCGGTGGCGAAACTGGCGGTTCCCACAATTATCAGCTCTCTTGTTATGATATTGTACAATATGGCTGACACGTATTTTGTGGGAATGCTTAATGATCCGGTGCAGAATGCTGCAGTTGCGCTGGCGGGGCCGGTGCTGCTTGCCTTTAATGCGGTGAACAATCTGTTTGGTGTGGGAAGTTCCAGTATGATGAGCCGGGCGCTGGGAAGAAAAGATTATGAAACGGTTTATAAAAGCAGTGCTTTTGGATTTTATTCAGCACTCCTTTGCGGTATTTTGTTTTCCCTGTTGTGTACTGTTTTCCAGGAACCTTTACTTGTTTTACTGGGAGCGGATGGGGAAACGGCTGCTGCCACAGCCGCTTATATGCGATGGACGGTAAGCTGCGGGGCGGCGCCTGCGATTTTGAATGTGGTGCTGGCCTATATGGTACGTTCGGAAGGAAATTCGTTCCATGCCAGCATTGGGACGATGAGCGGATGTCTGCTGAACATTGTACTGGACCCTGTCTTTATTCTTCCCCAGGGACTGGGAATGGGAGCCGCAGGCGCTGCGCTGGCCACCTTCCTTTCCAACTGTGTTGCCTGCCTGTATTTTTTCCTGTTGCTGCTTGTGAAGCGCAGACAGACGATGATCAGCCTGAATCCCCGGCAGCTTCATCTGAAAAAAGAGGTTGTACTGGGGGTATGTATTGTGGGGATTCCCGCAGCGATTCAGAACCTTTTGAATGTGACAGGTATGACGATTCTGAACAATTTTACTTCCGGGTATGGCGCAGGCGCCATGGCGGCCATGGGCATTACGCAGAAGATCTATATGATCCCCATGTATGTGGCGCTGGGACTGTCCCAGGGCATTATGCCGCTGATCAGCTATAATTATTCCGGCAAAAATTATAAGAGAATGAAAGAAACATTGTTGTTTACCGTGAAAATCACACTGGCTTTTATGGCGGTGGTAACAATATTCTTTTATCTGGGGGCGGGCAGTCTCACGGCGGCTTTTATGAAAGACGCCGAGGTTGTGGCATATGGTACGCGGCTGATGCGGGGCTTTTGCCTGGGGCTGTGTTTTCTCTGTGTGGATTTTATTGCTGTGGGTGTATTTCAGGCGACGGGCAAAGGCAGGGAGGCGCTGCTCTTTGCCATTATGCGCAAGATTGTCCTGGAAATCCCCGCATTGTTCCTTCTGAATTTTCTGTTTCCGTTGTATGGGCTTGCCTATGCCCAGTTTGCGGCGGAAGTGGTCCTGTCCCTTGCGGCGGTTCTGGTGCTTAGGGGGATGTTCCAAAAGCTGTCATAGAGACTGTGGCAATAACATGGAAAAGCATTCTGCCAGCCTGGCATACTCTTCCTGAAAGATACTGTTCCTGCGCCATATCATATTGATTTCATGCTCCAGAGGGAATCCTTCTGCGTCAATGACTTTCAGGTTTTCTTTCGGCCCAATGGCCGCTTCAAACAGAAAAGCAATTCCACAGCCCTGCTTTGCCAGGGCTTTTTGTACGTTTATATTGTCTGTTTCGATCAGTGCGGCAAAATCTGCCGGGGTCAGGTTGTGCCGGCTGAGACTGTGTTCCAGGATTTCCCGATTGCCGGAGCCTTGTTCCCGTATAATCAGTGTCTGCTGCAGGAGACTGTCCAGGGAAGATTTGGAGATCTGCAGTCTGTCAGCACAGACAGGGGCAAATTTCTGCCTGGAAAACAGACGGCTGGCATAGGATTCTTTGGGAAAATTTCCCTCTACGACAGCCAGGTCTATAGAATCCTGGTCGAGACGTTCCAGCAAAGTGCCCGTATTCTGTATGGTGAGAGACAACATGGGAAGGGGATGTGTCTGAAGATACCGGGATAGGATATGTGGCAGTATACATTCGCCCGGCGTGGGTGTGGCGCCAAGACGAAGGGGACGCCGGGTTTGTTCTTTCAGTTTTTCACACAGAACCCGTTCGTCGCTGCGGGCCGTTCTGGCGTAACGATATAATTGTTCTCCGGCTGCGGTCAGAAACATTTTTTTGCCTTCAAATCGAAACAGAGAGACACCATAGTGGGCTTCGAGACTCTTCATCTGGTGAGACACGGCAGGCTGGGTCAGTCCCAGCGCATTGGCGGCTTTTGTAAAATTTCGAAAGTCACATACGGAAAGAAAAGTTTCCATCTTCAGGTCCTGCATAGTGTGCTTCATACCTTTCATAAATTTTTTTTATGATTTTATAAAAATCAATCATTTTACAATTTTGTTTTGCGGGCTTATACTCATCTCACAGGCAGACGGACGGACGACAAAACAATAGAAGCCACGCTTCATGAGTCTTCTATTGTCGTGAACAATAGATTGCAGGCTTCGCCAGCAAACCTGTTGTCGTGAACAATAGATTGCAGGCTTCGCCAGCAAACCTGTTGTCGTGAATAAGAGACTTGCCACGGTCTGCTGTAAGACAAATAACAGGAGGTTATGGGATGAACGAAAAAGAATGTAAAAGAAATATATTGTGGAAACTTTTTAAAGCGACTTTCACATTGAGCGCATGTACATTCGGAGGCGGATTTGTGATAGTATCGCTGATGAAAAAGAAGTTTGTGGAAGAACTGGGATGGCTGGAGGAAGATGAAATGCTGGATATTACCGCAATCGCGCAGTCATCGCCAGGCCCGATTCCCATCAATGCATCCGTGATTCTCGGTTATCGGATGGCCGGACTGGCAGGGACGGCAGCGGCGATTCTGGGAACGATTCTTCCGCCCATGGCTATTATCTCCCTCATTGCCGTATTTTATGCGCAGTTCAGAGAGAATCAGATCATTGCCACTGCGCTGCAGGTTATGCGGGTGGGGGTAGCGGCTGTTATTTTTGATGTGGTGTGGAATCTGGCAAAAAATGTCTGCAAAACAAAACGTATGTTGTATATTACCCTGATGGCGGTTTCCTTTGTTGGGGCAGCATTGCTGGATGTCAGTGCCATGCTGGTGATTCTGACCTGTCTTGTAATTGGTATTATGGATGCAGTAACACCTGTTATTGGTAAACAGAAAAAGAAGGAGAGGGTTTGACTATGATATTACAACTGTTTTTCAGCTTTATCAAAGTGGGAATGTTCAGTGTGGGCGGTGGCTATGCGGCGATTCCGCTGATACAGAACCAGATTGTCGATGTGCATGGACTGATGTCTCTGGAAGAATTTACGGATCTGATTACCATTGCGGAAATGACGCCTGGCCCTATATCCATCAATTCCGCTACGTTTGTAGGTACACGTCTGGCCGGTGTGCCGGGGGCCATTCTGTGTACACTGGGGTGTATTCTTCCCTCGTTTCTGATTTGTCTTGCGCTGGCGTATTTCTATTATAAATACCGGCAGCTTGGAGGCGTACAGAAGGTGCTGGCAGCGTTGCGGCCGGCGGTAGTGGCTTTGATTGCGTCTGCGGGCCTGTCCATCCTTTTGCTGGGTATCTTTGGCGGAGAGGATCCTGCCCTGGCAAATGTGCGGGTTGTGGAATGCTTCCTGTTTGTTGCCGCTTTTTATGCGCTGCGCAAATGGAAACTGAATGCCATCCAGATTATTTTCGGAACCGGTGCAGCCGGGACACTGGTTTATGCATTTCTGTAAGCGTTGCCATTCCAAACAAAGAAACAGGGTGCAGATGGGGATATATGAGGGTATAGATCGGCGGCTGCTTTGTCAACCTGATATATAGAAAGGTTGACAAAGCGGATCCTGATCTGTATACTAAATGCCAGGAAGCGGCGTTTTATGCATACGAAATGAGAAAGAGGAAACGGATATGGATTTTATACAACTGGCGGAAGAGATTATAAAGGGAAGACGGTTACAACGGACGGAAGATCTGACAGAATTGTTTACGGGAGATCTGGAAGCCTTGTCTCTGGGCGCAGACCGGATCAGACAGGTGCTTTGCGGGAACAGGGCAGAATTGTGCAGCATTGTAAACGGCAGATCAGGGCGTTGCAGTGAAAACTGTAAATTTTGCGCCCAGTCGGCACACCATCCTACAGATTGCGAAACCTATGATTTCCCGGAAGCGGATGAATTTGTAACAGGGTGCGGAAATATGTCCCGTCTGGGTGTGGACCGTTATTCTATTGTTACGTCGGGACGTGCCGTGGAGGGGGATGCGCTGGAGAAATCTGTCAGGGCATATACCGCCATGCATACCCGCTATCCGGATATGAAGCTGTGTGCTTCCCATGGCCTGATGACGGTACAGGACATGGCACGTCTGAAAGCTGCCGGAGTGTCCATGTATCATACAAACGTGGAAACCTCCCGGCGGTTTTTCCCGCATATCTGTACGAGCCATACATATGAAGATAAGCTGGCGCAGATACGGCGGGCGCGGGAAGCGGGACTGGAAGTGTGTTCCGGCGGTATTCTGGGCATGGGAGAAAGCTGGCAGGACCGGGCGGATATGGCACTGATGCTGGCGGAGCTGGAGGTACGGTCGATTCCACTGAATTTTTTACTGCCCATTCCGGGGACGCCCCTGGCAGATCAGCCGCTGCTTTCCACGGATGAAATCCGCAGGATTGTGGCATTGTTCCGTTACTGTAATCCGGAGGCATATATCCGGATTGCAGCGGGCAGGATACGTTTTGGCGATGGCGGCCTGGCATTATTCACATCGGGCGCCAATGCCACACTGACCGGTGATATGCTGACCACCACCGGCAACCATACCATGCAGGACCGGATGCTCCTCGCCGGACTGGGGTATGCGCTGAAGGAGAAAGCCGTATGAGCGTGAAAAGGGCCAGGGGACCGGAGTCAATGGTCAGGCAGGGAAAAGGAAAAGAACTGGCGCTGACAGGGCTGATGGCTGCACTGTTTTGTGTTGTGGGGCCTTTGTCCGTTCCGCTGCCTTTCAGTCCCGTTCCCATCTCACTGACCAATCTTGCCATTTATTTTTCTCTGTATATCCTCGGTATGAAACGGGGATGTTTCAGTTATCTGATTTATCTCCTGATCGGATTTACGGGTGTGCCGGTATTTTCCGCATTTACCGGAGGCCCTGGCATCCTGTTGGGCCCTACGGGCGGATACCTTGTCGGGTTTATACTGATGGCAATGATGGGCGGCTTTTGTATTGACCGTTGGCCTGAGCGGCACGTTTGTTGCTTTTTGGGTATGGCGGCAGGCACCTGTGTCTGTTATCTGTTTGGCACGGTGTGGCTGGCAGTACAGGCAAAGCTGACGTTTGCCCAAGCGCTGGCATCCGGGGTTCTCCCTTTTATTGCCGGAGATATACTCAAAATATTTCTCGCCATGGCAGCAGGGCCGACGGTCCGCAGGCGGCTCACAAAGGCCGGACTGAATTGAATCGCCTGATGAAAAGAATTTCGCTTTGCGGAATTCTTTTGTCGTTCATACGATATAAAATTGTGCTGATTTTCTTGCTAAGAAAAAGACATTGTTCTATAATAAATAAAATGAATGGGAAGGAGTGGGGAATATGCAGGTGAACAGTTTGGAAAGCCCCCGGGAGTTTCGAAAATCGGCGGGGCAGTCAGATGCCGTCCGGGATGCGGGGTTGGAGACACCGGATAATATCATCCGTTATGATAATATCTGTTATGGGAAGGACCCGGTCTGGAATCTGCTGGATGTGTATCATCTGAAAGGCGTCCGGGGGCTGTGTCCCACCATTGTCAGCGTACACGGCGGGGGCTGGGTATACGGAGATAAGGAGTTATATCAGTATTATTGTATGAATCTGGCGCAGCGGGGGTTTACAGTCGTGAATTTCACATATCGGCTGGCGCCGGAGCATGTTTTTCCGGCAGCGCTGGAAGATGTAAACAGTGTATTTACCTGGATTGCCGATCACGGGGAGGAATATCAGATTGACAGAGACTGTCTGTTTGTGGTGGGAGATTCTGCCGGCGCACAGCTTGCCAGCCAGTATCTGGCGCTTATGACCGATGCGGATTACAGGAAATTATTTGCGTTTACGGTTCCCTTTGACCGGCTGCATGTACGTGGGGCCGGATTGAACTGCGGGGTCTATGATACGAAGCAGCATATTCTGGAAGGAACGGATGGTTTGATTTTACACTATCTGAACTTTGAAAAAGAGAAATATCTTGCGCAGATGGATACTATATCCCATGTGACGGAGCACTTTCCGCCGTCTTTTATTACGACGTCATATCATGATTTTCTGTACAGGCATGCAGAACCTATGTACCGCCTGTTGCAGGATCTGCATGTGAAGTGTGCATACAAAGTTTATGGCGGTGAAGACAGGCCGGAGATCGACCATGTATTCCATCTGAATATACGCCTGGAAGAAGCAACATTGTGTAATGATGAGGAGTGTGCATTTTTCCGGAGTCTGATAGGAGGCGAAACGATGTCACGATTACCAGTACCAACACCCCATAACGGGGCGAAAGCAGGAGAGATTGCAAAAACCGTTCTGATGCCGGGAGATCCGCTGCGTGCAAAATATATAGCGGACACATATCTGGAAGATGTGGTATGCTTTAATACCGTCCGGAATATGCTGGGGTATACGGGAACATATCAGGGAAAACGGATTTCCGTCATGGGCGGCGGGATGGGAATGCCTTCCATTGGCATTTATTCCTATGAATTGTATCATTTTTATGATGTGGACAGCATTATCCGTATTGGTTCCGCAGGCGGGTACGCAGACGATCTGGATGTGATGGACATTGTGATCGGTATGGGGGCCTGCACCAATTCAAGTTACGCCCGGCAGTACAATCTTCCGGGGACTTTTGCGCCCATTGCGGACTATGAGCTGATGCAGAGAGCTGTGGAAGTGGCCAGGGAACAGGGGAAAAAGGTGCGGGTTGGCAACATTCTTTCTTCTGATGTTTTCTATGGAGACGATTCCACGGCAAAAGACAGGTGGAAACGGATGGGCGTGCTTGCGGTGGAGATGGAAGCGGCGGCTCTTTATATGAATGCAGCCAGAGCCGGGAAAAAGGCGCTCTGCATTCTGACCATATCGGATCATCTGTATAAAACAGAAGAACTGACAGCGGAGCAGCGGCAGAACGGATTTGGCAGTATGATGGAGATTGCACTTGCATTGTAGGATGACATCTGGTATATTGATGTGGTACTTTTGAACTATGCCCATTAAGCTATGGAGAAACATATGTGGGGGAGACTGAAGGATTTCGTTTTACAGGATGTGAAGAATGAAAATGAAATAAAGATGTATGCAGTTATTCTCAGAATGGGTCTTTTGGTCATGTTCTTGTATTATGGCATTACGATGACCGGCGCTGTCATGATGAGCCGGCCTGCAAGTCTGATTGCAGCAGGTGTGGGTGTGTTACTGAGCGCAGTCCTGTTTGGGAGTACATACCATAACAGGACAAAGGCAGCGGCGTTTTTTTTCATTTTATCTTTTAGCGTCCTGATTCTGGTATCCGTACTGATGTATGGTAATTATACAGGTGTGTTTCATTTTATGTATGTACAGATCGTACTGTTGTATGCGTTGGATTATATGCCGTTTGCGGGAAAAGCTGCCAGTACCGTATTGCTGGTGGCTTTCCGCATCGGCCTGTTTCATTATGTTGAAAGAGTCGGAACCTTTTACATCATTGATAATGACGAGCTGAGCCTGCGGCAGGGGCTTCATATCGTTGTCACCTGCCTGTTGCTGCTGGTGATTGTATCTGCTTCCACGCAGGATTTCAGGGAGATGCAGGAGAAGCTGGTCTCCTATAATCGAAAGCTGCAGAACATTGCCAGCATTGATCCGTTGACAGGGCTCAGGAACCGGCGCAGCGGTATGGAATATATCAGGGAGCAGGCAGAAGGGTACTGCAATGGTGAAACCAAAGCCTTAACCATCGCCATTGGGGACATTGATTTTTTCAAAAAGATCAATGATACATACGGGCATAATTACGGTGATCTGGTTCTGAAAACCCTTGCAGATGCATTTAAAAACTTTATGAAAAGCAGGGGGCGTGTTGCCCGGTGGGGCGGTGAAGAGTTTCTCTTTATCTTCCATAATATCAATGGTGATGAGGCCAGTTATATGCTCGCGGATCTGCAGAATGAAATACACCAGATGGAATTCCGGATGGGAGGAGATACGGTCAGGCTGACTATGACTTTTGGCGTTGCGGAATATGATTTGCGCAGAGAAGCGGATGATACCATCAATGAGGCGGATCAGAAGCTGTATATGGGTAAGGCCCAGGGAAGAGACCGGATTGTCTATTAAAGGAAATACGTATGACAATAGAAAGCGCACTTTGTGCATTTTCTATTGTCATAAACAGATTATTATAAACAATAGAATCCACGCTTCGCGAGTCTTCTATTGTCATGAACAAAAAAGAACCTGTATGACGGTGACAGGTTCTTCTTTTGTATATAATCTACTATGCCATTTTATTGCAAGCCAGGTTCAAACGGGAAATCTTTCTGGAAGCAGTATTCTTATGATATACGCCTTTGCTGGCCGCCTTATCAATTTTGGAAGCGGCATGGAGCAAAGCAGCTTTTGCAGCTTCTTTGTCGTTTGCGGCGATTGCGGCGTATACTTTCTTAATAGATGTTTTTACACCGGATTTGATCGCTTTGTTGCGTTCCATTCTGGTACGGTTCACAAGAATTCTCTTTTTTGCGGATTTGATATTTGCCAAGGTCTACACCTCCCACTGTATAAGTATTGTTGTTCAGAAGATGTTTCATTAAAGCCGGACACGGACGTTCTAATGTAAACATGCGAATATATTATATGAAAAACGGGGATTTATGTCAATACATATTTTCGCAGTTTCTGTAAAAAATACTATGTGTGCCGCAGTATACCATCCATGGCGTAAAATGCCGGCATGTCGTCAGAAAGCGCCGAACTGTGGCAGATAAAATGAATAATATAGAGAAAGTGCAGCGAAAGCTGGGAAAGAAACAGGGATTGTCAGATGAGTTGTTTTCAGGTTAGAACGGATTTGGCATTGGAAGCAAGAGAGAGCATTGGAAAAGCGCAGGAAGAGCTCAGAGGGATTACCGTGGAGGAATATGACCGGGAAGAAATACAGGTGCACATTACCAGAGTGGTGATTTCTTCCAAAAACGGCGCAAAAGCCATGAATAAACCCATGGGAAATTATATTACCCTGGAAGCGCCTGCCATGCAGGAAGCAGATGAGGATTACCACAGAGAAATCTCGGAAGAACTGGCGAAACAGATTCAGAGTATTCTCCCCGGCCTGGGTACGGAGCAGTCTATCCTTGTGGTGGGCCTGGGCAACCGGGACGTTACGGCGGATGCCCTGGGGCCCGGTGTGGTGGATAATCTGTTTGTTACGAGACATATTGTGAGGGAATACGGAAAAGCGGCTTATAACAGGGAGCGCATGAACTTGGTAAGCGGTATCGTGCCGGGGGTCATGGCGGCTACCGGAATGGAAGCGGCGGAAATTGTGAAAGGTGTGGTGGAACAGACAAGTCCGGATCTGATTATTGTGGTGGACGCTTTGGCGGCAAGGAGTACGAAGCGCCTGAACCGGACCATTCAGGTGACGGATACGGGTATACAGCCCGGTTCCGGGGTGGGCAATCACAGGAATGCGCTGACCAGGGAAAATCTGGGTGTGCCGGTGATTGCGGTGGGTGTGCCCACTGTGGTGGATGCGGCCACCATTGTAGTGGATGCCGTTGACAAAATACAGAGAGAATCCGCAAAAGAAGGGCACCTCCTTGGTACGGACAGCATACGCAGTATGCCGGAACTGAACAATATGTATGTAACAGGGAAAAATATTGATGAAATTATTAAACGGCTGAGTTTTACCATTTCCGAAGCATTAAACATAGCCCTTGAGCTATAAAGAACAGAACCTGCTTTGTTGTCATGAATGAGCATCTTCCCGCATATACTTGTCTATGCGGATAATCAGATTGGAAAACAGCATAAAGACAGGCAGAGGGAAAATAAAGCGTTTTGGTATCCTTGCGGGGGCATTGCTTCTGCTGGGGCTGTGGCAGAAGCAGGCGAAAGATACGGGAGAGACAGTTTGCCTGCAGGATGAGATCATTGGAGAAGTACAGGAAAAAGCGTATGAGACGTGTATTCCTGTATTTTCTTTTATGGAAGAGGGAATCCGGAAAGAAAAGGATACAGTGGTTGCAATGCGTCTTTTTACAGGATTTTTCCCCCTGTATGAATATATGGAGCTTCATTATGTCACCCCTGTGCAGGCGGAGAGCAGAAATACTGTGGAGCGGATTATCGAAGGCGAAAATTCCCACGAAAAAGACGGAGAAGACGTGGAACTGGATGGGGATCTCATGGAGGCCATTCAGAAAGAAAATGAAGATGCGGTGCAGGAAGGAGAGGAAGAGGCGTCTGTGGACCCGGTGGCTGGTTTTCAGGAGGCTGAAAAAGTTCAGACCATAGATAAAACGGCGCTGGAGGATTTTGACAGGCTGGTGTCGGATTTTTATGCAGTGGACAGTACCACTTATATCGGGCGGGATCAGTTGGATGTAAACAAACTTTCGTCCAAAGATATGACACTGCAGCAAAGGGACGCTTCCCGGCCTCAGATATTGATTTATCATACCCATTCTCAGGAGGGGTTTGTGGACTCCGTACCGGGAGACGACAATACAACCATTATGGGAGCGGGTGAAAAACTGGCACAGGTTTTGCGGGACCGGTACGGTTTCCACGTAATTCACCATCTGGGGAAATATGATGTGGAGAGCCGGGACTATGCCTATTCCAACTCGGCGCCGGCGCTGGAGCAGGTTTTGGCGGAGAATCCGGACATTGAGGTAATCATTGACCTGCACAGAGATGAAGTGGCAGCAGACAGAAAGCTGGTGACAGATATAAGCGGCAGACCTACGGCAAGGTTTATGTTTTTTAACGGTCTGTCCCGGACGAATAAAACCGGGGAGATTGACTATCTGCAAAATCCCAATCTGGATGAAAATCTGGCGTTTTCTTTCCAGATGCAGGTGGCTGCCAATGAGTATTATCCCGGGATCACGCGGAAAATCTACCTGAAAGGGTATCGTTACAATATGCATTACCGGGGGAAAACGCTGCTGATTGAACTGGGTGCTCAGACCAATACGGTGGAGGAAATTATGAATGCCATTGATCCGCTGGCCCATATACTGTCCATCGTGTTAAACGGAGAAGCGCCTGCGGAAGAGGAAACTGTGGAAGAACCGGAGCAGCAGCCGTGAATCTGTCTTCGGGAAGGTTGCATTGCAAGGAAGAAACTGGTATAATCCTTTCGATATAAATAGGAAGTTTACTTGCGTAAGGATGGGATAAAATGACATATATAAACAGAAGCAGAATCCGGAATTTCTGCATTATTGCACATATTGACCATGGCAAATCCACACTGGCGGACAGGATTATCGAAAAGACCGGGCTATTGACGGAGCGGGAAATGCAGGCGCAGGTGCTGGACAATATGGATCTGGAGCGTGAGAGGGGCATTACCATCAAATCCCAGGCGGTGCGCATTGTCTATCAGGCGAAAGACGGGGAAGAGTATATTCTGAACCTGATTGATACACCAGGCCATGTGGATTTTAATTATGAGGTCAGCAGAAGCCTTGCGGCCTGTGACGGGGCAGTTCTGGTGGTGGATGCCGCCCAGGGAATCGAAGCCCAGACCCTGGCCAATGTATATCTGGCTCTGGACCATGATCTGGATGTATTTCCGGTGATCAACAAAATTGACTTGCCCAGTGCGGACCCCCAGCGGGTGAAGGACGAGATCGAGGATGTGATCGGCCTGGAGGCCCAGGATGCGCCGATGATATCGGCGAAAAACGGGATTGGGATCGAAGAGGTACTGGAACAGATTGTGACGAAAATCCCCCCGCCGGGCGGTGACCCTGAGGCGCCGTTGTCGGCGCTGATTTTTGACTCTCTGTATGATTCCTATAAGGGTGTTATTATTTTCTGCAGAATTATGGACGGTACGGTAAAGCGGGGCACGATGATCCGCATGATGGCCACGGGGGCGCAGGCGGAAGTGGTGGAAGTGGGCTATTTCGGCGCCGGGCAGTTTATGCCCTGTGACGATCTGAGCGCCGGTATGGTGGGATATATCACGGCTTCTATTAAGAATGTAAAAGACACCATGGTAGGGGATACCGTGACAGATGCAGCCAATCCCTGTGACAAGCCCCTTCCCGGTTATAAGGAAGTGACGCCCATGGTATACTGTGGTATGTATCCTGCGGACGGCGCGAAATATCCGGATCTGCGGGATGCCCTGGAAAAACTCCAGTTAAATGATGCATCCCTTAGGTATGAGCCGGAAACATCCATTGCGCTGGGGTTTGGTTTCCGCTGCGGCTTCCTGGGACTGCTTCATCTGGAAATTATACAGGAACGTCTGGAGCGGGAATACAATCTGGACCTGGTCACCACCGCGCCCAGCGTTATCTATAAAGTGTACAGGACAAACGGGGAGGTTATGGAGCTGACCAATCCCTCCAATCTGCCGGAGCCTACGGAGATTGATTTTATGGAAGAGCCTGTGGTGGATGCGGAAATCATGGTGACAAAAGAATTTGTGGGTTCCATCATGGAATTGTGCCAGGAGCGCCGGGGACGCTACGTCAGCATGGAATATATGGAGGAAACACGGGCGCTGCTGAAATATGAACTGCCGCTGAATGAAATTATCTACGATTTCTTTGACGCCCTGAAATCCCGTTCCAGAGGATATGCTTCCTTCGATTACGAATTGAAAGGATATGAGCGGTCGGAGATGGTAAAACTGGACATCCTGATCAACAGAGAAGAAGTGGATGCGTTATCCTTTATTGTGCACAGCGCCAGCGCCTATGAGCGGGGCAGGAAAATGTGTGAAAAGCTCAAGGATGAAATTCCGCGGCACCTGTTTGAGATACCCATCCAGGCAGCCGTGGGCGGTAAAATCATAGCCAGAGAGACGGTAAAGGCGATGCGCAAGGATGTGCTTGCCAAATGTTATGGCGGCGATATTACCCGAAAGAAAAAGCTGCTGGAAAAGCAGAAGGAAGGAAAGAAGCGGATGCGCCAGATTGGCAGCGTGGAAATACCCCAGAAAGCCTTTATGAGCGTATTAAAGCTGGATGACAAATAAGCAATGAAGGCATTGGGCATCTATGTGCATATCCCCTTCTGCCTGCAAAAATGTCTGTATTGTGACTTTCTGTCCGCGCCGTCATCTGCGGCGCGGATCGGGCGTTATGTGGAGGCGTTGTGCAGGGAGCTGGATCTGTGCGCAGCATTTTATAAGGGATATACGGTACGGACGGTGTTTCTGGGAGGCGGGACACCGTCTGTCCTTTCTCCGGCACAGATGGAAGATATTTTTTCCCATCTGCACGGGGGATTTGAGGTGAGAGGAGAGGCGGAAATCACTGTGGAGATGAATCCGGGAACCGTGACGACGGACAAGCTGTCAGTCTGCCGCTCCATGGGTGTGAACCGGATCAGCCTGGGGCTGCAGTCGGCAGACAACCGAGAACTGGGCAGCCTGGGACGGATACACACATGGGAATCCTTTCTGGAAAGCTATGGACTGTGCAGACAGATGGGTTTCACAAACCTGAATATTGATCTGATGAGCGGCCTGCCGGGGCAGACCATGGAATCATGGATGGAAACCCTGCGCAGAGTCAGCGCGCTGGAGGCGGAACATATTTCGGCTTACAGCCTGATTCTGGAAGAAGGAACCCCGTTTTATGACACATATGTCATAAAAAACGGTGCGAGAGCTCTGCCGCTGCCGGATGAGGAAACGGAGTATGCCATGTACCTGGCTACCCGGCAGTACCTGGCGGATCAGGGGTATCGCCGATATGAAATTTCCAATTATGCGAAGCCGGGCAGGGAGTGCAGACATAATTGCATCTATTGGATGCGGGGAGATTATGCAGGGTTTGGCCTGGGTGCGGCCTCCATGGTATCAAATCGGCGCTGGTCAAATGAACGGGACCTGGATACCTACCTGGAGCGGTGGGGAAAGGAAGACAAAGGGGACGGCGGCGGATACGACGGCGGATATGACGAAAGGGAGGCTGTCAATTTATCCGTTCAGAGAAAACCGGAGGAAGGCAGATACCTGTCCATCGGGGAACAGATGGAGGAAACCATGTATCTGGGACTGCGGATGACCGGGGGGATTTCACGGGGGAATTTTTGCCGGACCTTCGGGCATATGCCGGAAGCGGTCTATGGGGGAGTGCTTGAAAAGCATAGGGCTGCCGGCTTGCTGGAGTATTGCGGCGATTCTATCCGTCTGACAGAGCGGGGGATGGATGTAAGCAATTATGTGCTGGCTGATTTTCTGCTCACCTGACGGTTTTGGCGGGAATGAATGTGTACGGCCCCGGAAACCGGGTGGAAAGGCACTTTAAGAAGGGAGTCTTCATAGAATGATAGTAAATTGATTTTGGGGGCTCCTTTTGAAAACCTTTCAGCAACCTTTATCCGCAGAGGAAGAAGCCTGCTGCATCAAACATATGCAGGAGGAAGGCAGTGAGAGAGCCAGGGAGGCCAGAGCGCTCCTGATCGAACGAAATCTGCGTCTGGTGGCCCATATTGCCAAAAAATATCAAAATCTGGATGAAGATATGGAAGATCTGATTTCCATAGGAACCATAGGGCTGATCAAGGCAGTCAATACCTTTGATGCGGCAAAAAAAATACGGCTTTCCAGCTATGCCAGCAAGTGTATTGAAAATGAACTGCTGATGATGATCCGGGGGAGAAAGAAAAAGTCAAAAGAGGTTTCCCTGTATGAACCTATCGGAACGGACAAAGAAGGCAATGAAATCAGCCTGCTGGATATTATCGAAAATGAGCAGACGGATATTCTGGAAAGTATGGAGCGCAGACGCAATACGAAGAAACTGGGCGAATTGCTGTATACCAGGCTGGACGACCGGGAACGGGAAATTATCTGTATGCGGTATGGCATTCTGCTTCCTGGTAAACCGGAGCATGGAGGCTGCCTGCCGGTACTGATTGGCTGCAGTGATGAAGTGACACAGAGGGAGATCGGTGCTATGCTGGGCATATCAAGAAGTTACCCGGCTGTGATTATAGGGATAAAAATCCAAAGCCCATGCAAAGAAAGACCAGGCATGCCCTTTGTCGGCATGCCTGGCCTCTGCTTATCACAACAGAATATTCGCACAGTGTGCTTTTTGTTGTTGTTTCTGTTTACAACGACAGAAAATGCGCATCGCACAGGAGTTACTTAATCTGAAAACAACAATACCCAATATTTATTGCTTCTGCCTACGCCCACATATTTGTAACGCTTATTCTGGAGTTCGTCTCTGTCGCCGCTGTGTGATCTCCATTCATCCAACAGATCGTCCATATCTGAGGTGCCGTTTTTCTGGTAGATCATTCCATAATGATCATAGCCGCTGATACCGAACTGAGAGAGAACGGAAGAGTAGGAATTTCCGTTGGGACGTACGCTGGAAGCCTTTTCCGTATCGTCCATTTCCATTGCCAGCAGGGTTGCCGCTTCGTCCAGACGGTCGTCGCGGTAAACTTTTTTCTGATCCTTGTCGTCCCTGTATTTGTTGATCTTGCTGACCAGGGATTTTGCCTTGCTGTTATTGCTGTCCACCCGCTGGATGACTCTGTCATACTGCGTCCTGTCAAGTCCGTACTTGTAGGTGTCTGTGGACGATGATGTGTTGGAATTGTTATTTCCGTTTGACGTATTGTTGTTGGTATTTGTATTGGTCGGCGCGCAGCCCTTTCTGCCTTCATTCTTCCCGTACAAAGTATAATGCATATATAACTTTTGGGGATCATTGCCAAGCACTGCCACAACATCCTTGTTATTATTTGCATAATATACCGGATCAAAGCCGTTTTCCATAATGTTTGTCACTGACGGCGGAGTGACCGGGGTCGGGTATGCCGTAGGCGCTACCGGCTGCCTGCCTTCATTTTTCCCGAACATTTTGTAGTGCATGTATAGATTCTGTTCGTTGGTGCCAAAGATTGCTTTGACATCAGGGTTGCTGGTTGCGTAGTATTCCGCGTCAAAAATTGTTCCGTCGCCCATGGGTTTGGGCGCTGCAAAGGCCGTCATAGACGTCTGCAGCATCGCCGCTGTCAGAAGACCGACTACTATCCATTTTCTTTTCATATTGTACCACCCTCCTTTTCCTTTTCACAGACGATGACGTCTGCTATCTTTATCATATACAATTTTGCCTCTTATATCAATATGTATGGAAATGTTTTAAAAAAAATTAAACTTTTTTTGCAGACATGGGAGTGGATAAACAAAGATGCATAGGACAATCTGTTTCGTTCATATGCTGTACAACATATCAGGAGGGAGGGATTGAGGATCAGTACACGGGAAGACTTAGAGAGGCTGCGGTCGGTCAATCCTGATGAAGTCGACAGAAGCGAGCTTGTGGATATACGGGATATTACGGTGGAGAGTCAGCTGCCAACAGAAGAAAGAATCGCGGACTTTGTAAAAAAAATCAAAAACCCTTATCTGTGCAAATGCGGAAACATTGTGGTACAGTCTGTTTTTGAGGAAACGGATGTTACCCTGACAGAACGGCTGATGCAATATTTCCGCATCGTATAAGGCGAAACCACAAAAACTTCCTGATCTGTTTTTGAGACTGCAAAAAAGTATCGGGAGGTTTTTTCGTTTGTCAGATAATGGAACCGGGGTAAGACCCTATCGGGCGGCCCTGTATATCCGCCTGTCGAAAGAGGATGGGGATAAGGCAGAGAGTAACAGTGTTTCCAATCAGAGAGAGCTGATTTACTCCTATCTGAAAGATAAAAGCGATATACAGGTCTGTACGGAAAAAGTGGATGACGGATACAGCGGTGTGGGCTTTGACCGGCCGGCTCTGCGTTCTTTGCTTGAAGAGGTGAAACAGGGAATGATTAACTGTATCATTGTAAAAGATTTGTCCCGCTTTGGCCGTAATTATATTGAGACAGGCAGATATATCCAGCAGATTTTCCCATTTATGGGCGTGCGTTTTATTGCCGTTAACGATCAGTATGACAGCGGGCGGACAGACAGCCGGATGGACAATCTGCTCCTGCCATTTAAGAATCTTATAAATGATGCATACAGCCGGGATATATCTGTCAAAGTCAGGAGTCAGATAGAAGTACGGCAAAGGCGGGGCGAGTATACGGGAAATTTTCCTGTCTATGGCTACTGCACAGATCCAAAACAGAAAGGAAAACTGGTCACGGACTCCGGGGCGGCAGATGTGGTCAGGGATATTTTCAGTATGCGGATAAAGGGATATAACAACGGGAAAATCGCAGAGTATTTAAACACCCATGGCATACCGTCGCCCATGGAATATAAGAGGTCACTCCATTGGCGGTATATCACTTCATTTAAGAGGAAACCACAGGCAGAGTGGTCTCCTGTGGCCGTGGAACGTATCCTGAAAAATGAAATGTACACAGGTGTTATGGTTCAGGGAAAGGAAAGCACCCTGAATTACAAAGTGAAAAAGCGGATCAGGGCAGAGCGGAAGGACTGGATTCGCGTGGAAAACACCCATGAAGCCATTATAGAAAAAGAAGATTTTGCACTTGTACGGAAACTGATGCTCCGTGATACACGCACGGCGCCGGATGGCAGGGGACTGTATCTCTTTTCCGGCCTGCTTGGCTGTGGCGGGTGTGGAAATGGGATGGTGCGGAAAAAGATACGGTCTGGCGGAAAGGAATACTGCTATTTTATCTGTTCCGGTTATAAACATGACAGGTTTGTGTGCAGCAGCCACAGGATACGGGAAGATGTCGTAAGCGGCGTGGTTTTGGAAATGCTCAGAATGCATCTGTCTCTGGTGTGCACAGAGAATGAAGTGCGGGACATGATGGCAAAATTGCCCGGCCAGGAATACAGAAGGCAAAAGGGAAGGAGACAGTTAGAGCAGCGGCGGATGGAACTGGCGAGGTATGAGAAGCTGAAACGCTGCTTATACGAGGATTACAGGGAGAATCTGCTGACAAAAGAAGAATATCTTGAGATGAAGGAAGCGTATGAGGCATCCTGCAGGGGGCTGGAAGGGGCCATTGAAATACTGGAGGAGGAGACGGCGGCCTCTTCCGGGGAAAACAGACCGCATTGTCCATGGATCGGACGGCTGGCAGACAGGGGATATATTCCTGCGCTGGACAGAGGGCTTGTGGCGGTGATGGTGGAAAAAATTGTTGTAAGGGATGCGAAGCAGATACAAATTCATTTTCAGTACCGGGATGTATTTGCATCTGTGGTTCAGGAGCCGGAAGAGGCTGTGCCCCCAGGCAGCTCCCTGGGGAAACCGGTCTGATGAGACTTGGGGAAACCACGCATTTTCTGTGGTCAGAGAAAGAAGGATGGGATTTGGCAAGGAAAAGCAGAAAGAAGATGCAGGCGGAAAGAGGGCAGACAGGGATTGTTTACAATACGGCCATTTATGCCCGCCTTTCCATTGCGGACAATGGGGGGCGGGGGGATTCCATAGAGAACCAGATTCAAATGATAGAAGCATATATTGACAATGAGCCGGAGCTGAAGGTGGTGTATACCTTTGTGGATAATGGAGTCACAGGCACGGACTTTAGGCGGCCGGCCTTTTTGGATATGATGGACGCTGTGAAACAGGGCAGGGTCAACTGTATCGTTGTAAAGGATTTATCCCGTTTTGGACGGAATTATCTGGAGGCAGGCAAGTATCTTGAAACCGTATTTCCACGTCTGCATGTCCGCTTTATCTCCGTAAATGACCGGTTTGACAGTCTCCACAGGGAAAAAAACGATGCACTGCTTGTTCCGCTGCAATCTATCCTGCATGATATGTATGCAAAAGATATTTCCCAAAAAGTGGGTTCGGCCATAGACGTGAAAAAGAAATCCGGGAAATTTATGGGAAAAATTCCTCCTTATGGGTATGTGCGGGATGAACGGGACCGTTACAGACTGCGCATACATGCTCAGCGGGCGGAGATTATCCGCAGCATATTCAAATGGCGGATGGAAGGGCTGGGGCCCGTTTCCATTGCCCGCCGGTTAAATGATATGAGCGTTCCCACACAGCTTCAGATCCGGTATATGGAGGGACATCATGACGGGAAAGAACAGGGGGTTTGGAGAGGGTCTTCCGTAACGGAGATTTTGAAGAATCCCTGCTATATGGGGTGTACTGTGGAGAGAAAAGGGCGTAATCTGCTCTGTACGGGGCGCGGAAGACAGGCGATTCCAAAGACAGAATGGAATCTGATTGAAAACACCCATGAACCGATTATTGCGCAGGAAGTCTTTCAGAAGGTGCAGAGGATGTTGGAGGAAGACAACAGGAAACGAAGCCAACAGAGCGCCGTAGCATCGCCCGGGCAGAAACGGGAGAATCTTTTAAGCGGCATGGTCAGGTGCGGGATATGCGGCAGCAGCGTCCACCGCAGCGGGGGGTATTTCCCAAAAGACGGAGCGGAGGCCCGGTACCGTTTTTATTGTGCCGGTCAATATAACAGGGCGGCGGGGTGCCCTTTGGGTGCCTTTGATGAAAGGGAACTGCACAACTGTATGTTTCAGATTTGCGGCAGACTGCTGGAACTGTTTGTCAACAGGAGGGATTTTCTGGAGGGGACAACAAAAACAGATGAAAGCGGTTTGTATGAAGGCAGTCTGAAAGAAACCATCCGGAAATTGGAAGTGAAACAGCAGGCAATCCGGAGCAAGAGAAACGCCCTTTATGCCGATTGGAAAGAAGGGTATCTCACAGAAGGGGAATATGTCCTGGCACGGGAGCGGTACAATACAGGCAGCAGGCAGCTGGGCAGACAGTTAGAGGCTGCCAGTGCCGGATTGGAGGCGCACAGCCGGAGGACGGCGGTAAGGGCGGCGCAAAAGGATGCCCTCAGACATTTGGCAGAGAGGGGGGAACTGACAAAGGAAATGTGTTCCCTGATGGTAAGACAGGTGGTTTTGAATGAAAACAGGGTGTGTATTTACTTTGCATTTGCCGATGGGTATGAAGCAGAGTCTGTGTTATGAAGGAAAATGCCGGAAAGTGTGGTGATGCAATATGGAAAAACCGCTGATCGGGCTTTATCTGAGACTTTCAGAAGAAGATGGACGGGAAGTTTCGGATGAAAGCAACAGTATTACGTCGCAGCGGGAAATTTTAAAAACTTATGTGAGACAGCATCAGGAACTGGCGGACTGCCCAACCATTGAGTTCTGTGATGACGGATACAGCGGGACAAATTTTGCCAGGCCGGGTGTGCAGAAACTGTTTGAACAGGTAAGGACGGGGGGAATCTCTGTTGTTATGGTAAAGGATTTCTCCCGGTTTGGCCGGAATTATATAGAAGTCGGAACCTATCTGGAAGGGGTGTTCCCGTTTTTGGGGATTCGGTTTATCTCGGTAAATGATGGATTTGACAGTGGAATCGCTGATTTCTCCGGGGAATTTTTTACGGTGGCATTTAAAAATCTGGCCCATGATTTGTACAGTAAGGATCTGTCTGAGAAAATAACCAGTGTCAGACGGATGAAGGCCGGACAGGGAAAATTTTTCACCCCTTACGCCCCCTATGGCTATCGGAAATCTCCGGGACAGAAGCTGATTGTGGACGAAGAGGCGGCTGTGGTGGTCCGCAGAATTTTCCATATGGCTCTGGAGGGCGTGCCCAAAGCCCATATTGCCGGTTGTTTAAACGCAGAAGGTGTCCCTACTCCATTGACCCTGCGCCGGCAGAGAGGAGAGCGTTTCCCCTGTAACACGGTGAACGGGAAATGGGTCTGGAGCACTGCCTCTGTTTCCGCTATCCTGAAAGATCAGCGGTATGTGGGGGATACCGTGTATGGAAAAGTAAAGCGGGTGACTGTGGGCAGCCCGAAAGAACGCGCCGTGCCCAGAGAACAGTGGATCATCGTCTCCAATACCCATGAAGCCATTGTTTCCCGTGAGGTGTTTGAGAAGGTCAGTCTGGGGATCCATCGCCGGGGCGCCCATGGACCAAAAGAAACGTCGCCTCTTATGGGAACGATTCGCTGTGGCGGCTGTAACCGTATCATATCACGGGCAAAAAGAACCTGGTCCGGAGGGAGAACGGGGGCGACTTACCGTTGCGGGATGCAGCATATGACCAGGGAATTTGGATGCTGTGCCCAGACAATAGAAGAGAGCAGTATAGAAGCCGCTGTGCGGACAATGCTCCGGAAGGCTGCCGGAGCAGTTGCCGGCAGAGAGCTTATGGAAATGGCGGAGAATATTTCTGACCGTAAGGCGGCAGAAGAGGAAAAACGACTGCACAGATATGAGCGGGAAGCGGACCGGCTGAGAAACCGGAAACGGGAGAAGTATGAGGCTTATAAAGCCGGTCTGCTGGCACGGGAAGCGTTTATGCGGGAAAAGTCCGTAACGGAAGGACGGCTGCAGGTACTTTTAGGGGAGATTGAAACTTGCAGGCAGGCGTTACAGGCCAAAGCGTCCGGGGCCGCCCTGGCGCCGGATACTGCCCTGCCGGCAGGGCCATTTGTTCCCTTTGCCTCATTGACCAGGGAGATGGTGGAAACTTTTGTGAGTCAGATTTTTATCTGCCAGGATGGTTCCCTGCGGATCGTATGGAGGTACAAATGCTTTTTTGCTGTTTTTTAGCCCTTATCTGACAGGAGAGTATGTGTCAAGGATTGAAAAACGGGCATTGCAGAAATTACGGATAGGAATGGAAAGTACGGCGTGAGGATGCAGGCGGAGACGCACATAGACATCCTGAATCAACAGAGAAAAAGCAGGCGCCTGCTTTCAGATGTGAAACGGCGCCTGCTTTCTATCCATCCATTGCCTGGCAATGGTATTGTTGAAATGATGTTTGAAACTGTGCAAGGAAAGGCCCAGGACAGTAGATGACAGCAGAAGGAGGCAGAAGCAATTCCCCTTCCAGGCAGGGCGGTTCCCCACAAAAGTACAATTCGGTCAACTGCTCGCAGTTTTCAAATGCGCTGGCCTGAACGATGTGTTTGCTTTTTATGTATGTGCGCCTGCCTTGGGAACCACAGCCGGAGACTGTCGCACAGGATCCGTTTCCAGAGGCGCCGACACTGCTGCGGTATGTCAGCCGGCAGTGGTTTTTCATTCCGTAAATTAATTTGACCTGTCTGGGAATGAGGATCCTCTTTAAACGGGTACAGTTTAAAAATGCGCCATGATTGATTACCTGCAGATTCCGGGGCAGATCAATGGAGGTTAAGCCGGAACAGTTTTCAAATGTATTTTTTCTGATTTCCGTTATCCGGTCCGGCAGCCTGACGGATGCCAGGTTTGCGCAGCCCGAAAAAGCAGATTCTCCAATGGTTATCAGGTCAGGAGGAAACAGCACTTCTCTGAGGGCTATATGATTGGCAAATGCGCCGCCGCCAATGGCAATGACTTCCGGGGGAATCTGAAAGATCTCATGGTTTCCGGTGTATTTTGCCAGCTTGAAGCCAAGTGTTGCCCGGTGGTAAATTCTTTTCAGGGTACAGTCAGTATGTTGGATTTTCAAAATGGTAATCCTCCCAGGTCTGATGTTCGTTGATCCGTTCCCCAATGCAGAGATCTGCTTTTTGCGGATTGTATGTTTCTGCTATTTGCTGTAAATGCCTGATCACCGGCGAATGGAGGATGAGAGACGGTTCCGTCTCCAGAATATTTCCCATATAGAATGTGGGACTGCATAAAACATGACAGGGATACAGATCGCCATTGGGATGGATACTCATATATTTTCCTGCGCAGTGTCCGGCGCCACAGGCATTTGAGGGGACATGCTCTGTCGTTTCCCGGCCGAAAAAGCGGTCTTCTTCCATGCGGATCCGCTCAGGGGACGGTATCATCCTGTCGGTGGCCCGGCCCAATTTTCTGACACAGGTGGAAGAGATGCGGCGGGTGGGCGTATTCGTCAGGCGCTCCAGCAATCCGCCGATATGTCCTTCATCCTGTTTGGTATAGGTTATGGTTACTGCACACTGTTCTCCCAGCAGAATGGCGGATTGTAAAGCTTTGTCATAGGTTCCCGCTCCCCTGTAAGCATCGTGCCGGCGTCTGGTTCCGTCCAGGCTGATACGGATATCGTCAAAGCATTCGAGAATATCATACTTGTTTTCCGGGGTTACGGCCAGTCCGTTTGTGGCCAGCACGGTTTTGGCGAAGCCGCGGGCATAAGAGGCAAGCAGAAACAGATCCTCCCTTAACAGAGGTTCTCCACCGGTAAACACGATTTTTTTCGTTTGTAAATGTTTCAGCGTATGCAGCGCTGTCAGAACCTCCCGGGTTTGCAGTTCGGGGAATTTCCCGTGGGTCCCGGCGTCAAAATAACAATAGGAACAATGCAGCTGACACCGCCTTGTAATGTGGAAATAAACACAGTCGAACATAGTCCCCGCCTTATATGTTCAGGAGAACCGAAATCTTTCCAATCAATTCCCCGATTCCGCCGGCAATTAATTCCGCGCCCATTTTGCGGACAATTTCCCCATATTCCTGCAAGGATTTTCCTACGGAGTAGACAAGGATGGGAGGCGTGGTCCTGGGAGAACGGATGATTTGGGTGATCAGCGTGAAACCGGCGTCAGTCTCCGCACCTCTGGTCAGATCTGTGATCACAAGGTCATAGGAATGTTCCGAAAACAGATGGAACGCCTGTTTTGTTGTAATTGCCAGATCAAATGTAACGCCCCGGCGTTCAAAAATCTCGATGATATCTTTGTTGTTAAAAGGATTATCGTCCGCCCAGAGTACACGTTTCGCCTTTGGGTCATTGCTCTGGTTTGTCTGTTTATCATTATACAACTGGATGAACCGGATGAGTTCCTGTATCTGGCTCTCATGTATCTGGTCCGCACGTACCCATCCGGTTGCAGGCTTATTTTTTATGGTCATTGTGAGGGCTGTTGAAACCTGAGAGGCAAGTTCGTCTTTATTGTGCCAGAACTGAACGATTTTCCGCTTTGTCACCTTATCTGTAAACTTTTCAAGACGACGCTGCAATTTTCTGTCCTCTTCACGCTGCCCGGGTGTGGTTGCGCAGTTCCTGTCCATAAGAAATGCAAGTACCGGTATCCCCTTCATCGTGGCGTAATCATATTCTTTTTCCGTATAGCTGATGCCGTCAGGCGTAACGGAGCCGTACCGGAAACCGATGATCAGAATATAATAATCCGAATTGTCAATGGCTCTTCTGATAATTTCCCACTGGCCCTCATCTCCTGCGTTGAACATTTCCATTCCGATGGGGATATGTTCGAGTTTTAATATGGTTTCTATGACGGCACTCCGTTCCGCGATTAGATCCTGATAAGTGGAACTGATAAAAATCTGATATTTTTTTTCCAAATCATTCTCCTCTTCTGTATTTGTTCACAAACAGATATTGGCTGCGTGTATGTAAAAAACGTTCCATATGTGAAAAACCCGAAAACATTGATTCTATCAACATTTCCGGGTACAATAAAAACAGGGGAAGAGGGAATCGAACCCCCGTTAACGGTTTTGGAGACCGCCGCACTACC
>ERZ778511.871-NODE-871-length-25037-cov-7.020375_pt1 | contig 25037 bp, 26 predicted proteins | sample MGYA00510347_ERZ778511 | MGnify/ENA primary metagenome ERZ778511 (study PRJEB29527, sample SAMN07138967) | mouse gut metagenome | material: feces | host: mouse | place: China:Nanjing | collected 2016-01-25 ...
ATGAAGAATGAAATGCAGGATCAGCTGACAGCCAATATCTTGAAGAGAGGGCAGTTGGAGAGCCTGCCTTTTTTAGTTCTAAAGGACGGAAAGCTGGAAATTGTGTCGGGACACCACCGGATTAAGAGCGCAAGGGCAGCAGGGTTAAAAGAGATTGTTGTGATAGTGGATGTGTCTGGACTCTCCCGGAGCCAGATAGCAGCAAAGCAGCTGGCCCACAATGCAATCTCTGGATTTGACGATGACAGCACACTACGGGAGATTGTAAAGATGATTACCGATGTGGATGATATGATTGAGAGCTTTGTCGGAAAAGACATCATGGCGGAACCGCTGGAGGCATACGATAAAATGCTGTCTCCTGCTATCCAGTTTGATTTTAAGAATGTGACATTTTCATTCCTGCCGCACCAGGTACAGGACATGGACGCTCTGATAAAGAGTCTGGAAACTACTGCATCTGAGATTATCGGCGTGGCATCATACGAACAGTGCAAGGGATTCGTGGAGACTCTCAGCCGGTACCAGAAGTTTACGGACATCCGGAATGTTGGCGCTGCTATCCATTCGATGATACAGAACGCCAATGAGAGAATGGATGAAGTCGGGTTCAACGAGGAAGAGGAATGGACCTACCTGGCGAAACTGTTTGGCAGCAATGCAATTCCCGGGGAGTCTGCAAAGGTGATACAGCAGGCCATCAAAAAGGCAGAGAAAGAGGGTACCGTAACAAGCAAAAACAGGTGGCAGCTTATCGAGTACCTTTGTGCTGATTATCTCAGCGGGAGGTAATATTCTGTATGGCGGCACAGCCGAAGTACAATGCCCTATACCACGATGATTGGGCGTGGTCTATGGCCGCAATGGGTGCCACCAACGAAGAGATTGCCGATGCAATAGGTGTCTCGAAACGAACAATTATCCGCTGGGCCAAAGAGCACGAATCATTTGGTAAGGCGCTTGCAGAAGGGAAAGCTGTATCGGATGCCAAAGTCATAAGGAGCCTATATAAGAGGGCTACAGGCTATGATTACACAGAGGAAAAGAAGATTGTCGAGGTTGATGCGGATGGAAATGTAAAGCCGGTAAGGGTTGAGACGACAAAGAAACACGTTCCTCCAGATGTGGCGGCTCAATGTTTCTGGCTGAAAAACAGGCAGAGGGAACGCTGGCAGGATAGACCGCAGGACTACATCCAGGCCGGAGGCGATAACGATACGGAAGTAATGATTTACCTTCCGGACAATGGGAGGGATGGTTCCGAATGAGCAGAGACAAAATCATACTGGCACCGCAGAAAGGCCCGCAGGAAAGGTTTCTTGCTACGTCTGCCGACATCTGCATTTATGGTGGTGCAGCAGGTGGAGGGAAAACATTCGGTCTGCTTTTGGAACCTCTGCGGCACATGAAGAATAAAGATTTCAACTCCGTTATCTTTCGTAGGGATTATACGCAGGTAACATCCCCAGGAGGCTTGTGGGATAGCAGTAAAAAGATTTACAGCTACGTGAAAGGTTGTTATCCGTTAAAGACACCAAAACTACACTGGAATTTCCAAAGTGGCGCATCGGTCAATTTCGCACAATTGGGAAATGATGAAGATTGCCTGTCATGGCAAGGCTCCCAGGTAACAATGATAGGATTTGACGAGTTGACACATTTCAGCGAGTATCAGTTTTTTTATATGCTCTCCCGAAACAGGACGGATTCCGGCGTGGCTCCGTATGTAAGAGCAACCTGCAATCCGGATGCAGATTCATGGGTTGCGGAGTTCATAAAGTGGTGGATAGATCCAGATACTGGCTATCCGATTCCGGAAAGGTCCGGGAAAGTGCGCTGGATGGTACGCTTGAATGAGGCAATCTATTGGTTTGACACCAGACAGGAGGCCATTGATGCGGCGATAGAGAACGGCATGGACTACGAGAAAGCTGTGATTATGGCAAAAAGCGTCACGTTTATAGCCAGCACTCTGCAGGATAACAAGATTCTGATGAAAAACGACCCTGGCTACATGGCGAACCTCATGGCCCTGGCGCTTGTGGAAAGAGAGCGGCTACTATATGGCAACTGGAAGATAAAGGCGGCGGCAGGCTTGATGTTCAAGAGAACAAAGGTCAATATGCTGGAGACTCTGCCTACGGATGTGATTCTGTGGGCGAGAGGATGGGATTTGGTGGCAACCTCAGAGGACGAGGACGGTGATCCTGCATATACAGCGGGTGTATTGATTGGCAAGCGGAAGAATGGCCGGTATATCATAGCTGATGTTATAAACCGCCGCAGCGACTCCGCAGAGGTAAGGGAGTTAATTAAAATGACCTGCATAACGGACAGGGCAAAACATGGGAGAGTGGTTACACGACTTCCGCAGGACCCAGGCCAGGCAGGAAAAGACCAGGCACAGAGTTTCTTGAAGTTCCTCTCTGGCTTTACGGTGAAGATAGTACCGGAATCTGGAGATAAAGTCACAAGAGCAGAGCCATTATCGGCACAATGGCTCGGACTGGAGGGAATGGATAAGGGAAATGTGGATGTGCTGATTGCAGACTGGAATGAAATGTACTTCAATCAGATGGAGAATTTCCCTCAGTCAAAATTTAAGGATATGGTGGACGCAAGCAGCTCCGCCTTCAGCGAAATAGAAAACGGCGGAACATATTCGGCTCCGCCTACAGACAGCAGTTTAGGAAAGAGCAGTTATTGGAGAAGGTGAGGTGAGAACAGGTGGCTAACAGTAAAGAAATTGGGCGCATAGGACAGCGGCGGTATGGCGGAACCATCTACGAAGAGTTCCTGCATGAACTGAGAGGGAAAAAAGGAATAGAAGTCTACCGGGAAATGTCGGAGAATGATGATATAGTGGGAGCGATCCTCTTTGCGATAGAAATGCTGGTCCGGCAATGTGACTGGAATGTGGAGCCTGGCGGAGATACCGCAAAGGATAAGGAGGCGGCAGAGTTCGTGGAAAGCTGTATGAATGATATGCAGGACACATGGATTGACACCATTTCCGAAATCCTGTCTTTCCTCACTTATGGATGGAGTTTTCACGAGATTGTGTATAAGCGGCGCATGGGAAACACAAAGGATTCAAGGACAAAGAGCAAATTCAATGACGGTCTGATTGGATGGAAGAAACTGCCGATCAGGGCGCAGGAGACGCTGTACGAGTGGGAGTATGATAACGAGGATAATCTGCTGGGAATGACGCAGATGCCGCCCCCGGACTTTGGCACGTTCACAATCCCTATGGAAAAAGCGCTGTTGTTCCGAACCAAAAGCCGCAAGAACAATCCGGAGGGCAGGAGTATTCTGAGAAATGCTTACCGATCCTGGTATTTCAAGCGGAGAATCCAGGAGATTGAGGGCATCGGTATTGAGAGGGATTTGGCTGGACTTCCGGTAATTTACGGTCCGGAAAATGTGGATTTGTGGGATGAAAATATTCCACAGAACAAAGAGATTGTGGACGGACTGGAAAGGATGGTTAAGAATATACGCCGGGATGAAATGGAGGGAGTAGTTCTTCCTGGAGGATACAAGTTGGAATTGCTCAGCTCCGGAGGCACTAGGCAGTTTGATACAAATGCCATCATAAACCGCTACGATACCAGAATTGCAATGACGGTTTTAGCAGATTTTATTTTCCTGGGGCATGACAAGACGGGCAGCTGGGCGCTTAGTTCCGACAAGACGGAGCTGTTTGCCGTTGCCATAGGAGCGTTTCTGGATATTATCTGCGAGACATTCAACAGCCAGGGCATACCGTCACTGATTGACATTAACGGAAAGCATTTTGCCGGTATTACAGAGTATCCTAAAATGACACACGGGGATATTGAGGATTCCGACATCACAAAGGTAGCGACCTTTATCAAGGATATGACGGGCATCGGCGTTCTGGTACCGGATGATGGACTGGAGGATTATATCCGGCAGGTAGGGCATCTTCCGGAAAGAACCTCCGACACCAGGGAGCTTGACCGGACTAGGCAGGATCAGCAGGAGCAGAACCAGCCGCCAGAGCCGGAAACAGCCGCAGGCACAGAGCCAAACAAGGACGATGAAGAAGTCCCGGACGATAAGGCGAAAGCGGCTAAAAGGCGATTAGGAAGGGAGAGTGGCGCATGGGATTCCGGATAATTCCCCCCAAAAGGGTAAGGAAAGTAAAGACCAGGAACGGCAAGGAAGTTCTCCGTAGGATTGAAGAATATCTGGAAAGCGACACTGTTACCGGAGAGCCGGTAGAAATCCTGTGTGGCTTTTGGGAAGATCAGCAAAATGCGATTACATACCAGGAGTTACGGCAGGCAGTCATAGATGGAATAATCAGCCAGGAAACGATTCAGCTTTGGACACAGGATTATTCCGTGCTGGTGGCAAACAGGCTCAGTAATCTATGGACGGACGCAATCACAGCCGGATCGGCGGGGCAGCCTATTCTTGACGGTCTTGCTTTTGAATTTAATACGCAGGCGACTGGTATATTGAACTGGCTCAGCGAGCGTGGCGCAGAGTTTGTCACGGCCTGCACCCAGGAGCAGAAAGACGCCATTGCGGCACTTCTCACAAAGAAAATGCGTGACGGACACACGGTAGACGAACTCTCCAGACTGATCCGACCCTGCATCGGGTTGACAGAGGGAGATGCAAAAGCAGCTACGAGGTTTTATGACAATATCGTGGCGACACTGAAAAAAGAGCATCCACGGATGAAACCGGAAAGCATACGGAAAAAGGCGCTTGACGCTACGCAGAAATATGCGGAGAGGAAACACCGGCAAAGAGCTATGACGATTGCTCAGACAGAAAGTGCTTTTGCGTACAATCGGGGCGCTGACGAGGGAATAAGGCAGGCCCAGGCAGAAGGATACCTGGGAGTTATGAAAAAAAGGTGGAGCACATCCGGCGATGATGCAGTATGTGAATTGTGTGCATCGCTGGAGGGCGTAGAGGTTGGAATGGATTCAGATTTCAATATCGGGGGCAGGCTGCTGTTCAGAGGGCAGCATATGTTACCGCCTGCGCATCCCCGGTGTGCGTGTGCGATTGAGTATATTGAGGAATCTCCACCTGCAGGAAGGAAGTGATTGAAAAGATGAAAAAGTTTTCGGACTATATCGAAAAGTCTGTCAGCACCAATCCGGAAGAACCGGAGGGAGTCCTGAAAGGCCGGTTTAAGGTCATGAAGTCTGACGATGAAAAGATGCTTGCCTTTGGATGGGCGAGTGTTTCCATGCGTGTAGATGGTGAAGTAATCGAGGACTGGCAAAAGGATATAGTTGAGCCGGAGGATTTGGAAAATGCTGCCTATGAGTTTGTGCTGCTGTACCGCGAAGGCGGTGAAATGCACGAAAGAGGTGGGGCCGCTGTACTGATTGAGAGCGTGGTGTTCACTGAGGAAAAAATGCGGGCTATGGGAATACCGGCAGGCACACTTCCTATCGGCTGGTGGATTGGTTTCAAGGTCCTGGATAAAGATGTATGGGAAAAGGTCAAGGACGGAACCTACCAGATGTTCTCCATTGAGGGAGAGGCCGAGAGGGTAAAGGTGGAGGACGAAAACAGCCTGTAAAAACGGGGCGTATTGCGTTTTTCAGCAGCTCCAACCTAATAATCCTACCTATGGAACCGTAAAAAGGGCGTAGGTAGCACATATTTTTTGATAAATCAAGCGGCATCCGGAAACGGGTGCCATTTGCTTTATAAATCTACGGAAAGGAGGCAGCAAAGTGGCAACAAAACTGAAAAACCTCAAAATCCGAAAAGTGGATTTTGTGGACGAAGGTGCAAATCCGGATGCTCACATCAGAATGTTAAAGCGGAGAGACGGGGAAACACAGACCGCAGAAGAGGACAGCAAGAAAGGTACCGGCAGCATACTAAAAAGGCTGTTTGGCTTTATCGGGAAAGCGGCGGGTATGAACCAGGAGGAAATCGACAGCGCAATAGATGAAATACAGAAAGGCGATTCGCTGAGTTTCAATGAAAAAATCAACGAAGTAAAGAACTATAAGATCGCTGATGAAATGTGGGACACCTGTTATGCCCTGCAATCTTCCCTCTGCTCGATTCTGAATGATGAAGAGCTGGATAGCACCGGCGCAGCAACGGCAATGCAGGAAAGTCTTGACGAGTTTTATGCGGTAGTACAGGAGTCAATCAAGGAGTGGTCCAGCGGCAAGTCGGCCAGCATTGTCCGGAAAAGTGAAGAGGTATCGGAGGCAGAGCTGGAGATTATGAAATCGGCGGTAGAAAGGCTGAATGAGACGATCGAAAAAGCCTGCAAAGATGCCAAAAAGGAGAAATCCGAGGAAAATGGACCAAACAATAATGAGAACCCGAAAGGAGACGAAGAGGAAATGGGAATGAAGATTGACAAGAGTAAGTTGACAGATGCGGAGAGAGCTTTCCTGGAAAGCATCGAAAAGCGCTGTGGCGTGGAGGAAGGAGATGTCTCCGGCAGCGGCAATACAGCGGCGGCTCCCGCAGAGCAGACACCGGATTCTGCAGAGCAGACGGTAACGAAGTCCGCACCGGAAAAACCCCAGGAAACACCTGTAGGACAGGAGGATGGGCAGGACAATATCTATAAGGGTCTGCACCCGGCAGTAAGAGCAGAACTGGAGGGGTTGAAGAAATTCCGTGAGGATGCAGAGGCCAGAGAGCTTGCCGAAGTGGCGAAGAGATATGCAATCATTGGCAAGACCGAGGCAGAGCTGGTTCCCATGTTCAAGAGCCTCAGAGCGGCGGGCGGCACAGCCTACAATGATATGATCGCTGTGTTGGACCAGGCGGTAGCCACTGTTGAAAAGTCCGGCGCCTTTACTGAAATAGGCAAATCCGGTCACGGCTCCGGCACAGTGGGAGCGGCAGAGGCGAAGGTTGAGGCCATTGCGAAAGGGTATATGGAGAAAGATTCTTCCCTGGATTATGCCTCAGCAATGGCAAAGGCGTGGGAGGACAATCCGGAGCTGATGGCTGAATATGAGGCAGAGGCAGGATTCTAAGGAAGGAGGATAAGAAAGTGGCAAACAGAAATTTCAACGGAGTACAGATTAACCAGAGCGTGACTATCGTGGAGCAGGCCGGGGCGGAGATTCCGGATGTGAGGAACCGGATTATGACATACGATAAGGACGGCAATGTTGTCCTGGCGGCAGACGGTTCTGCAGTCCTGATAGGGATTGCGCTGATTGAGTCCGGGGTCAATGACATTTCCGGCGCAGAATCCGGCAAAGTGAATGTCGGTGATGATGTTGACATCCAGATCAAGGACATCGGCTATATTCTGGCCGGTGGCGAAATTGCCAAAGGGAAGGAAGTCACGGCATCCAACGGCCTGGCCGTTACGGCAGAGTCCGGCAACTATGTGGTGGGTATCGCACTTTCAGCGGTTGCAAAAGATGAATACTGCAGAGTGCAGATCACGAAGTATCAGAAGGCTTAAAGGAGGTAAAGAATAATGGCTAAAAGAACAGCAGCAAGCATCCAGGCAGATATTGCAAAGGGTGCTTTCAGACCGCATACGGCGCTCTCCAATATGGCGCTGGCATACTACCAGAGTGACGCAAGGAGCTTTGCAAAGACGATTTTTCCGATTTGCCCGGTTTCGCTGTCCTCTGATAATTATTATATTTTCGACAAAGAGGATTTACTGCGTGACAACTGGCACAGAAAGCCGGCATACGGCAGAGTTGATCCAGCAGTGCTTTCCGAGCATACGGAGACTTATGCCTGCGTAGTAGACCAGATGATTATGGGTATCGACCAGATCAGGCAGACAGACCTCAACCGGAGGATGGGGCCGAGGACAGCAGACCCGAAACAGCAGAGGACAAAGACGATGGCCGGGCAGGCGAATATCCACCAGGACGCATGGTTTGCCCGCCAGTTCTTCAAAAAGGGTGTATGGGACCAGGAGTTTACCGGCGTTGATTCCACCTCAGTTGCATCGGGCCAGTTTATAAAGTTCAGCAATGCAAATTCCGATCCTGTGTCCTTTGTAGACGAAAAGAAAACGGAGATGGAAGAGGCTACCGGGCGTATGCCGAACAGGCTGGCGCTGGGTGTCAATGTGTTTAACGCATTGAAAAGACATCCGGCGATCCTGGAAAGGGTAAAATACGGCGGCTCTACGGCGAATCCTGCATCCGTCACGCTGAATGTGCTGGCGCAGCTTTTTGAGATTGACCGGATCACGGTGCAGAGGTCCATTATGAATAAAGCGCAGCTGGGGCAGGCGGCAAAGATGGAGTACATTGGCGACCCGAATGCTTTCTTGCTGGCCTATGCGACAGATACTCCGTCCATTGACGAGCCTTCAGCGGGTTATATCTTTACCTGGGATATGCTGGGGAACGGCAATATCATGCCGGTTCTGAGCTATCCGGGAGAGAACGGCACACATTCCGAGTTTATCGAGGGACTTATGGCTGCTGATATGAAAAAGACGGCGGATGATCTGGCTATGTTCTTTGCAGATGCCGTGTAAGGAGGGCGCACTATGAGATTGATTGCAAAAAAGCCCTGCAGTTTTGGCGGGCGGCAGTATTTCATCGGTGATGAAATACCGGAAAATCTTGTGGCAGACGCAAAACGGCAGGAAGAGTACGGTGTAATTACCATTGTGAATGACAGCGAGGGGGGATCGGGCGCACAGTCCGGTTCCCTTTTCACGAAGGAGCAGGTCGAAAAGATGATTGCTGAGGCGGTGGAAGAGGCAGAGAAGAAAAAGGAGGCTCAGCTTGCAGAGATACAGGCATATGTTGCGGAACTGAAGGAAACGGAGCCTGGGGCATACGATGGCACGATTCCTATTTCTGTTAAAGGAGAATCTGACGAACAGCAGACCGCAGTTCCGGCAACTCTGGAGGAAATTCAGCAGGTATTCAGCATTATGCAGATGAACGCCACGGAGGGAGTTGAGGCAATCGCCGGGGTAAAATCCGAGAATGTCTTGATACTCCTTCATGCGGCGGATACTCGTAAAACAATCAAGGATGCCGCCAAAAAGCAGGCAGATAACATATTCTCCACTTCCGGCAGTACGAACGAATCCACAGGCGGTAACGCAACCACAGGAACCAATACGGAGGGGGCTGATACCTAATGGCGAAAGGTGCATACACATATAATCCGGCGAATGTCAAAGAACTTGGAAAGGATCGTATGAGGTTTGAGCTGGGCGATGTAATGGTGGATGGACTCTCTGACACAACGGCGCTTTCTGACGAGGAAATCCAGGCGGCAATCGACACCTATCCGAAATCATGGAAAAGGGCAAAGCTCATGTTGCTGGAGAGCCTGTGTAGGCGCTTTGCCTATGAGGTCAACACGAAAACCGGACCGCTGACATTGGAATTGCAGGAAAGGGCAAAACTGTGGCGGGAAGATTACGAAAAGCTGAAAAAAGAGGTATCTGCAGAATCCTGCAGCATACCTCAATTCAGAAACGCATCGCAGAATAAGCCGCCATATTTTTATACCGGTATGCAGAGGAATGAAAGGGCGGGTGGCAGATGATAAATACGAGGATGATGTATGTAAGGCCGGGAAACCTGTTCAAAGAGTTCATCATTGAAAGCAATAAGCAGGTAGTGACAAGCACAGGGAGGGTGGCGAACAGTCACGGCGGCGATGGAACAAAGACATTGAAAGGGTGTCTTGCGGAGGCATCTGACGAGGACAGGACAAACCACAGCCAAAAGGACCATGTTGTTACTCATACGATTGTGCAGGCAGGAAGTCCGAAAGCAAAGCGAACCGACAAGCTGGTGCTTGAAAACAGGGTGTTTTATGTTGTTGATATTGACGATGCAGGAACTCTCGGTATTTCAACGATATATTATGCTGAGGAAAGGCGGGATGCAAAATGAAACTATGGGTGGATGGAAAAGCTGGTAGCGCCGGAAGTGCTATTCGGGCAACCGTGAAAGAGCAGGTAACGAACATCAACCGCAAGGTGGTTTCCAGGGGCGTCCGGGCAGTAAATGCCATAAGGAACGCTGAACTGGAGGTACTGAAGGGGCAGCGCAGTGGCCGGGTCTACCGGAAACCATACACGAAAGCGACTTATACCGCATCGGCTCCAGGAGAGCCACCGGCAAGACGTACAGGAAATCTTCGTATGCACTGGAACGGACAGGTAAAAAGCGAAAACGCCTCCGGTGGAGGGGTTGCTATCGTGGCGGAACTGGAAAGCCAGGAATCTTATGCTGGCCACCTGGAAAATGGAACATCCAAAATGGCAGCAAGGCCGTTTGTGGAGAAAATTAAAGAAGAGGCCACGCCGGAAATCCAGAAGATTTATAGCGAGCCTTACACATAGGAGGTAGGATATGTCACTTGTGATTGAAAAGCCGAGAGTTGCTTTTGATATATCTCAGATTAAGCGTGGATATTTGCTTTGGGGCAGACATTCCACATGGAATGAGGGAAAGGCTGGGTTTGTGACAGCGGCAACGGAGGATCAGCTGGTCGTTCAGTATTATCCTGGAATCGGCAATGTAACAAACCATTTCATCATACCTGTGTCTGAGGCGGCAGACGGCCAGTGGGAAATCCGCTGGTCCTCTGATATGACAGATATACAGGAGTACGGCATAAAGGCGGATGCAGGGCAGCAGGAAGAGGAAGGAGTTGATGGCGGTGATCCTGGAGGAATTGATTCATAAGAGGTTCGTCAACTCGAAGAGCCTTGTTAAGCACCTTGCGTTGTTCAATGGTGCGCCTGCTGTTTTCAGTCCGGAACCACCGGACGAAAGCCAGGAAGGGTGGGGCGGAAATACGCAGTACCCGGAAGTAATTTACAATTTTGATTTGCAGGCGAATGAAGAAAGGCATAGCGCCGGTACCCTGTCGGTATCGCTGCTGTGCCAGAACACTACCGAGATTACGCCGGAGGCGATTGAGCCGCTGGTGAGAGATTGTCTGCGGGATGTGATATTAAAGCCGGAGGGAGGAACCCCATACTGCTTTGCGTGGGCGAGGACGGACGCATTTACCATAGACGAGAAGAAAGGGAGCATCACAATCGGAAGTGAAGTACGGTTTGACATTCTGGAATATCCGTCACAGGAGACATCTGATCCGGACCCGGTTATGGCAGCGAATAAATACATAAAGGGATTGTACCCGGAATGTATGATTATGGGATATGACAGGATGGAGGAAATCACGGAGGCGACAGGGGAAAGGCCGGTGATATACTGCCGCCTGGTATCAGCAGATAAGTCCGAGGAAACGAATACAGTCGCATGGATGGATGGCAGAATAGCCATCCATATTTTATGCCCGGAGAGCGAAATAAGGCTCAAAATGGCCGCTGCGATTGCAAACCGTATGTCACTGGACGGAGAGATCATCATGCTGGACCACTCGCCTATGTTCATCAAACGCTTGCAGGCGAATTATAAATCTGATTATCTGAAAGACGGTCAGATTTTTGTAACAGGTCATTATGGGTTGTTGAGGTATAAGGCAAAGCCTCATTCACTGACAGCGGCCCATGTCAAGTACAAATAAGGAGGTACACAATGGCAAAAGAGACATCAAAAGTGGTCGAAACTGCCGAAACCGTTGAAACTAAGGCAGAAGTAGCGCAGGAGCCGGCCACGAAGAAAGAGCAGAAAACTTTGCAGGAATCCGTCTACTCGGCAAGTGAGCTGGCGGCTAATGCGAAGAAAGTCTTTGGAACCAGGCAGGAGTGTGTTGCGGCGGCATTGAAAGCTGCCGGAAAAACGGAATGTACGGTTACGGAGGCGAAAGAGATTGTAGGAAAATTCTTGAAGAGGGAGGTTAAGTAAGGATGGCAGGTACATTTATCTTAGGAGAAACAAAGGTACGTCCTGGCTCCTATTTCAATATCCAGAAAAAAGGCGGGAACGCTGCCGCGGGTATTATGAACGGAGTAACGGCTGTTATCTTTAAGGCAGACTTCGGGCCGTTGAATACGGTGGTGGAGTTGAGCGCCGAGGACGGCTACGAACCGACATTTGGAACCGGGCTTACAACGGATGCAATCCGAGAGGCCATTGCGGGAGGGGCAAAGACAATCATTGCCTGCCGTGTGGGAAACGGGGGAACGCAGGGAACCATCGTTCTGAAAGACACGGCAAAGGAAGATGCACTCAGCATCACAGCGAAATATCCGGGAGATAAGGATTTCACGGTTACGATTCGTGAGAAACTTTCGGATTCCACACTGAAAGAGTGTATTTTCTATACTGGGACAGCGGAATTTGAAAAGGTTGAATTTGTGTCCGGCGAGGGAGAGGCAAAGGCTTTGGTTGATGCCCTGGCGTCCTCCAAAAATTTCAAGGCAGAGTTGAAAGAGGGTAAGGAAAGCGTTCTGCTGGAAATCGTTTCTCAGAGTGCATTTACAAAGGGCACGAATCCTCAAACCACGACAGGCGATTACTCCAACGCTTTTGCACAGATAGAGGCGTATGAGTTCAATACGATTTGCCTTGATACGGAAGATACGGAAATCCACCTGCTCCTTCAGTCGTTTGTGAACCGTATCTTTGATGCGGGTTCTCTTGCACAGGCAGTTGTGGCGGAAAGGCATACGGTGGAGCTGGAGACGAGGATCAAGCACGCAGCGGCTTTCAATGACGAGAAGATGAATTATGTGCTGAACGCATGGGTGGATGAACAGGGTACCGCCATTGACGGATACCAGACGGCGGCACGTATTGCCGGAATGATTGGGGCGGTGGCAGCTAACTCTTCCCTCACGCATACCGTAATCAGCGGGTTTACTGAGATTCTGGAAAAACTCACAAACACGGATATGATTTCTGCGGAGAAGAGGGGCTGCATCGTGCTGAGCTACAACAAGGCAAAGCAGGTGTGGATCGACAATGCAATCAATACGCTCATTACCCCGGCAGACAACCAGGACGATGGCTGGAAGAAAATAAGAAGGGTAAAGACACGTTTTGAGCTGATAAGGCGCATCAATACCACTACGGATGATCTGGTCGGCAAGGTTGACAACGACAATAACGGAAGAGCAACCGTTATCAGCCAGATACAGGGTGTTGGCGATTCCATGCGTGAGGAAGGTAAGCTGATAGCGTGTGCGGTGACGGAGAGCAGCGCATACAAGGCGGACGGAGACAGTGCGTGGTTCGATATTGATGTGATCGACAAGGATTCGATGGAGCATATCTATCTGACATTCCTGTTCCGGTTCAGCACTAACGAAGAATAGGAGGTATAGGCCATGAGAAATGAAAGAGCAGCAGGTGATTCCAGACACGCAAGGACCGGCAAGGATGGGGCATTTTACAGCAAGGACGGTGTTCTGCTGGCAACGGTGGAGCAGTTTACATCAAATGTCAGCTGGAACAATGCCAAATACAGTGTTTTGGGTGATGCCCAGGAACATGAGACGGCGAACACCTTTGCTGTCAACCTTACCATGTCGCAGATTGTGGTGGAGGATGATGAATTTATCGTAGAGCTGATGAAAGCTCTGGAAACGCAGGTTATGCCTGTGTGGGATTTCCAGGGATCATTGCTCGGCAGGAACGGCTCCGAAGAGCGTGTGATTTACCGTGACTGCATCCCTTCCGGACAGGTGGATATTCAGAATGTGTCTGTGGGCGATGTAATCAAGCGTAACTGGAATTTCTTTGTCAATCGCGCACCTAAGTTGCAGTCGTTGCTTGGCATTGACAGGGATTAAGAATCAGCACATTAGCACATTGGAGGGCGGCGTGGAGCTGCCCTCTTTCATTATGCAGAAATAGGAGGAAAAGCAGATGTCAAAAGATTTTACAAGAGGCGTGACCGTAGGAGAGGGCAATGCAGTAAAAGAGGAAACGCAGGTGACTGCACAGCAAGAGGTGAAGGAGTATGAAACCGGCGAGGAAGATACCAGGGCGCTGATCTGGGCGAATGAAGAGGATTTCATCCAGGGACTTATCGATGCGGCAGAGTTTGCATCTGAGGAAGCGCAGCGTATCGAGATCATCCGGGAAGGACGCCTGTATTTTGCATTTAACATCCGTCCGCTCAGTTCTGAGGAATATGAGAAGTGCCGCAAAAAGCACACCAAATATGTGCGGAATAAGCAGCTCGGTATGAAGATGCCGGAGGACACCAACAGAGTCAAGTACCAGTCGGAGATCATCTATGCGGCAACGGTTGACGAGGACAAAGAGAAGTTGTGGGATAACCGCAAGGTATGGAATGCCCTCAATGCGAAGAAGGACCGTATCATGAACGGACTGGATGTGATCGAGTACACGCTGAAAGCCGGTGAAAAGGACAGAATCTTGGAGGCAATCGACAAGCTCAGCGGCTACGAATCCAGCAATCTGGAGGAAGTGGCAAAAAACTAATCAGCGCCGGGGGAAAGGCTTGCCTGTTGCATCATATTTTCCAGACAACAGGCATTACCCCGGATGAATTTTACCAGAAACCAAAGGGAGTGCAGGCATTTATGCTTGCCTCTATGAGAATTACCCTGGAATCACGGACGAAAGGAGGGGACGAGAATGGCAGAGACGGTCAGAATTGAGATACCAATTGAGACGATAGACAACACCGATTCTGAGCTTAGCAATGTCACAAGGAACTTTGAACGCATGGAAAAAGCGGCAGAGAGCGCCAATGGCGCGGCGAAGAAAGCCAATTCTACAGTGACGCAATTTGATAGGCAGGCTCAGAAAACGGAGAAAAGCCTGGCGAGCTGGGCGAAAGAAAAATACGAGATTATGCTGGAGGCGAAAGACAGGATTACACCGATTTTATCCACGCTCGGAAATGGTATCAGAAGTTTTGCTGGGAAAACGTGGAGTGTTACAATGCGAGCCGTTGACCTTATCACTTCGCCCGTGAGGGGAATCATAAACCTGTTAAAAAACCCAGTCTTTCAAGTGGGGGCAGTCCTCGGAGTCAGTATAGGTTTGAAAGATACGATAGAAACCTATAAGGATTTTGAGGCTGCTATGTCACAGGTGCAGGCCATAAGCGGAGCCACCGGATCGGAAGTAACGAAACTTACGAATAAGGCAAAAGAAATGGGCACCACAACGAAGTTTACGGCGGAGGAATCAGCAGAGGCGTTTAATTATATGGCTATGGCTGGATGGAAAACAGAAGATATGCTGAGTGGCATAGAAGGCATACTCAGTCTTGCAGCCGCCTCCGGAGAGGACCTGGCGACCACTTCCGATATTGTTACGGATGCCTTAACGGCATTCAACATGAAAGCATCGGACGCAGGTAGATTTTCCGATGTGCTGGCGGCGGCAGCATCAAATGCGAACACAACAGTTTCCGGAATGGGCGAAACTTTCAAATATGCAGGCTCTATGGCGGGAGCGCTCGGCTACTCCATAGAGGATGTAGCCTTAATGACCGGCCTCATGGCAAATACAGGTATTAAGGCGACTATGGCAGGTACAGCATTGAACTCAATCTTTACCAGACTTTCCACCAACACCAACGGTGCAGCGGATGCAATGTCTGATTTAGGGATTGAGTTTTTTACATCCGAAGGAAATGCAAGGGATCTGTCGGATGTGATGGGAGAATTGAGAAGTGCTACTGCCAATATGACAGCAGAGCAGAAATCTCAGCTTGCAAATACAATCGCAGGTACACAGGCACAAAAAGGGTTGCTGGCAATCCTGAACGCATCCGAAGAGGACTATAACAAGCTGGCCGATGCAATCAATAATGCAGATGGCGCAGCGGCGAATATGTCTGAAACAATGCTGGATAATTTGCAGGGTTCCATTACTCTGCTACAGAGTGCGGTTGATGGAGTAAAAATATCCTTTGGCGAGAGGCTGTCTCCGTATGTGAGAAGTCTGGCAGACTGGCTTACCGCACAGATGCCCGCAGTTGAGCAGGGTTTGGATGAATTTATGGATTGGCTCGACACAAAGGTTGACCGGATGCAGAGGAAATTCAATGCGATTGCTGATACAAAGGAATGGCAGGACGCAGATTTCTTTGGAAAGGTCAAGATAGCCTGGGACGAATTTATCGCAGAGCCGTTTTCGGAATGGTGGAACAGCACAGGAAAGGCAAAGTTTGCGGATTTCGCACAGGACATCGGGGCAGGAATCGGTACCGGCTTGAAAGTCGGCATCATGGCCATGTTGGGAATTGACATTGGGGAAACTTTGGATGAAGGAGTAAGCATTGGCGCATCCTTTGCAAAAGGCTTTTCAGATGGATTTGATTTTGAGGCAATATCAGAGAAGTTGTGGCAGGGGTTCAGCAATATGCTTTCCAATGCTGGAAAACTATTACCAGGTGGAGAGGCTCCGGATTTGTCCTCAATCTTTTCTGCGGTCATGCTCAGCAAAATCGCAGCGCCGTTTATCAGTATGGGAAGAGGAGCGGCAAGCATCGGCAAAGGATTGTTTGGCACAAATGCGGCAACTGGTACATCCCTCATGGGTTCATTCCTGGGTTCAGCAACAGCCGGTACCGGACTGTTGGGAAAATCTGGCTTGTTGGCAATCAATCTGGGAGCCGGAAACCTGGCAGGCGGTGCATCTATGAGCGCTGCCGCTCTGAGTGCGACAGGAATGGCGGCTGGTGGTGGCGCAATCGCCGCAGGAGCAACACTGGTAAGCAGTGCGCTGGACGCATACAAAGCAATCAAATCTGACAACAAGGAAGAGTCAAAAGCATATGGAGAGTCGGCGGCATGGAAAGCAGGCGGCGTAGCGGCAGGAGCCGCAGCCGGTGCGGCGATAGGTTCAATCATCCCAGGCATAGGTACGGCAGTTGGTGCTTTAGTCGGTGCTGGTGTTGGTGGTATTGCCGGGTGGATCAAGGGAAACAAGGTTAAGGAGGAATACCAGGAGAACGTAGAAGAAATGCAGAAAGAGGCTGAAAAGGCGCAAAAGGTCTTTGAGGCTACAGGGTTATCAATCGAGGATGTCACTTTCAAAAACGAGGCTTTGGCGCAGGCTATGAATGATTCGGAAGTTTCTGCAGAACGGTTTGCATTGATGTTCCAGGAGGAATGTGCGAATGTTGCAAAAAAGGCTTTCGGGGATATTTCTCTGTCATTGGCAGAGGTCAAAAAAGTAGCATCCGAAATTACTTTTGCCGATATGGCGGAGGAATTAAGCGAGTTTGCTAAAGCAACAGCTGATACGGAGGCGGCGCTGAACAATCTGCAATCCTCAGTAACCGGCTTGAAAAAGGAAAACTGGAAAGTCGGTCTGGGTATGGAGCTGTCGGAAACAGATAAGGATGGATATAAGAGTGCCATTGAAAATTTCCTCAGCGCAAGCCAGACGTTTATTGACGATAACCATTACCAGGCTACGGTTGCGCTGAAACTTCTGACAGGAGGGGAGGCGGACACTACCGGACTGGATAGTTACTATGGCGGGCTAAAAAGCCAGATTGAGAATTTGGGAGCCGATCTGACAAATTCCATGAATATTGCACTGGAGGACAGTGTTATAACGCTGGACGAGGCGGCAGAACTGGAAAGCCTGCAGGAGCAGATTTCGGCAATTACGAATAAGCTGACGGAGGCAAAGACAGATGCGGAAATGCAGGCTTTGAAGATTAAATATAACGGAGCTGCTTTGGATATGGATAGCTTTAATGCCCTGCAGGAAGAATTACAGGCAAATGTGGCATCTGCATCTGAGCAGTACGAGAGTGCGCTGACACTGACACTTACCAATCTGAACCTTCAGCTTGCAGATGGGGCAATTACGCAGTCGGAATACAACGATGCGGTTGCGGAGGCAACGGAAGGGTACTATGCACAGATAAACGAACTCAATACAAGGGTAAGCACATTTAATCTGGAAAGCATTGCTACAGCATGGGATTCTGAGTTAGCGAAGATTATGCCAGAAGTAGAGGGCAGTACAACGGAAAAGCTGACGCAGGCACTTAATAATGCTCTGCTGGCACATCCGGATGTGAAAGCGTGGACGACAGCTGATGTTATCAGCTGGATGGGACTTGATAAGCTGAATCTCGACACAGCAGAGCAGACCACGATTGCGGCAGAGCTGATTCAGACAGCACTTGCGGTACCGGAGGGGACCAAAGAGACGATTATCCAGGACTTTCAGAGTCAGATACCAACAGCCGAGGAAATAAAGGCAGCGATAGATTGGGATTCCATGACCGGAAATGACTGGACGGCGCTTATGGAGTCCATAACAGGACCACCGGAGGGACCGACCATTGGGCTTTCAGCAGAGGATGCCGCTAAACCAATGTCCGAGTATTATGGTGAGTATTTTGAGAGCATCAAACAGTCATATTCGGAGGCGTTACACAATGCCTTAGAGAGCAGCAACGATCAGGAAACGCTCAACTCATTTCTGGAGCAGTACATGACACAGCAGACGGGAGATTTCGATTTCTCTTCTGTTATGGCACAGTATGGGCCAATATCAAACGAGTATTACGAGCAGCTGGTGTCTGAATGGATGGCAGCCGGTACAGCATATGGTGATGCACTGAACAACGGGGCATCAACAAGTCTGCTGGCCGGTTCCCCACTTCTCAGAACAGATTTGCAGACAGCATTGAATACGGCAACGGCGAGTCCGTTTACAATCAGTCCTACGGTTAATGTGATGCCGAACTATAACATTACAGCTCCGACTTTTCCGGCATTCAACCAGACGCAGAACGCAAGCGGCCATGCGGCGGGCGGTTATGTAAGCGGTGGCCCACAGCTTTCATGGCTGGCAGAGGAAGGTTATGGCGAGTTCGTCATTCCTACAAATCCGAGCAGGCGAGCCAGGGCATTAGACTTGTACGAACAGGCAGGGGTAGCATTGGGAGTATCTGCCAATGCAGCGGGCGGTTATGTAGGAGGCTCTATTTTGAGTGATACTGCCTCAGATTATAATTTATTCGGTGATATCAACAGAAACGCTCCCATAGCCTATAACGAAACCACAGAGGGCAAATATGACGGAGAAACAGCATGGACGTATGAACCTGTCCCAGCAGAAAGGGAAAGCAGCTTAGGAAGTTCCTCGGTACAGGTAAGCGTGAGTATGGCACCAGAGTTTGTCATTCATGGTGGAGACGGACAGAGCGAAGAGGACATTATGCAGGTAATCAGAAAGCACTTAAAAGAAATGGCTGACGAACTGGGTGGCGAGATTGCCGGAAAACTGGAAGAGGTATTCTCCAATATGCCATTAAAGGAGGCGTAGGCTATGAATATAAAATTGATTCCTGCCGGGAACGGTTCAAAGTTTACCTTTCCGGCATTACCGGAGAAAGTGCAGGGAAAGTATGGTGCGAAGTACCAGAGTTTTGACATCATATCCCAGGGTACCGTCAAGGTGCCAAAAGGAACGGATGTGGCAGAGTTCACATGGGATGGTGTCTTTTTTGGGGAATCCAAAAGAAATGAGCCTATTGTTAAGAAAAACAGCTGGAAAGAACCGAATGAGTGCGTGAAAATCCTAAATAATTTCATGAAGAATGAAACAGTGCTGAATCTGATTGTGACGGAAACGTGGATAAACGTGGATGTCACGATTTCCTCATTTCAGCCAAGACCGGTAGGCGCTTATGGAAATGTAGAGTATTCCATTACATTCGTGCAGAAAAAGCCCCTGCAGATATACACCACTGACGAGCTGAAAATTGCCAAATTCGTGAAAAAGACAAAGCCGAGGAATGATTCCGGAGGAGCGTCTGGAGGCGGTGGCAGCACTTATACGGTTGTGAGTGGAGATACGCTGTGGGGCATAGCCTCAAAGAAGTTAGGTAGCGGCAGCAAATGGACGCTAATCTACGATGCCAATGCCGGAACCATAGAGGCCGAGGCAAAGAAACACGGTAAGTCGAGTTCCGATCACGGTCACTGGATATGGCCTGGAGAAGTTCTGACAATACCGGGATAGGAGGCGGCAGTGATTGATTTATCAAAAATCAAATACCGTGTCGTGGTGATGGATGAAAGCGGCAAGCAGTACAATATCCAGGATTATATCCAAAACCTGGGGTGGGAAGAGAATGATAGCGAGATTTCGGTGCGCTCTTCCTTTACTTCGAGGAACGACAAGACATCAAAAGGGTACCTGTCAAGCATCATCAAACCGGGGTGCCTTGTTGGTATCTTTGCATCTGACGGCGGTTCTCTGAATGAGGAAGTAGCAAGGGGATATGTGGAAACATGGAATCCGGTGGAAAAGAATAGCGGGAACAATCTGAAATGCACCTGCTATGACGAACTATATAAGCTGCAGAAAAGCCAGGATAACAGATACTACTCCTCCGGCACAGGAACAAAGTCGGCGCTCCAGGGCATTTTTGACGATTGGGAGATACCGCAGGGGGATTACAAAGGCCCTAATGCCTCCCATGGGAAAACAGTGCATAACAACAAGTATCTGTCGGATATTATACTGGAGCTGCTGGATGATGCGGTCAAAAAAGGCGAGGAAAAGTGCATCGTGAGGGCGGCAAAGGGTTACACCAGCGTAATCCCCAGGGGCAGCAATAAAACGGTGTATGTATTCAAGGTGGATAACACCAAATCCTTCAGCCAGTCAATCAGCACGGCGAACCTTATCACAAGGGTAAAGGTGGTAGGGCAGGCAGATGATGATGGCAAGCGCAGCGTGGACGCCACACTGAACGGCGAGACGAAATACGGAATACGGCAGAGGATTTACACCAGGGGTTCAGACGAGACACTGGCTGATGCGAAATCGGCGGCACAAGAGATACTTGACGGAGAGGGCAAGATTGAAAAGGAAATGACGGTGCAGAGTCCGGATGTTCCCTTTATCCGCAAGGGCGATCTTGTCTATATCATGAGCGAGTTCGTGTCGGATTACTATTATGTGAAAGGCATCCAGCATGATGCGGATGTCTACAGCATGACGATGGAGCTGGAGTATGCGGAGCCGGAAAAGAAAGGCAGTAAGAGCGGCGGTGATACCAAAAAGGAATATAACGTAGGCGATATTGTGAATTTCCACGGCGGTACCCATTATGTAAGCAGCTATCCGGGGGCAAAAGGGTACAATGCGAGAGCTGGAAAGGCGAAAATCACGATTAAGAATGGTTCCGGAAAAGCGCATCCGTGGCATCTGATCCATACGGACAGTGGAAGTAATGTGTACGGATGGGTAGATGATGGAACATTTGATTAGAGGTGGCAAAGATGGAAGGATTTGACGGGCATCCTGGCACAAGCAAGCTGGCGGCGGTTTTGAGTCGGAGGATGAAAAAAGAGAACGAATCCCCTTTGATATTGGACTTTGGAGAGATCCAGGCGAATTACAGCCTGGTGACGAATACTTTCCCAGTTCCGATACCAAAAGGCGATTATTCAGTCTGCAGGTCAATCAACGGATATACTCTGGCTACATCAGAATCCAGCTGGACCGGGCATTTGCAGGAGAATAAGCACATACACAGCAGCCCCTCCGGGGTTCCGCCACACAGCCATGATGTGCCTATGCCAAAACTAAAGGCAGGGGATCGTGTTCTGGTTGCGTGGGTGCAGAGTGAGGCGGTAGTTGTGGATGTTATTGAAAAATCATAAGGAGGCGAGTCGGATGTCAGAACCGCTATTTCCGGTAGTGGAAGTACCGGAGTTTATCCCCGAAGATATGGGATACGATACGCAATACAAGCGTAGTGTAAGATGGGACCCGGCAGCGGGGGATTTTGTAAGAGACGGTGCGAACCGGATGGTAGAGTGTGATGGCAGGGAGGCATACGCAATATGGTGTTTCAAGATTGCACAGACGGAGAGGTACCGCTGTCTTGCGTATCCGGATTCTATCGGTACCGAAATGGAACGCGCCCTAGATAATGACGATGAAAAGACGGTTGAGTCTATGGTGCAGAGGACAATCGCAGATGCAATTATGGTAAATCCCCGGACAGAAGAGGTCCGGGATTTTGTTTTCTCCTGGGACGGAGACAATATGCACTGTCGATTCAAGGTAAAGGGCATAGGCTGGGATGAAGAGATCACGATTACGATTTAAGGAGGTGAGAAAGGATGCAGCCGGAATTTACAAGACCAGAATTTATTGAGAATAACAGCGCTGAGGAAATACATCAGCGGATGATGAATAATCTGCCTGCGGATATTGACGATATGCCTGGTGGATTTCCCTATGATTTCACAAAGCCTTCAGCACTGGAAAAAGATGAATTTATCAATTACCACCTTGTAAGGGCATTGATGATAGCTTTCCCTCAGTACGCATGGGATGAATGGCTCGACCTGCATGGACAACAGGTGCATATTGAAAGGCACTTGCCGGAAAAGGCGTATGGGAAAGTACAGGTTGTTGGTACCACAGGCACGGAGATTGTTACTGGAGTAATATTCTGCACGCCAGCTACAGATACCGGTCCGGCCATTGAATATAAGTCAGTAGAGGATGCAGTGATAGGTGAGGACGGAACGGCTCTTATCCCGGTAGAGGCGGTAGCAAGCGGTACCAGTTCCAATGTGGCGGCGAATACGGTAGTGCTTATGGCAAAGCCGGATAAGAATATCTCAGAGGTAAATAATCCGGAACCGATTACTGGCGGTACCGAAAGGGAAAGTAACGATGATTACTACGACAGGATAGCGGCAGAGTACGAAAACAGCATGACATACCTCGGCAATGATTCGGATTTTATACGCTGGGCCAAACAGGCAGGGGCGGGGGATTGCATTGTAGTATCCGTTGCCGAAGGCCCCGGAACCGTCAAGCTGGTGCTTGTGGATGGGAACGGTCAACCTGCAAATGAGAAGCTAGTGCAGGATGTTTACAATTACATTGTTTCTCCAGACAATAGGAGCAAAAGGCTATTGCCGACGGCCTGCGCCAGACTGATATGCGAACCAGCAACCACGGTAAGGGTAGACTTCACAATTACCGGACTTATCTATGACGAGACGACCAACATTGAACAGATCAAAGAGGATTTCACAAAAGCAGTTAAGGCAATTTATGCTGAAGCAAAGAAGGAGGGCATCCTGAGATATAACGATGTGAGGCCAATTATCTCAGACATTGCCGGAGTGGAGGATTTTGATACTTTCCTCATGGATGGAGATATGAAAAATCTAAGGTTAAGCAACGAAGAGTACCCTGAGACAGGTGCCCTTAATTTTAGTTAGGGGGCGGTCAGATGGAAAAATTCGATTTAGAAAACTTTCCCATAAGTGAGAGTGCTAAGAAGATGCTCAGTTATGTGTCTGATGGATTTTATGATGAATCCTATGTAGGAAAGTGGCTGTTTCAGGTCATGGGGGCAGAGTATGACAAGACACTGGAAATTGTGGAGGATCTTCCTGCACAGTTTTTTCCGGAAACTGCAACATGGGGATTGATGTACCATGAAATTAAATGGGGATTGCCAGTGCGCATGAATTTGTCCCATGAGGAACGGCGCAGACAAATATATTTAAAGAGGGACTATAGAACTCCTATGACACCATGGCAGATGGAGAGATATCTGGTAGACGCCACTGATTTTGAGGTGCATGTTGCGGATATAAATGATCCTGGAGAGTACGGATTTGTCTCCTCACATCCAAACATGTTCAAAGTGTATTTTGTAGGTGAAGAGACACTGGATGCTAAGAGGGTGTTTGAAATCATTGATGGGCTTAAGCAGTCTCATACTACCTACAAAGTTCAGGATAGAATTAATCTATCAATTGAGCATCTGAAAAATGCTATGAGACTGAGAAATGTATGTCTGCATATATCTATCTCGCATTGTGATGAGCATAAAGTCAGCAGCATGTTAAAGCTGCATTTCAAAGTTGAAGTTCCACGGGAGAAGGTTAACATAAGCGTTGAGACGAAAAGAAATGTGATACGTTACAATGGGCAAAGGAAATATGACGGTACTACGACGTACAATGCGATGATAAGGAAGGAGATAATAGAATGAGAGAAGAGAACCAAAATGTTGTAATTACGGAGGCGACCAGAAGAAAGCTCGTGTGGGCAAGAGCGGGGGAAATTAATCTGCCTAGAGTGCAAGGAATGGCATTTGGGGACGGCGGTGTGGATGCTGAGGGAGAGATCATATCGCCTGTGGAAGGGCAGAATACCCTTGCGCATGAACTGTTCAGGAAACCAATTGATGGGTATAGTTTCCCGTCAGAGATGATATGTAGGTATGAATGTACATTATTGGAGTCTGAGCTTGTGGGCGAGGACATCAGTGAGATAGGGTTGTATGATGAAGACGGCGATATTCTCTGCATCAAATCGTTCAAGCGTAAAGGCAAGGATGCCGATGTGGAGCAGACATATGTGCTTGATGATGTTTTTTAAAATAGAGGAGGGGTGGTCATATGAGAGAGTATACAACAGATACTCCGGTATTTAGGGAGAGCATCCCTATAGTGGAAGAAAACGACCTTGTTAATGAAGAGAATGATACTGCAGCGGCCAAGCAGCTGTTACAGAATATACTCGTACTGATGAAGACCAAGGTGGATATGGAAATAGGAAAAAGCCTTGTATCAGAAGATGAACGGGAAATGTGGAACGGGATTTATGAACAGGCTACTGGATATGTAGACTTGGCAATATCAAATATGATCAATGGTGCTCCTAGCACATTGGATACCCTTGGGGAGATCGCCCAGGCCATGCGAGAGAACGACAATGTTGTTGATGCCCTGGATGCAGCTATTGGCACCAAGGCAAGCCAAGCGGAGGTAGATAGTCATACAGGCAACAACACAATTCACATTACGGCATCTGAGCGGCAGACATGGAACAGTAAACAATCAACCACCGGGGACACCAAAGATAATACGGTTTCTTTTACCAGCGGGGATGCAACAAATCCTACGGGCTGGGCAAATGTGGCTCTGATCGGTTCCGGCGAGACACATAGCAGTTTGTGGCGTAAAGTTTCCCTGCTTTTCAAAAATGTAAGATACATCTGGAAATTAATGGGAAATACAAGTTTGTCTGGTATTGGGGATGGCACTGTTACCGGGGCGATTTCTTCACTAAACACGGGTATTGCCGATAAAATGTTTACGGTTGGTACATCAAAGCCTGTGA
>ERZ778511.884-NODE-884-length-24711-cov-6.874594_pt1 | contig 24711 bp, 46 predicted proteins | sample MGYA00510347_ERZ778511 | MGnify/ENA primary metagenome ERZ778511 (study PRJEB29527, sample SAMN07138967) | mouse gut metagenome | material: feces | host: mouse | place: China:Nanjing | collected 2016-01-25 ...
ACCCGTGTTTAGGTGATAAATGAACGCATATGAGTATCAGATTTTATATCTGGTCCTGATATGCGTTTCTTTTGCGCAAATTTTTTGATAGGAGGGAGTTACATGCGGATAAGAGATAGACCTGGAAAATCATCAAATGGTCAGCAACCAAGCCGTCCAAAGGGGCGGTTTTTTGTGGAAGGAGGTGAGACAGATGGATAATCCGGTAACACACAGGGAACTGGAACAGTTCCGGGATTTGATGGAGTCAGAGAATGAACGGCTGAAAGAAGAAAACGACAGGCAGAATCACCGCATCGGAGTTCTTGAGAACAGCATCCAGAAGATGACTGACCTAGCGGCATCCACGGAAAAGCTGGCGGTGAACATGCAGAACATGTTGAAAGTCCAGGAGGAGCAGAGCAAGCGCCTGGAGCAGATCGAGAACCGGGACGGCGAGAAGTGGCGGAAAGCGATGGCATACATCGGAACCGCGATACTGGGAGCTGTCCTGGCTATTGTATTTGCCAAGATTGGGCTGTAAAGGAGGAAGTATGAAGGAAAAGAAAAGCATCCGGACAATGGACATCATCCTGGCGGTGATTGCCGTTTTCCTGCTTCTCTTTATCGTGGTGATGATATGGCTTTACTACCAGACCGGGGCAATCCCGGACACACTCTGCACATGCGTATTTGCTGCCTGCGGAGGGGAGTGTGGAGTCATGGGCTGGATAAAGACCACGAAGGAGCGGCAGAGGGAGCGGTCATTCGAGCTGGAGGACAGAGAACACAACGAAAAGATTCAGAAGGAGGGGCTATGAGTTTAAGCGTATTTTTGATGTTACTGATGTTAGTATCTACTTTCACAGGTCTTGTTACGGAGGCGGTCAAGAAGTGCCTCCAGGAGAGAGGCAAGACCTATTACGCAAATGCGCTGGCGGGGTATATCTCCGCCGGCCTGTCTATTGCGGTAGGGGCCGCATATATCATTCTTGCAGGAGCGGCAATCAACGCACAGATGGCGGTATATCTAATCGCTCTGATATTCTTATCATGGTTGGCTGCTATGGTGGGGTACGATAAGGTATTCCAGGCGATCTCACAATTTAGGTCAGTGAAAGAAAAAGAGGAAAATGAGTAAGTAAGGAAGGAGTGGCACTATGGCACTGAAAGGAAGTACGGTCCGGGAGCAGATATGGAACTATATGGCATCCGCAGGACTAAGCAATTTTGGAGTGGCCGGCCTTATGGGGAATCTGTACGCAGAGTCCGGCCTCAATCCTAAGAACCTGGAGAACCTCTGCGAGACGCGGCTCAAAGAGGCCGGAAAGCCGTACTGTACGGATGAAACGTACACAGCTGCGGTAGACCGTGGAGAGATTAGCCAGGAGGAGTTCCTGCATCCGCTCCCGAATAAACAGTACGGATACGGCCTGGCACAATGGACATCGCCCGGAAGGAAAGCCGGTCTTTATGACCTGGCGAAGTCCAGGGGCGTGTCAATCTGTGACCTGGAGATGCAGCTGGATTTCCTCTTGCAGGAACTTTCCACCAGCTACAAGAATGTCCTGGCGGTTCTGAAATCTGCAACTTCTGTGAGGGCGGCGTCTGATGCCGTCCTCATTGATTTTGAGCGCCCGAAGAGCCAGGGAGAGGCTGTAAAGAAGAAAAGGGCCGAATATGGACAAAAGTATTATGACGAGTTTGTAAAGCCTGCATCGGGCAATACGGCAGGCACAAGCACCAAACCAGAAGGAGGTAAGGCAACTATGACAGAAACGCAGGCAAGACAGCACATATTGAGCATCATGCAGGGCTGGGTAGGCTTGAAAAGGGCGGATGGTTCCCACAAGGTAATTATTGATACCTACAACGAACACAAGCCGCTGGCCCGGAGCTATGAAGTGAAGTACACGGACGCATACTGCGCCACCACTGTATCCGCTGCGGCAATCAAGGCAGGGTTTGATGACATCATCCCCCTGGAGTGCGGATGCGGACAGCTGATAGAGCTGGCGAAGAAAATGGGAATCTGGGAGGAAAGCGATGCCCATGTTCCGGAACCGGCGGACATCATCCTCTATGATTGGGAGGACAATGGCATCGGGGACAACACCGGATGGCCCGATCATGTCGGCATGGTAGAGAAGGTGGCAGGCAGCACCATGACCATCATCGAGGGCAACATGAGCGGCGGCGTTGTAGGCCGCAGGAATCTCCAGGTCAACGGACGGTATATCAGAGGTTATATCCTTCCGAAGTACGCAGGCAAGGCAGACAAGCCGAATGAGCCGAACGCTTCCGGAAATCTGAAAGTGGGTGATATTGTATCATTCACCGGAAAGAACCATTACGCCAGCTCCTATGCAAGCGCGAAGAAAGTCTCCTGCATGAGCGGCCAGGCGAAGGTTACGGCCATCAATGAGAAGGGGGCGCATCCGTATCATCTGGTGGCGGTTCCTGGGAAAGGTTCCAATGTGTACGGCTGGGTAGATGCTGCCGACATCCAGGGCGCGGCATCCGGCTCCGGTTCTTCCGGAGGGACTGCAGCAATCAAGGTGGGCGATACCGTGAACTATTCCGGGAATATCCACTACACCAGCAGCTACAAGGGCGCAAAGTCCTCCTCCTGCAAAGGCGGTACTGCGAAGGTTACGGCCATCAACAAGACCGGGGCGCATCCGTACCATCTGAAACATACCGGGAGCGGATGCACCGTGTATGGCTGGGTGGATGCGGGAGATATCGGCGGCGCAGCGGCAAGCGGCGGAACGTCCGGTGCAAAGATGCATAAGGTGGTAAGTGGCGATACTCTTTCTGCAATCGCAAACAAGAATGGAACTACCGTTGCGAAAATCGTGGCGGCAAATAAGAGTAGGTACCCGAAGATCACGGCGAATTATATCGTTGCCGGCTGGACGCTTACCATTCCTCAGTAGACAGGAGGACATCATGAAAAATTACATTGGTGTAAAAATCGTGAAAGCGGAACCGCAGGATAAGAACGGACACCCTGGGTACCGGGTAAAATATCCAGATGGGTATGAATCATGGAGTCCGAAGTCTGCTTTTGAAAAGGCATACCGCGAGCTGGACTGCAAGGATTTTATCAATTTGGAAGAATAGCAGATAGGCCCTGGCCGTAATGGCTGGGGCTGTTTTTTAATTGAAAATGCGGAGCAAATCAGCAGAAAAAATCAATATACAAAATAACCAAAATTTGACCGGGTAATTTGACGAAATGTGCCTGAGCAACGATAGACGATTTTACCACCTATCCTATGCCTAAAGAGAAAAGCCCGGTACTGAGCCGTGTATGAGTTTTTAGACCTATATGTTTTTCTGAATGGCGGTTTGAAGATTTATTCCCGGCTTATCCACATTATCCACACGGATATGTGAATAAAGTTCTCAAATGAGAGAAAATAAAAGCGGTCAGATTTCAAAAGCTGACCACATATTATATATATCTAATCTCTTTATCTCTTATCTCTAGTAAAGAATCCTACCAGAAATCTAACGAGAAATCATGTAAGAAATCTTACAAGCGATAGCGGTTTTATAGGGTTTCTCAGACTTTTTCCATAAAAATTAAAAATAGAACAGTAATGAAATACATCGGATTTGAACCTGTAGCGAGCAGATTTTTTGGCAATTCAAAGTTGAGAGCTGGATGGGTAAAATATTTGCATTTTGAGAAGTAAAACTATTGACAAACTCGCAGTTGCGAAGTATAATATATACATAATCAAACAAAACAAATGCTTGATTAAATCCAACGGAAAGGAGGACGCCATTTGGGTAAAGGAAAGAAGAAAAGGCAGAAAGAAAAAGAACTGCTCGAAGAGCGACAGATCAGATTCCAAATCTATGAAAGTTTAGCGGCGATCATAGCAACCATAGTGACAATGCTTTTAGCAATCGTCACGGCGGTTTTGAGTTGGATTGATTAGCGACTAAGCGAACAGTTCCTTATCGGTTGAGCGGGGCAGAAACAAAGCCCCCTCAGCTGATAAGTCTACCATAAAGGAGGCTGAAAGGCAATGAAAAAAATTCGGAGGTTTCTGCAGGCGTTGTTGTTTATCAACTTCATGGTGGGCCTGCATGACGGAATGAGAGCCGGGAATCTGGCAGCGGTTTTGGTAAACGGAGTGATTGTGCTGGCGGTTATAGCGGCAGAGAAGAAAGAACAGTAGGAGGCAAGGGATGAAAACATTCAGAATGGCAGATGTAGAGAAGATAGAGAAAATGCTGGCAGACGGAAAAACAGTCGAGGTTGAGTGGAAAGACGGAGCCACAGGAGAAATGAATACCGAAACCGTGAAGTCGGTTAGGTGGGATGGTCTGGTTTTCACAACAGGTAGCTGTATTTTTACCGGCATTGACAAGCTGAAAGAAATTCGGGAGGTAGCAGAATGAGTGTAGGAATGCAGGTAAAGATTCCGGACATCGGACCACTGGCAACGGTGGTCCAGACCGGCAGAAATGCAGTAAAGGTAGATTTCTTGGGCGAGAAGTTCTGGATTGAGAAAGATTTGCTGGAAGTGCCGGGGCTGGTGATGATGAATGATTAAGAAGTCGGACATCGTAAGAGAGGCGGTCCGGGAGCAGGACTGGAAGAAAGCGTTGCAGATAGCGAAGGATTTTCATATCGGAGTGACGCAGGAGCAGAGAAGTAAGATGGCGAGAGCCTATGAGTGTATCGTTCATCCGGATTTCTACCAGCAGATCGGCGTAGATATTCCGGAGGCGATAGAGCAGGGCAAGGAAATAGTAAAAGAATATGCGGAAAGCACAAGGAGGAAAAACACTATGATGAAATGGGATGTTAAGCATGACAAGGCAAAGAGAGTTATTGATGCGTTTCTGGATAACGCAGAGTATTGGCAGGAGAGAGAGGATCTGTCTGCAGGTCTGACAGACGAGGATAAGGAGCTGGTAAATGCGGAAGTGGCACTGATGATTGCCTCCATCCGTAAGCGGTATAAACTGCAGGAGAGATTGCCGGAGCAGGCGGCTCAGATTCAGCCGGAAGAGGCAGAGGCAGTAATTCCTACGGAAAAGGCAGAAGAAACGCTGCCTGAGCTTGTAAACAAGGATAAAGAGCCGGAAAAGCCTAAGAGAACCAGGCGGACATCCACCGGAGAAAAGAAAGCACCGTCCAGGAGGAAGAAGAAAGAGGCTCAGGAGGAAGAACAGGCATAAGATTCCATCCGGCAGAGATTTGCCGGGAGAAAGCGAGGATGATATGGCACTTATTAAAGCTGACGGATCAATTTTATATTCAGGAGCAGTAGTAGATACCAGTGAGCGTTACTGGATGGATGGGATGCTGAGCGAATATGCGTTGGTCTGGGATATGGAAAAGCATCAGTATGAATCGGTGAGCATTGGTTACTATGGGGCGGACGGGCATGACTTCATCGGTACAAAAGCAGAGATAGATGTAAGCACCGGAGTAGCGAGAGACATTATCCGTACATTGAAACAGGACGCATATAAAGATTTCTGCCGGAGTGTCATAGAGAAGAGAAACCGGATTGAGGCTGGAATAACAGCAAGGGTTGTCAGAGGCCGAAAGATTCCGAAAGGCACGGAACTGGATGTGTTCTGGGTAGGAGAAAGACCTACATACACAGGTTATGGCACAGAAATGATTGCCGGGTGCAAGGACAAAGAGGGTAATAAGGTCTGGATTAAGGCGGAATATCTGAAAAACATTACCCCGCTTAAAAGCCCGAAAGCAGCGGAGAGAAAGAAGTACATGAAATGGTATGTAGAAAGAAACGCAAAACGCCTGGTTCTCCAGGTGGCGAAAGGAGTATAAGAGTGAGATATTACAGTACACAGCGCCCGGTTATGCCGGGCGGCCTCCCTAGAAAAGCCGGTGTTGTGGAGATTAAGAATTATGATGTGAAGACCTTTTGCGAGGAGATTGGAAAGGAAGCCTGGGGATACATAGAGTACCAGGCGGAACTCACGAAATATGAGGCGGATGCTTACGAACTGACACTCGGCGGCATGAAGACCTATTATTGCGTAACTTCCTCAGTAGATGACAAGGGGAAGGTGAGAGCAGCAATCACCAATGTTATTGATGCTGTCTGCAAGCCGGAGAACAGTTTTAAGAGTCTGAAGCACAAAGACATTTATACTGACTGGTTTGAGAGCCGGGAGGAAGCTGAGAAGCTGGTAGAGGAGGCGAAGATGGCATGATGGCAGGAGGGAAAGTAAAGATACCGGATATTGGACCATTGGCAACGGTGATCCAGACTGGGAAGCAGATGATGAAGCTGGAACTTGAAGGAGAGCAGTTCTGGATGCCAGTGGAGCTTTTGGAAGTCGAGGAAAAGGAGGTGGCATAGTGGCTGGTGAGAATGATGTAATCAGAAAAACCGACAGCATAGGTCACGCCAGAGAGATTTTAGATACTCATGGAGTACCGCTTCCTTATGGATGGGAAATTGCTATGGGGATGCTGCTAGAAAGTTGCGATTATTTGGAGGTGTGCGGTTTCGGATATAATGCAAATTTCAGATTATGTGAGGAGGAATAGAGATGGAAAAGTATTATTTCACATTTGGAAGTTGCGAGAGGTTCCCTTACAAGAATACATATCTGGTTGTTGTGGCATCTAGCCTTGATGATGCTACAGCTGCTTTCAGAGAAAAGTATCCGGATATTCACGAGAATTGCTTGAATTGCAGCTTTTGGTACAACGAAGAACAATGGGAAAAGACCAGAGTTCTTTATGAGGATAAGAGTCCGGCGGAAGTTATCTTTACAGAGACTTGCTTCGGGAAAAAGCCGGAAGGCTATGGTGATTTGTTCATATTCGTTCCGGAAATGAAGCAGATCGTTCGCATTTTTGAAAGAACCGGAGACAATTTGCTTCCGGAGGACCAGGATCAGGGATATGTGGATTATATCTACTATGAGCAGTACGAACTCGGCCGGGATATGCCGGAAGTTGACGGAGGGCAGGTCATACTTGAAAAGATGGTGAGAGACCAGTACCAGTGCATGGCGGACAGCATCCAGGACGTATTGAGTATGGCGTATGGCAGCTATATGTATGACTGCATGATTTTGGCATAGGAGGAACCGGTATGAGGATTGTATATGATGACACAATGCAGGGCGAGTTGGTGGCGGCTGTTGAGAAGTTCATGGCTTCTTTTGATGTGAAAAGAATAGTTCAGTATGAGTATGGGATGGATAGGGTGCAGATGCACATTCTGAGAGAAAAGCTCAACCTCTATTTGGAGCATTGCAGAATGAGCATCGGGAACAAAGTAACTCATGCTCATGGCATCGGCAATAATTGCCAGTATCCGGTCTATTACTATCCGGAAGGTTCTGATGAAATCCAGGAGTGCGGAAGCATCAATATCAACAGCGGAATGTACGGAGAAGGCTTTGTCAGCTGTGAAGATTACAATGGAAATCGGATCGGGGCATTATATGAGGTTAGGACTCGTGGTGTTGTAAAAAAGTAGAAAAATTCAGTTTTTCTATTGACACCCCGGACGGAGGTGCTATCGCTCGCCGCACGATAAACAAATACAAGGAGGAGTTGGTAAGATGGCAAGGAAAATGCACGCATACGGAGAGCGTGAGCAGCAGGGGAGGTATGTCCTGGATGATTACTGTTTCTCCAGAAACCACACAAAGGCTGTGACGATCCGCAGATGGAGAAGAAATCTGAAAAAGAAAGCCCGCCAGAGAAACAGGGGCATGGCAAGGGAGGCGGTAGCAGAATGAATGAAACGGCAAGGCTGACACCGGAAAGAATTGAGAATCTGGCAATCGAGATCAGAGAGTTTCTGTTGGAACATGAAATGTGGGTTGATGTGGATATTTATTTTAACGGCAAGTGCTTTACTACCTACGATAAGGCGACAGGGAAATTCTATTACAATGACCGGGAACACTTGGTAGTGCGGGAGAATGAGGACCCCAGGACATATTTTGAATATGTCAATCCGGATCATATCCTCAGTATGAGTTTTGAGGGTGTAGTATGTGAAATGCTTTACTAAGGCATGTTCCAGGGAATCAGAAATAAGTTTGATGCGATTTTCAAGAAGTACGGGCTTTACTATGAGTTAGGGCATCATTGGAATTTCAGCTGTTATTACATTTGAAAATGGAGGAAAAAGAAAGATGAGAGAAGAAATGATGAACAGGGTGGCAGAAGCAGTCATGGAGAAATTTGAGCAGAAAGAGGCGTTGAAAAAAGCAGTCGGGCATTATGAGCGGTTGACGGAAATTGACCGGGTGCAGGCGGTGATCCAGATTGTCGTTACCGGGGAGGATATTGATGACATTATGGCAGGAGCTTTGGAAGGAGGCATTAGCTATTGGTGCAACAGGGCTGAGGTTGTAGGTGATTACCTCGGAAAATATGCCAGCGAACAGATTTCCAGGGGCGGTCGGCTTCTCCTGTATGACATAGAGGAGGACGAAAGCTATATGCTGGATAAAGAGAAGGTTCTGAAGGGATTGAAGATGTACATTGAGAATCCGCATCCGTATGAAATTCTGAATGAGATTGATAATGATCTGAGAGTTGATACCGGGAATGCGGATGCAACTGTATGCGACATGATTATCCAGTATGCATTGTTTGATGATGTGATATACGGATAAGTGGGTGTATTGAACTGGAGTAAATAGGAACCTATCAAATATACCCTGGGTGTCCGGATAAAGGCTCCTAGGGGTGTTAAATGAACGTAAGGAGGCATAGATGATGAAGATATTAGTGTATGTTCTTCATGGAGTGTGGAAATCAAATGATTCCGAGCAATCGGAGGTTATTGAAGTATCGGATAATTTAGAAGTTCTTAAAAAAAGGTTGGATGAAATTGCTAAGAGTCAAGCAGAGAGCTATATAGGAACACATAAAAATTTACTGTGCTATAAAAAGTATGAACTGCGTTATGAGGTTATTTGTCTATACGACTATGCAAAGTTCTATATCACTAAGCATCATCTGGATCTATCACAGAATATTATGGTAGCTGTCAGCCGGGAGATGGAGAAGATTGACCGCACCAATGATGTGAGAGCATACATTGAAATGCTGTATGAGTCAGAAAGTATCGAAGCATGGAAGTATGAGTACATGACAAGAGAGCCGGCGGTGATGCAGGAAATCCTCCAGGTGTTCAGTAAGACCGAAGACTGCAATGCGCCGTTCAATACCACAATGGATATTGTGGTTGGAAATGTGATGAAGGAGATTGTCCTCGATGATAAGAAACTGGAGTATCTGTGGGAGGAGTTCGGAGATGTGCTGATTGATGATGACGAGTGTATCCTGGATGATTTCCTCGGATTTGAATGTGGAACGCACCAGGAGGCGGTATGGCACTGGTTTGATGAAAGATATTCCGGCGGCGTTGCGAAGCTGATGTTTGGAGGTGAGTAAGGCATGAAAAATACGAGAATTTCCTACCGTTACAGAGATGCCAGCAACTATAAGCAGCACAATGAGGTGGTGGTTCCTGGAACCTTCACTCCGGATCAGATTGAAGCCATAATCGGCTGCCTGGATGCTGGAGAGTATTTCATTCCTGTTCAGATTGGTTTTCCGGAAGAAAGGTTTGGAGACATCACAGAAGACGATCACTGCTGGTTTGAACTGTGCCGGGGTGATTTTGAAGGAACTGATGCAGAGGCGAGCATTGATATGACACCGGATGAAGTGGTAGCAAAGTTCCTGGAAGCAAAGGGAAATTGGGATGACAGTAAAGAATTTGGAGGTGAATTGGTATGAAAGGTATAGTAACAGAGCATAGCGAAATCTGCTTCATCTGCGGCAGACAGACAGAGGCGGAGCATCATCTGATATTCGGAACCGCCGGCAGAGAACTCAGCGAGAAAGACGGTCTGAAGGTTCCAATCTGCAATAACTGTCACAATATGGGCGAAGTGACAAGACGGATACATGGAAACCCGATGGCGGAAAAGATGTCGAAAATCATCGGACAGCTTGCATGGGAGCGGCAGTGGATACTGAAAGATGCCGTCCATGACAAAGATGGTGATGAAGAAGAAACCCAGGCTTTGGAAAGCAGGATTGCCCGGAAAGAATTTAGGAGCAGATACGGCATTTCGTATCTGTAAAGGAGGTTGCGTATGCTGATTTTAGGACAGAACGGAGATGTGATGGTGAATGTGGAACGCCATCAATGCTTCTCAATCTACCAGCTTGGCGATTATGAGCATGGTAAGGAGATGGAGAAAAGGTTTCGGATACTTGCCTGGTATGGAAGCGGCGAGGATGATTGTTGGGGTATCGGTGATTATGCTACCGAAGACCGGGCGAAGGAAGTTCTCCGGGAAATTTGGGAAAAGTACGCACAGTACCTGCACAGGAAAGGCGGACCGGCGATACTGAAAGGATCAGTCGATGTGCCGGAGGAGTTTTGGGTGCTTCCAAAGGTTTATGAGATGCCGAAGGAGTAGGAGGTACGCTATGGCAAGGAAAGTTTACTGCGAGAATACGTCCTGCAAGCATCATAAGAGTGGAGATGTATGTGATACGACCGTAAAGATCGGCTCCAACGGTAAGTGCAAATCGTTTGAAAAAGGATTTGTGTACTATTTCCACAGAGTATGGGATGAATTGGGTAATAGCAATTACATCGACTTTGTGAAGATAAACAGAGATGACGATTTGAGGATTGGGATTTTCATGGTATGTAAAGTCTATGGCATTAGTTTCTCTGAAATGGAGTGGGGACTTTGCAGGATACTCATGTTCAAAGAAAGTCCGAAAGGTGAAGCACTCCACTATGATGACATTGTTTCCAGGGAAATGAACCATAAGGAGTTTGATAAGCTGTATCGTGATTTTCAGAACGGAATACTCCCTGGTGTAACACATGAGAAACCAAAGAAGGACAGTCAGCCGTTCGGGTGGCTGTCTCCGATGGGAGAGTTTACGGAAGGAGATTTTGCAGAACACGAAGAAGCGGCGGAAAGAATTATTGAGAAATCCGGATTTGGAGAGGAATATGAGGACTGGCTCATGAGCAACGGCGAAGGTGTTACTTGCCGGGATTTTCTGTCTGAGGTCAAAGGTTATTGTCTGATGCATAATCCAGCTGGACATGGAGGGTACATTGTATCGAATGTAAAGCCGCTCACGAAAAAGCAGAAGGAATTTCTGTATGAGTATTTCACAGACATCAGTGATAGGTTTAAAGCAGAGCAGTATATCGAGTAGGAGGATTTTAAATGAGCATGGTGAAAAATACGCTTGGAGATTTGAACAATCATCTGTTCGCTCAGTTAGAAAAGTTGGGAGATGACGATTTGAAAGGTGATGAACTGGAGGCAGAGATCAGACGATCCGAAGCAATGGCAAAAGTCGGAGAACAGATTATCAAAACTGGAGAACTCCAGCTGAAGGCTATGCAGCATATGGACGAGTATGGTTACGAGAGAAAGAAAGCCGTTCCGGAAATGCTGGAAGTTCGGGGGGGTATTTGACGGATGTGGAAATGGCCGGTAGAAGTAGTGGACTGGATGCGTGAGAATACAGCAGGCCGGACCACAAAGGAATTGACAATCCTTATCAACCAGCAGGGGTATGACAGGAAGTACGGCATGGTATTCACGGAGAGCATAGTTAAGGGCGCAAAGAGTCGGTATGGTTTCAAAAGCGGTACACCTACGGGGAATCCGAAAGGATATTCTGCGAAATATCCGGAGGGGATGGAGGAATACATCCGGAGTATTGCCGAGGGGAAAGAGGTCAGGGAAATTGCGAAAGCAGTATCAGAGCATTTTGGCATAGAGTTTTCTCCCTCTCAATGCAAGGCGTACAAAAAGAACCATGACATTGTAAGCGGTCTGGACTGCCGGTTTAAGGAGGGGGACGAACCTGCAAACAAGGGAAAGAAAATGAGTCCAGAGCAGTACGAGAAATGCAAGGCTACGATGTTTCATAAGGGAAATGTTCCTGCGAATCACATGGAGGTCGGAGAGTACACGCATACAACTGATGGTTATCTGATTCGGAAAGTGCAGGAGCAGGGAACGCAGCGGGAGCGATTTGAGTTCGTCCACCGGAAAGTATGGGAAGAACATAACGGCCCGATCCCGGAAGGAAAGATGGTAAGTTTCCTGGATGGAGATAAGGATGATAATCTGGTACTGATAGACAATAAAGAGAACCTGGAGCTGAACCGAAGTAATCTGAGGTTTTCCAATGCAGAATTTACAAAGGCGGGCGTTGCGATTGCAAAAGTAAAAGTAGCGGCACGACAAAGGAGAGGAAAGAAGGTGCGGAATTGAGTATGCCTATAGGGGAAATCATCAGCCAGCTGGAAAGCCTGGCAGAGCATTGCGATAGCATGATAGACGAGGACGATCCGGAAGATGTTTGGAGGGTTGATACGGAGGCTCTCCGGGAGGCGGTAAAAAAACTGAAAGGGGAGCTGAGCGGAGAAAACGCAGCGGCCACTATCCGGCAGATCATGGAGAGGGAAGATGTGAACCAGAAAGAGCTTGCGGAAAAGATGGGATGTGTAAGGCAGAATGTCAGCCAAACACTGAACCGGGGAACCGTGAACATGAGATACGACAGCTTTTACCGGATGGCGAAGGCTCTTGGATACGAGATTGTTCTAAGAAAAATCTGAAAATATTTGCATTTTGAGAAGTAAGACTATTGACAAACTCGCAGTTGCGAAGTATAATATATACATAATCAAACAACAATTAAAACACACGGGGGTCAATAAAATGTTTGCATTCAAAAATAAAGAAAACGGAAAGTTAGTAAAAGATTATTATGAAGGCTACACATCATTGTCTACACCAGAGAAAGCATTGGTTTTCAAAGACCTCAATTCTGCAAAGGAACATATAGGTGAGGCCGAAGAGATTATGGGAGCAAAATTGGAACTTTACTCAGTATAAAAAGGGGTATATTTTTTACCCTAAAAACTCGCAACTGAGAGTTAAAAGAGTAGGATAGAAACGCATAATCGAGATTGGTTTACGATGAAAGCCTGGAGGGGCGAAGTTTCTGCAAGGTACATAGCAAAGCATCCGTGGGAGACCCCGGAAGATTGCCGGCCGGGATGGGAATAGGAGGAAAAGCATGGTTAAGAATTTGGCGCAGTTGAAGAGAGCGCTCGTAAAAGGGGCAGAATTTGAAATTGTCGCTCATGCCCGATGGGGATGTGTAGGGCAGCGCAGGAGAGTGAATGTTGCTGACAGCACAGGGTTCTATAGCATCATTCCGGATCAGCCGGACAGCCGGGAAACGCTGGCAAACAATGGCAGGGGTTCATACCTGGGATGGAGTAAGGCGGCATTCTGGAAGTTTGAAAGCGGCATCTGTACTCTGTACGACAGTGACAAGAGTTTCACGCCGGATCATATCATTATTTCATTAAAGGTGGTGTAAGTATGGCATATCAGAGAAAGACAAGGGATCGCTGGGATATTGAAACGAATTACGGCTACGGCTGGGAAGTGGAAAACAGCGAGTACACAAGGGAAGATGCAAGGCGTTCTCTCCGGGAATACCGGGAGAACCTGCAGGCATATGGAAAATGTGATGTGCGCATGATTAAGCGCAGAGAACGATTGGAGGAAACAGCATGAATTATCCGGTAAGCGAAAAGAAATGCGCTAGGTGCTCTGCTTGCCAGCTGGTGACAAAGGACATCAGTGGGGCACCGTTGGAAGAAAAGAAAATGTATTATCAGTGTATTGCAATGGCAGAGTGCTACTGCGGGGAACAGGAGGAAGAGTGATGGAGAGAGTTTACTACAGTATCAATGAGGCATCGGCCAGGACAGCGCACCAGATGATGTCCTTCAGCGATTACAAGGAGGGCAGCAAGACGGCGGAGTACAAGGGATATGTTGACCGGGCCTATGAGTTGGCGGATAAGATTGCATCGGCCAGGCCGAACCAGGCAGACCGGGTATATAGCATGGCAGGCCGGTACTCAAAGAGGATGGCAGAGTATATGAATCGGGATATACATATTGGGTGCATGTGTCCGTCTGTGATGATTTCCGGAGCTGGGAACTTTCCTGTAAGAAAAAAAGGAAAAGCAGAACCAGGCGTGGGATAAGAACTATCAGTTTTTCAATGAGACACAGGGCATCCTCAGCAAGATGGAGAGCATCCTGCATGGAAAGGAGCTGATTAAGTCCAGCGATGAGGATGCAATCGAAAAGCTGGAAGAAAAGCTGGAAAATCTGAAGGATTTGCAGGAGCGCATGAAAGCGGCGAATAAGGCGGTTCGCTTGAAAGACACAGAGAAAGGTAATGAGCAGCTGAGAATCATGGGGTATTCGGAAAAGCAGATCAAGGAGCTGCGTGAGCCGGACTTCTGTGGGAGGGTTGGCTATCCGGATTATGTCCTACAGAACAATAACGCCAACATTCACCGGATAGAGGGGCGCATAAAGGAACTGCAGGTCACGAAAGAAAGAGGAACGCTGGAAACAGAAAATCAGTTCTTCAAGATTGTTGAGAATACGGAGGCAATGAGGCTCCAGCTGTTCTTTGACGGAAAGCCGGAGCCGGAAGTGCGGGAGATATTGAAAAGTAATGGTTTCCGCTGGGCGCCGAGTCAGTCGGCATGGCAGAGGCAGCTTACGGATAATGCCAGGTATGCCTTAAAGCGGGTTATCAAAAAACTGGAAGAAATGCAGGAGGCAGGACAATGACACTGGCTAAAGCGGCTACAGGTGTCGTCTTTGCAGGAGGCGGTACCTACAATATAGGGTTTAATGATGGCGATGAAACGCAGTTTGATGCGCATGATCTGCCGGAATTGCTGGAATGTTGGATTGATTTTTGTGCAGAGAATGGTTTCCAGACGGACAGCGTTGATTATGTGGAAAGGGTATAAGGAATGGCAGAAGTTCTTACCAGAAAAATCGCAAATGAATACAGAGACAGGGCGAGACTTCTGCCTTCAAACGGTCTGCAGGACATTGGAGATAGGCGAAAGCTGAGAATAGAATTACAGGCCAGGTGCAATCTCACAGAGCTGGAGGCGGTAAACATCATCAATGGCTACCATATCGGAGACTATGTGGTATTAGCAGAAAGGCGAGAAAGGGAAAGGAAAAAGAGAGAACAGGAGGAATGACAATGCGTGTAGAAAAAGATGGCTTTGTTCTGCACCTGGAGGGTACCTGGATGGAGATTTCCAACAAGTACGGGGTGCTGGAACATGGGGATGTGGCAACCGATCCGGAGGACGTTCCGGAAGGGTATGCAGAAAAGGCGCTGGAAAAGTTCATCCAGCAGCATAGCGTATCTGAGAAAAGTAATCCGACATGCGTGAAGAAAGTAGCGTATGACGGTGAAAGAAAGGAGTACATCCAGTTGCAGGCGGTACTTCCGGCAGGTGAGGACTACTGGATCGTCCAGAAGTTCGACAACGAGCTGGTGTATATGGGAGAGATTTGGTCCGGATGCAAGTACCGGGATGAAGTGCAGGACTGGATGCGGACAAACTTTGACATTGAGAGCTGTCTTATGGCTGGAGTGTACCGGGATAACCGGATGGGAGATTGCACCAACAACGGAATTTCTGCACACGCAAGCGATTTATATATCCTGGCAGAGCAGAAAGGACCGTTTGAGCCGGAGGACATAAGGCAGTGTGTATATATCGAATGGAGAGAGGTATGCGGCGAGCAGTACATTGACTGCAAGCCTGCATATTTCCCTAAACGCTGGTATATGGCAGGCGGAAATTTCCTCTATACCTCAGACAGCAGGTTCAGGGAGATCACGAAATCGAAATATCCGATTTCCATTCATGACCGGTACGAGGGGAGGCAGGGCGCATGAAGATTGTTGGCTACTGTATTCATGGGAATAAGCAGTATGTGGCGTTTAACGAGGATGAAAAGAGGCCGGAGCGGTTCAAAATCACAGACGGGTTTCACGACAGGCCGGTAAACGAGAGAAACGCAGGGAAGTACCAGGATTACCGGTGGGTAGATAAGCAGGAGGTCGATTTGAAAAAGATCATCAGCCGCCTGCGTGGGGCAAGACCGTGGCATCCGTTGCTGGAATTGCTCAGAAAGGAGAGTGCGGCATGAGTATAAGGCTGAATATCGGGCATGACGATGCGGAAAAAATCGCTGCCTGTATCAAAGGAATTGCCGGAAATGTGTCTGCGAGCGATATTGTGGAGATTGTTTTGAAAGCTCCGGAAGTAAAAGAGGCAAAGTCGCAGGAAAAGCCGGACGCAACTATGACAAGCCGTGAAATTGCGGATGCGCTGGGCAGGACGCATTCCGCAGTATTCAAGCAGATAGCAAAGTTCCTGTGTTCGGAGGAAACGGACGGAAAAGAGAGAGGGTATTTCCTTACTTCGTTTGTCTGCTCCCACAAGAACAGGAAATCATATCCCATGTATGAAATGACGGAAAGTGCCTGCATGGAATACAGGGGAATGGTTGCAAAGTACGGCAGCGGAATCAAGTGTGTTGCAGACGGCATAAGGAGATTCGACCAGGCAATCCAGGAACATTTTCATTCGGAAAAGAAAGTCGCCGTGAGCGCCGGGACTGGCGGAGGGTTTCTCCTGGAGGGAAAGCCGAGAAGTGAGTATGAGGAATATTGTGATATGTTCAATCGTTTTATCACTGGACCGGCAGTAGAGGGGAGGGAGATAGCGGAGCTGACGGAGAAATACCAGAAGTTCTATGAGGTAATGAAGTCCACTCAGTTGAAAGCGCAGGAGAGCAATAGACTGGAAGATGCTCTTTATAGCGTGGCGATCGAGGCAGAGATGCAGGGATTCATCTACGGTTTCAAAATGTTCGATGCTCTGCTGAATAAACAGCTGGCAACGGCATAGGAGGGAGTTGCATTGAAGTACATGGGTAGCAAAAGTAAAGTTGCTCGGCATATAGTGCCTATCATCCAGAAATATATAGATGATAACCAGCCGTGGGCGTACATAGAGCCATTCTGTGGCGGATGCAATATCATAGACAAAATCCATGTAAGGAAAAGGTTTGCACATGATAAGCAGGAACACTTGATAGAGCTGTTCAGAAATCTTGACAGGCTCGGAGAACTGCCGGGATTTGTCACGAAAGAGCATTACCCAGAAGTGAGAAAGTGCTTTTATGAGCAGACCGGCATATATGAAAAATGGTATGTGGGAGCTATCGGGTATCTGGCAAGTTATAATGGCCGGTTCTTTGACGGAGGATATGCCGGAATAGTGCATACGGAAAATGGGGTGAGGAATTACTACGAAGAGGCATTGAGGAATCTGATAAAACAGGCTGAGGACTTAAAGGGTGTCGAGTTTATCTGTAGTGATTATAAGTTGCTCAACACGCAAGGGGCGGTTTTCTATTGCGATCCTCCGTATGAGGGCACAAAGGAGTATGGAATAAGCAAGGGTTTCGACTATGGAGAGTTTTGGCAGTGGGTGAGAGCAATGAGTGTGGAGAATATCGTGCTGATAAGCAGTAGCGCGGCGCCGGATGATTTTAAGTGCATCTGGAGCAAACCGGTATCAAGGACAATAAAGGCAGACAAGAATCCGGTGCAGGCTACGGAAAAGCTGTTCATCAGCAGGTAAATTTTTTTGACCGATTATCTCGCAAATTCGAGATTCTTGGATAAAAAGAAACGCAATAGCGAAAGGAGAAAGACGATGGAGGAATTGAGAGTAAGAGCAGGGAATGAAGAGCTGAAGGTAAAGGGCAGTTCGGAGACGATCCAGAGAGAGCGTGAGGCTTTCTACCAGCATATCAAGGAAGTGGAAGAGGCCAACATCAAGGCAAAAGCCGAGCTGGTGCAGAGGATGAAAAGCGACATGGCCTGGTACGCAAGGGTGCGGCAGGAAAAGGATGCGGCCAATGCAGGAAAGCCGGGAGTCGTGAGAACCTGCGGAGAACTGCAGGGAACCTGGGAAGAGATTGCCAGTGCAATCAAGTCCGGTGCTGAGTTCAAGATTGGAGATTACAAGAAGGGCAGTACGGTGGACGGCCGGGGCTTTACGCTGGTGGTTACGGATGTGACGGACGAGTATGTGCGGTTCGAGAGCCGGGATTGCGTAGGAGAGGAAGTGGAGTGGAATAAGAATGGTGGCACTCAATTGGGCTATCCCGGTTCGGACGTCCACAAGTATCTGAATAAGGGACTGTTCGAGCGCTTACCGGAGGATTTGAGGAAGGTAATCTCACTGGCAGAGAGAAAGACGTTGCGGGATGGAGAAACGGTATCTTTCAATACATATCTGTTCTTGCCTACAGCATCGGAGGTATTTGACGAGGACGATTGCTATGGCGATGAAGGGCTGTATGAACAGATGAAATACTACAAGGATCGCAGAAACAGAATGAGGGGATCAGCGGAGGGCGAAGATACCTGCGGCTGGTGGCTTGCGTCTGTTGGGTCTGGCCCTTCGACGTGTGCGTGCGATGTCTGCTACAACGGCTATGCCAGCCACTGGAGCGCCTCCAATGCGCTTCGGGTGCCCGTCTGCTTCATCATCAAGAAATCATAACATCATGGAATCGGCGGCCTTGTGCCGCCAGTTCTTGAAAGGAGGCAGGTAATGGAGCGATGGACCATGCAGAGATTGAATGAGCTGGACGACAAGAGGTTTGCAATCTGCATACTGCAGGAGAGGCTTAACGGATTGAGCAATCCATACAGTCCGCTTGCGACAAAGCTGGCGGGAACAATAAGAAGTCTTGAAGAAGGAGATTCCGGACAGGAAGAAGGCGGGATGACGCAGGCGGCGAAAAAGGTTATGGATGCTATAAAAAGGATAGAAGAGTCTGAATATCAGGAGCCGGGAGGTTTGCTCGGTTTCTGCATTGAGAACGAGATAGACAGTTACGACAAGGCGGGAAACGGTATCATATCTGTGTTCAACAGGCATCCAGAACAGGCGGATATTCTGGAGGAAATGCTGATTGCGATTTGCGGGTGGGGCGTTGAGGGATTAAAGGAAAGAATGGAAGAAAATGCTGAGTATTACAGCGGATTATAGGAGGATAAACGAATGGCAGAAAAACAGATTATCTACATTGCGGCTGAGCATATCAGACCACATCCGAAGAATCCCAGGAAAGACCTGGGGGATTTAACGGAGTTGTCGGAGTCCATCAAGAAGAATGGAATCCTGCAGAATTTGACGGTGATTCCGGTGGAAGGAGAGCCGGGAGAGTATATGACAATCATCGGCCACAGGAGATATGCGGCAGGTACCCAGGCAGGTGTAGCGGAGTTCCCTTGCCAGATTGCTGAGAATCTGACTCCAAGGGAGCAGATGTCAATTATGCTGGAAGAGAATATGCAGCGTAATGATCTGACGATTTGGGAGCAGGCGAACGGTTTCCAGATGATGCTTGACCTGGGAGAGACGGAGGAAAGCATCGCAGAAAAAACTGGTTTCTCCAAAACAACGGTAAAGCACCGGCTGAACATCGCAAAGCTCAACCAGAAGGTACTGCAGGAAAAGGAGAAAGACGAGGGATTCCAGCTGTCTTTGAAAGACCTGTATGCGCTGGAGCAGGTGGAGGATATCAAGATCAGAGATAAGATTCTGAAAGAGGCAAGCAATTCGAGAGATTTGGCATGGAAAGCCAAAAGTGCAGCAGAAGAGATAAAGAGGGAAAAGGTAGCGGCAGAGATTATCGCCATGCTGAAAGCAGTCGGAATTGAACCGGCTCCGGAGCAGTACGAGAAAGATATGTATTCCGGGAAATGGGAAACACTGGAGACGTACAGCCTGGAAAAAGCAGCCCCAAAACGGATTGTAAAAAAGAAGTTGGAGGGTGGCGGCTACTACAAATCATACCGTGAAGTGAGGATTGTCAAGAAAAAAGACAAGTCAAAGGAGCCTGTATCTGAGTATGAAAGACAGAGAAAGGAAAAGGAGAAAAATGCCAAAGCGATAAAGGTAATTGCAAAAGAAATGGCGGCGCAGCGCGAGAGTTTTATCCGAAACGTCTTATCTGGAAAAATCGAACCGCTGAAGGACACCGAAAAGGTAATGGCGGGCTTATGGCGGGCTATCGTCTATGCGAATGGATATGTGGGAAAGACGAGCCTGGCAAAGTTTCTGGCAGATACAAAGAAAAGCTGGTATGACATCCCGGACGAGGATAAGAAAAAGGCGATGGAAGAGCTGGAGAAAACAAGCACCCTGCATCAGCTGATGATCGGCGCCTATGTCTCAACCTCAGATTTGGTTTATACAGATTATAACAACCACTACAAGGAAGAGACGGGAAAAGCGGTAACGGCGATTACAGAGGCTTTGAGCGAGTACGGATTCTCCTATTCGGACGATGAACAGAACAAGGTCATGGAGGGATCACATGAGTTCTATGTGAAGGAGGAAAGCCATGCTGATAGTAAGTCAGAATAAGGAAAGAGTTCTGTGGTTCGGCAGGGCATTCAATGCTCTGGAATATGTAGAAAGTGTGGATCGCAAAGGAAAAGGCGAGACGATACGACATACAATCTGTATTTCAGACGGATGCCTTGAAGAAATTGCAGAGTATTCGACAAAGGAAAGGTGACTGGACGTGCTGAAAGATTTTTGTGAGGCGCACAAAGACGAGTGCTATACGGTAGATTTCTTTGATGTTGCGGCACAGGCTATCAGACCGGGGACATACAGGCAAAACAAGGTATTTGAATTTCCTGTAGAATAGGAGGGCACAGAATGGATAGAGCTTTTATTGTAAAAGAGCATTGGGGCAACCTCATACTGGACGGCTCAAAGCCGTGGGAAATTCGCGGCACAGGAACGCAGGTGCGTGGCAGGGTAGGGGTGATATTTTCCGGCACCGGGATGATCCAGGGGAGTGTTGAGATAGTCGGGTCCTCGCTACTGCTGAGAGAAGATTTCAATATGTTCCGGAAATATCATCATATCCCTGGCGAATTTGACAGCCTGCCATACGAAGAGCCTCATATCTGGTATCTAAAGGATGCCATAAGATTTACGGAGCCTATCCCATACCAGCATCCGCAGGGAGCTGTTATATGGGTTAATTTAAGCAAAGGAGAGAGAAAGGAGTAATAACGAGTCCCGGTAAACCGGGTTGATGCAGAGGGTGTATAACTGCTGGCGAAAAATGCCCTACTAGCAGCGTGAGGGATTATGGATGGACCCGCATGGAGAAAGACATATATCCGCGTAGCATGGGAGGCCATAGGGTGTTATCCACGATACAGAGTGATTTGTTCGTGGTGTTATGAAGAATCTTTCATATTACACATTGTCGCTAAGCGGCGGCAAGGACAGCCTAGCATTGTTCTTAAAAATTTTAGAGGAAGGTGTGAGGTTGGATGAAGTGGTAACTGTAGATTTGGGCGATGAATACCATGCAACATACGATACTCTTCTGTTTGCGGCAAGTATATGCTTGAAAGAGAGAATCAAGTTTACGGTTCTCAGCATACCAGAAACAGAAGAGTACCAGGAATACAAAGCGGCTACAGGAGTTGAGTTGAGTATGTTTGAGTTCATGGTATTTGAGCATGAAAAGCAAAATGGATGTAAGGGTTATGGATGGTGCGGAAAGCAGCGCTGGGGAACGGCTATAAAAAGGCAGCTGTTGAATGGTTATTATCAGTCATTAGAACGGTTTGTGATTGAGTATGTAGGTATAGCAGCTGACGAGGCGCAGAGGATAGACATAAAGCCCCATAAGAATTATGCGAAGTCATACCCACTGATAAAGTGGGGCATGACAGAGGCGGACTGTTTGGAGTATTGCTATCAGCATGGAGTGCAGTGGAAACAATCCGGAATCCGGCTATATGACATATTGGATAGGGTAAGTTGCCAGCATTGCCAGCAAAAAAATCTGAAGGAGCTGAGAAATATCCGAAAGTATCTGCCGGAGTTGTGGAACAGTTTCAAAGATTGGCAGAACAGGATTCCTTTTCCGTATCGGTCGGACGGCAGCACAATTTATGGCCTGGACAAAAGGTTTGCATCCGAGAATATGCAGTTAAGTTTGTTTGACATAGGAATTAAGGAGGCGATGGAGTGAGGACATACGAATTGAACAGGAAAACATACAAGGATGTCAGGAAGATGGACCACGGACAAATGAGTGCGTTCTGTGAGGACTTGTATAAGAGAGGATATGAGGCGGGAAAAAAGGAGATTCCCATATTATCCGATGAAGAGATTACGCAGGCAATCCTCCAGGTAAAAGGGATCGGGGAGAAGAAAGCGGACGACATCCTGCAGGCATTAAATTTGGCAAAGGAAAGGAAGGCGTTGACAAATGGATAGGAACAAGGTATATTTGAAAGTGCCAGAGTTTACCGGCGAAAATGTTCCGGTAGCTGTAGCGGCCAGAGTAATGAAAAAGGATCAGCAGTTTATCCGCCAGGGCATCATACTTGGATTTCTGAAATTCGGAGTGGCTTTCAAGAAAGAGGGCAGCTCACAATATGATTATTACATATCGCCGATGAAGTTTTGGGAAGAAACCGGCTATGTGTATGATGGCACAGAGAGCTGAGTATTTGCGCTAAAAATGTCGTGGGATGCGCTCGCAAGTGAGAAAAATTGCTGAATAGGCAACGTGGAGGTAACAAAAATGGCGATAAGTGCTGAAAAAGCGTGTGTTACCGTCTCCATTGAGGAAGCCGCAAATGCTGGTAAGTTCTAAGAAATAGCGTATTTTTAAGGGTTTCCGTTGATGTGGAATGTCAGCGGAAGCCCTAAATTTTACCACGTGGCACACAGGTAATCCACATGAGGTAGCACACAAATATTTGAGCAATGAAAAGGGCATCACATCTCAGATGCCCTTTGATATAGCCATTATGTGACGGCTGTTTTGATATGTCATTGCTATTCATAGCCAGTATCGCCATTTCTTTTATAAGAACGGACAGCGCCAACTTGTTCTCTTTCGTTTAATATATCAGCGCAGTCATTCCTGGAAAATTCCTTGCACTGCATTTTAACATCATCTGCAATTCCAATGATAAATGTCTTTGGTCTTGCCGCTTTTTATCAAGGCTCTAACATTGCGATGTGCGCACTTCCAGTTTGTACCATACTTTTCTGATATAGATGTAAATATCTCCTGCTGGCATATGTTGGCAGGATGTTCATATTCTCTGTATGCAAGGACAGCATCCCTTAATATATAAAATCTGTTGTTTGCAATGTCGACACCCATTTTGATTAGTACATCTGTTACAAGTCTTTTTCTCTCAATCGGTAAACAGGGGTGTGATGATGCTGGCGCAGAAACTGGCAACACATAGTCGGATAGACATAACAGGATATCTTGCTCGGATTTAGGAGATAGAAAAGCTGGTCAAAGGTGGAAACTGCATGTACTGGTGAAAAATTACATGCAGATAATCTGATACTGGATGAGATTGAGTGTTGCATTGGTTTAAAAAAGTGGTTATAATTTACCTAAAGGTATTTGACAGGAAAGTGGTGGTTATTTTGGTAGAGACGGCAGATAATAATGCACAAAATCAAGAAATACTAAGAATGATTTCAGAAATGCGCCTGTTTGATGACAACTTGATGACTTTGGTATTTGATAAGAATATCCCGGCGACAGAGTTGATTTTAAATATTTTGTTGAAAAGAGACGATTTAAAGGTATTGGAGGTAGTTGCGCAGAGGGAGTACAAGTGCCCTATGCCAAAGGGTAGAAGCATTACAATTGATATTCATGCGATAGATGCGAATAAGCGGGAGTACGATGTTGAGGTTCAACGGGCTGATGCCGGGGCGGACGTGCATCGTGCCAGGTTTCATAGTAGTATGGTTGATTCTAAGATGTTGAAAGCGGGGCAGGATTTTAAAGATATTAAAGATTCTTATGTGATATTTATTTCAGAAAATGATGTGATGGGCGCAGGACTTCCTCTGTACCATATAGAGAGGACAATTCAGGAGACAGGAAAAATATTTGGGGATGGCTCTCATATTTTGTATGTAAACGGGAGTTACAAGGATGACAATGATCCTGTGGGCAGATTGATGCATGATTTTCGGTGTGTAAGTTCAGTGGATATGTTCTACCCTTTGTTGGCAGAGCAGATAAGGCATTTCAAGGAGACGGAAGGAGGCAGAAAGATCATGTGTAAGGCCGTAGAAGATTGGGCTATGGGTGTAGCTGAAGAAAAAGTTATTGAGGATAGGAAAGAAAATGCAAAAAAAATGATAGCAAAAGGCAAGCTCACATTGGATGAGATTGCGGAATATGCGTCATTGCCGCTGGAAATAGTGGAGGAACTGGCAAATTTACAGCCAGCATAAAAGAAAAAGATTGAAGAGGGTATTGGCCCCGGTTTTCTTGTAAAAGCAGGAAAACCGGGACTTTTTCGGTTCCGTCCTGTGATTGAGCAGGAAAAGCGCAGCCGCCCTGGCATCCGGCTATGGAATATCCGGCCAGAACCCACTATGCTTTTATGCTATAATTGTCTTTGGCATATAATTAAATACAGTATGATCTAATCAAAAACGAATCTAAAACACAAAAATGAAACAAACGCGAGCAAAGGCAGATGAGAGTATCGTCCAGAAGTCTATTGATGAAACCATACGACTGAAAACGCATATACAATATGTTTGGTATTTAAATACCAAAATAAAAACATGTTGACAATCACCGAAAGTTTTGCTAAGATACGTATTAATAACTCAAACTTCCCATAAGGATTTCCGATGGAAATCCTTATAAATACTGT